>Ga0233425_10004902_pt1 | contig 21812 bp, 16 predicted proteins | sample Watercolumn_Towu_2_FD_181712 | JGI IMG/M metagenome (GOLD analysis project Ga0233425, IMG submission 181712) | Freshwater microbial communities from Lake Towuti, South Sulawesi, Indonesia - Watercolumn_Towuti2014_140_MG | ecosystem: Environmental > Aquatic > Freshwater > Lake | place...
ACGAGGTAAGCGTTCACGGGTCGGTGAAGAGACGGGGATCGGCATGTGTTTTCGGGTAAAGTCTGGTACTGACGGCAAACCATCACCGCCGAAAAATGTGCCAATCCCCCACCGACCCGTGAACGCTGACAGGCACGAGGAGCGCAATTCACAGCGCGCCGGTCAGGACAATCGAAATCGTTGCGCAACTCCTTGCCCTACTTGTCCCTTCTTCACCCTGGTGCCTCGGTGGTGAATAATCCGGCACCAACCGCCCGTCCGCCGCCGTCCGCAGTCCGGTTTCCACTCAGGCTTCGATCGCGTCCCGCACGGGATGTTCGGCCGGGATGTCGCGAGTCGCGGCCTGATCCCGTTGGCGGAACTCATCCTTGTGCAGTTTGTACTCGATGGCATCCACCAGCGCGATCCAGCTGGCTTCGATAATGTTCTCACTGACGCCGGTGGTTCCCCAGACGGTCTCGTGGTCGGAGCTTTCAATCACGACGCGGATGCGCGCGGCGGTCCCTGCCTCCGAGTTAACGACACGTACCTTGTAATCGACCAGCCGCATCTGCCGCAGGCCGGGAAAGGTGCCGTTGAGGGCTTTGCGGAGGGCGGCGTCGAGCGCGTTCACGGGACCGTCTCCCTCCGCCACTTCGTGCCGTGATTCGCCGTGCACCCGCAGCTTGACGGTGGCCTCCGTGGTCACTCGGCCGTCTTCCCCGACCCCCACCTCGACGTGGTACTTGATACGTTCGAAGTGAGACGCGAAAGTACCCGCGCACTTCCGGACCAGCAAGTCAAATGAAGCCTCGGCCGATTCAAACTGGTAGCCCTGGCTTTCCAGCGTCACGACGCGCCGGAGAATCTTGTCCATCAGCGCCGAGTCATTCTGCAGGTTGTGTCTGGTGGTCAAGGCCACGATGTTGGATCGCCCTGACAGCTCGCTGACCAGGATGCGGCGTTCATTGCCGACCAGCGCGGGATTGATGTGCTCATAGCTCTCCGTGGCGCGTGCGACGGCGTGCACGTGCATGCCGCCCTTGTGGGCAAAGGCGCTGGGGCCGACGAAGGGCTGGCTGCCGCGCAAGTTCATGTTGGCGGTTTCGTAGACGTAGCGCGACAGTTCGGTCAGGCGTGTCAGGTCACGGCCGCCCAGGACGTGGTATTTCTTTTTCAGTCCGAGGTTGGCCACGACGGAGATCAGGTCCGCGTTGCCGCAGCGCTCGCCAAAGCCGTTGATGGTGCCCTGAACCTGAGTGGCTCCCGCATCGATGGCTGCCAGCGAATTGGCCACTGCCAGTTCGCAGTCGTTGTGGCAGTGAATCCCCACGGGCACGGCGGAGCGGGTGAGTGCTTGCTGCGCCGTGCGGGTCAAGTCGGCGATCTCTTCCGGCATGCTGCCGCCGTTGGTGTCGCACAGGACAATGAGCCGCGCGCCGGCTTCGGCCGCGGCTTGAATCGTCTGCAGGGCGTATTCGCGGTTGGCCTTACAGCCGTCGAAAAAGTGTTCCGCGTCGTAGATGACCTCGCGTCCTGCCCGCGCCAGATACGCGACGCTGTCGCGGATCATGTCGAGGTTCTCCTCCAGCGATACGCGCAGCACGCGCGTGGCGTGGAAATCCGAGGTCTTGCCGACGATGGTGCACACGGGCGCGCCGGAATCCAGCAAGGCCTTCATCCCGGGGTCCTGCGCCGCGGATACGCCGCGGCGGCGCGTCATGCCGAAGGCGCAGATGCGCGTGTGGCTCAGTGACAGGGCCTGAACGCGGCGGAAGTACTCCCCGTCCTTGTCATTGGAAAGGGGATAGCCCCCCTCCACGTACTCCACGCCGATTTCGTCGAGCCGCGCGGTGATCTGCAGTTTGTCCTGGAGCGAGAGGCTGATGCCTTCTCCCTGTGTTCCGTCGCGCAACGTCGTGTCGTAGATCTCGATGGCTCGCATATCTGCCTCACGGCCGGTGAACGAAAAAAGCCCTGCGGCCCGCGGCGGGCCTCAGGGCTTACATGGTCTTGTTGGTCAGTTTCCCAGCCCTCAGGTCCGCGGCGCCGGCGCGCCGGTAATCACGATACCGATACCGGGGATGTTGATCGTGATGGCGGACATGAAAACCATGGGATCCTCTTCCGAGTGTTCCTACGATACCTTACGTCGCGGTCGCACCGCTGTCAACGGCCGGCTCGTATTCTCCCGCCGGCCGGCGCGGCGGCGGTTCACGAGATTTTTGCCGGGTAGTCCGCTTCTTCCGGTTCCTCGTCCGCGGCGGCAAACAAGTGGGAGTCGTCATCTTCGGGGACCTCCTCATCCTCTTCGGGCTCCTCGTACTCCTCCTCGTCCTCCTCCTCTTCGTCCCAATCCGAGTCGCTCGACAGATCGTCAGTGGCTGTGGACTCGTCGTTCAAATCGTCGTCGTCGGATTCTTCGTCCTCATTCTCTTCGGGCTCCTCGTCTTCGTCGTCCCAGAGTTGCTCCTCATCGTAGTCCTGTTCTGCTTCAGGTTCGTGATCGTCCAGATCTTCTTCGAGCCGGACAACATGGGCTTTCCGGCGACTGCCGGCGCCGACCGGTGACACGGGTCTCGGCACTGCGGCCACATCGGCGGCAATGCCTTCCCCGTGCATGCGTTCCCAATCGGCCAGGTTGATCGTGACCTCACGGGCTTGGGACCCCGCATAGGGTCCGACGATGCCGTCTTCGGCCATGTAGTCGATGAGTCGGGCGGCGCGGCCGTAGCCGACCCCCAAGGCCCGTTGCAGCAGTGACACGCTGCCCCGTCCCTCCCGGACGACGATGTCGACTGCTGCTTCGTACAGATCGTCGCGTTTCTTCATCTCCTCGGGACTGGTTTCCTCCAGCGGCGCGACCTGCAGATTGACCAGTTCGTGCACAAAGTGCTGTTCGCCGGTGCTCACGGCATCCACGATGCGCGTGATCTCTTCGTCGGTGACATAGGTTCCCTGCCCGCGCAGGAGCGTGCTGGTTCCGGGCCACAAGAACAGCATGTCGCCGTTGCCCAGCAGTTTGTCGGCGCCCATCTCATCCAGCACGACACGGCTGTCCGTGCGGCTGGCAACCTGAAAGGAGATGCGCGCCGGCAGGTTGGACTTGATCAACCCGGTGATGACATCGACCGTAGGCTTCTGCGTGGCCAGGATGAGGTGGATTCCGACCGCGCGGCTCTTCTGCGCCAGGCGGATGATGTGTTGCTCCACTTCCTTGCCGGCGGTCATCATCAGGTCAGCGATTTCGTCGGCCACAATGACGATGAAGGGCAGATTGAGAGGCACCGACTTCCGTTCCTCGTCGGTCTCCGGTTTCAGCCGCTCCAGGATTTCTTCCTCGCCAAGCTGGTTGTAGCTCGTGATGTGCCGGACACCGGCGCGCGCCAAGAGCGCATAACGTTCTTCCATCTTCTCGACAGCCCAGGCCAGAATCGCCTCGGCCTTGCGCATGTCGGTCACCACGGGGTGCATCAAGTGCGGGAGCCGGCCGTAGCCGCTGAGTTCCACCATCTTGGGGTCGATCAACAGCAGGCGGACTTCATCGGGTCTCTTAGTCATCAGGAGCGAACTGATGATGGCGTTCAAGCAGACGCTTTTTCCCGTGCCTGTACGTCCGGCGATCAGCAGGTGCGGCAAGGTCGATAAATCCACCGTCAACGGGTTGCCGGACACGTCCTTGCCCAGGAACAACGGGACTTTCATCTTCTTGGCCTTGCCGTTGCTTTCCTCAATCACCTCCCGCAAACGGACAACCTGGCGCACTTCGTTGGGTACTTCGATGCCGACCGTGTTCTTGCCGGGAATCGGCGCCACGATGCGTACGCTGGGCACGCGCAGCGCGATCGCCAGATCGTCCGCCAGGCCGGTGATCCTGGAAAGCCGCAAGCCGGCTTCGAGTTCCACCTCGTATTGCGCGATCACCGGGCCGGTTTCGATCTCAACCACCTTGACCGTGAAGCCAAAGTCCGCGAATGTCCGCTCGAGTATCTTGGCCTTGCGCCGCACTTCCTTAACCTGCTCATCAAAGCAGACGTCGTCCCCTTGCAGCAACAGGTTGATGTCAGGCAGTTCGTAGTTGCCCGGGTCCTCCTGGCTAGCTTCCTCCAGGCGGCTCATGACCGCGGCGCGCTCTTGTTTGTCGAACCGCCGCCGCACGCGGAAATGGGGACGGCCCACGGATTCGCGCGGCTTCTTGCGTTCCCGTTCCTTGACCACGGGATCGAGTTCCTCCTCCTCCTCTTCCTCGCCGTCGAGGTTGTCGTCTTCGTCGAGGGACACTTCGTCGTCGTCGAGTTCCTCGATGCCGGTCTCCTCGTCAATGTCCTTGTGTTTCCGGCGGCGGACTCGCACCGGCGACCGGGCGCCGGCCGCAGCATCGTCTTTGCTGTCACCGGGCAGCTCCGCCCGGCGTCGCGATCCGACGACACGAGAGCCGCGGGAAACAACCGTCTGGGTACCGCGGACCGCGGCCAGGCCCAACCGAATCAGCGCGTAGTCGGAACACAACAACAAACCGCCGACCACGAGACTGCTGCATAAGATGAGTGACCCGGCGGTGGCAAAGTGACTTTCGAGCAGCCCTCGGCCCGTTACTCCGAGATATCCGCCGGGTCCGATCGCCGGGCCTGCGGTGAACCCGGGCAGGAGCAGGGAGACGGCGGCCGCCAGGCCGATGAGCGATGCCAGCCAGCCCGCGAGCCGCAGCCACGGACCATTGATCGTGCGGCGCCGGAGCAAGGCCACGTCGAGAACTGCCAGGGAAAGCACCAGGTAATGGGCACCGAAGCCCACCATGTTCAACAGCAGGTCGGCGACAAACGCTCCCCACCAGCCACAGGCATTCGAAACCTGGGCGTGCGGCGGATAGACCAGGCTGTCCGGTTGGTAGAAGCGATCAAGGGGAGGGACCAGCTGCCCGATCGGATCCCGCGGATCGTACGTGGCCAGCGAGACGCCCAGGAACGCTACCAGGACCAGCAGTCCGAGCGCCGTCAGATCAAGCTTGAGGCTTCGATTCTCCAGCATGGATGCGTCCGGGTGACTGGTCTGTACCGGCAACGATTTCCGGGCGCCGGCGAACCGGGGGCGCATCCTTGCCCGACACGTCTCCGTGTATGGCTTCTGGTGCATGCTTCGGCCTGCTGCCAACCCCTGCGCCAGTTTTCCCCCAGGCCACGTTGCGGTCCGCCTGACGGGCAAGCTGGGAAACTCCGGCGAGATAATCACAACCCGTGAAGCCGTGACGGCGCAGCCGGCGTCATCCACCATTCTTGCGTCGTCCAACAGACGGAGAAGCGTCCGCCGACCAACAGAAGTCCGCTTCCGCGACGTTTGCGTGGCAAGCCGGGAAAACCCTAGGGGTCCTGCGGAAAAGTCAGGACGGGCCGCGACTGATTGTCGGATAGCGGGCGGAGAACTGCCACAAGCCGGCCGGTGGAATCCAGTGCGGGGAAGTCGCCGATGCGGTCGTGACGCGGCAGCTCAATCGTCTGCCCCTGTCGCACGCGTCGCACGTCGGCATCGCTCAACGGCTCCGGTCTCTCCCCCACAAACACCGTTTCCGGCGCGATGAGCTGCTGACCGATGACCGCGACCGTGAGTTCTCGCAAGGGACAGGCCTCGGACAGCGGGAAGCACCCGATGGCTGTGCGTGTCAGTTCCGACAACACGGCCTCCGTCCCGATGGCTTGCGCCAAGTCTCTGCCGAGCGAACGCACGTAGGTGCCTGTACTGCATTCCATGTCGAGCTGCAACTCTGGGTAGTCGTAAGCGGTGATCACGAGCCGGTGAATGTGGACCTTGCGCGCGGCCAAGTCCACGGACTCACCACGGCGTGCCAGATCGTACGCGCGTTCTCCCCTGATCTTCAACGCCGAGAATGCGGGAGGGCGCTGCCAGATCTCGCCGAGCATCCCGGGCAGAACCGCTTCAATCTGGCTGCGAGGCGGATGCGGCGGGTCGTCGAGTTCAGTGACTTGCCCTGTGATGTCTTCGGTGTCGGAACGTCGGCCCAGGACGAACGTTGCCGAGTAAGTCTTAGCCAGACGATGGACGTAATCCACCAGGCGGGTGGCCGGGCCGATCGCGACGAGCAGGACCCCGCTGGCCAACGGGTCCAGCGTCCCGGCATGGCCGACCTTGCGGGGACGTACCAGTCTCTGGATGACATTCACCACGTGCCGCGAGGTCACGTCACGCGGCTTGTCCACAATCAGGAACCCGAACATGGAATAACGGTGCTGCTCCGAGTGCCAGGAGACGGCGATGACGGACCGCCCAGTAGATCATGGGGATTTGCAGTAGAGTAGTCCCCGGCGAGACCCTAAACTGAACTCGGTCGAGTCATTCGTTCTTGGCACTCGGAGTGAGGAATCATCGTATGTCGCGCGAACGCAGCCGGAAGATGTTTGCACGAGCCCGGCAACTGATGCCCGGCGGCGTGAACAGCCCCGCTCGGGCTTTTGGTGCGGTCGGCGGTGAGCCGCTGATCATGGCGCGTGGCGAGGGAGCCTACCTCGTGGACGTCGATGGCAATCGCTACATCGATTACATCGGGTCGTGGGGACCGATGATTCTAGGGCACGCTCATCCTCAAGTGACCCGTGCCATCCACGAGGCCGTAGACCGCGGCACGAGCTATGGCGCGCCGACCGAGGCGGAGAATGAGCTGGCCGAACTCATCGTGAGCGCGGTGCCGTCGATGGAGAAGGTGCGGCTGGTGAATTCGGGTACGGAAGCCACGATGAGCGCGATTCGACTGGCTCGGGGTTACACGGGTCGCGACGTGGTGGTGAAGTTCGCCGGCAATTACCACGGGCACGTGGATAGCCTGCTCGTGGCTGCCGGCAGCTCAGCCGCGACGCTCGGCGTTCCCAACTCACCCGGCGTCACTGCCGGTACGGCCGGCGACACGCTCGTCCTGCCCTACAACAATCCTGGCAGCCTGGAAGCGGCTTTCGCGACGCAGGGTGACCGTATTGCCGCGGTCATCCTCGAACCCGTCGTGGGGAACATGGGCTGCGTGGTTCCGACGCGGGAGTTCCTCAGCACGGTACGCCGCCTCACGGAAGCACGCGGGGCGCTCTTGATCTTCGACGAGGTGATGACCGGATTTCGAGTCGCCTATGCGGGCGCTCAATCGCTGTTCGGCATCACGCCCGATCTCACGACGCTGGGAAAGATCGTGGGCGGCGGCATGCCCATCGGCGCGTACGGGGGCCGTGCCGACATCATGGACCACATCCTGCCAGCGGGAAAGGTATTTCAAGCGGGAACGTTGAGCGGCAATCCGATCGCGTGCGCGGCGGGAATCGCCACCTTGACCATTCTGCGGGACCAGGACCCCTATGCCGCGCTCGATTCCCTGAGCCAGCGACTGGCCGCGGGATTGGATCGGGCCGCCAGTGACTCCGGGATCCCGCACTCAATCACGCGCGTGGGCAGCATGTTAACGCTGTTCTTCCAGTCGGGTGCTGTGATCGATTGGGAGACGGCCAGCCAGTGCGACACGCGACGGTTCGCGCGCTATTTCTGGGGGCTCATCGATCGCGGCGTGTATATGCCGTGCAGCCAGTTCGAAGCCCTGTTCGTCTCGACCGCGCACACGGCGGCGGACATTGACCGGACTGTGGAGGCGGCGCGAGACGTGTTTGGGGAGATAGCCGCCTGAACGTAGCCAGACGATCAGCGTGCCTTCTCCTCGGCGGCGCTTTGCCGGTAATACTGGGGCTGGAGACTCCACACGTCGGAGATTGTGCCTGCCTGGAGGAGTTGCCAGCCGAGCACTCCAACGGTCTCTGCACGCGGCAGCCAGTTGTGCTCCGGTTCCACTCGGCTGCGGTCAATGCGACCGACGATACCGGTCAGGCCGGGTCCTGTCACGTGGCTGCGAGGAGTGAGCCGTGCGAGCCACGCGTCGCGACCGATAATCTGGACCGGAATCGCCGGCTGCCACTGGCCGGACACTCCGCGGACGAACTGGGCAGCGAACAATTCGCTGCGCTGTGCATCCATGACCGCCCACAGTTCATCTCCATCAGTTGCTGGTGTGCATTGGGCGGCCAGCACTTCCAGTGTGTTCACCCCCACCACGTCCGCCCCAGCCGCATAGGCAAACGTCTTGGCGGTCGTCACGCCTACCCGCAAACCGGTAAACGATCCAGGGCCGCTCGCCACGGCCACCAACGCGACATCCTGAGGCTGCCAACCGGCGGCTCGGAGAATCGTCGCCAGAGCCGGGGCCAGAGACTGCGCGGAACGCGCGCCGGCCGGCAAGGAGACCTGCGACACGACACGGTCACCCGCCAATAGGGCCAACGACCCGTGATGCAGCGAGGTTTCCAACGCAAGTATGCGGACGGTCACGCTTGGTCCCTACTGATCGAATAACCGTTACCTGTGGAACTTGCCGGCCCATCACCCTACCAGCAAACCGCGCGAGGAGCCATCCCGACACGCCCGCTGACGACGCCGGCAGCAAAGAACAGAACCACCGTGTTCGATCCAGGTCGTTGCCTCGCTTCCGTCTCAGTAGTAGACTTGCGCAAGTGGTCTGCGTTGTGACTTCAACTCACCGAGGAAGCTGGGCGTGAAGCGAGCCCTGATCAGCGACATCCACGCCAATCTCGAGGCGCTGCAAACCGTCCTAAGTGATATTCGAGCTCAGGGCATCTCGCAGATCTACTGCCTGGGGGACATCGTCGGCTACGGTCCGAACCCGTGCGAATGTCTCGACAAGATCATCGAGAACTGCCGCGTGACCATTATGGGCAACCATGACCAGGCCACGCTGTTCGACCCGGACGGCTTCAATCCCGTGGCGCTGCAGGCGGTCTATTGGACTCGGGAACAGTTGGAAAACTCCGCCGGATCTCCGTTGCGGGTCAATCGTCGTTGGGACTTTCTCGGGGAATTGCCCAAGACCTTCACCGAGGAGGAATGCCTGTACGTCCACGGTTCGCCACGCGAACCGACCAACGAGTACGTCTTTCCGGAGGACGTGTATAACCAGCGCAAGATGGAAGCAATCTTTGGCCGGTTCCCACGCTATTGCTTCGCCGGCCACACGCACATTCCCGGTGTATTCACACTGGAGCGCGAGTTCCTCACACCGGAGGACGTGAACTACCGCTTCCGGCTCACCGCGTCCCCGGTCATGATCAATGTCGGTTCGGTCGGCCAGCCGCGCGACAATGACCCGCGGGCCTGCTACGTTGTGGTGGATGACGACGTCGTGGTCTTTCGGCGGTTGGAGTACGATTTGGAGACGACGGTCCGCAAGATCTACCGCGTGGCGGAATTGGATAACATGTTGGGTGACCGTCTCCGCGCAGGCCGCTGAACCGCGACTCTCTGCAAGATAGCGCGTTGGCCCGCGCCGTGGCCGACTCCTTCCCGGTGAGCAACCGTGACAGGTCTTCTGTGTCGGGCGTGGCGGAATATGGCTGTGTACAACGCGCATCACTCCACTTGACCCCATGCCTCGTCAGCTCTAGACTTCCGAAGGCGTGCGCGCAAGTCGCGGCGGCGATGGTTCTTGAGCGTTGCTTCTGAAACCGCAGACACACGCGTGAAGGTTCTGTCAGACGGAGTATCGCTCGACTCAGGTCAGGTCCGGTATGGGAAACGCAAGGTTCGCCGTCGTCAGCGATATCCACGCCAACCTGGAAGCATTGGAGGCGGTACTCGCGGACACTCAGTCGCTCGGGATCACCGACATCTACTGCCTGGGGGACATCGTGGGTTACGGCCCCAACCCACGGGAGTGCGTGGACCTCGCGATGACTTTCCGTGCTTGCGTCCTGGGCAACCATGACCAGGGAGCACTGTTTGATCCGGAAGGATTCAGCAGCGGAGCGGAGCGTGCCATCTTCTGGACCCGCGACCAGCTCGAAGGTTCCCAGAGCGATCCCGACGCGACTCGCCGGCGCTGGAATTTCTTGTGCGAACTACCGCGGCAGTTGCAGGAGAACGGATTCCTCTTTGTGCACGGCTCTCCCCGCAATCCATTGAATGAGTACGTTTTTCCCGAAGATATCTACAATCCGCGGAAGTTGGGACGCGTGTTCGGTCTCGTTCCCCACACGTGCTTTCTCGGACACACGCACGTTCCGGGGATCTTCGCGGAGGACTGTCGCTTTCTCTACCCTGCGGATATCGGAAATCGTTACGAGTTGGCTGACCGCAAGGCAATGATCAACGTGGGCAGCGTGGGACAACCTCGGGACGGTAATCCCATGGCCAGTTACGTGGTCGTGGACGGAAACCGAGTGGAGTTTCGGCGCGTAGCCTACCCGTTCGAACGCACGGTAGAGAAAATCTACGCCGTCCCGGAACTGGACAATTTCCTGGGTGATCGGCTGCGCGATGGTCGCTAGCGCCGCGCTTCCGGTTGCCGCCAATTCGCCGGGGCTGCCTGTCCTGCCTGCGGCTCCGGCCGGGAACTGGCCATTGCAAGATTCAGTCCGGCAGCGAGAATAGCAGATCGTCCGGCCTATTCCGCCGCGACACATGGATTGTATCCAGTCAATAGTTGACCTCCAGGACGCTGCATCACCGGCGCCGGACCCACCCGTGCCGCAATTCATGCCAGGACCATCCGATTGACCGCGTGGTGTGGGAGAGCGACGCGCTGAGGACTCGATAACCGTGGAAAAACGCTTCGTTCTCTTTCTTGTGCTGGCCGTCGTCGTGATTTTTGGCCACCTCGCGGTCGTGCAGATCGTCTCGCCGCCGAAACCCGAGGTCGCCAAGAAAGATAAACGGCCGCCCGCCGCCGCTGAAGATCAGGGTAAGGAAATCATCCCCGCGCCGCAGGTGACATCCGACAAAGACGCACGTGACGCGGAGCCGCAGGCAGAACCACAGCCCGGCAGTGCGCCGGAACTCTCGGCGGAAGTTGCGGCAGACCGACCGCCACGCGAATGGGCGTCCCTGGGTTCCTATGCCCGGGATAGCCGTTCCCCCCTGCTGGTTACGTTCAGCAATCGAGGTGCGGCGATCGAACGCATCGAACTGACGGAACGGATGAGTTCCGGGAAGCTGAGATACCGCAATCTCGAGGAGCGCAGCGGATATCTGGGTGACCTGGCATTGACTGTCGCCGAGGGGGGCTGTCGTGTGAACGTGGTTGGCGACGGGACGCCAGCCAGCAAGGCACAAGCCAATGGGAGTGGCGATCAGACGGGAATTCGCGTCGGGGATTTGCTGACGCAAGTGGACGGACGGCCCGTGCGCCAGCCGTCGGACTTGAAGCAGTGTCTGCAAAACAAGCGTCCGGGAGCCAAGATCTCGCTATCCATACGCCGCGGTGAGGACGCCGCGGCCAGGGAGATCAAGTACACCCTGACGCTTGACGACAGGCCCTTTGAACTCATCCGACCGGAGCCGGTCGCGCCGGGCGGTTCGATGATGAATCCCCCCTCCCTGTTGATGTCGTTGGTGCAGGTCGGCAAGAAGGAAATCGCGCAAGGTGAGGAGGAGCTTGCGGGGTTGCCTTCCTTGCGGACCGAGACCTGGCAAATGCGCCGCGTGGAGGGCGCGGAGCCGGCCATCGAATTCCGATTTCGTCTCCATCCCGCGGAGCTCCAAACGTTGGGCATCTCCGGTGACCTGGAAATCATCAAGCGGTATCGCCTGGCATCCGGAGCGGGGGCACAACAGCCCGGGGCCGCGTCCCCGTTGCACCACCTGCGCGTCGAACTGGAGCTGGTGAATCACGGCCAGGAGCCGCTTCCGGTTTCCTATCGGCTCGACGGCCCCAACGGCCTGACGTTGGAAGGCTGGTGGTACCTGTCGAAGATCCATCCGCACATGTTCGCCTCCGCGGGTGCGCGCGACGTGCTCTTTCGCACGGACGGCAGTCTGGAACAGCTCATCGGCTGCCAGGAGATCGTCAAGTACGCCCAGAAGAACGAGAAGACTCCCGACAAGTCGTTGTTTGCCGAGGGAGACGATGAGAAGCTCCGTAGCCTGCAGTACGCGGCCGTGGACACGCAGTACTTCCTGGCCGCGCTCTTGCCCGAGAAGAACGGTTCCCGGCAGTCCGCGGCGTTTCAGCGGGCCGCCACGACGGTGCTGAGCGATCTCGCCGCCATCGAGAAAGCGCGCCTCCGGACGGCTAACGTCTCATTCTATGTCACGAGCCCGGTCGCGTCGCTGCAACCGGGCAAGTCACTGCAGCAGAACTTTCTGCTCTATGCCGGTCCCAAGGCCCCGGACCAGCTGGCGCCGTACGGGCTGAGCGAATCCATCTACTACGGTTGGTTCTCCTGGGTCGCCAAGCCCCTCTCGGGATTGCTCCACTTCTTCTACGGCATCGTCCGGAACTACGGCCTGGCGATCATCATGCTGACCGTCCTGGTGCGCGGCTGTATGTTTCCGTTGAGCCGGAAGGCGGCCAAGAACGCGGCCATGATGCAGGAACTGGCTCCGGAGATGCGCAAGATTGCGGAGAAGTACAAGAACGAAATGGACAAGCGGGCGAAGGCGCAGCAGGAGCTGTTTCGCAAACACAATTACAACCCGTTCAGCGGTTGCTGGTTGATGTTCCTGCAATTGCCCGTGTTCATCGGCTTGTATCGATCGCTGGCGGTGGATATCGAATTGCGCCAGGCGCCGTTGATCCCGGGACTGGAGTGGGCCTCGAACCTGGCGGGCCCGGACATGCTCTTGCATTGGGAATCCGTCTTGCCGGCGTTCCTGGGCGCCGAGACGGGGATGCTGGGACCCTATCTTAACGTCCTGCCCATCTGCACGATGATCCTGTTCCTCGTGCACCAGCAACTGTTCACGCCTCCCGCCACGGATGAACAGACGCGCATGCAGATGCAGATGATGAAGTTCATGACCGTGTTCATCGGTTTCATGTTCTTCAAGGTCGCCAGCGGGCTCTGCTTGTATTTCATAGCATCCAGCTTATGGTCCGTAGCGGAGCGCGTGCTTCTGCCCAAACAGAAGAAGACGGACGCGGACGTTGTCCAGGAGCAGGTCCGGGCAAAAGACAAAGGGCCAGGGATGTGGCAGAAGTTGCTGGCCAAAATTGAGGCCAACGGCGCCAAGCGTCAGCAGGCGGATCGCCGCCGCGGCAAACGCTCCCGATAGGGGTGAGCGATCACGAATCGTCCATGTCCTATCATCTCGATGACACCATTGCGGCCATCGCCTCGGCACCCGGAGGGGCGGCGCGCGGAATTCTGCGGCTTACCGGTCCGCAGACGGTGACGCTCCTCGCACGCTGTTTCACATCCGCGGAACCGGTGCCCTGGACCAGCTGGCGACAGGCGCGCGCCGTGGACGGTTGGCTGCAACTTCCGTCACCGCTGCAACGCGTGGAGTGCCTGCTGTACGTCTGGCCCGACCAGCGCAGCTACACGCGGCAGCCGTCGGCGGAACTGCACGTGATCGGCTCGCCACCGGTGCTGCAAGCAGCGCTGCGTGCGGTCTGCACGGCCGGCGCTCGACTGGCCGAACCCGGTGAGTTCACATTGCGCGCGTTCCTTGCGGGTCGGTTGGATCTGACACAGGCCGAAGCGGTGTTGGGGGTCATCGACGCGCGCAACCACGGGGAACTCGTGGCCGCTCTGTCGCAATTGGCGGGCGGGCTCGCCGTCCCTCTGCAGAACGTACGGGAGAGTTTGCTTGACCTGCTGGCGCACCTCGAAGCCGGGCTGGACTTCGTCGAAGAGGACCTCGAGTTCATCACACGCGACGACCTGCAGGCTCGGCTGTCGCAGGCGGCACGCGAGGTGGCCCGCATTCGCGCGCAACTCCGTTCCCGCGCCGAGCGCGACGTCCTGCCCCGTGTGGTGCTGGCCGGGAAACCGAACGCCGGCAAGAGCAGTCTGTTGAATGCGCTCAGCGATGAGCCAGCGGCAATTGTGTCCGCGCAGCCCGGTACGACACGTGATTATGTCGTCTGCCACGTCAACGCCGATGGTTTGAACATCGCGCTGGTGGATACCGCCGGCTGCACCGCAGCCGGTCACACGACCTCCAATGTAGACCGCGCCGCGCAACAGGCGCTCGAAGAACAACTCGCGCAAGCCGACCTCGTGTTGCTGTGCATCGACGCGACAGATCCGGTGCCGGAAACGAGAATCGACAAGTTGTCCGCGGACTCACGTGCATCTCAGATTGTGGTCTGGACAAAGTGCGACCTCCTGCCGCTCCCGGCGATGGATCTTCCGGGAATTGTGACCAGCAGCCGCACCGGCGCGGGGCTGCCGGACCTGCGACGCGCCGTCCGCGAGCAACTCGAAACGGTCGCGCACGAACACTCCCGTGCTGTGGTCGGCACCGCAGTCCGCTGCCATGAGAGTCTGCAGCAGGCCGCCGCAGCGCTGCGGCGTGCCCGCCGGTTGGTCCGGCAGGACCAAGGCGAGGAGCTGGTTGCCGCCGAGGTGCGCGCGGCCTTGGACGGGCTGGGTCAGGTCGTTGGTGCCGTATATACGGACGACGTCTTGGATCGCGTCTTCAGCCGCTTCTGCATCGGGAAGTGATAGCGTAAATTATCCTCAGGAGGTCCTGATATGCCAGTCATCAGCCGGTTCTTCGGTGTTATGATCGTGATGTACTGGCGCGATCATGCGCCTCCCCACTTCCATGCCAAGTACGGGGACGACGAAGTTATCGTAGACATCCAAACCGGTGACGTAACCGGAACTATGTCGAAGCGTGCGCTCGCCATGGTTGATGAGTGGCGACTCTTGCACATCGCTGAACTTTTAGAGAACTGGGAACTGGCAGCGGGACGCCGGTCGCTCAGGAGGATAGATCCGTTGGAGTAACGTCATGATCCTGCACGTTCGGGAAGCGCGATACGTTACGGGCTACGTGTTGTGGCTGCGGTTTAATGATGGGGCCGAGGGCGAAATCGACCTGCAGTCTGAACTCGATGGGGAGGTCTTTTCCGTGTTGAAGGACGTGTCGCAATTTCGCCGATTCCGCGTCGACCCCGAACTGCAAACGGTGGTCTGGGAGAACGGCGCCGACTTTGCGCCGGAGTTTTTATACGAGAACATGCGCGCTCTGGCATAACAAGGCGAAGCGTAGTCTTGGTTCGATCCAATTCGGCTCGAACGGAACTACGGTTCTCGCTCGTTAAGGGCTTTCCGTACCGGTGGCTGGCGTCGCACCGGTGTCCAGCTTGGTCCATTTGCGCTGATTGAGCTTCTCGAGACCTGCCGGAGTCAGCTTGCCGTTGTCCTTGAGGGTCAACGACTGCAGATTCGACATCTTCAGCAGCTCATCAACCGCCGCGTCGGTGATGTCCGTCGTGCGTAGCGACAGTTCCTTGAGGCTCGGCAACCCGGCGATCACCGCGACCGTAGCGTCGGTCATCTGGGGCGCGGCCCAGATGTCCAGCACTTCCAATGACTTCAGGGTTGACAACTTCTGGAAACCGGCGTCGCTGATCGACGAGAGTTCGTGCAGGTACAGTCGCTTGAGCGCCGGCAGATCCGCCAGTACGTCCATCGCGCGATCATCGACCGCCGGCAGGTCGCGCAGGGTCAGGCGAGAGAGCTTCATTCCTTTGAGCGCCAGCACGCCGTCGGAGTCGAATCCCTGGCAGCGGAACACCTCCAATTGGGTCAAGGCCGGCAGTTTGGCGACATGCTGCCCCGCTTGACCCGTGACGGCGAAGTCCTGCATCAGCAGCGAGTCGAGGGTCTTGCTGCGGGCCAGATTCTCGACGCCGTAGTCGGTGACGGCCGTGCTGCGGTGTTTCAAGGCCGCCAGCTTGGGCAAAGCCCCGACGATTTCCATCGTCATATCGGCGGCTTCCATGTTCCCGCGCAGGTCCAGCGACCGCAGGTCCTCTAGTTTCGACAGATGGCTCGTGCCGAGATCGTTGAATCGATCCTGAATCAATGTCAGCCGCTGCAGTTTCTTCAAACCGCAGATGATCTTCATCGTGCTGTTGGTGATGTTCGTATTCGAGGATAGGTCGAGATCCGTCAGATTGGGAAACGACTTGGCGATCATTTCCACCGTCGGGTCGTTGATGACCGAGTTGGTGATGGCCAGGCTTTTCAGGTTCTTCAGGCCTGCCAGCTGCGCAGCCATCTCATCGTTCAAGAGACGGCAGTTGAAGATCTGCAGCGTTTCCAGGTCGGCCAGTTTCCCGATCAGCGAGAAGTTCTCGGCTGACAGCACGGCACCGTCGCGAATCACGATCGACGTTAAGACCCCGCCCGGCAGCAGGGAGTACTCGGCGTTGGGGCCGGCGCCGTCGAGCAGCTTCTTGGCGGCTTCCACGGCTGCGGCATCGGCCGTGGAAACGCGCGTCGGCTCGGCGGCTTTCTCAGCAGTCTTGCCGGGTGCGCTGGCGGTACCGCCAGCCGGTCCCGTGGTTCTGTCGCTCGTGCTGCTGTCACTGCGCGGCCCCGGACATCCGACGCCGGCTGACAAGACAACCATCAAAGCCACAAACGCGCTGCGAGAGAACCATCGAACAAACATCAGTACTGCCTTTCTGAACCGGATCGTCCGATCAAAATGGCCCCGCCACCAATCCCCTCTCCACGGCAACGTGCAGAGGGGATTGGGAGGGGCAGACTTCGGCTGGAGTCCACGGGGACTCAATCGAGTCGGTAACCGTCGGGATAGACGGGTTTCACCAGATCCGCGACGCGGGGCGTCTTGAGCGCGGCGAGATTGGTGACTTTAAGGTCCTTGGCATCCCACTCGATCTTCTCACCCCATTCGCCCATCGCACCGTCGGCACCGCCCTTGGCCGCGGCCCAAACGGCCAGGTTGCCCAGCAGAATGGTCTCGGTGAGCGGTCCGGCCCGGTCGACGAAGTTGGACTTGCAGATCTTCGGCTTTCCTTCGGAGAACGCCAGGAACAACTCGTACATATTGTTGACGTCGAACTCGCCCTTGTTGACGGCGGGCTCGTAGTCGGCTTTCACCTTCTCGACCCCCTTCAGTTCGTACTTCCCGCAGTAGTCGTCGCTGCTGTAGAAGGCGCCCTTCTCGCCGACCACGAGCACGCCGCTGTTGGAGACGTTGGTGATACCCCACTTGCTGAACACATCCTGGGGCGGCTTGTTGCCCAAGCGATCGTACCACCAGAACGGAATGGCGGGTCGCTCCGACGTTTCGGGAAACTCGAACTTGATGATGGAACTCGCCGGGAAGCTGTCGTAGTCATGGCCGCTCGTCCGGGCCACCACGGAAATCGGGTCGCGCAGCCCACACGAGGCGAACGGGACCGTAAGCTGATGGCAAGCCATGTCTCCCAGGGCACCGCTGCCGAAATCCCACCAGCCGCGCCAGGCAAACGGGTGGTAAAGCGTCGGCCAGTATTCTCGTTGCGGAGCGACGCCCAACCAGAGTTTCCAGTCGAGCTTCTCCAGCGCGCGGTCGATTTCTTTCTGCTTCGCCTCCACGATTCGCGGAGCCTCTTCGGGGCTTTCCTTCTTGGCTTCCGCGGCGAACTTCTCCATCGTCATGCGGCGGCCAGGGCCCTGCGGCCAAATGGGCCGGTTCGACCAGGCGTGGACCTCTTTCAATGTTCCCAGTACGCCCGTTCGAATCTGAGCGATGGCTTCCCGCGAGGAATTGAGCGCGGTGCCTTGGTTGCCCATCTGCGTGCACACGCCCGTCTCGGCCGCGACCTTGGCCATCAGCCGCGCTTCGTAAATCGTGCGCGTCAACGGCTTCTGCGTGTAGCAGCTGATTCCCAGACGCATTGCCTGAAGGGTGATCGGCGCGTGCATGTGGTCCGGCGCGCTGATGGTCGCGATCTGGATGTTCTTGCCGTGCTTGGCCAGCAGTTCGCGGAAGTCAGCGAACTTCTCGGCGTTCTTGAAGCGCTCCTTCCCCGCATTCTCCAACGTATCGCGGGCCGGATCACAGATGGCAATCACATTGCCGAACTGAGCCGCATTGTTGGAGTCGCTGCCTCCCTTGCCCCCAACGCCAAAGCACGCGACGTTGGGGCGTTCGTTCGGCGATGCGCTCAGCGCCTTGCGGCTACCGGCGGCGACGAAGTAACCGGCACCGGCAAGCGTGGCGGTCTTCAGAAATATACGGCGTGTGGTCTTCGGCATCGTCTCTCCCTTTCAGTTGGCGGATCGCTGAGAAAATCGCATACCGATGCAATAGATGTTTCTCGAGCAGTCGGAGGCAGGTCTCTTGGGCGGGGTGTGACGGGGGAGCGGACGACAGTTCCACCCCCCGGCATCGGCACAGCCGTTGCGCCAGTGCCAGCGCAATCAGCGGCTATCTAGAATACGACGGCCGGTGGCTTTTATCAAGAAGACGGACCGCGCTGGAACCCTAGGGGTCAGCCGCGCACGAAGGGGTTGTGGCGCTTCTCGTTGCCCACCGTCGTTGCCGGACCGTGCCCTGGCAGCAGTTGGGTCTCGTCCGGCAGCGTGTAGAGTCGCGATCGGATACAGCCGAGCAGCTGGTCTGCGTTGCCATCCGGAAAGTCCGTCCGCCCAATGCTGCCCTGGAAAATTACGTCCCCCACAAACGCCAGCCACGGATCGCTGGCTTTCCATAAATAGACGACGTGTCCCGCGGAGTGGCCCGGGACCTCACACACCTCCAGCTCAAAACCGGCGGCTTCGATGCGGTCCCCGTGACGAACGACGCGATCCGCTGGCGGACTCAGTACGTCCAGCCCGAATGGTCGCGACAAATTCTCCATGGCGTCCGTGAGCTTGTTCGCGTCCGCCGCACCGACAATCAATGGGCAGTCCGGCCACTGCTCTTTCAGCGCCCGGTTGCCCGCGATATGGTCCGCATGTCCGTGCGTATTGAGTATGCCCGCGGGCGTCCAACCCAAGTCCTGCAACTGGCTGATGATCTGCCCATACTCGAAGCCGGGGTCTACGACGAGGCAGTCCGGGCGGCCGTTAAGATGGGCAAGATAGGTATTTTCACCGAACATGCCGTCGACAACGGTCTTGAGGTGCAGAACGGGATCGCTCACAAAATCATCTCCCTTGTTTCTTGGGTCCGCTATACAATCCGCACCCGTCAGTGGGCCGGGCCTGTGGCGCCGGTGCAGGATATCGAATGCGTCACAATCGTCACAATACATCGTGGCGCGTGTTGAGCCTATCGGAAAACCCGGCCGGCTGCAGCAGGCCGGGCATCTTCCAGGCCTTCTGGCAGATGCCAAGGCAGGCGGTGAACCATCGCGAGTGGGGTGGGCTCGGCGAAACGGCAACAGTTGAAGCTGTAAGGACGTCTGGGCAAGACAAACGGACCGGTAGCAGGAATATCACTTCTGTGGTTTCCGGATGGCGATACAAACCACGATGGAGGGTAGCGTTTCTACTGGGGCCCGCGGCTTACGGCGCTGCGTCGCGGGGCGAACGGCAAAATCAAAGAGTAAAGGTGGCTCGATGTCGCGAAGGAGTGTGACCAGCTGTCTGGCTGTTCTTCTTATCTCGGTTGCCATCCCCGTCCCGGTCACCAGATTGGCCCGCGGCGAAAACGGACAGCAGCCTCGAGAGGGACTAACGGAACCGGTATACCGGATTTCGAAACGTATTGAACCAGGGGATCCGGCCAAGGCTGAGCACCCTTTGGATCCGGCCCTGCAGATTGCCAAGGAGGGGCTGGAGAACATCCGCAACAATGTGCGGGACTACTCCTGCACGCTCGTCAAGCAGGAACGTATTAACGGCGTCCTGAACGAGCCCGAGTACATGTTCACGGAGATCCGCAATCGCCAGGTGCAGAACGGGCAGATCGTGGTCCCCTTCGCGGTCTACATGTACTTCCTCAAGCCCGAGAACTTCAAGGGGCGCGAGGTGATCTACGTGGAAGGTCGCAACAACGACAAGCTGGTGGCGCACGAGGCCAACTTCCTCCGCACGTTTGGCGCGGTCTGGCTGGACCCGAAAGGACCGATCGCGATGCGCGGGAACCTCTATCCCATCACGGACGTCGGCCTCGAGACCTTGATGCTCAAGCTGGTCGAGAAAGGGGAACGCGATCGGCAACGCGGTGAAGTGCAGGTCGAGTTCATCCGCAACGCAAAACTCAACGGTCGCGTCTGCACGGTACTGCAGGTGACGCACCCCGAAAAGCGTCCCTACTTCGATTTCAACATCGCGCAGATCTTCATCGATGACGAGTTGAACCTACCGATCCGCTACGCAGCCTATACGTGGCCGAGCAAACCGGGCGGCAAGCCCGAAGCGCTGGAGAACTACACCTACTTGAACCTGAAGCTCAACATCGGCCTGACCGACGACGATTTCAACCACGAAAAGAAATTCCGCCTGTGAGACTTTGAGGTACGATCAGTTCCTCTCCTCGAGCCCGCGGCACACCGAGGTTTGTGGAGAGTCAAGATTCGTTACCCGGACAGCCCGGCCAGCAAACTGGTCGGGCTGTCTTTTTTCTTGGCCCGCCGCGGGACCCGCTGACCCGGAAGATTCGGGGAATTCGGCATCCCTTCGCCGCTTTTTCTCATCCGTAGGCGCGGAAATGCCGAACTAATCGGCCATCCTCCCGGCATTGACGGTTGCTCGGCGCAGTGAATCAGGAGCGATCCATGGTGCAGCTCCCCAGTGGTTTCTCGCGGCGATTACACGAAATCTGCGAATCCGTGCGCGATGTCGACGGGTACCTGACCGACCGAGAGATCGAGTTCTTGGCGCTGCTGGCCGCCTGCCCGACCGCGCCGGGCGAGATCCTGGAAATCGGCACGTTTCGGGGCAAGTCGACGATCGTGCTTTCTCGAGCCGCTTCTCTGGCGGGCTCGGGTCGTGTCGTGGCCGTTGACCCCTTGGACGTATCGGTGCCGCCGTTCGATGGTACGGGCCAGTCCCTGGCGCGCGCGATCGTCGACTGCAACTTCCGTCGGGCGGGCATTGCGGCGAACGTCGAGTTCCATCAGATGAAGTCAGCCGAACTCGGGCGATCCTGGCGCAGGTCCATCCGTCTGCTGTGGATCGACGGGGACCACTCCTACCAGGGCGCTAAGACCGATTACGACTCGTTCGCGCATCACCTGGCAGACCGGGGCATCATCGCCTTTCACGACATCCTGAACGCGTTCGGGTGTATCCATGTCTTCATCGAGTGTGTTCTGGCCAATCCCCACTTCGGTCCCGCCGGCATGTGCGGTTCCATCGGGTGGGCTCAGCATTCGCGGGACCCCAGTCGGATCGCACGCTACGCGGCGGACAAGCGGCGCTTAGCGCGGCAGCTGCAGCGGTTGGCTCCCTTTTCTCATCACGGAGAGCGTTTGGAAGGGTTCCGGAAGCTGCGGTTTCGAATCTGGCGAGCGGCCGTGCCGCACCAGCGAGTCGATGCTGCAGCCTGGGTCGCCGCCGTTGCCTGAACACTATCCCGGCTGATGCCTGGCTTGCCACTGGGGAACGAGCGCGGCGGTTCAGCGAAGTTGGTCGCGGTACTCATCACAGCGCGCCCGCAATTCGGCCAACGTGGCGGCGTGACGAGAGTCATTGGCGAGGTTGTGCAGTTCGCCGCGATCGACTTCCAGGTCGAATAGCTGCTCATAAGGCGGTGTGTACTCCGTGTAGCGCGTGTATTTCCAGCGGTCAGTACGGACTCCTTCCGACTGGGCAATCGGTTGTTGGGGCGGATTGGTGAACGTGTGCTCGTAGTACCAGTCGTCGCGCCAATCCGGGCGCTCGCCGCGCAACAACGGGCCGAGATCGCGCCCTTGCATTACTACCGGGACTGGAACACCGGCCAGGGCCAGCATGGTCGGCGCCAGGTCAATGCTCAGCACCATGTCCGTGCATTGCTGGCCGCGTCGTTCGCGTGGCAGTCGCGGATCGCGAATGATAAAAGGAACTCGGATCGACTCCTCGTACATCAACCACTTGCCT
>Ga0233425_10004903_pt1 | contig 21811 bp, 18 predicted proteins | sample Watercolumn_Towu_2_FD_181712 | JGI IMG/M metagenome (GOLD analysis project Ga0233425, IMG submission 181712) | Freshwater microbial communities from Lake Towuti, South Sulawesi, Indonesia - Watercolumn_Towuti2014_140_MG | ecosystem: Environmental > Aquatic > Freshwater > Lake | place...
GGTCAGACTTGTTTTAATGGCAGCTGTACCAACCAGAACATTACTTGTACTACCAATGCCAACTGCGGCAGCAATGGATATATTGGTAGCCCCTTCTGCCAATCAGGCAATGTCTACCAAAACTACATCACATACACCTGCAACAACCCAGGCACAGCTAACTCACACTGCTCAAATGATATAGCATCACAGTTAAAGACTACATGCACTGGAAACCAAACATGTAACAATGGTTCTTGCAGCAACCAGAACATTACTTGTAGTTCAAATACAGACTGCGGCACCAGTGCCTACACTGGCTCACCATACTGTCAAGGTAATAATGTTTACCAAAATTATATAACATGGACTTGTAATAATTCTGGCACATCAAATTCATATTGTTCTAATTCAAATAGTCCGCAATTAAAAAATACCTGTTCTGGTAATCAGACATGTCAAAACGGTTCTTGCTCGGGACAAAATTGTACATGGCATTCTTATCAGCAATGTTCGGGAAATTATTTGTATTGGTATGATTCGTGCGGTAACCAGCAAGACTCTCAGTATTGTCAAAATGGATGTTCTGGAAATTCCTGTACAAACAATTATAACTACAATTATAATTATTACGGAAATTGCACCTATCATGCATATAAATTATGTATAGGCAACAACATCTATTGGTATGATTCGTGCGGTGCGCAACAAGATTTTTATCAAAGCTGCACAGGATCGTTAACCTGCCAATACGGACTTTGCGTTAATAAACCCTATGTTCTTTCTTCTGTCACCTCCTATGTCTCTCATTATAGAACAGGATGCTATGGCAACGCTGTCTATTGGTTTGATTCATATGGATCAAGAAATAGCTTGTATCAAAGCTGTGTCGACAGCAATAGCTGCACCCAAGACACTTGCGCTGGTTCAAGATGTTCTAATGTTTTAAAGTGCGACGGTTCAACTTGCGCAACGGGATCTGCTGATTACAATGCCTTCTGCCAAACTGGCCAAAACAACAATAACACGAATAACAATCAAACCAACGCCAATGTTTTGTCAGTTTCGTTTTTTGCCAAGCAAGACGCAACTTCTGTTCAATGGCAGAAAATAGCTCAGTTAAACCCTAACGGAAAAATATATTTCATGATTTCCGCGGCCAACAACTCTGGCAGTCAAATTGATAATGTTAATGTTTCGGCCAATGTTCCTGGCGAGGTTTCTTCTTTGGGCAATTTACAAGTTAATGGAGTGCCAGTTTCTGGCGACATTGTTACGGGAATTGTTGTTGGTTCTTTACCACCGGCAACATCAAAATCAATTACTTTTGAAGGTATAGCTCAAAATTTCACTACTCAAGGAACAAAACAAGCAGTTGCAGCGGTCAATGGCCAAACAGACGCTGTTTCAATTAATTTAAATCCTGGACAGTCAGCTACGGCCTCGGTGTCTTCTAGCCAAACAAATATAGCCTTTTGGGAATTCTTAAAACGCTGGTATCTATGGATACTAGTGGCTCTAGTAATTATATTCTTGTTTGTGGTTGTATTTAGACGACTTTCGTCTAATTCATAAGCTTAAAAAACCGCCTTGTTAAGGGGCGGTTTTTTTGTTATTATATTATATTAGACCATGGATCCAAAGCCTATTAGTTTTGAATTTACGTCTTATAGCTACGAACCTGCTAAAAAGCAGATATCTTTTAATTACTTAATTAATTTTAAAGATGGCCAGGATTTGTCTTTTTGCGAGCAAATATTTTTACCTCAAAAAATTGATAAAACAGTTCAGCCAGAACTTTTAGAGAAAATATTTAAAAGTTTACATTTGGCTCTGGGTGTCAGCTATTACAAACTTTACTGCGCCCCCAAATTTAAAATAAATTATTCTTTATCAGAAACTGAAGCAAATTTTTGGAATGCTTTTTACCAAAAGGGTTTGGGTGAATTTTTGTATAGGAATAAATTAGATCCATCACTAATTCCTGACTTTCCTTTTAAAAAAAATGCTAAAGAAAATTATTTTAGACTGGAAAGAAATTTTAAATTTTTAGTTGGCATCGGGGGAGGAAAAGATTCGATTGTTTCAATTGAATTACTTAAAAAGCACGGGGCTGATTTCTCTCTTTTTTATGTGCAAACGCAGAAGAAATCTCCATTAATAGGCGCACTAATTGAAAAAATCGGCGTTAATTCGTTAATAATAGAAAGAAAATTAGACGAAAAATTATTTGACGAAAAAGTGGGGAACTATAAGGGGCACATTCCTATTTCGGGAATTTACGCTTTTTTAGGAGTTTTGATGGCAGCTCTTTATAATTATTCTTATGTTGTTGTCTCAAACGAGTTTAGTAGTAATTTTGGCAACGCAAGATACAAAGGGGGGGTCATTAACCACCAGTGGTCAAAATCATCTAATTTTGAAAATTTATTTCAAAATTATGTTAGTAGTTATATTAGTCCAGACTTAGCTTATTTTTCATTAATGAGGCCGCTATATGAAATTCGTATTGCTGAAATTTTTTCAAAATATATAGATTATTTTTCATATTTTTCTAGCTGCAATGATAATTTTAAGATCAAATCTGGTAGTGGTGTTCAGCCAGAAAGGTTGTGGTGTGGTCGTTGCCCCAAGTGCGTTTTCGCGTTTTTAATCCTTTCGCCTTTTCTTAGTAAAGAGAAATTAATAGAAATTTTTGGTAGTAACCTTTTTAGCAACGTAGATTTAATGATTACCTTAAGAGATATTTTGGGTTTTGGCAGAATCAAACCATTTGATTGCGTTGGAACTTTTGACGAAGCTAAGGTTGCCATGTATATGTCTCGCGAAAAATTTAGAGATGACTTAGCTGGCGAAATTTTTCTTCCAAAAATAGATCCCGATGATAATAGGTATTTTCTTTACAACAAAAGGGTAACTTTTAAAATGTATTTTTTGGGAAAGAAAAAGCCTCTTGAGTTAATGCAAAAAGTTTTTAGCAGTCAAACCTCTTTTGTACCAGATTATATGAAATTTTTAGGAATGAAAAACGTTTTGCTTTTAGGCTATGGCAAAGAAGGCAAAGTAACGGAAAAATACTTAAATAAAAATTTTCCGGGCTCAGAGGTTGGTGTAGGCGACATAACCATAGACCCAGACTATTTAGAAAAACAAAAAAATTACGATATTGCTGTAAGGTCCCCTGGAGTAAGGAAAGAGCTGGTTAAGATTCCTTATACAACTGCCACTAATATATTTTTTTCCTATGTTAAACAGATTCCCGGAGTAAAAATTATTGGCGTTACCGGGTCCAAAGGCAAAAGCACAACGTCGGCCTTAATACACCATATTCTAAAAAAGGCCGGAAAGAAAGTTGAATTTTTGGGTAATATTGGCAACCCCATGTTGGAATTTTTGCTAGATAAAAATATAGAAAAAGATACCACTTTTGTTTTAGAGCTTTCAAGTTATCAGCTAGATGATATTAAATTTTCTCCAGACATAGCCGTTATTACAAACATTTTTCCCGAGCACATAGATTATCATTATAATATAAAAAATTATTACTCTGCCAAAAAAAATATTATAAAATACCAAGGCAAAGATGATGTTTTCGTTTTTAACCAAAAAAATAAAAAAATAGCTTCTTGGGCTAAGAGCGCTAAATCAAAAACGATTCCTTTTGCTAAGGAGATTCCTATAGACGATTCAGAAATAAAAATTTTAGGCAAGCATAATCGAGATAATATTAAAGCTGCTATAGCGGTTGCCCAAGCGCTTGACGTGGGGCAGGGGATAATAAAAAGTGCTATCAAGAGTTTTAATGGGTTGCCACATCGTCTTGAATTTGTTGGCCAATACTCTGGAATAAAATTTTATGATGACGCAATTTCTACAGCTCCAGAATCAACCATTGAGGCAATAAAATCTTTACCTAAAATAGGAACAATATTTCTTGGCGGGCAAGATAGGGGATATTCTTTTTCAAAACTCGAAAAAATCATAAAGAAAAAGAAAATAAAAAATATCGTACTTTTTCCAGAAAGCGGTAAAAGAATTTTTAAAAAAGGTAGAAAAGGATTAAACATATTGGAAACATCAAGCATGGAAGAGGCGGTAAAGTTTGCTTACAAATGCACCGAAGCTGGCCAAATATGTCTTTTGTCTTGTGCGTCGCCAAGCTATTCTTTATGGAAAAACTTTGAAGAAAAGGGCGATCAATTTCAATCATTTGTAAAAAATCTTGGCAAATGAAGAAGCATTTTAATTACTTTTTATTTTTTTTATCAGCCTTTTTTGTCGTATCTGGCATTCTGTTTTTGGCTTGTTTGTCATCATCGGCCTCTTTGCAACGATTTGATAGTGTTTACTATTACTTGAAACACCAGCTACTCTATGGCTTATTACCCGCAATTATTTTGGGATTCGTCGCTTATAAAATTCCGATGCATTTTTGGAAAAAATGGGCGCCATGGTTGGTTCTTGCTAATATTTTTGCTTTGGCTTTAGTTTTTTTGCCGATGATTGGGCTAAAAATTAGTGGAGCTAGTCGCTGGATTAATCTTGGAGGAGCTACTATACAACCATCGGAGTTTTTGAAAATTACAGCAGTTTTATATTTGTCAGCGTGGATTGCCTCAAAGCTTTCAGAAAATCCTGCTTCAGACTGGAAATCTATGGCAAAAAAAAGTTATCATAATATAATCTATATATTTTTTCCTTTCATAATTTTTTTGGGGTTAATTTCTGTTGCCTTGTATTTTCAAAGAGATGCCAGCACTTTGGGTATTGTCGCTATAACATTATTAGTACTGTATTTTTCCGCTAAAACTCCTTTATGGCACACCATTGTGATTGTTGTTTCTGGATTAGGGGCGTTGCTCTTTATGGTTAAGTTTGAGCCATATCGTCTAGATCGCTGGCTTGTATTCTTGCACCCAGATATCGATCCATTGGGTAAGGGGTTCCAGTTGCGTCAATCTTTGATATCCCTAGGCTCCGGAGGTTTTTTCGGTAAAGGGTTGGGCATGTCAACGCAAAAATTTGGATTTTTGCCACAGGCAATATCTGATTCAATTTTTGCCATAATTGGCGAAGAACTAGGAATTATCGGTTGTGTCACCCTTGTAATTGGTTTTATTCTGTTTTTCTGGGTTGGATTAAAAATTGCCAAAAATTCTAGCGATAGATTTTCTAAAATGGTTGCCATTGGTACTGTTGTTTGGATAACACTGCAGGCATTTATAAATATGGCTTCGGTAGCAGGAATCTTTCCGCAAGCCGGTATCCCATTGCCTTTTTATTCTTATGGGGGCTCGCACCTGGTAGTCGAACTTATGGGAATAGGTTTTTTATTAAATATATCTAAAAACACATGAAAATTTTATTTACCGGCGGCGGAACGGGGGGCCATGTTTATCCCCTAATTGCTATTGCCAGAGAAATACGCACAATTTATCCTAAAAAAAATTTAGAATTTTATTACGCTGGTCCCAGCGATGAATTTGCTTCAATTTTACTTTCCCAGGAAGATTTTATAATTAAAACAATCATTTCTGGAAAATTACGCCGTTATTTTGATTGGCAAAATTTTATAGATATTTTGTTTAAAATTCCTATCGGCGTTATCCAGAGTTTTTTCCTGTTATTAGCAATCAAGCCAGATTTGGTTTTTTCTAAGGGTGGATCTGGATCAATCGCCGTAACATATTCTGCCAGACTTTTGAAAATTCCTGTTTTCATCCACGAGTCAGATGTCGTGCCAGGACTTTCCAACCAAAAAACATCAAAATGGGCAAAAAAAGTTTTTACTTCCTTTCCTAAAACAGAATATTTTAACCCAGAAAAAATAACCTTAATTGGTAATCCTATCAGAAAGGAGATTTTGAATGGCGACAAAAAAAGAGCAGGGGAGTTATTTAATTTGACCTTTGAAAAGCCTATATTTTTAATTATAGGGGGCTCGCAAGGAGCTGAAGCGATTAATGATTTTGTTTTAATGGTAATTAATGATCTATTGGCAAATTATGAAATTATTCACGTTACTGGACGCGAGAATTTCAAAGAAGAATCTGCCGAGGCTCAAGTTATTGAGGAAAAAAATCTAGATAAATATTATCATCCAATAGCATATCTAGACGAAGAAAAATTAAAACACGCATATAAGGCTGCCGACCTAATTATTTCTCGCGCTGGATCTGGTTCAATTTTCGAAATTGCAGCAGCGGGCAAGCCAAGTATTTTGGTGCCCTTGCCAACGTCTGCCGGTGATCATCAGTCAAAAAACGCTTATGTATATGCACAGACCGGCGCGGCCGAAGTGGTTGAGCAACAAAATTTAACGCCAAATTTTTTCATGGATAAGGTTAAGTTGTTATCTCTGCATCCAGAAAAATCTGAAGAAATGAAGGCCGCCGCTCTAGCTTTTGCTAAACCCTTGGCAGCACGCGCCATTGCTAGAGAAATTTTAGAGTTTTTAATGCTTGATTAATATGCCAGTCAAAAAAATAACAAAAACAAAAAAAGCAATGCGATGCCGGTTTGCTCCATCTCCAACAGGAGCATTGCATGTTGGCAACGTTAGAACCGCAATTTTTAGTTATCTGCACGCAAAAAATAACGGCGGAAAATTTATTTTGCGCATTGAAGACACTGACAAAGAAAGATCAGAGCAGCGCTGGACCGATGAAATTATTTCTGAATTAAAATGGTTGGGGATTAAGTGGGATGAAGGACCTGATATAGGCGGAACTTTTGGGCCATATAAACAATCGCAAAGAACTGATATTTATAAAGCGTATTTGGAAAAATTATTAGAAGAGAAAAAAGCGTATTATTGTTTTTGCTCGCAAGAAGAATTGGAGGCAAAGCGACAGGAGCAAATGAGCAGGGGAGTGGCACCAAGATATGACGGCACTTGCGCTAAATTATCTCATGATGAAACTCAAAAGAAAATTGCCGAGGGCAGGCCGTCTGTAATAAGGTTTAGGGTGATGTCTAAAAAGATAAAATTTAAAGATTTAATTAGGGGAGAAGTGGAAGTTGATGCAGGATTGTTGGGCGATATTATTATTGCAAAGAATTTGGAATCGCCGGTATTTCATTTTGCGGTAGTTGTTGATGACCACAAAATGCAGATTACTCATGTCATAAGAGGCGAAGATCATATTGCCAATACGCCAAGGCAAATTTTGATACAAGAGGCACTGGGCTTTGACAGGGTACAATACGCCCACTTGCCAATGATTTTGAACCAAGATAGGAGCAAACTCTCAAAAAGGAAAGGGGATGTGGCTTTGTCTGATTATCATAAAAAAGGGTATTTACCCGAAGCGATTATTAATTTTTTGGTTTTGTTGGGGTGGAATCCTGGTACAGAAAAAGAAATTTTTACTTTGATGCAACTGGTAAGAGAATTTTCTCTGCAAAAAGTGCAAAAAAGCGGAGCGATATTTAATCTGCAAAGATTGGATTTTATAAACGGCTATTATATCAGAGAAAAGCCCATTGAAAAACTAACAGAGCTTTGCTTGCCATATTTGAAAGAGGCAGGTCTTTTAGTGGTGGGGCAGGCGAGTGAGCATAAATTAGAAAAGATTATTGAGGTTTCTAGGCAGAGAATGAAAAAGTTATCAGAAATTTCCGAGTTGGCCGATTTCTTTTTTGCCGATAAATTAAATTATGATAAAAATTTATTAAAATGGGACGGAATGGGGGATAGGGAAGTTATAGAATCCTTGGAAGTTTCAAAGGATGTTTTGCAAAAGATTAAAAATTGGGATTTTAAAAATTTAGAAAAAACTTTAGTTAAAGAAGCTGAAAAATTTAATAAAAAAAATAAAGGATTTTTGTTGTGGCCACTACGCGTGGCATTATCGGGGAAAAAGATGTCTCCAAGTCCATTTGAAATTGCCGATATATTGGGACAAGAAAAAACCCTAAAAAGAATAGAAGATGCATTGCATAAAAAATAAGCAAGTCCCCGTTTCTATTGTGCGACATATTAAATAAAAAGAGATGGAAAAAAGAACTATAATTTATATAGTAATAATAATCATTATTTTATTAGTTGTTTTTTTTAGTCAGCAACTATATGCGCGCGATATAGTTAAAAGTTTTTTTTCTAATTTTAGCAAATATGCAGGAGCTGCTTTGACAGGTGGGTTGTTGGATATAAATCCTTTTAGTAATGCAGATGACAATACCGCTGACAATACCGCTAGCAAAAGCAATGATAATGCTACCGATTCAACTAGTGTTTCTGAGCCAACTAATACTTCTGAGCCAACAAGCTCCTCTAAATCAACAAGTTCCTCGGTTGGCTCTACCTACGAAACCCTTGAAACCGATGCCCAAGAAAAAGAGGGCTGGACAATCATTAATGCGCCCAAGAAAGTAATTGAAGGAATCAAGAGCGGGGGAGAGGCCTTGGTAAATGGAATAACTAGTACAAAAGAAAAAATTTCTGAAAATATTTCTGCTGCAGAAAAAAATGTTGTAAATTATTTTTCTGGAATTGCAAACAGTATTGTAAATCCTGGAGCCCAACAAAATTGCCAGGCCCCGGTACCGCCATCAACCCAAACCAGTCCTTAGTAGTTTTAAGGGCTTGACTAGGCCTTAGGGAGGTCTTATTATAAATATAGGCAATGTCGCAAAATGTAGGTAAAGCGACGTATATACTAAGGCAACTTATAAAACAATGGAAAAATCATCAAAACCAATTAAAGAACATTTGCAAGATTTTTTAGATTTTTGTGAGGTTGAAAAAGGTTTGAGAAAAAATACTCAAGAGAATTATAAAAATTATTTAGAAAAGTTTTTTTATTGGTTAGATTACTCTAAAAATAGCTCTATTCTCCCCCATCAGCTGACACCTGACCATGTTTGGGCTTATAGGCTGTATTTATCTAGGCAACCTAGCCCAGCCACTGGTAAATTGCTTAGTAAGGGCACCCAAAACTACTATTTAATCGCTTTAAGAGCCCTTTTGGGCTATTTTGTGGCAAAAGACGTGCAAAGCCTGCCCCCAGATAAAATAGCCCTTGGAAAGGCAGATAGAGGCCAAAAAAGCGTTAAATTCCTTACCCTAGACCAAATAGGCAAGCTTTTGGCCTCTATAGAGCCGAAAGACGATGTAAGTATCAGGGATAGGGCTATTTTAGAGGCCTTCTTTTCAACTGGCTTAAGAATCGCTGAATTGGTATCTCTAAACCTTGAACAGTTTAATAACTTGAAAGATAAAAAAGATATGGAACTCGGGGTCATTGGTAAGGGTGGCAAACCGCGCGTGGTTTACTTCTCCGAGCGGGCATTGGGGTTTATTAAAAAATATCTGGAAATAAGAAATGATGTAAAACACGCCAACCAAAAAGCCTTGTTTATAAACTTTCGCGATAAAAAAGATGATACAGATGCCAGGCTTACGCCTCGGTCAATTGAAAGAACAGTTAAAAAATATGCTCTGCTTTCAGGTGTGCCAATTTTTACTACTCCGCATACTCTCCGCCACAGCTATGCAACAGATTTATTAAATCAAGGAGTCGATCTGCGCAGTATCCAAGAATTTTTAGGGCACTCGAATATTGCCACAACTCAAATTTACACGCACGTCACCAATAAGCGCCTGCGTGACATACATCATCAATTCCACTCCGACCCCGACAAAAAGTAAATCTCTCAATTTGTCGCACAATAAAGATATTTCTATAAAATTTATTCATATATTGTCGCACAATTATTTATTTGCTACAATAAAATTGTTTAAAAATAATTTAAAGTTTATGGCTCAAGAAAAATTTAACGTTTGTAATTTGGTAAACAGCGATGGCTGTTTTGATTTACAGTTTCGCAAAGACACTAGATATGAGCGCACCAACGCGCCAACTTATTATCGCTGGAAAGCGCAATTTGTTGTGACAGCTCCAAAAACAAATGTAAAAATTTTAGAGAAAATAAAAAATAATATTGGTTGTGGAGATGTGACTGTTTCTGCCAATCAAGCAAGATTTGCTGTGCAAAAAATTGATGACATTATTGAGTTTGTCGTTCCATATTTCCGGAAAAATTGTCTAGGGGGAAATAAGAAAAAAGATTTTGAACTTTGGGCCAAAGGTGTGCAGATAATTAAAAATAATAAAGGAAAATATTTGGTTAGTTGGAAAAGAAGCGATATACATTCTCTCTTGGAAATACATAAGTCTTCGGCAAAATATAAAAACAATCCGCGAGCTCCAAAATGGATGGAAATGGCCCGCACGTTAGCAAAGTCTGCCTAGTCGCTCGGGAAGTAGTTTTCCGCTAGCGCTCCAAACCACATTCCCTCGCTTAGTTTTTAAAAACGGCTGCGGCCGTTTTTTTAATGCTCCACTGCCCTACTCCGGGTGTCTCGCCTGTTCTTATTGTGCGACATATTTATATTTTTACAAAAAAAATAGCCCGGCATCCTTTCGAATGTCGGGCCGAGGTAGCGGTGTGGTAACCAGCGCTACTTCTTGGCTACAGGTGGCGGGGCTTCGGCGCGTTGACCGTTTGTGTCAAACTCGAATTTGAATGTTGACACGACGGTACGCGGTTCGAAGTATTGCGGAATGGCCTTGCCGGACTTCTTATCCAGCATGAGGATCCAAGTGCCTTCTGCCGATGATGGCGAGAAAAGCCCATTGGGATCGGCCTGAGGAATCGCAATGCATTGCCGTTCCATCCCATCCTTGCGGACGCTGAACCGCTCAACCTTCTGTGGGTTGGTAAATTGGGTGGCGGCTGGGATGCCGTATCCAATTGATTCGCCCACGTAGGTCAGCTTCCCGCCGAGGACGGTGTGACCCGGAACCACGGTTGGAACCATGTTTTCCAGGTATGTGTAGGTCACCAGACCTTCTTGGTCGCGCAACTCGTACACGTCCTTGAGGAGTTTCATCTCGCGGAAGTTCTTGATGGCCGGCATGCCAACTTGGGCAACGCCCTCCTTCAAGATCTTTTCCTGGCGTTCCTGCTGGATGTCGTCGGACGTTACCTTGTGGGCTTCGACGCAGCCAGCGAGGCAAACAGCCAGACACGCGATGCCGATTGCGCAAACTAGATTCTTCATGGCAGAATTCTTCCTTCTGTTGTTTGGGGTTGTGGTTTGAACTACCGCGCGAGCCCGCGTTCCTTCTTGAGTCCCCAGATGAACTGCCGAAGGTCGGCGGGCATCTGGTCCTCGGGGAAATCGGCGGACCGTTGCAAGACGATTGAGGCAATGGCTTGCTTGTGCTCCTTGTCGGCCTTCAGGTACTCAACCTGGAGGTTCTGGAGCTCCTGCACCATGCCTTGCCGGTAGGACTTGGTATTCTCGAACACCTCGCGTCGGATGTTTTCCTGCCTGGGTGCGAACACCTTGTACAGGAAGAAGTCGTTGCCCTGGACCACCCAGGTCAATGCTCCTCCGACGAGCGTGAACACCACCAGGGCGCACACGGCCCACCAAACAATTCTTCCAAAGCTGGGGACATCGGGGTCCCGATCGTAACTGGACATGGGTTTTCTCCTTCCCACATTGTTCTCTGCAGCTCTAAGATTGGCCGCATCTTTAAGGAAACTACAAAAATTTCTTTAAAGATGCGGCCAAAAACTTTTTAAAAGTACAAAATACGTATTAGAATAATAGCATAGTTATATTTTTATGTCAATACATAAAAATTGTTTATTTTGTAGGTCGTTTTGTCGCACAATAAGATATTATGTAAAATAAAAACCTGGCATTTCCTCTTGAAATGCCAGGTTGGGTTGTTTGTTGGGATTTTCACCCAATGTATCCGCCAGACTGGTGGGCCCAGAGATTGGCGTAGATACCTCCCTTGCGACGAAGTTCTTTGTGGGTGCCAATTTCCTCAATGACACCTTTCTCCATGACAATGATTGTGTCTGCGCGACAGACCGTTGACAGTCTATGCGCAATCACAATGCAAGTGCGATGGCGGAGCAGATCTTCCGTGATCGATTGAATCTCGTGCTCGGTCTCGCTGTCCAAGGAACTTGTCGCCTCGTCTAGGACTAGGATCGGAGCGTCGGCCAGAAAAGCGCGGGCCAAGGCCACTCGTTGCTTTTCCCCGCCTGAGAGTTTTACTCCTCGCTCGCCAACAATGGTATCCAACCCTTGTGGTTTGCTTTGGATAAACTCCCAAATGCGGGCGCGCTTGGCAGCCTCGATGATCTCTTGCTCGGTGGCGTCTGGCCTCGCAAACGCGATGTTGTCGCGTAAGCTTCGGTCAAACAAGCATGGATCTTGTGGCACCACTGCAACTTGTTGGCGCAGAGAGACCTGCGTCACATTTGCGATGTCGTACCCATCAATGCAGATCATGCCAGAGTCAACGTCGAACTGCCTTGAGAGCAGCTTGGCAATTGTGCTCTTGCCAGCGCCACTTCGCCCGACGATTGCTATGGTTTTACCCGGCGCAATGCGTAGCGAAAAGCCGCTGATGTCGCCACGCTCGTTTGTTACCTGGTCGGTGTAGCGGAAGTCAACCGCGTGGAATTCAATTTCCCCTTGGTTGACAATCAAAGGCCTTGCCCCTGGCGCATCTTGCACCTCGGGCACTAAGGCGTAAACCTCGGCCATTGGCATGGCTTGGGCAACGTACCGAAAGATTTGGTGAAACGCGCCGCTCATATCCCAGACCTGACCTACCACGTTTACCAAAAAGGCCTGGAAGAAGACAAACTCGCCCACCGTTACCGTTCCGGCTTGCCAACCGCGAATCAAGATGTAGATTACCAGGAGCTCGAAAGCTCCCAGAAGAATCATCTGAATCCGCATCAGCATTTTTCGCATCGTCCATGACTTGCGACGGCTTTCATAGCTATCTTCGGTGAGCTCATTGAATCTCCGCTGCTCTTCGCGTTCCATCGCGAATGATTTTACCGCAGCGTAGTTCTCAAAAGAGTCGCCAAAGCCACCAGACACTCGCGAATCCTTCTTGGATGCGTCGATGCTCAGTGGCAATCGCCACTTGGCAAACCACCAGCATGTGCCAATAAACACTACCAGCCACACGCTGAAGATAAGTGCAATCAGTGGCCACTGCCACAGAAATGCACAAAGGGTTGCCAGTATCATGACTCCGTTGCGGCCGAGCTGGTACATAAACACGTCTGTGAAGTTTTCGAAGGCTTCTGAAAACTTTCTAGCATTGGCGCTCAAAGCGCCTTTGATAGAGCCTTCAAAAAACCTCATAGATTGCGTCTGCACAGCGGCAAAACTCCGTTGGTCAAGATCGCGCGCAGACTTCGTGTCGAACGAGGTCTTGGCAATTTCAAACACCCAGGCAACAGCGTTGCCTGCAATGGCCAGCAAGATCATCAAGCAGAAAGTCTGCCAGACGTCTTTGGTGGACACGCCGTTTAGGCCGTCCAACAGGTCGCGCAACAAAAACGGATACGCGGCCCTAGACAACATAATCAGGGCCATGAAGATGGTTGCGATCACGAATGACCACTTGTACTTTCGCACCGTTGGCCAATACGCCTTGAGGATTGCTTTCATCGTCTTTCCTTCCTATTCCTAGAAGTTTGGTTGTGGTTCAAGACAGAGACACAAATCTCTGTCAGGGCTATACCATATTTTATCACACTAAAATAATTTGTCAAGGAAACAAAAAAGCCCAATAATTTTACTGGGCTTTTAAGTAATTTTTATTTGCCAAAGCGGCGCGCCCGCTGGTCAAATTCTGTTAGGGCTTGGTCTAAATCTTGCTCAGTAAAATCTGGCCAGTATTTAGGGCAGAAATAAAGTTCGGAATAAGCTGCCTGCCACAAGACAAAGTTGGACATTCTCATTTCTCCACCCGCTCTAATTACAAAGTCTGGCATTGGTAAGCCAGCAGTAGATAAATGGTCTTCAAAAATTTTTTCATCAATCTTGTCTGGCTCAGTCCCCTCTTTGATTATATTTTTTACAGCGTTAAGAATATCCCATTTACCACCATAACTAATAGCTAAGTTTAAAAACAAATTAGAGTTATTTTTTGTAGCCTCTTCAGTTTTAACGATTGCCTCTTGTAAGGATTTTGGCAATCTTTCTCTCTGTCCTATTACTCTTACTCTTACCCCATCTTTTGAATATCTGTCCAAATTATCTATAAGACATTTTTCTAATAAATCCATAAGATAATTTACTTCTTCTTTCGTGCGGTTCCAATTTTCTGTTGAAAAACCAAAAGCAGTTAGCACTTTGACTCCCCTATTTTTGCACCAATTAGAAAAATCTAAAAGATTTTCATAGCCTTTTTTGTGGCCTTCTAGGGTGTGCATGCCCTTTTCTCTTGCCCAGCGGCGGTTTCCATCTGGAAATAAAACTATATGATTAGGTATTTGCATCTTGTATTTGTATCGGTGATTTAATTTGATATTTTGCCATTATATAACCTATTGCGAAAGCAAGCAACACTAAAAGCACAATTATTATAAATAGCATTATGTCATTGAAGTGATCTTTGACAAATTCGTTAATTTTTGCTAATATATTCATATACATAAATTAAGTAAAATAACATGGCAAAAACTAAGTCAGGAGGCTCCGCTAGAGGAAATAGAGACTCTGCAGCCCAAAGATTAGGGATTAAAATTTACGATGGCCAAAAAGTTAAAATAGGTATGGTGATTGTTAGACAAAGAGGCTCTAAATATATTTTGGGCAAAAATGTCAAAAAGGGATCTGACGACACTATCTATGCAATGAAAGACGGAATAGTAAATTTTTCCACAAAAATAAAAAAACTTTATAACGGTTCTTCTAGGGTAGCCAGCGTGGTCTCAGTAAAATAAATTATAAAAATACCGCCCAACGGCGGTATTTTTTATTATTTGTTTTTTATTGCCGCCTCTATCAATCCCTTAAACAATGGATGAGGTTTTAGGGGCCTGGATTTAAATTCTGGATGAAATTGTGAAGCCACAAAAAACGGGTGGTCTTTTATTTCAATTATTTCCACTAAATCAGATTTTGGATTAACACCAGCAATTATCAATCCTTTTTGTTGTAAGATTTTTCTATATTTATCATTTACTTCGTAGCGGTGTCTGTGTCTTTCAGAGATTATATATGGTCCAGATTTTTTGCCCGCCCAATCTTGATAAACTTTATGGCTTGCGGTTCCCGCTTGAATCTCGCAGTCGTAAGCGCCAAGCCTCATTGTTCCACCGTAATGTTTTTCTTGCAATAATTTTTTTTGTTCTGTCATAACATCGATGACTGGATTTTTCGCGTTTTGGTCAAACTCTCTTGAGGTGGCATCTTTTATGCCAGCAACATTTCTGGCAAATTCAATTACTGATAATTGCAGACCCAAACATAGTCCCAAGAACGGGATTTTGTTTTTTCTGCAATATTCAATTGCTTTGATTTTTCCTTCTATGCCCCTGTTGCCAAAACCTCCAGGCACAATTATGCCGCTGTACCCGTTTAACTCTTTTAGGGTTTCTGGATTTTTTTCATAAGCCGAGGAATCTAGCCACTCTATAACCGGCTTTTGTTTCAAGGCGTAAGCAGCATGTTTGATTGACTCTAACACAGAAATATAAGAGTCTGTTAACACAAAGTCCCCACTGCCAAAATATTTTCCAACAATTCCTATTTTTACCTGCCCCGTTGGATTTTCTATGTTAGAAACCAATTCTCGCCACTCTTTTAAGTCTTTATTCTTACCTTTTAAAGAAAGTTTTTCTAAAAGTCTTTCTGAAATACTGTCTTTCTCAAAGTTAATAGGCACTTCGTAGATACTGTTGACATTTGGAGCTGAAATTACGTCGCCCTCCTCTAACCCGCACATAAATTGAATTTTTTCTTTTCTTTTTTGATCCAGAGGAACAGATGCTCTTCCTAAAATTATGTCTGGCTGCAACCCTACAGAATTCAAATCCCTGACAGCGTGTTGCGTGGGTTTTGTTTTTAGCTCTGTGCCTCCAGCTCCCAATGCAGGAATAAAGCTTACTAAAACAGTAAGGACATCTTTTGGGTTTTTTAGTTTCAACATCTTAATTGACTCTAAAAATAAGAGGTTTTCATATTCGCCCACTGTACCACCTATTTCTATGACAACTATTTCAGCCTTTTCTTTTTTAGCAGCTTCGTTTATTCTTCTTATTACTTCCAGTGGTATTTGTGGCACAACTTCAACGCACTTACCTTCATATTCCATGGCCCTCTCTTTATTGATAACAGACTGGTAAACGCTGCCAGTTGTCATATAATTTGCAGAAGACAAACTAGTGTCTAAAAATCTTTCGTAGTTGCCCATATCTTGATCACATTCCATGCCGTCGTCCAAAACAAAAACCTCACCGTGTTCAGTGGGGTTCATCGTGCCAGCGTCAACATTTACATAGGGATCAATTTTGATTGCTGTGACGCTAAAACCGCGAGATTGAAGAATTTTTGCTATTGAGGCAGTGGCTACTCCCTTGCCCACTCCAGACATCACGCCGCCAGTTACAAAAATATATTTTGTCATTATTCCTCTTCTTTAGCAGGCGTACTTTCTGCCGTTACTATTAATTTTATTTCAGCTTCTAAATTATGATCTAAACTAATGTTTACTGGGAATTCGCCAAGTTCTTTGATCGCTTCTTCTAATTTGACTTGCGATTTTTTAACCTCGTGCCCCATTAATTTTAGTTGTTCAACAATTTTCTGATTATTTATTGACTCAAAGAGTTGCCCCTCATCCCCCACCTTAACTGTAATATTTACCTCTAGACCATCCAATTCAGAGGCCAAGAGTTGAACTTTTTTCAAATCTTCTTCGGCCACTTTTTCAATAACTTCTTTTTGCTCTTTCAGCCATTTTAGAGTTTCTTTGGTTGCTGGCCTGACTAACTTTTGTGGCAGCAAAAGATTTCTGGCATGGCCCGACTTAACTTCTTTTACTTCATATTTTTTGCCAAGATTTTCAACATCTTGCAAGAGGATTACCTTCATATTAGATTTCTTTATTTTTTTATAATGTTTAATTCTACTTTAAAGTCTTTATAATTTCAAGGGCTTTATCAAGTTGCGGGTCTTTTTCATTTTGTATATCTTTTTCGGTCATTACAACTTTGATATCTGGCTCTAGACCAACTTCAGAAATTGAGGCGCCTTTGGGTGTGAGCCACTTAGCAATAGTAATTTTTAAGAATGACCCACCCTTTAATTCTGTAACTTGTTGCACAGAACCTTTGCCAAAAGATTTTTCTCCAATTAATTGGACATTTCTATTGTCTCTAAGGGCTCCAGCTAAAATTTCTGAAGCAGACGCAGAGCCTTGATCAATTAAAACAACTATTGGGTAGCCGGCAAGAGCGCCATTGCCTTCGGCTTTATAATATTTCTCAGCTCGATCATCGCCAAAGTTTTCAACCATTAGTGTTTGGCCGTTTTGCAAAAACCAACCAGATATATTTTGGCAAACTTCAAGATATCCGCCAGGGTTGCTCCTTAAATCCAAAATAATTTTTTTAGCCGGGCTAGATATGATATCTAAGGCCGTTTTTTTAAAAATTTGGTCAAGATTTTCATTAAATTGATAAATTTGTATGTAGGCCACGTCATTATTTTTTAATGACCACTTCATGGAAGGCACGTTTATTGTATCCCTTACTATTTTAATATCTTTGGTGCTAGTCCAACCATCGTGAAAAACTGTTAAGGTAACGTCTGTGCCTTTTGGTCCGCGGATTAATCTGACTGCATCGTCGCTAGTCATATTAGAAGTATCTTTCCCGTTTATTTTAACAATAATGTCGCCAGGCTTTAGTCCAGCTTTTTCTCCAGGTGTTCCTGGCAATGGGGCTATAACTGTAAGTAGATTTTTTTTCACCCCAATTTCAACACCAATACCATCAAATGATCCAGATAAATCCTGCTCAAACATTTTTGCTTGTTCGGGATCAAAAAAAGATGTATAGGGGTCGTCCAAAGAATCAGTCATGCCCTCAATAGCTCCATAGAGGATTTTTTTATTGTCCATTTTTTTAGGATCGATAAAGCTTTTTTGTAAAGCATTATAAGCGTCCCAAAAAAGTGCAAAATCTATATTGCTAGGCTGGCGTATAAATGTTTCAAGGCCAGAAATAGTATTTTTGAGTTGTAGAATTTGATTATGGGATATATACATTTGAAGGAAAAATCCTAAACTAAAAAAAACTGCAATACAGACAACAAGCACGGCCGGCCAAATTATTTTTTTGTAATTTATATTTAGCATAAACGATTTTATTGTATCAAAGATAAATTTGTAAAACAAGGTTGACAACAACACTTTAAAAGGACAATATTATAAAAGGATTCTCTAACCAATTAGGAGGCACAGACGTGGGTCTTTTACAAAAGATTTTAGAAGCGGTAGTGATCTATTTCATTCCCGCGATGATTCTTCTGGCGCTTATTCTCTTGGCCGCCTTCTTTTTCACAGAACGGATTATCTTAATCCGGCGGCTAGGCAGAAGAGAGCACAGAAAAGAAGTCATCAAGAGGTGGCGCCGAATCAAAAAAAAGCGCCGCGTATGGCAGAAGAAGCTCAGAGAGAGCATTGACCGCAACCGAGAGCCGGGGCGACCATAGCTCTCTCTTTTTTTATAAAAAAAGAGGGCGGTGACCAAGTGGTGACCGCCCAGAAGAGGTGATAAGAAAAGGCTGTTTGACCTGCTTGCAGGTTGACGGGCGCACGTGTTTGCCCGAAGCCGATGCGACTGTGGTTTTCATCCCGACTCTGGCCAAGGTGAGGCAGAGAGTCTGGCGGATGCCCGCATGGATGCAGCACGTGCGTGCGCAACCTTGGGTCCTGCGCTAATTAGGCGCCTGCCTCTGTTCACACAGAGAAGAGATTGGCGAGGCAGGCGCCATCTACAGGACAGATGCACCGTCGCAGTCTTTTCTTTTCGGAACTCAACAGCGCCACAAGGCGGGCCGGAAGCCAGGGGCTCGGCCGAACACACTCGCGCGCTAGGGCGAAGGCTGGTCTTGGCCATTTGGCCACCAGCGCCATGCCAACAAGCGCCGCGAGAAAAACCGCGTATACCATATTACCTCCATGATGATGGTTTTAGGTTGCGAAATAAACACCTTTATTTAGGAGGTCATTTCGCAACCTAAAACTAATCTATAAAGAACACATTTTCTTATTTTAGTCGTAATCAAAAAAAAGTCAATAGGGGGTTTACTTTACAAACAAATTACAAAAACAATGTCCGTCTTTGGCAATCTCGTCTTTATGAAAAGCGCAGGGGCATATTTTTTTGGCATCTTCTTGGTCGTCTCCGGTTACTCTTCTGCAGGGGCAATATTTTTTGCCATATTTTTTTTCGTTTTGCAAAAGTCCGCTTAAAACTCTATCTACAGATTTTTTATCTGGGTTTAGTCTAAAACCATTGGCTTTAGCGTAATTGTCGAAATTATTTGTCATCTCATCAATTTTTTTCTGCGGATCCCCTTCTCCACCCATAGATTCTTTTAGCCAATCTTTTATTGCTTGCTCTGGAGCCAAACCAACAAAACCACTAACTGGTTTTCCATTTTTAAGCAAAATAACAGTTGGTATTTTTTCAACGCCAAACTTCCCCGCTGTTTGCGGCACGTCATCTAAATTAGCTTTCAATAAAATAATTTTATCTTTTAAATCTTCGGCCACTTTTTCTAAAACAGGAGCCAACATTGAACACGGTTCGCACCAAGTGGCAAAAAAATCAACCAAGACAAATTTTTCCTGGCTTGTTACTTCTTTTTCAAAATTTGAATCGTTTATTGTCATATTTTTTTGAACTAAAAACTGTGGACCTGAGGGGACTCGAACCCCTGACCCCTTCTATGCCATAGAAGTGCTCTACCAACTGAGCTACAGGCCCTTGTTGATATTAACTATAAACGTTTTTTTGCAAAAAAACAAGCCATCATGGGGTCTGCACGATGGCTTACTCGGCTTTGCAGCGGAGTCGGCGAATTGGCAACTTTTTGCTACTGCCTTAAGAGAGCGAGAAGCTTCTCACAGCAGTTGCAGATGGGTTGCCTGACTTCTTGCGGGACCTTCTTGGCCACGCCTTTGATTTCGTCGTGGTAGGCGAAGGTAAACCAGGCCACCACAACGGCAAGGATGGCATACTTCATGGGTACGCCCCCCTAGAAGACGATTGAGGCGAAATACACTGCCCAAAAGAGCAGGATTGCCGCCACAACCGGGGTCAGGATGACAAACAAAGTTTGTCGAACCTTTTCCAACACGACGCTACCTCCACTTTGAAGTGCTAGTCGCACATGGCCCTGTGCGTGGGTGCCAAACTTTATGGCAATATATTTATTATAGCACAAAAAAAACCCGCTGTCAACCTTATGGTCCGCGGGATATGCGCTAGGAAGCTTCATCAACCAGCTCAAGAAGTTTTGCGGCGATTTCTTGGGTGATGCGTTCACGCGATGCTTCGGGAGAAAATGTCATTGGCTGGCCAATGCACATTTTGATTCTTCCCCAAAAGACAAAGCGCGTCCACAACCTTCTCCTTGAATTCGGCACAACTTCGTCTGAGCCCTTGATTCCAATCGGAATGACGCTGGCGCCTGTCTTGCTGACAAGCAGCCCCACGCCTTCCCTAAGGAATCTGATTTTGTTTCCCATTTGGCTGTACAGAAATTCTCCGGGATCCCCTTTGAATGTCCTGCCGCCTTCTGGAAAAATGATGACGATTCTCCCTCGCTCTATGGCTTTTCTGATCTTCAGCAGAGCAACAGCTTGCTTGCGCCTATCTCCCCTATCTACAGGCACCATAACTGATCTGAAAGGCAGAAACCACCACTTGTCGTAGAAGTTTATGCGATCAGCAACAATCAATGGAGCATGTCTTAGGGGGTGAAACAAGTAATACCTGAAAAGCAGGAAGGCAACCAAGAACGGGTCAATGATTGCCGGGTGGTTTGCCACAAGTATTACTTTGTCCAGTGTCTTGATGCAAGACAGCCTGTCTGCATGCATGATTATCAGGCGGCCGCACAAGCAGCCACCCAAAAACCACAAGCCAACTGCAATTCCAGCCGGGTATGTTAGCAGCAAAAGCGCTGCCGTTTCCAAAAAAAGCAGCAGGCCTTGCTTAGTCTCGTCTTTCATTTTTGTTCCTCCTGTCAAAGACGCTAACTATAAATTACGCTAATTTACGAACTTTTTCAAGCTTTCTATTGTTTTATCATAAGTTGGGCAATCTACTGGATATGGTGTTGCATCTTTGCCGCCATGCGCAAAAGAATATCTGGCCGGGTCTTCATAGCTAGGTTTGGCGCCATAAATTACTTCGGCAACTAGAGCCAAGGCTCGTATTGTTTTTGGGCCTACACCTGGAGTTGCTAAAAGTTTTTCATAATTTTCTGGTTTTTGGTCTGTTAGGCGCCACAAAATTTTTTCTAAATATTTTGACTTAGTAAAATTTTCTGTTACTACCGGGTGCCAAGCAAATTCTTTATTTTCAAGATTGAGCAGCGTCAGCTGCTCTTTACTTGCCTCGCCGAAGCCGGGGCGGAGGCGGGCTACTTGGCTTAATGGAGTATAATATTTTCTTAGCAAAGTAATATCTTTCATTAAAGTATTAAAACTTTGCGAAACTAATTCGGTGCTTAGTCCCCTATTTTGTTTTGACTTGTTGGCAGTCATATTTAAAACATTTTTTATTTTTACAGCGCTTTCAATTCCAGAATGTGGCTCATTTATTAAATCTTTTACAGAATTAGAAAACCAATGATACCTGCGAGCGGACTGTTCTTGTAAATTCATGCCCTGCTGAACAACTGTCCAAGCGCCATTTTTTGAAAAGAAAAAACTATGATGATATAAAGTAAAACCATCTTGCACCAAAGAGC
>Ga0233425_10004904_pt1 | contig 21811 bp, 17 predicted proteins | sample Watercolumn_Towu_2_FD_181712 | JGI IMG/M metagenome (GOLD analysis project Ga0233425, IMG submission 181712) | Freshwater microbial communities from Lake Towuti, South Sulawesi, Indonesia - Watercolumn_Towuti2014_140_MG | ecosystem: Environmental > Aquatic > Freshwater > Lake | place...
ATCAGCGCGATGATGCCGATCATCTGGAGCGCGGTCTTGCTCTTGCCGCCCTCGCCGGCGGCGATCACCACGCCCTCGCTCACGGCGATGGAGCGCAACCCCGTGATGCTCAGCTCGCGCGCGAGCAGGAGCGCCACCGCCCACTCCGGGATGCGGCCCATGGGCACCATCCAGACCAGCGTCGCCATCACGATCAGCTTGTCGGCAAGCGGGTCCAGGAACTTGCCGAGCACGCTGACGACGCCGAGCTTGCGCGCCAGGTAGCCGTCGAGCAGATCCGTGATGGCCGCGGCGCCGTAGACGATGGCGGCCCAGGTGCAGTCGGTGGGCGTGCCGCTGTCGAGCAGCCAGAGCACCAGCGGGATGACGGCGATGCGACCGAACGTCAAGAGGTTCGGCAGATTGAGCGCGTCCTCCTTGAGCGAGCGACGCCGCTCCGCGCGCACCTTCGGATCGAGCTTGGGCTTCTTCCTCTTCGGCCGGCGCGAGCGGCGAGAAGGCGGCGCTTCGGAAGGAGCCATGGGCGCCGGGAGCATACGCTACGTCGCGTCCACGAACACAGCGCCCTCGCCGTTCATGCTGACCAGGCCTGCTTGCGCGGCCGCCGGATCGGTGTGGGTCAGCGGCTGCGGCAGGATCCTGCCGACCCAGCCCACCACCGTGTCGCCCCGCAGCAAGAGGGGGCGCTCGGGGCTCACCTGCACCGCGAACAGCGAGGCGCTGGTGCGGAGCGCCAGCAAGCCCTCGCCGGAGAGCTGCACCATCGGCACGTGGTCCATCGCGCCGATGGAGAGCCGGCCGCTCTCGTGGCGGAGCGAGGTGTCGAAACCGATCACGCGATCCTCTCGGGCGTAGAACAGCTCGCGCTCCAAGCGCGTGACGAGTAGGCGCGGCTCGGCGCTGAGCACCAGGGAGCCGAGGCCCTCCAGCACGACCAGCGGCGTGCGCATTCCGCCCAGCGGCTCGTCGAGCTCGCGGCCGCGGGAGCGGCGGTGGATGGCGCCCTGACGAAACGGACCGGCCTCGGGCAGGAGCGCGCGCACGCGATCGAGACGCACGGCGAAGCCGCCGTCGAGGCGGATGAGCGACACCTCGTCCGTGCTCGAGGTGACGCGGCCCTCCGCCGGGGGCGCGACCAGCAGGCTCTCCGCGAGGCGGCGCGGCGAGGTCACCCCGGACACGGGGGCCGGCGGGCGTGGCTCGAGGGGGACGCCCAAGTCCGCCGCGGGAGGTGGCACCGAAGCGCGTGCGCGGAGCGGGCGCGACGGGGGCGGAAGATCGCCGCCCAGCTCGTGCCAGCGCCCGGCGAGCGCGGGATCGCCAGCGCTCGACTCGGCGCGCGTGAACGCATGCGCTTCGGTCTCGAGCTCGTGCACGGCCTCGGCCGCCACCGCGCGCACGGCCTGCATCTCCGGGCGCGGCCCCGGCTCGATGAGCTCCTCCAGAGCCTGCTGCATGCGCCGCGCCAGGTGCGGCTGGCCCGCGCGCTCGAAGGCCTGCGCGGCCTTCTCGAAGTCGCCGAGGCGCTGGTGCGAGAGGCCCAGGTAGCCCGCGGCCTTCTTGTGCCCGGGCGAGAGCTCGAGCAGCGCCGAGAACGCGTCGCGGGCGCGCAGGAGCTGCCCCGTCTTCAGGTAGCAGAGCCCGAGGTTCAGCCGGGGAGTCTCGGCCTCCGGCCGGACCCGCACGATGTCCTCGAAGATGCTGATGGCGCGCGGGTAGAGCCCGAGCCGGAAGTAGACCACGCCGAGCAGGCCCTGGCCCTCGATGTCCGCGGGCTGGAACGAGAGCGCGCGCTCGAGCTCCTCCTTGGCCTCGCTGACGCGGTTGTCCTCGAGCAGCTCGCTGCCCCGGTAGAGGTGGAAGAGGAAGTCCTCGGCATCGAAGGCGCCGCTCGAAGGCAGCTCGGACTCGCGGTCGCCGTCCTCCGCGGGCCTGGGCGGCGCCTGGTCGCTCCCGCCGGCGCGCTCGCTCGCGCGGGCGAGCGAGGGCAGCGCGGCGGGATCGGGGCGGGTCACGCCAGAGAGCGTAGCGTCGAACCGAAGCGCTCGGGAGCCGAAAGTGGGCGCCGTTCAGGGAGCCCAGCAGAGGTTGTTGTGGTTCTTCCCGTGGCAGGTGAAGTTCTGCCCGCACGGCCCGCCGGGCCCGGTCGTGGTGACGGAGCCAGAGGCCGTCGGGCAACACCGCCGTCGCCGGCGTTTCGGCCCCACTGGTTCCGACTCAGTGGTTCAGGAGCCAATCGGTGTGCACGTAGTCGACCCACACCCCTAGCTTCCGGTCGAACTCCGCTCGGTCTTTGATCTTCCTGCACGCGTCACCCACACAGTCCGCCTCGATGACCACGCCCAAGAAGTCCTTGGCGTTCTTTCGGTCGCGGGCGGCCGCCTTGGCTTCATCGGACGACTTGTACTTGGTGAGGGAGAAGCCGACCGTCACATCACCCATCTTGGCGTTCGTGCCATCGAAGAGCTCCACCGGAATGGTGTAGAAGTAGTTCACCCAAGGCTCGCCGCTGTCCAGCTTTCGAGAGTCGCTGATCCGATCAAAGCGACACCCTTCGAACGCCTCGCGGCACTGCTTGGTTACCGCGGGTGACTCCTTGTGCTCTTTGATCAACGTCTCCGCCGCCCGCTCCTTTGATGTCGCCTTCTTGGCTTTGCCGCAACCGACAGCTATGGCCAACAGGGCAAGCGCGAGAAAAGCGACGTCCCGACCCATCGGGCCCTTGGTGGTCATTCTCTCTACGTTCACGGTCTGGTCTCCTCGAGTCATCGTTGCGGCCCCCAGCCTGGGCGCGGGTGCCGAAAAAGCGCCGTTCAGGGAGCCCAGCAGAAGTTGTTGTGGTTCTTCCCGTGGCAGGTGCCGTTGCAGGTGAAGTTCTGCCCGCACGGCCCGCCGGGCCCGGTCGTGGTGACGGAGCCGCCCTGGCTGCCGGTGATGGTCCCGAACACGTCCCACGTACCGTTCATGTGCGTGCTCGCGTTCGCTGCCGGGTGACAGGTGGTGCAGGTCGCCTCGCCGCTGTGCGTGCCGTGCCGACTCGGCAGCGAGCCCAGCGTGGCGCCGTGGCAGTTGCCGCAGCTCCCCACGGTCCAGTTGCCGCCCGCCCAGTAGGGCGTCACGTTGGGCGGGCCGCCCCGACCGTTGGAGTGACACTTGCCGGTGCAGGTGCCGCGCGCCGTGACCGGGTTGCCTTGCGTCGCGTTCACGTTCCAGGTCATGCCCGTGGCCGGCGCGCTGAACGCGACGTCGCCGTGGTGCCCGGCGGTGGCCAGGCTCGCGCTCGCGACGTACTCGAGTGCGTGGGAGATGTTCCCGGCCGCCGGTACCGCGTGGCAGGTGCTGCACGCGAAAGCCACGTGGGTCGCGCTCGCGGTCAAGTGCGCGGTGTGGCGGCCCACGGCGAGCGTGCCCGTGGTCGTCTCGCCGCCGACGCCGAGCGGCGGGTTGCTCTGCGACGGCAGCGTGCCGTGGCAGAACGCGCAGCCCTTCCAGTCCTGCCCCGCGTGGCAGGTCGGGTTGTTGCAGGACACGCCGACGCCGCCGCCGTCGAGAGCGGCGCCGTGGCACACGGTGCAGGCGGTGTTGTGCTCGTCGCGCTGCTGGTTCTGCAGGAACCAGTTGCTGCCGTGGTGGTTCGTGCCGTTCTTCGGCGAGGTCCAGCCGACGAGGTCGTGGTACTGGCTCTTGTTCACCACGCCGTTCACGTGCAGCGTCGCGTCGGCCCACACCGCGGTGGAGGCGGTCGCGTTGTAGCTGGTGACCACGGCGGCGTGGCACATGTTGCAGTCGGTGAGCTGCACGTGGGTGCCGCCGGGCGGGTTCGTGTGACAGGTCGTGCCGCAGGCGTCCCAGGTGCCGTTCACGACGTTCCACACCGGCTGCCGATTCACCGTGCCTCCGGGCTTGGCGCCGAAGAGCGTCGTGCCGTGGCAGTAGTTGCCGGTGCAGGTGAGCGTGCCGACCACGAAGCTGGTGTTCGCGCCGTCGGCATTCGACGGGCCGCCCCAGCTCATGTCGAAGACGCCGTTGGAGTGCGTCGTCGCCGTCGGCACGGTGTGGCAGTCCGTGCACTGCACGGTGCGGTGCCAGTTGCTCTGAAGCAGGTGGGCCTGGTGCGCCCCCACCGCCGCTTGCGTGGTCAGGTTCTCACCCTGGGTCCCGAGGGGCGGCGAAGGATCCGCGTTGGCGGCGTTGCCGTGGCAGGTCGTGCAGGTGAGCGCGATCACGTCCACCGTGCCGTTGATGTGCTTCTTCGCGTCGGTCCAGGTGGCGGCTGCGGGGTTCGCCGGGTTGTAGCTGGCGATGACCGCGCCGTGGCAGGTCGGGCACGCCGTCGTGACCGGGTGACCTGCGCCCGGCGGGTTGGTGTGGCAGCTCGCGCCGCACACCTTGAAGCTGCCGTCCACGGTGGTCCAGACCGGGGACTTCTTGACCGTGCCGCCCGCGTTCGGCCCCTTCAGCGTGTTGCCGTGGCAGTAGACGCCGCTGCACGTCGCGCTGGCGGCGGTGTAGAGCGGTGTCGCGCCGTCGGCCGTCGCGGGGCCGCCCCAGGGAAGATCCAAGAGACCGTTCGCGTGGCTGGTGGAGGACGGCACGAGGTGGCAGTCCGCGCACAGCACGTCGCGGTGCCAGGTGCTCGTCGAGAGGTGCTGCGCGTGCGCGCCCACGGCCTTCTGAGTCGTCAGCGTCTCGCCCTTCGTCCCGAGGGGCGGAGCCGGGTTGTTCTGCGCGGCGTTGCCGTGGCAGCTCGTGCAGGTGGAGGCTGCGACCTCGACCTTGCCGTTGATGTGCTTGTTCGCGTCGGTCCACGTCGCGCCGCTGGGGTTCGCGATGTTGAAGGTCGCGATCACCTCGCCGTGACAGGTGGGGCAGGCAGTCGAGCCCGGGTGCGTGCCGCCCGGGGGCAGGGTGTGGCAGGCGCTGCCGCAGGCCTTCTGTGAGCCATCGAGGATGGTCCAGGTCGGCGTGCGATCGCTCGTCTGCCCTGCGACGTCGGGCTTCAGCGTTCCACCGTGGCAGTAGACGCTGGTGCAGGTGAACGCGGTCGGATCATAGGTGCCGGCCTTCGCGGTCGGTCCCCAGATCAGGTCGTCGGTGCCGTTCATGTGGGTCGGCGTCAGCGGGTCCACGATGTCCGCGGGGACCTTGTGGCACTCGCTGCACACGACGGGCGCGTGCCAGCTCGAGGGTGCGAGGTGCGACTGGTGCGCGCCGTTGCCGGGCGCCGTCGGGTTCGTGTTGCCCTTGGTGTCCTTCGGCGGCGCGGCGTTCTGCGTGCTGCCGTGGCAGAGGTTGCAGACGGGTGCCGGCGCGTCGGCCGGCGCGTCCACCGGTGCGTCGGCCGTCGCGTCGCTGCCCGCGTCGTTGCCCGCGGCGCCGCCGAGCGACGCGTCGCTGCCCGCGGCGCCGCCGAGCGAAGCGTCGCTGCCCGCGGCTCCGCCGAGCGAAGCGTCACTGCCCGCCGCGCCGCCGCTCTGGCCCGCGACGCCACCGGTCGAACCGCCGCTGCCACCCGTGGCGGCTCCGCCCGACCCGGAAACACCGCCCGTCGCGGCGCCGGCGACACCGCCGGTGCCGCCCGTGCCCCCGCCGCCGTTGCTCCCTCCGGAGTCACCGCCACCACAGGCGGGCGCGAGCAGGGCACCGACGAGGATGAGAGCGAGGGCAGACTTCATGGACACACCTCGGGTTGGCTACTCGATTGTCGCGGCAACACGTGCGCCGCAGGCGAGGTTTTGCGGGAGCGACCGCGAAAATTTCGCGCGAACGCGGATTCGCGAAATGGCTGCGGCGCAGCGCGGTGGATTTCGTCCGACACGAACACGGTGCGCGAAACAAAGCCCTGCGCACCGGGCAGCGCCTCAGCCTGACACCCCGGCACGGGCGCGGCGCGAGCTGCCAACCTGACAGCGAGAAGCGCGCGCCGAGGCTCGATTTTCAGCCTCGCGCGTGGGTCTCGCCGCCGGCACTCGACTTGCAGACCGCGCGTGCCATGAGCGAAACCGAGAGCGACGACGTCTGGCAGCGGCTGTTTCACCGCTGGTTCATTCAGTACAACCCGCTCTACCTGTTCAGCGCGGCGCTCGTGCTCGGCGGCGTCACGGCCATGTCGCGCGGGCTCGCTTCGTCCGAGAGCCCCGTCACCCAGCTCGTGGTGGGCGGTGTCGCCGAGCTCTATTCCTTTGCGCTGCTCGCCGGGGTGCTGCTCCTCCGGTGGGCGGGCTTGCGGCGGCCCGCCGTAATGCTCGGCCTCATCGCCGTGCTCTACCAAGGCGACCTCACGCTGCACTCGGAGACGGCGGTGTACCTCGGTCCCGCCGGCGTGCTCGGGAGCGCGCTGTGGCTGGCGAGCTTCGCCGCAAAGGCGCGCTTGCTGGCGCGCGCGTTCGATCTGTCGGTCCCGAGACGTGTGATGGCGCTCGTGCTCACGGGCGGGGCCGGGATCGCGCTCATCCCGTACTACCTCGGGCTCGCTCCGCGCGGGTCTGGCGACTGGCCGGTCGCGCTCTGGCTGTTCGTGCTCGTGGCGGTCGCGCAGTTTGGCCCGATGCGCATCACGTGTCGCGACGCGCTCGACGCCTGGGGGCTCACCGTCTTGCGGCGTACGCTCAATGCGACCTGGGCGATCTGGGCGGTGCTCGTGCTGTTCCACGTCTGGTTCTGGGGTCGAGAGCTCGGCGTGAGCGCTTGGGTGCTGGTGCCGGCGCTCACCGTCGTGGCCGTGCGGTGGGTCCCGAGCGAGGTCGGCGTCTTCGCGACCCTGGGCGCGGTGCTCGTCGCCACCGCGCGTCTCCGGCCGGACGCGGTCTCCCAAGTCGCGTGCTTCGTTGCGGCGGCGCTAGTGCTGCGGAGCTTCCGCAAGCCGCGCCTGGTGGAGAGCCGCGCCTCGACCGGCGATCGACCGGCGTATCGCCACAGCGCAGCGGAAGGCGTCTCGGCCTGCGAGCAGGTGTTCGCTCCGGCGCAGCCGGGCGAGCGGATCCGGCTGCTCACCGGGGCTCTGTTCTCGCTCTACCTCGCGCTCTGGGCGCGCGAAGCGACGGCCTCGGCGTGGCCCGCCCACAGCCTGGTGCTCGACGCTCTGCTCGGCGTGGTGGTCGCCGTCTGGGTCTGGCGCGCGCGCGCTCGCCTGGCGCTCGCGCCGCTCGGCGCCACCCTGCTCCACGCGGCCGTCGAGCGCGGGCTCGTCTCGGCACCGCGCGGCAGCCTCGAGTGGGGCGTGACGGGCATAGTGCTGGGTTTCCTGCTGCTCCTCGGCTCGCTGGCGATCACGCTGGGCTGGCGGGCGAGGAACGCCGGCGCCGGTGCCGGTGCGGCGTGTGGCAAGTGAGCGTCGGCCTCATTCGTCCATGACGCAGAAGGTCTCGGCGAAGTCCCGCTTGGCACGGGAGCCTATTCTCACCCGCCCGCCGCCACCGCTTCCTCGAGCCCGAACCGCCCCTCGTGCAGCGCGCGCCCGACCACTGCGCCCCAGATCTTCCCCGGCGCCCGAGCGAGCTCACTCAGGTGCGCGAGGCTGCCCACGCCGCCGCTCGCGATGACGGGGAAGCGCGTGCTCGCCGCGAGGCGCGAGGTGGCCTCCACGTTGGGGCCGACTTCGGTGCCGTCGCGCTCGATGTCGGTGTAGAGCAGGCCCGCGAGCGGCAGCTCGTCGAGCTCGCGCACCAGATCCTCGACGCGGCGATCGCTGGTCTTCTCCCAGCCCTCGGTCGCGACCCAGCCGTCCTTCGCGTCGACGGCGACGATGACCCGGCCGGGGCGCGCGCGCGCGAGGCTGGCGAGCAGCGCCGGATCGGCGATCGCGGCCGTGCCGAGCACGACGCGCTCGACGCCGAGCGCGAGGTAGCTCTCGGCGGCTTCCAGGCTGCGCACGCCGCCGCCGACCTGGACGCCCGATCCGAAGGCCTCCACGACGCGCAGCACGAGCTCGGTTTGCACGGCGCGACCCGCGCGCGCGCCTTCGAGATCCACGACGTGCAGCCGCGATGCGTGCGCGCGCCACTCGCGCGCGAGCTCGGAGGGGTCGCGCTCGTAGCTCGTCACCTCGTCGTAGCGCCCGCGGCGCAAGCGCACCGCCTTGCCGTCCAGTAGATCGATGGCGGGGATGATCAGCATGCGCGTCAGCTCGCCAGGAAGGCGCGGAGCAGCGCGAGGCCCGCGGCCTGGCTCTTCTCCGGGTGGAACTGCACCGCGAACACGTTGTCGCGGGCGACCGCCGCCGTGATGCGGTGCGGGCCGTGGGTCGAGGTCGCCACGACCAGCGCGGGATCGGCCGGCAGCGCGTGGTACGAGTGCACGTAGTAGACCCAGGCGCCCTCGCCGCCCGCCGCGTCGAGCAGCGGGTGTCCGGCTCCCTGGAGCGCGAGCTGGTTCCAACCCATGTGCGGGATCTTCACGCCGTCGGGCGTCAGGCGCTCGACCCGTCCGGAGAACAGAGCGAGACCCGGCAAGCCCTCGGCCTCGGCGCTCGACTCGAAGAGCACCTGGAGCCCGAGGCAGATGCCGAGGTACGGCACCCCGGCTCGCAAACGCTCCGAGAGCGCGTCGCCGAGCCCACCCGCGAGCGCGCGCATGCAGTCGCGGAACGCGCCTTGTCCCGGGAACACCAGGCGATCGGCGCGGCGCACGCGCTCCGGATCCGCGGTGCGCTCGACCTCGACTCCAGGCTCGGCGGTCTCGAGCGCCTTCTCCACCGAACGCAGGTTGCCGAGCCCGGTGTCGAGCACCGAGACGCGTTTCAAAGAACGCCCTTGGTCGACGGCACCCCCGGCGCCCGGGGATCGAGCTCGACCGCGCTGCGCAGCGCGCGGGCGAAGGCCTTGAAGCAGATCTCGACGATGTGGTGGAGGTTCTCGCCGGCGAGCAGGTGCACGTGGAGGTTCGCTTGCGCCGAGCGCGCGAAGGCCTCGAAGAACACCTCGGCGAGCTCGGCGTCGAACTCGCCGATCTTCGCCTTCGGCACCGGGACGCGCCAGACGAAGTAGGCGCGCCCCGAGAGATCCAGGGCGGCGGTACAGAGCGCCTCGTCCATGGGCAAGGTCGCCGAGCCGTAGCGGCGGATGCCGGCGCGGTCGCCGAGCGCCTGCGCCACCGCCTTGCCCAGCACGATGCCGACGTCTTCGGTGGTGTGATGGCCGTCGATCTCGACGTCGCCCTTCGCCTTCACCGTGAGGTCGATGGCGCCGTGCCGCGCGATCTGGTCGAGCATGTGGGACAAGAAGGGCAGGGGCGTGTCGATGCTGCTCTTGCCCGTGCCGTCGAGATCGAGCTCGATGCTGACGCTCGTCTCCTTGGTGCTGCGCTCGGCGCGCGCGCTGCGTCCGCTCACCGGAACTCCTCGACCTTCCAGGCGCCGCCCTCGCGCAGGAGCTCCACCGTGCCGCCAGCGCCGTAGGACATGGTCGCGCGCTCGCCGATGCGCTCGAACTTCGCGGTGGGCAGGGCCGCGGCGAGGGCCTGCGTGAGCCGCGTCAGCTCGTCCTTCTGCTCGCCTTCCCAGGCCTTCTTGAGCTTGGCCGCGTCGAGGCCTTCCTTCTTGCCGTCGGGCACGAAGCGCATCAGCACGTCCCAGCGTTTGTTCTCGAAGGCACGGATGAAGGCGCGCACCGCGGCCTCGGGCGAGGCCTGGCTGTAGAGGTCGATGGCCGAGCCGTCCACGCGCCAGCGCCCGCCCTCGTAGACCAGGAGCAGCGCCTCGCCGTTCGGCGCGGTGACCGTCGCGGTCACCAGCGGCGGCCCCGAGGGCCGGCCCAACGCGGCGGCGATGTCGCGCACCTCCTCCGGGTTCTCCTTCACCATGCGCGTGAAGGCCTCGTAGGGAAGTTGCTTCTTCGCCTCGTCGCTGAGCAGCGCGTACGCCTCCTCCATGCGCCCGGCCCGGAGCGCCGTGGCGTAGGCGTCCAGCGTCTCCTTCGGGCCTTGGGTGGCCTGCTGCGACGCGCAGCCGACCACTAGCGCGGCCAAGAACAGCAGGCGGGGATTCACGGCGCCGGGATACCACAGGCCGGCCCGAGCGTCAGCGTGCTGGCCTTTGCCCCGAGGCGTACTAGTGTCCAGGGCATGGCGCCCGCCCCGCCGAAGCCCCTGGGCACCGAGCGCATCGCGGTCGTTCCGCTCCGCAACTCGGTCCTCTTCCCGATGTCGGTGGTGCCGATCAACGTGGGCCGGCCGCGCAGCGTGCGGCTGGTCGAGGAGCTGGTGGGCAAGGAGAGCGCGCTGGTGGGCGTCCTGACCCAGATGCAGCCGGAGACGGTCGAGCCGAGCTTCGACGATCTCTACTCCGTCGGGACCCTGGCGCGGCTGGTCAAGGTGATCCGCCTCGGGCCCAACAACTACAGCGTGGTCCTGAACGGCATCGGCCGCTTCCGCGTGGACAAGGAGCTGGGGCTCGAGCCCTACATGCGCGCGGACATCGTGCGGCTCGCGGACGAGGGCGCCGACGACCCGAGCGTCGCGGAGCTCGCAAAGCGCCTGCGCGAGGCCACGCGCAAGATGCTCGCGCTCTTGCCCAACCTGCCCAAGGAGACCGCGGGCATCCTGGACAATGTGCGCGACCCGGGCGCCCTCGCGGACCTGATCGCGTCGAACCTGCCCGAGGAGCAGGCCGAGATCGCGTTCCGCCAGCGCGTGCTCGAGGCCATGAACGTGCGGCGGCGCCTCGAGATCGTGCTCGGCGTGGTGGAGCGCCACCTGGACGTGCTCCGGGTGAAGGGCGAGATCACCACGATGGTGCAGGAGGAGCTCAGCCGCTCGCAGCGCGATCTGGTGCTGCGCCAGCAGATGCGCAGCATCCGCGAGGAGCTGGGCGAGGCCGGCGACGACGACGAGCTCGACGAGCTCCGGGAGCGCGTGGCGCGGGCGGAGCTCCCGGCCGAGGCGGAGAAGGCCGCGAAGAAGCAGCTCTCGCGCCTCGCCGGCATGCAGCCCCAGGGCGCGGAGTACCAGGTCACGAAGACCTACGTCGAGTGGCTGGCGGACCTGCCGTGGAACCGCACCACCAGCGACCGCTTCGACGTGCGCGAGGTGCGGCGCTGTCTCGACGAAGATCACTTCGGGCTCGAGACGGTCAAGAAGCGCATCGTGGAGTTCTCGGCCATCCGCCAGCTCCGGCGCGACAAGAAGGGGCCCATCCTGCTCTTCGTCGGGCCGCCGGGCGTCGGCAAGACGAGCCTCGGCCGCTCCGTCGCGCGGGCCATGGGGCGCCGCTACGGGCGCATCGCCCTGGGCGGCGTGCGCGACGAAGCGGAGGTCCGCGGCCACCGCCGCACCTACGTGGGCGCGCTTCCGGGCCGCATCATCCAGGCCCTGAAGAAGGTCGGCAGCAAGAACCCGGTGCTGGTCCTGGACGAGGTCGACAAGATGGGCGTGGACATGCGCGGCGACCCGGCCGCGGCGCTGCTCGAGGTCCTGGACCCTGAGCAGAACGACAGCTTCGTCGACCATTACATCGACGTGCCTTTCGACCTGTCGTCGATCATGTTCCTGGCGACGGCGAACTACTTCGACAACATCCCGCCGGCGTTGCGCGACCGCATGGAGGTCATCGAGGTCCCGGGCTACACCCGCACCGAGAAGCGCGCCATCGCCGAGCAGTTCCTGGTGCCGAAGCAGCTCAAGGAGCATGCGCTCAAGCCGGAGATGCTCGGCTTCACTCGCGAGGGCGTGGAGGCCATCATCGACTACTACACACGCGAGGCGGGGGTGCGCGGGCTGGAGCGGGAGATCGCCGCGGTCTGTCGCGACGCCGCCGTGCGGCTCGCCGAGGGCCAGAAGGTGGAGAACGTCAACGTCGACGCGGCCTGGGTCGAGCAGGTGCTCGGCGTGCGCAAGTACAACCCGGAGGTCGCCGAGCGCCGCCTCGCACCCGGTGCGGCCACGGGCCTCGGCGTCACCCCGAGCGGTGGCGAGCTCCTGCTCATCGAGGTCACGCGCATGCCCGGTAAGGGCGAGATCACCGTGACCGGCGGACTGCGCAACGTGATGAAGGAGTCCGCGGCGACGGCGCTCTCGTTCGTGCGCTCGAAGGCCGAGGCGCTGAAGCTCGACCCCGAGTTCCTGCGCAAGATCGACCTCCACGTCCACGTGCCGAAGGGCGGCTCTGCCCGTGACCACGCCAGCGCCGGCGTGCCCATCTTCGTCGCCGTCGCGTCGCTCTTGCTCGAGGCGCCGGTGAAGCCCGACGTGGCGGTGGCCGGCGAGCTCACGCTGCGCGGGAGCATCCTGCCCATCTCGGGCATCAAGGCGGTGGTCCTGGCGGCGCACCGCGCGGGCATGCGCTCCCTGGTGCTGCCGGCGAGGAACGAGCGAGACCTCGAGGAGGTGCCCGCCGAGGTGAAGCAGGATCTCGAGATCCACCTGGTGCACCGCGTGGACGAGGTCCTGCCGCTGGTGCTCGCGCCGCCCGAGGAGCGCGGCCCGCTGTCCGAGCGCTCCATCCCGCCGCCGGGCAGCGACGAGGCGCACCCCTGAACCAGGAGCTCGTCCCGCTCCACCGCTCGCGCCCCCTCGCCGTCGGCTTCGCTCTAGGGGGCCTCGGCTGCGCTGCCTCCGGGTTCTTGCCGCTGTTCGGCGGCCCGGGCTACGAGGCAGCGCTCTTCGCCGGGGTGCTCCTGCCCAGCACTGCCGCGGTGAGCGTCGCGCTCGACGTGTCCCGTTCGCAGGCGAGCCCGTTCCGTGCGGTCGAGCGCGGCGTGAGCGCGGGCTTGGCGCTGGGTCTGCTCGCACTCCTGATCTCGGTGCTGCACGGGCTGCGTGTTGGATTCTGCGATCTCTGGGACGGGGTCGCCGTGTTCGCGCTCGGGCCTCTTGCGGGGACGGTGCTCGGCGCGGCCTTCGGCGCCGCGGCGGGCGTGCTCGCCGCGGCGGCGCGGCGCCCCCGCCTCTGGGCGGTGATCCTCGCGCTCGCCGGCCCGGTCGGCTCCATCGCGCTCTCGCTCTGGCGCTTCGCCTCGAGCCCCATGGTGTTCGCCTTCGATCCGTTCTTCGGCTACTTCGCCGGGCCGCTCTACGACACGGTCATCGAGCCGCTCGAACGCCTGCAGAGCTACCGCGTCGGCTCGCTGCTCTCGCTGGTCGCCGCGGGCGCGCTCGCCTTCCACCTGGAGCGCGGCGCGAGCGGGCTCTCGTTGGTCCGCCGCGGGCGCCCCGCCGTCGCGCTCGCGGGGCTCCTGGCCTTCGCGGGCTCCGCTTGGATCTCGCTCGCCGGACCCAGATTCGGCCACTGGAGCAGCACCGAGAGCATCCGCGCCGAGCTCGAGCGCTCGCTCACGACCGCGCGCTGCGAGATCGTCTACGCGCCCAGCATCGCCGAGCGCGAGGCCGTTCTGCTCGGCCGCGAGTGCGACGCGCACGTGCGCGAGCTCGAGGGCTGGTTCGAGACGAAGGGCCCGGAGCGCGTCACCGTCTTCGTGTTCGAGTCGGAAGGCCAGAAGGGTCGGCTGATGGGCGCCGCGAGCACGTACATCGCCAAGCCGTGGCGGCGCGAGGTCTACGTCCAGTTCGCGCGCTACCCGCACCCGGTGCTCGGCCACGAGCTCGCGCACGTCGTGGCCGGAAGCTTCGGCGCGGGGCCGTTCCGCGTCAGCGGCCCGCTCGGCGGGCTGATCCCCGATCCGGGGCGCATCGAGGGCATCGCCACGGCTGCCACGCCGTCGGATGATCCCGAGCTCTCGCTGGCGGAGTGGTCCCGCGCCATGCTCGACCTCGGCCTCTTGCCGCCGCTCGGCTCGGTGTTCCGCCTGAGCTTCCTGGGCGAGAACAGCAGCAAGGCGTACACCGTGGCCGGCGCGTTCGTGGAGTGGCTGCGCGAGGTGCACGGCGCTCGAGCGGTGCGCGAGTGGTACGCGGGGCGCCCGCTCCCCGAGCTCACCGGCGGCAAGGATCTGGACGCGCTCGAGCGCGACTGGCGCGCGTCGCTCGCGAAGCTCACGCTGTCCGCGGCGGCGCTCGAGGCGGCCCGCGCGCGCTTCGATCGCCCGGCCGTTTTCGGGCGGAAATGCCCGCACGTCGTCGACCGCATCCTGGGTGAGGCGCACGGCCGGCTGGGGCAAGGCGACGTGCGCGGCGCGCGCGAGCGCTTCGACCGCGTGCTCGCCTTGGATCCCTCGCACTTCGGCGCGCGGCTCGGGCTCGGCACCTGCTCGGCCCGCGCCGGGGACGGCGCCGACGCTCGGGCTCGGCTCCAAGCGCTCGCCGACGACGCGAAGCTCCACAAGCTGCTGCGCCTGAGCGCCGAGGAGACGCTCGCGGATCTCGATCTCGGATCAGCCGCGTCGAACGAGCGCTACCGCCGCATCGCCAGCGCGACCTCCGACGAAGATCGACTGCGCACCCTCGACGTGAAAGCGTTCGGCGCGAGCGAGCGGGCGCGCCAAGCCATCGCGGCGCTCCTGGTCGGCGACCCGCGCGCGGGTCGGGACTTCGGCGAGGCCGCGGCCCAGCTCGGGGAGTGGGCCGCGGCGGAGCCCGAGAGCGGCCTGCCCGAGTACCTGCTCGGGCGGAACTTCTACAACGCGGGCCGCTACGAGGAGGCCGCCCGACGCCTCGATCGCGCGCTGGAGAGGAAGCTCGAGCTCCCGCGCGTCGAGGCCGAAGCGCTCAGGCTTCGTGTCGTCGTGGCCTGCGCGCTCGACGACCGACCGCGGGGCCGATCGGCGCTCGCGCGCTATCTCGCGCTCCCGGGGCCGGAACCTTCGGCGCGCTCCGGCGTGGAACGGGTGGCGCGACGCTGCGGGCTTCAATGAAGGCTCGGGTCCGCGCAACCAAGGTGCGGGATGGATCGGAGCTTCGCGCGAGCGCTCTCACTCGCTCTCGCGCTGCATGCGGGGGTCGCGGTCGCGGGTCGCTGGGCGCGAAGCCCCGCGGTCGCCCTGCCACGCGTCGACGAAGCGCGTTGGGAGGTCAGCGTGGTCGAAACCCCCGACCCCCGGCCGGAGCACGAGCCGAGAGCTGGGTCGCTGGGGCCGGGAGGCACGCGCTCAGCCGTCGCGACGAGCCGCCCGAGCTCCGCGGCGGGTCGCGGACCCACAGCGCGGTCGACCCCAGGCCTGGAAGGCGCTGGCCCGGTGGAGAGCGCGGCGTCACCCTCGCCCTCGGCGAGTGAGCCCGCGCCGGCCCCCGAACGACCGGTGGATCTCGGTCTCGGGGGGATCTGGGCTCGGCCCGCGCTCCCGGATCGACCGAAGGGTGGCTGGCAAACGGGTGCGCAGGCCGCGGGTGGGCTTGGCGAAGGTCTGGAGGGCCTGGACCGCGAGCGCGGGCTCGGGCGCGGTGGTGTCGTCGCGACCCTCGCGCGCAGCGCCGCCATCGGCTCCGGTCCCACCGAGGGCGAGGCGACGTTCAGCGTGCAGGCCGACCGTGAAGGTCGGGTGTCGAGCGTGACGCTGGTGGAGGGGCGAGGCGGCTCGTGGAGCGAGGTCACCGCGGCGCTCCGTCGCGCTCTGGGTCAGAAGCGCTTGCGCGTGCCGCCGGGGGCCAACGGTCTCGCGGTCCAGGTCCTGGTGCGCGCGCGCGTGCAGCTCCCGAGCGGGTCGAAGCCAGGGGAAGCGATCCGCGGCCGGGGCGCGGGCGCCGAGTTCGACGTCGCAGACATCGGCGCACGGCCCGCACGCGTGGTGAGCGCGCGGGTCACGAGCGAGCGCCTACTTTGAGCCGTACTTCCCGAGCTTTTTTTCGAGCTCGGGCCAGTCCCCGCCGAGCGCGCGGTCCGCCAGGGGGTAGAGGATGTTCTCCTCCTTCACGTTGTGCTGTTGGATCAACATGAGCAACGTGTCGCCCTGGTCGAGCACGGCATCGAACGCGCCCCGTGCCGCGTCCGCGGCCATCTGCTCGAGCAGGTTCTTCATCTGCGCGTGCTCCATCCGCATGATGTAAGTCGGGCCCATGCCGTGCATGCCGGTCGCGTCTTCGAGCGCGGGGAACAGGACCTCTTCTTCCATCGCGAAGTGCGCGCGCATCGCCACCTCGAACTCCGCGAAGCGCGCCTTCGCGGCAGCCGGCTGCTCGGCGACGGACTCGAGCTCGGCCCAGAGCTCGTCGCAGCGGCGGTGGTCGTGGGTGAAGTGGGCGCCGGGACTGTCGAAGCTCATGCTTTGCCTCCGGAGGCGTTCATGTTATCGGCTGATAACATGAAGCTCGGTTTTCGGCGAGCCAAAACCGACGTCCGGCGCCAGCAGATCGTGGAGGCGACCCTGGCGCTGCTCGCTGACTCGCCGATCGATCAGCTCAGCACGCGTCAGATCGCGCGCGAGCTCGGGGTCTCGCAGCCGGCGCTGTTTCGCCACTTCGCCTCCCGCGACGCGCTCCTGCTCGCGGTCATCGCCGCCACGCGAGACCGGCTCCGGGAGGTGGTCGAGGCCGTGCTCGGGCGCGAGTCGGGACCGCTCGCAGCGCTCGAGGCCCTCGCCGTCGGGCTGCTCCGCCACCTCGAGGCGAACCCCGGGCTTCCGCGGCTGCTGTTCGCGAACGTGGCGAGCGGGGAGGGGCCGGTCTTCGAGGCGCTGAAGCAACTGTATGCCGCGCAGGGCGCCTTCGTGACCGATCTGGTGCGCGAGGCCCAGCGCCGGGGCGAGCTCGACCCGCGTGTGGATCCGCGCGACGCCGCCACTTTGTTCGTGGGGCTGCTCCAGAGCGTGACGCTGATCCGCCGCCTCGACCCGAGGAGCGAGCCGCTGCACGCGGAGGGGCTGCGCCTGTTCGGCATCTGGTTGGACGGGACGCGTGCCCGAGGCTCCGTAGCGGTGGCCGAGAAGGCGAGCGTCTCCGACGGGCTTCGCGCGCTCGACGTGCGCCCGCTCTTGGGGAAGGGCATCGATCCGCTCGAGACGATCCTCGATGCGTTGGGCGGCATCGGCCCCGGCGGCGTGCTGAAGCTAACCACCCCTTTCCGCCCCGACCCGCTCCTGGCGCTGCTCCGCGGGCGCGGGCACGCCGTGAGCGAGGCCCGAGTCGGCGAGCGCGAGCACGCGCTGGAGGTGATCGTGGGCGGGCGGCCGGAGCCGGAAGATCTGCGCGACCTCGAGCCGCCCGAGCCCCTCGAACGCGTGCTCTCCGCCGTGAGCCGGCTCGGTTCCGGCGAGGTTTACCTGGCGCGCCTGCCGCGCACGCCGCGGCTGCTCTTCCCGCGTCTCGCCGAGCGCGGCATCGAGTGGGCCGTGCACGAAGAACGCGACGGCACAGCCTTGCTGCGGGTATTCAGGCCGCGATGAGCGCCGGGATGAGCATGGCGGGGATCAGCCCCGAGCAGGGCCCGCCGCTGCTGATCCCGGCGAGCTTCTTCGTCACCGCTCCGCTCGCTGTCGTGGCCGCCGGTGGGCTCCTGATCCACGGCGGCTCGGCGCTCCTGGTGACGCGCTTCGCAGGTGCCACCGCCGCGCTGGTCCACCTGGGGACGCTAGGCCTGATGGCGATGGTGATGCTCGGCGCGCTCTACCAGGTGATCCCGGTGGTGGCCGGCGCGACGGTGCCGTTTGCCCGCGGCGCTCACGCGGTGCACGCGGCGCTCGTCGTCTCCGTCGTCGCGCTCGGCTGGGGCTTCGTCGGTGCGGAGCGGCTGGCCGTCGTCGCAGGCGGCAGCTTGCTCGCGCTGACGTTCCTGGCCTTCCTGGTTCCAGTCGGCATTGCGCTCGCGCGCACGCCGGTCGGGGGTCCAACGGTCTGGGGCATGCGCGTGGCCGTCGCGGGCCTGGCGTGGGTCGTCGGGCTCGGGGTCTGGCTCGCGCACGTGCGTGGCTCGGGGGTGCCTAGCCCTCGCTACGCGAGCGGGCTCAGCGCCCACCTGACGACGGGCCTCGTGATCTGGATCGGCGGGCTCATCTCGGGCGTGAGCTTCCAGGTCGTGCCGATGTTCTACCTGACGCCGGCCTATCCGCGCTGGGCCACCCGCGGTCTGGTCGCCGCCTTCGCGTTCTCGTTCTTGGCCATCGTCGCTCTGTTCGCCGTCGGCGCCGAGCCCACCCGTGTCGCGCTCGCCGCTGCGCCGGGTGCCCTCGCGGCCTGGGTCGTACACCCCGTGGTCACCCTGCTCGGCGCCTCGAAGCGCAGGCGCAAGCGCCCCGATCCGAGCCTCTGGTTCTGGCAGGCGGGGCTCGCGACGGCGCTCCTCGCGCTGCCGGTCGGGGGCCTCGCGCTCTTCGCCGACGACGCGCGCTTCCCCGTGCTCTTCGGCTGGCTCGTGCTCTTCGGCTGGGCCGCGATGATCGTGCACGGCATGCTCGGACGCATCGTCCCGTTCTTGGTCTGGTTCCACCGCTTCTCGAAGCGTGTGGGCCTCGAGCCCGTACCGAGCATGAAGCAGCTTCTGCCGGATCGCTTCCCGCGCGTCGGCTTCGTGCTCCACGCTGCGACGCTCGCCCTCGGGGTCGTCGCGGTGGCGAGCGGCGCTGCGGCGCTGGCGCGCGCGACCGGAGCAGGGCTCGTGCTGACCGGCCTCGCGATGCTGGCCGTGGTCGTGAAGCCGCTCCTCAAGGCCCCTTCGACGCCACCGCCCGCAGCAGGTGCTTCTGCGCCAGGGCAAACACCGCCAGGGCCGGGGCGCTGAGCAGGACGTTCCCCGCCATCACGATGTGCCAGCGCACGCCCGTGCCCTGCTCGCGCAAGAGCGCGATGCCGAGGGGCAGCGTCCGGACCGCGTCGTCCGTGGTCATCACCAGCGGCCAGAAGTAGTCGTTCCAGTGGTAGACGAAGCTGAACAGGAAGAACGACACCAGCGTGGGCTTGAGCATCGGCGCGAGCAGGCCGTACACGATGCGAAGCTCGCTCGCACCGTCCATGCGCGCGGCCTCGATGAGCGAGTCCGGCACGCTGAGCAGGGCCTGACGGATCAGGAAGGTGCCGAAGGCGCTGACGCCGAAGGGCAGGATCAGCGCCGTCATGCTGTTGACCAGCCCGAAGTCCGCGAGCAGCGCGAAGACCGGGACGAAGCGCACCTGCGCGGGGATGAGCAGGGTCGCGACCACCATGCCGAAGGCGACGCCGCGCCCCGCGAACTTGAGCTTGGCCAGCGCGTAGCCCGCGGGCAGCGCGACCAGGATCTGCAAGACCGCGATGCCGAGGGCCATCAGCGTGGTGTTCAGAAAATAGCGGGCGAGGGGCATGGCCTCGAGCACCGCGCGGTACGCGCCGAGCTCGAACCCGGAGGGGAGGGGGGCCGTCGGCGCGCGCACGATCTCCGGCAGGGTCTTCAGGCTCGTGCTCAGCATCCAGAGGTAGGGCAGGAGCCAGACCAGCGCGGCGAGGCCCAGGCCGACGTCGATGACACCCTCACGAAGCGGTTGCCTGAGCGTGCGCGTCTCCCTCACGCGGCCCCCTTCTTGCGCCACGCCCAGAGCTGGAGCGCGGTCAGGCCGAGGAGCATCACGAAGAACACCACCACCAGCGCACTGGCGCGCCCGACGCGCAGGTTCAGGAACACCTGCTCGTAGATGGCGTACACGAACACGCTCGTCGATCGCACCGGACCGCCCTGCGTCATCACGCGCACCACGTCGAAGACCTGGAAGCTGATGATCAGGCTGGTCGTCCCGACGAAGGCGGCCGTGGGTCGGAGCAGCGGCCAGGTCACGTTCACGAAGCGCTGCCAGGCGCCGGCGCCGTCCAGAGACGCGGCCTCGTAGAGCGAGCGCGGGATGTCCTGCAGTCCGGCGATGAACAACACCATCGAGTAGCCGGCGATCTTCCAGATGGTGACGCCGGCGAGGGCGTAGAGCGCCGCGCGCGGGTTGCCGAGCCAGTTCGTGGTGGGGATGCCCAGGGCCCGGCACAGCGCGGTGAAGGCACCCGCGTCGGCGTCGAGCACCCAGAGCCAGAGCAGCGCGACGCTCACCCAAGAGACGACGTAGGCGCTGAAGACCGCGCTCCGCACGAAGGCCGCGAAGCGGCCGGGTCGGTTCAGGCCCAGGGCCAGCGCGAGCCCGAGGCTCATCGAGCCCAGGACCACGATCACGCTGAGCGTCAGCGTGGTGGTGAGCGCGTGGCGGAGCTCGCCGGTCTCGATCAGAGCCCGGTAGTTGTCGAGCCCAACGTAGCGCGGCGGCGTGAGCAAGTCCCAGTCGTAGAAGCTGCTCTTCGCCGCCTGCAGCAGGGGCACGAAGAAGAAAAGCACCAAGAGCGCCACGGTGGGGCCGAGCATCCAGAGCGGGTCGAGGCGGCGGCTCGGGCGCATCAGCGCCACCTCCGCGCGAGCGCCCGCGCCTCGTCGAGGGCGGCGCGCGTGTCACGACCGCCGAGCACGGCGCCCTCGAGGCGGGGCTGCACGATCTCGCGCTGCACCCGGAACAGGTCCCGGGACCAGGGCCAGGGCCGCGCGACCGCGAGCTGGTCGAGGGCCACGCGGTCGTTCGGGTGCTTCGCGTAGTAGCCGTCGCCCTCGAGCTTCGCGACCGCCGAGCGCGTGACCGGCAGGTAGCCGGTGCTGGTCGCCCAGGTCACCGCGTTCTCGGTTTCGTGCATGAAGCGCAAGAAGGCCCAGGCGGTCGCCTTCTCGGCCTCGGGCGCGCTCCTGAGCATCACCCAGTGCGTGCCGCCAGTCGGCACCGCGCGCCGCGTGGCGCCGGGCAACGGCGCAGCCACGACCGGGAACGGCGCGTTCTCTTCGAGGTATTTCAGGAACGCCGTGCTGGTCCAGATCATCGCCACGCGCGAGGCGAGGAAGTCCTGGTTGGTCTGCTCCCAGGCGTTGTAGTCGCGGCCCGGCGGCGGCTTCATGTTGCCGTCCTCGAGCACCAGCGTCTTCCAGAAGTCGAGCGCTCGCGCGCCCGCGTCACCGCCCAGGCTCACGCTGCCGTCGGCCTCGACGACGTCGCCGCCCGCCTGACCCACCAGCGCGGCCCAGAACCACCAGTCGATGGGACAACCGAAGCCGTAGCGCACGACGCGTCCGGCAGCGCGCTCGGTGAGCCGCGCGGCGACCGCGCGCAGCTCCTCCCAGGTCTTGGGCGCAGCGAGCTTCTGTTCGGCGAAGATCCTTCCGTTCAGGTACGCGATGGGTGTCGAGCGGTTGAACGGCAGCGCGACCAGGCGCCGCTCCGCGCCGCCGATCCACGAGCCGGCCTGGCCGAGCGCGGGCACGACGTCGAGCTCTCGCGCTCCGGGGTAGGTGTCGAGGCTCTCGAGCACGTCGGCGTCGGCGAGGTAAGGCACCACTTCGCCCACCACGTGCGAGAGCGCGGGCGCGCGCCGCGCGGCGAGCGCCGTGCGCAGCTTGGCCAGCCCCTCGAAGTAGTCGCCCTGGTAGACGGGCTTGATCCAGTGCTCGCCCTGCGACTGGTTGAAGCTGCGCACCAGCGCCTCGAGCACCTGCCGGTTCTTGCCGCCGTAGGTGAACCAGAGCGGGGCGACCTTGCGCCCCGGCGGCGGCCCCGCCGACGAGCAGGCGACGGCCGCGCCCGCCGCCAGGAACGCCCGACGGCCCAGCTTCACAGCGCCTTCCCTGTGTCGCGGTCGAACCAGCGCACGTGCTCCGGCGAGAAGCCGACCGGGACTTCGGTGTCGAGCTCGGGCGTCGCGAAGCCCGCGACCTTCGCGCGCAGGCTCGACCCGCCCACGCTGAGCTCGAGGTGGGTCTCGCTGCCGTGGGGCTCGGCTGCGACGACGCGGCCCCTGGCGCTCGCGCCGGCAGCGTCCGCCTCCGCACCGACGCGCACGTGCTCCGGTCGGATGCCGAGCAACAGGGACTTCGCGTCCGGCGCCGCTCCGAGCTCGAATGCGCCGGCGCGCACGCGCTCGGCGTCGCGCTCGGCGTCGAGCAGGTTCATGGGCGGCGAGCCGAAGAAGCCGGCGACGAAGCTCGTTGTGGGGGCCTCGTAGATGCGGCGCG
>Ga0233425_10004905_pt1 | contig 21809 bp, 22 predicted proteins | sample Watercolumn_Towu_2_FD_181712 | JGI IMG/M metagenome (GOLD analysis project Ga0233425, IMG submission 181712) | Freshwater microbial communities from Lake Towuti, South Sulawesi, Indonesia - Watercolumn_Towuti2014_140_MG | ecosystem: Environmental > Aquatic > Freshwater > Lake | place...
ATCCGGCGAAGCGACACCGAACGGTCATGGTAATGGCGGAACGCAGCCGAGTGCGCGAAATTGGCGGGCACCCATGCGACACCTCGCGTCGTCGGTCCTGCTCCTCACCCTGGTGGCCTGCGAAACCAGTGAGCCGGCGCGGCGTCCGCCACCTTATTACTATCCACCGCCAGCCGGCGCCCCGCCGCAGGGCGCGGCGCCACCCACGGCGAACCTGCCGGAGCGGCGCCCCGAGGACATCTCGCGCGGCGTCAACGCGAACCAGGCGCGCTTCACCGACTGCTACCAGCGCAGCGAGTCCTTCATGCTGGGGAAGAGCGGCGCGGTCACCGTGTTCTTCGACATTGCGCCCGCGGGGCAGGTGACGCGGGCCACCGACGTGGCGCCGCCCGGCGTCACTCCGCCCGGCACGCCGCTCGCGGATCCCAAGCTCGCGGCGTGCCTGGTGCAGGTGATGCTCAGCGTGCGCTTCGACGCGGCCCGCGACGCCACGGCGGCGAGCTGGACCTTCCCGTTCAGCCGTTGATCACGCTCTTCAGCTTGTGGACGAGGAGCTCGATGGCGACGCTGTTCTTGCCGCCCTCGGGCACGATGATGTCCGCCCAGCGCTTGCTCGGCTCGACGAACTGCAGGTGCATGGGGCGCACCGTGCGGTAGTACTGGTCGCGCACGGACTGGAAGGTGCGGCCGCGCTGCTCGATGTCGCGACGGATGCGGCGGAACACCCGGATGTCGGCGTCCGTGTCCACGAACACCTTCAGGTCGAAGCGCTGGCGCAGGCGCTCGTCGGCGAAGACCAGGATGCCCTCGACGGCGATGACGGGCGCTGGTGCAATGCGGTGTCGCTCCTCACGTCGGCGGTGCGTCGAGAAGTCGTAGCTCGGCACGTCGACCGGCTCGTCGCGACGGAGCGCGTCGAGGTGCTCCACCAGGAGCTCCGTCTCGAGCGAGTCCGGGTGGTCGAAGTTGAGCTCGCAGCGTTCCTCGTAGGGGATGTCCGGACGGTCGCGGTAGTAGCTGTCGTGCTCGAGCAGCGTTGCGCTGCCGAGCGGCAGCGACGAGGCGATGGCGCGGGCGACGGTGGTCTTGCCCGAGCCGGTGCCGCCGGCGACTCCGACGATGTAAGGGCGCGTCACGGGGCAGGTTCTACGCGCAGCGGGGCGCGGCTGTCTCGCGAAAGCTCGGGCGCTTGCGGTCCGGGGTGTTTCGGCCGTAGAAGTGCGGCGCCCCGAAGGGGGGTGTCTTCATGCGAACGCTCATCTGCTCGTCGCTCGGGGCTCTCGTGTCCCTCTCGTGCGCCGCGCCGCCGCCCGCGGCGGACGCCCCCGCCGTCGCGGCGGCAGCCAGCGCCCCCGAGCCGCAGAGCTCGGAGTGGCTCTACGCCACCGACGGCGTGCCCGGTGGTCGCAAGGGCGAGTGTCGCGCGGTAGTCGAGAGACTGGAGAAGGAGGCGTCCTGCAAGGGCGCGCTCTGCTCGCACGGCGCGGCGCTGGCGAAGGACTGGCTCAGGGTGTGCAAGTCACTCACGCCGGAGCTCGCCGGCGCGGTCGAAGAGAGAGCGTCGCAGCTCGCGAAGTCCGCGGCGCAGCAGGCCGCCCCCTGCGAGTCCGAGGTCGAGCGATTGCTCACGCAGGGTTGTGACGGCGAGGCGTGCGGCGCAAAGGCGCAAGCCTGGGCCACGCGTTGCTCGGAGTGGAGCACGCCGCTCGTGGTCCGCATGCTGGAGGTGAGGGTCGAGCGCGGTGGCGGCGAGCGCTTGCGCCTCGACGCACGAGGCTGCCCTGAGCTCTTGGCCCAAGTGCGGAAAGCCGGCGCGTGCACCCAACAGTTCGCGTGTCAGGACGGCTTCCCAGCCATCGACACCTACCGCGCGCGCTGTGTCGCGGCCGGCGGCGCGCCCTCGCCGACGGCGGGGGTGCTGGAGCTCGCGGTGCGCGCCGGCGCTGCACAGAGCCTGGAGCCTCTCGCCATCGCAGAGACGGGCAAGCTCGACCCGGCGCTCGTACCCCTCGGGTTCGAGGATGGCAGCGGCGCGGTGGTGATGACCTGCGGTCAGCGCGCGACCAGCGTGGAGGCCTACCTCGCGCTGCGGAAGTCCTGCGCCGACGGCGAGCTGGTGCTGGCGCGCCGCTTCGACGGCCCGAAGGGACCCGTGCTGCGCGTCGGGCGCTTGCCTCACCTGGGCGACGCTGCGTTCCTGACCGGCTTCCCTTCGTTGCGCGTGGAAGGCGAGCCGCGCGCGCGCTACCAGGCGGCGCTGCCGGGGTTCCTCGCGGCCGTCGACCAGGCCGCTCGAGCAGCGAGCGATCCGAAACGAGTCACCGAGGCGACGCGCGCCTTCGTCGCGGCGCTGAACGACAACATCGACGCAGTCCGCAACTCGAGCGCCTTCGAGACCGCGTTGAAGGAGAAGGACGCGACGCTGGTCCCGCTCTTCGCGGGCATCGGAGAGGCGAAGCGCAAGCTGTTCCAGGGCGATCTCCCGACCGGCAAGCTCGCGCCCGGCATGCAACGAGGGAAGAGCTACCCGCTCGCCGACGTCGACGCCCAGGGGCGCGTGCGCCTCGGCGCGGTGACCGTCGCGGCCTCCGTCGAGCTCGGCGACCTCTTCCCGAAGGCCGACGCCGCCTATCAGGAGCGCCTCTCGGGGCGCTGGAAGCTCCTCGAGAAGAAGAGGCTCGGGCAGAACGAGGCGAACCGTCTCTCCCAGACGGCCGACGCCGAGGCCTCGCGCTGCGGCCAGGCGATGAAGGCCGTCGAGGGCTCGGAGAAGTCCATCCTCGACTGCGCCTTCGGCATCGAGGTCTGCGACGAGGCCAAGATCGTGGGCGCGGTGCAGAAGTCCATGCAGGCGCGCAAGGACGCCGAGCTCGCCTGGCCGAAGGCCACGCTCGCCCTCGCGAGCCTGGCGCGCGATCAGCGCGCGGGCGCGGAGAAGGCGGCCGAGCTCGCGGGCTGCCGCGAGCCGTGGTGGTGAGGCTTCACCAGGGCTTGGCCGGGCGGCACAACCCGGCGTCGCACTTCATCGTGCCGCTCGGCTGGCAGTCGCCGTCGACCTTGCAGGGCGCGTGGCACACCTTCTCGGTCGCGCTCGCGCCGTCCGCGCAGGTGAGGCCGGTGTCGCACTCCGGCTCTCCGCCGCTCGGGTCGCACATTCCGCCTTTGACGCGGCAAGGCATGTAGGCTTTCCCGCAGCTGGAGAGCGACATCGCTTGCCAGCCGAGGGCCCCGTGGTCCGCGTAGCGGCAGAGCTCTCCCTCCGGCGTCGCCCCGAGCGGAATCGTCGCGCTGTCGGTGTCCGGCGTCTGCTCGCCGGGGCAGGGATCGGTCACGATGCTGATCGGCAGGTCGGCGCCACCCTTCGCGCGCACCTCGAAGGACCAGTCGTAGATGCAGCTCCCGCAGGCCGCGAGCATGCAGCCAGGGTTCACCAGGCGGAGCTCCAGTCCGCCATCCAGCTCCGTGGCCTGGCCTTTCCACTGGGCGCCGCAGCCGCCCTCGAAGTTCAAGAGGTCGACCTTCAGCTTGCCGCCGTCGAGGGTCTTCCAGCGCACGCATTGCAGGCCCGCGTAGGCTTCCTCCGCCGTCAGCGCGCCGCCGTTCGCAGACCCCCCCTTGCACGCGCTGCCCGCGAAGGACACGAAGGCGCCGTCGCTCGACGACGACGAGGCGTCGTCAGAGCCGCAGGCGGCGACCAAGCCGAGGGTCAGGGTCAGCGCGGAGAGCGTCTTGGTTCGAGACATGGCTTTACCTCGTAGGGTTCACTCTGTTCGTGGCGATCTCATTTCTCGCGGGTCATTGAGGAACGCAGTCGAAGCGCGCCAGGTGGGCCTGGGCGTGGCCCGAGGGCTTGGGCTCCTGCGACGTCCACGCGACCAGGAGCGCGCGCGGCTCGGCGAGCGTGGTCACCGAGTACGCCGTGCCGGAGGTCAGGCTGGTCGTCGGCAGGTCGAGCTCCTGGAGCTCGCCACCGGTCTTGGAGAGCTGTTTCAGCCGCAGGCGCGAGTGGCCGACTTGGTGCGGCTGCACCGCGGTGTCGAGGCGCTCGCCCCAGAGCAGCAGCACCCCCTGGTCCGAGACCAGGAGCTCCGCTCCCGCGTCCGGGTGCGCGTCGGCTTGCCAGACGTCGCTGCCCAGCTGACCCACGGCGTTCACGCTCGCCAGGTGCAGCCTGCTCGGCACGTCCTCGCCCGGCTTGGCGTCGATCTTCTGCTCTCGCCACACGGCCCAGGTCGCTCCGGCGAAGGAGCGCAGGAGCGGCGTGCGGGCACGCAGGCCGGGGGCCGGCGGTTGGACCGAGGTCTCGACGAGCTTCGCTGCGGAGCCGACCCCGGGCTCCAGGCGCGCGAGCGTGAGGCGGTTGGCGCAATCCGGGGAGCTCGCGGCACAGGGGCGCGCGTTGCTGGCCAAGACGTAGCTCTGCCCGGTCCAGGCGATGGTCGCGCCGATGCCGGGGTACGCGCTCGCGGGTGCGACGTCGACGGGGCCCGCGATCACGTTGCCGCTCGCGTCGCTCACCCCTACCCGGGTCGCGACCAGCGGGCTCCCGGCGTCGCCGCTGGTCGCAGAGCGCCAGGTCATGCCGTAACCGAGGTTCGCCCAGCCCATGCCCTTGCCGAGTGACGGGCCCGCGGCGAGCGAGTAGGCATAGCCGCCGAGCTTCTCGACGAACACCTCGTCGAAGGGCTTCCACGCGCCGGTGTCGAAGCGTCGGAACATCACGCCGGGCGTGACGTTCGGGCTGGCTTCGTCGGCGTGGAAGTAGAGCAGCGCGAGCTCGCCCGGGCCGTTGGTGCTCGGGACGAGCTGGCCGGGTGCGTGCGCGTCGATGCCATACAGCAGCATGCCGTGCGTCGTGCTCACCCCTTCGGGCCAGGCGGCGCCCACGGTCAGCTCCGCGACGCGCAGCTCGGGGTGCCAGAAGTGCTCGTGGATGAGCCCGACCGCGATGCGCGCTGGCGCGGTGGTCGTGATGGGCGCCAGGGTCGGTGTGTGCACGCCCTCGCCGTAGGTGAAGATCACGATGGGCTCGCCGTGCTGCACGTAGAGGCAGTCGGGCAGGGGAGGCGGTGCGTCGACGCCCGCCTCGGGCGCGCCCGCGCCGCCGCCGCTCGATGTGCCGCCCGCGCTCGCGCCGCCCGCGCCCGCGCCGCCCGCGCCCGCGCCGCCCGCGCCCGCGCCGCCATCGTCGCTGGCCGCAGACCCGATCAGGAGCGCGCTCTTCGAGCCGCAGGCAAGGGCAAGGAGCCCGACGAGGTAATGGACCGTCCGCGACACCGCGCGCGGGTGCTGCACCGCGCGTGCCAGCGTCTCGCGAGGGGTTTCCGCGCGATACCCGGCGTCCTACCGGGACCCTGGCGCCGCGCCTTGTGCCAGCGCTGGCCCTGGCACAGCGCCCTACTTCACCTCGGTCCAGATCCCGAGCTCGTTCCCGGCCGGGTCCAGAAACTGGAAGCGCCGGCCCCCTGGGAAGTCGTGGCGCTCGGTGATCGTCGCCCCTGCGCTCACCACGGCGGCCTCGCTCGCGGCGAGATCACCCGAGTAGAGGATGACCAACGCTCCACCGCGGACCGGCGGCGTCGCGACCGCGCGGAGACCCCCCGACACGCCCGCGCCTTGGATGTCGGCATAGTCCGGACCGTAGTCGACGAAGGTCCAGCCGAAGGCCTTCCCGTAGAAGGCCTTCGCGCGCTCCATGTCGGTCACCGGAAGCTCGATGAAGTCGAAGCGGTGGTGTCGGGAGTCCATGAGCCCCACTATCACGACCGGATACGCGTCAGCTCGGGTTCGGATACGGCAGATTGCACTTCGGCTTCGCGACCGGACAGATCGAGAGCGTGAACACCGAGCCCGGTTTCGCGAGCAGGAAGCCGTCGTGGCTGCCGGAGCGTTTCTCCATGAAGTACGGCGCCGTCCCCTCGGCGATGCCCGCCGGGAACTTCTGCTTCATGTACTGCGCCTGCACGCCGGCGTTCCTCGCGTGCACGAACATCATCTGCGCGACGCCCACGGCGTCATCGTCGTCGGGCTTGGCGGGCGCGTTGGGCGGGACCACGAACACGTAGCCCCAGGCCTGGGGGAAGGACGCCGCGAAGCTCGGTTCGGCGATCTTCGCAATGGGGATCTGCACCTGGCCTGCATTCGCGGCGACCGGGGCGCTGTAGCCGATCTCGGGGGGGATCTTCACGTCGTCCGACGGCGGGGTCCACATCACGACCAAGCGCGTGGGCCCGAGGGCGCCCGGCGCGGCGGGCACGATGTTGAAGCAGGCGAGACCCGCGGCGCACGAACCGGCCGGCGGAGCCGGAGCGGGTGCGACGGGCGGGGGCGCGGCAGGCGGAGGCGCGCCCGGCGGCGGCGGCGCGCCGGGGCCGGGTGGCGCGCCCGGCGCTGGCGGACCCGGCGCTGGCGGCGGGTGCTGCGGCGGCGGTCCCGAGTACGTCTCGATCTCGCAGCCGAGCGCGGCGAGCGTCACCAGCAGCCAGCGCGTCTTCACGGGAGCCTCACTTCGGCGCGCTCTGATCGAACTCGTAGGTCGGGGACGGCGCTCCGTGCGGCCACTTCACCGTGAGCACACGCTTGCCCCATTCGCTCCACTCGAAGGTCCAGTCGGCGTCGATGCCCGGCTTGACCTGCGTGACGATGCTGGCCACGCCCTTCTTCACGAACGGCGGGATCCCGCCCGAGTCCTTGCCGCGCGTGAGCTTCACGCCCTGGATCTGGTTCGCGGTGCCGTCACTGGTACGGCACGACACACGCAGCCACTCCCGCACGAGCTTGGTCTCGCAGGCGAGCGGCGTGCTGTGCCGCACGGTGATCTCACCGACGCCGCCCCACTCGGCCACGGTCGGTGGCTTGGAGCTGCCGCTGGTCGGGATGCCCGTCTTCGACTCGCTGCCTCCGGCGGGGGCCGCGGACTCCGCGGGCGGTGCCACCGGGGTCGCGACCGGCGCCGCCGCGGCCGTGGCGACCGGCGCCGGGCTGGCCTTGACCTCCTCCTTCTTCGCCTCCTGCTTGCAGGCCAGGAGCACCCAGGTCACCAGCATTCCCGTCGCGATCGTGGTCAGCCTCATGCGCCGAGCAGAGCCGGCCTCTTCGCGGGACGCAAGTCGCGCTGATTCGCAGCCCGGCGAGCGCTGCGCTAGGCTCCGGCGGTCATGAAGCGTTCGAGGCTCGCCGTGCTGCTCTTCGTGCTTCTCTCCCTCGCCGGCTGCGGAGCCGCGCACAAGGACGCGGCGATGTCCGGGGGCTACCCCGGCATGGCCCCGGAGCCGCCCGCGGCCCCCGCGGAGTCGGTGCAGGCCGAGCAGACGGCGGACTCGGATGAAGCTGCGTCGCGGCCGCCCGAGCCCATGCCGGCGTCGGCGGGGGCGACCGCCGCCGGGCCGCCCCCCGTGCAGGCGCCGATGCCCGCGGCCAAGGCAGCGCCTGCGCGAATGCGCGACGAGGCGCAGGCGCGCGACAAGCCCGCGGAGCGCGCGACCGGAACGAGTGGCGGCCAGGCGTCCACGCCCGTCGCGCCGCAGCAGAAGCCCGCGGTCGCTTCGCAGATGCTGGTCTACACGGCCAACCTGCATGTGCGCGTGCAGGAGGTGCCGAAGGCCATCGACGCGGTGGAGAGGATGGCCAAACAGCGCGGCGGCTACCTGGTCGAGCGCCAGGACAACCGCATCACGGTCCGCGTCCCGAGCGCGAGGTTCGATGCAGCGCTCGACGAGCTGGTGAAGCTGGGTGACCTGGTGCACCGGAACGTGAGCATCGAAGACGTGACGGACCTCTACTTCGACATGCAGACCCGCATGAAGAACCTGGAGGTCGTGAAGAAGCGGCTCGAGGAGCTGCTCGAGAAGGCCAAGACGGTGGAGGAGTCTCTGGCCGTTCAGCGCCAGCTCGAGCGCGTCAGTGGTGAGCTCGAGCGCCTGCGCGGCAAGCTCAAGCTCTTGGCCGAGCTCGTGATGTTCTCGACCATCACCGTGGTCTTCGAGCCGAAGTCGACGGAGACCATCGACTCGAAGGTACGGCTGCCATTCCCGTGGATGGATCGCCTGGGCTTGGGCGAGCTACTCCGGCTGTGACGCCGCGCGCAGCACGTAGTCCATCCGGTCGTGACCCCAGAACAGCTCGTCGCCCACCACGAAGGTGGGCACGCCGAACACGCCGCGCGCGGACGCGGCCTCGGTGCGGTTCTTGAGCTCGGCCTTCGCCCACGCTCCGTCCAGTGCGTCCGCTACTCGAGCGAGGCCGACCTCGCGGGCGATGGCGCCGACCACCGCCTTGTCCGAAATGTCACGCTCCTCCGCCCATGCCGCGCGGAAGAGCGGGCCGTGCAAGCGCTCGAGGGCGCCCTCGCGCTCCGCGAGCAGCGCCGCGCGCAGCGCATGCAGGCCGTTGATGGGGAATACGGGCGGGGGCGCGAAGCGCACGCCTTCGTGCTCGGCGCAGCGGGCGAAGTCCCGCGCGATGTAGGCGAGCTTCGCCGCCGTGTAGGGCATGCCCTGAGCGAAGGTCTCGAGGCCGCGCAGGTAGGTCGGACGCAAGGTCACCCCCACACCGGCGAGCCGGCGCTGGAGGAGCTCGTTCGCCAAGTAGGCCCAGGGGCTCGCGTAGTCGTAGTGGAGCTCGACGCGTCGCACCAGGGGAGGCTAGCGCGCCTGCGGCCCCGCGGGCCAACGCTTTGGCCGATCGAGTCAGTGCCGTGCGGCGTCCCGCCGAGTACACTGTCCGCATGCTGCGTGGCTCGGTGTCCCTGCTGATCGCCCTCTGCGCGCTCGCGTGCGGGGGCACCTCGACGTCCAACGAGATCGAGCCCGGAGGGAGCGGAGCCGGCGGTGCGGCGACGGGCGGCGGTGGCGGGCTCGCAGGCACGAGCTGGGGCACCGGCGCGACCTCCAGCGGCGGCTCGAGCGCGGGCGGAGCGGGCGGTGGCGGCGGTGGCACGACGAAGCCGTACTACCTGCACTCCGGGCGCACCTACGATCAGGAGAAGGACTACATCGAGTGGGAGGGGCAGGTCTCGGTGGTGCCGCTGAAGCACAAGGACCAGACCGCGCTGCCCGCCGACGAGGGCGGCGCGAGCTGCTCCGGCGGCTGCGACGAGCAGGTCACTCGCATCGAAGCGGGCAGCAGCCTATGGGGGCGCTTCAAGGGGATCACGGGCATCAACGTCCAGCTCGCGTCGACCAACGAGGCCGGCGTGGGTCAAGGAGTGCTCGGTGTCTGCAAGCAGGATCTGCCGGCGTTCAACCTGGCTTCGAGCTCGACCGGCCTGCCGGGCTTCAACAACCTGCCGAACCCCGCGCACGCGGTCGCGGCCACGGACGACTGCGAATGGCGGGTCAAGGCCGTGGGCGGCTTCGTCTACTTCCGAGCGGTCACGGTCACGTCGCCCGCCGGGAGCGGCGGCACGGGTGGCGCAGGCTCCGGCGGCAGCGGGGGCACGGGCGGCGGCCCGAGCTGAGCCGGGAGTGAAATCCCGCGGAGCGAAGCCCGCTCCACTTGTGGCAATATCCGGCTCCCGTGCGGCTCCTCTACATCGCGCCCGAAGTGGCGCCGTTCGCCAAGACGGGGGGGCTCGCCGACGTGCTGGGCGCGTTGCCGCGCGAAATGCATCGACTGGGCCACGAGGTACGCGTGTTCCTGCCCGCCTATGCCCAGATGGACCGCAAGAAGGTCCGGCCGCAGCCGGTCCCTGGCCTGCGGTCGATCCCGATTCCGCTCGGCGCGCACCGTTACACCGTGGCCATCGGCAGCGCGCTCCTGCCTGGCAGCGACCTCGAGGTCCACTTCGTCCACTGCCCGGCGGTCTTCGCGCGCTCCAGCATCTACACCGCCGAGTGGGACGAGCACCTGCGCTTCCTGGTGCTCTCCTACGGGGCGCTCGAGGCGTGCCGCAGGCTCGGCTTCGCGCCCGACGTCGTGCACTGCCACGATTGGCAGACGTCGCTCGTGCCCCTCGCGCTCAAGACGCTGTACTCACGCGACTCCGCGCTCGGGCACGCGCGCTCGCTGCTCACCATCCACAACCTGCAGTACCAGGGCTACTTCCCCGCGAGCGTGCTCCCGGACACCGGCCTGGGCCGCGTGCCGCAGCTGTTCCACCAGGATTACCTGAAGGAAGGGAAGCTCAACTTTCTCCTGCACGGCGTGCTCTACGCCGACGGCGTCACCACCGTGAGCCCGAGTTACTCCCGGGAAATCCAGGGCCCGGACCACGGCGCGGGGCTGGACCCGTTCCTGCGCGCGCGGAGCTCTACCGTGGTCGGCGTCCTGAACGGTGTGGACTACGAGGAGTGGAGCCCTGAGCGCGATCGCCTCATCCCGCACCAGTACAGCGCCGCGGATCTCTCGGGAAAAGAGCGGAACAAGGCGGCGCTGCTCGGCAAGCTCGGCCTGGAGTACCAGGCCGGTACGCCGGTCGTCGGTGCGGTGACGCGCATGGTGGGGCAGAAGGGGCTCGACCTCCTGGCCGGCGTCCTCGGTCGCATGCTGCGCCGCCACCGCTTCCAGTTCGTGCTGCTCGGGAGCGGCGAGCACCGGCTCGAAGAGATGTTCTCGGCCCTGCAGCGGACCTTCCCGCGCCAAGTGTGCTTCTACCGCGGCTACAGCAACGAGCTCGCGCACCTCATCGAGGCGGGCGCGGACATGTTCGTGATGCCGTCGCGCTACGAGCCCTGCGGGCTGAACCAGCTCTACAGCCTGCGCTACGGCACCGTCCCCATCGTGCACAAGACCGGCGGCCTGGCCGACACCGTGCAGCTCTTCAACCCGAAAACGGGTCGCGGCACGGGCTTCCCCTTCGACCAGCACGACGCGCACGGGCTGACCTGGGGCATCGAGGCGGCGCTCAAGCTCTACCGAGACCCCGCCGTGTGGCGGAAGATCATGCTGAACGGCATGGCCCAGGATTTCTCCTGGGCCAAGCAGGCCAAACAATACGAGCTTCTCTACGAGCGCCTCCTCCACAACTGAGTAAAGATCCTCCGCCATGCACGTCGTCTTCATCGAGCCTCGCTTCCCCGCCAACCAGAAGCTCTTCGTCCGTGCGCTCGCCGAGGTCGGAGCGAAGATCACCGCCATCGGGGAGGGCAGCAAGGACTCCCTGGACGACGACCTCAAGCGCTGGCTGGTTCACTACGAAGAGGTGAAGAACGTCTGCGACGAAGGCGCCGTGCTGAGGGCGCTGCGCTTCGTCCAGGGCCGCGCGCACGTCGACCGCATCGAGGCGGTGGTGGAGGCGCACATCATGCCGACCGCGAAGGTGCGGGAGGCCGCGGGCATCCCCGGCACCTCGGTACGGACGGCCTACCTGTGCCGTGACAAGCCGGCGATGAAGCAGGCGCTGCGCGAGGCGGGCATCCCCTGCGCGGAGTCCACCGGTGCGTCCACGGAGGCGGAGCTGCGCGAGTTCATCGAGCGCGTGGGCTTCCCGCTGATCCTGAAGCCGCGCGACGGCGCGGGCGCCTCCGGCGCGGTGCGTGTGGACAGCCTGGCGGACGTCGCGCGCGCGCTGCCGAGCTTCGGCCTGGGGCACCCGGGACGCTCCCTCGCCGCCGAGGAGTTCATCGAGGGGCACGAGGGCTTCTACGACACCATCAGCATCAAGGGCGAGGTGGTGCACGAGTTCGCGACGCACTACTACCCGAACGTGCTGGAGGCCATGCGCAAGCGCTGGATCTCGCCGCAGTTCGTGGCCACGAACCGCATCGATAGCGCGTCCGGTTACGACGAGGTGAAGGTGCTGGGGCGGAAGGTGGTGAAGGCGCTCGGCATCGAGACCTCCGCCACGCACATGGAGTGGTTCTTCGGTCCGAAGGGGCTGAAGTTCTCCGAGATCGGCTGCCGCCCGCCGGGCGTGCGCGCCTGGGACCTCTACAACGTGGGCAACGACATGGATCTCTACCGCGAGTGGGCGATGGCGATCTGCCACGGCCGCCCGGGCCAGCGCCCGTCGCGACGCCTCTCCGCCGGCCTCATCGCGCTGCGCCCCAGCCAGGACGGCCGCATCAGTGGCTACGAAGGCCTGGACGCCATCGGCAAGGCATTCGGCCAGTACCTCATCGATGCGCACACGCCGCCCGTGGGCACGCCGACGCAGCCGGTCGAGGCCGGCTACATGGCGAACGCCTGGATCCGCATGAAGCACGAGAGCTACGACGAGGTCCGCCGCATGCTCGACATCGTCGGGCAAACCGTGAAAGTGTGGGCCAACTGACGACGAACATCGTGCTGCTCGGCCCGCAGCAGCCGAGCCCGGACGTCGGCGACGCGCTGCAGGAAGCGGGCGTGAAGGGCCCGGTCGCGCTCATCACCGCCGGTTGGCAGGAGCGCGAGGCCGAGGACCAGGCGCTGGTGGAGCACCTGCGCGTGAAGACGGTCAACCTGAAGCTCCACGCCCGCTCCGAACAGGTGTTCGCCGCCGACAAGGAGCTCTCTGCCGCGGCCAAGGCGCGGCAGACGCGGCTCAAGGCGGTGAACGACTTCTACCGCATCCGCCTCGATCACGCCTTCGAGGCGGCGCACGCCATCAGCGTGCGCCACGTGGACCCGGAGCTGCTCGCGGAAGAGCAACACGAGTCGGTAGAAGCGCTGAAGCAGCTCGACGGCGACCACCTCGAGCGCTGCAAGGTGTCGCACGACCACTTCGTGGAGAGCTGGCAGCCGAACCAGCGCCCCGCGGTGGCCAAGCACCGCGAAGAGATCGGGAAGATTCTGGACGACTCCGAGGCCATCGTGGTGATGGGTGGGCACGTGGTCTCGCTGTTGAACCGCATGAAGCTCTTCGACGTGATCGGCCTCGCCAAGAAGCAGCGCTGGTTCGCCGCCGCCGGCGGCGCCATGTTGCTCACCGAGCGCGTCTTCCTGTTCCACGACTTCCCGCCCCACGGTACCGGCATCGCCGAGGTGCTCGATCACGGCTTCGGCCTGGTGAAGAGCCTGGTGGTGTTGCCGGATTTCTGCCACCGCATCGACTCGAGCGATCGAGGCGGCATCGCGCGCTTCGTGCAGCGCATCGCCCCGGCCACCTGCGTGGCCATGGACCCCGGCGGGCGGGTCTTCGTCGAGGGCGGCCTGGTGCGCCGCGCGCTCTGCCATCGCCTCGGCGCCGACGGCTCGGTGGAGGAGGGCTGGACCGGATGCTGAAGGCCATCGAGACGCTGCAGCAGGGGCCGCGGACCGCCGAGGCCGTGGACGCCTTCTTCGCGGGGCGCACCTTCCCCATCGTCGAGGGGCACACCATCACCTTCGTGTACCGCGGCGAGGCGGAGGCGATCCACCTGAAGCACTGGGTGTTCGGTCTACCGTCGAGCCAGCAGCTCACGCGCGTGGAGGGCACCGACGTCTGGTTCCTGGCGCTGGAGCTGCCGCCCGGTTCGCGCGTCGAATACAAGCTGGAGGTCGTCCGCAACGGTAACGGCGAGTGGCGCGAGGACTCGCTCAACCCGAACCGCGCGCGCGACCCGTTCGGCGCCAACTCGGTGGCGCACGGCGAGGGCTACGCCATCCCGCCGTGGATCCACCCGCACCCCGAGACCCAGCCCGGAAAGATTGACGAGCTCTTCCTCGACAGCAAGGTCTTCGGCCGCCGGCGCGTCGAGATCTACCTGCCCGCGCGCTTCCGGCGCACGCGTCGCTACCCGCTCTTGGTCGTCCACGACGGCCACGACTACCTGCGCTACGCGGCGCTCGGCACCATCCTGGACAACCTGATCCACCGCCTGGAGATCCCGGGCATGATCGTGGCGATGACCAGCTCGCCGGACCGGCTGGTCGAGTACGCGAACGACGAGCGGCACGCGAGCTTCCTGACCGACGAGCTCGTGCCGCAGCTGGAGCGCGCGTTGCCCATCGACGCGCGCCCGCAGACCCGCTGCCTGATGGGCGCGAGCTTCGGCGCGGTCGCGGCGCTCTCCACCGCCTGGCGTCGCCCCGGCTACTTCGGGCGGCTGCTCCTGCAGTCCGGCTCCTTCGCGTTCACCGACATCGGCGACCGCAACCATCGCGGCCCGCTCTTCGATCCGGTGGTGGCCTTCATCAACAAGCTGCGCGCGCAGCCGGTCGCGATGTCGGAGCGGGTGTTCGTGAGCTGCGGGATGTACGAGTCCCTGATCTACGAGAACCGTTCGCTCGTGCCGATGTTGCAGTCCACCGGCATGGACGTGCGCTACGTGGAGGCGCGGGACGGGCACAACTGGGAGAATTGGCGGGACCGCCTGCGCGAGGGGTTGTCGTGGCTGTTCCCGGGGCCGCTCTTGTTCGTGTACGAGTAGCGCGCCACCACGCTGGCACACTCCGCGTGGCACAACCGCAGCGCCGGTTGTCCCGGCACGGCGGGCCACAGAGCTCCGATCTCCGCGATTTCATGCTGGCACGCCCGCTGCTCTCCCCAGGGCATGCGCTGGCTACTGACGGGTCTCTTGGTTTCGGGTCTCGCGCTCTCGGGTTGCGGCGGTTCCACCACCCAGGACGGAACGGGAGGCGCCACCGGCGGTGGCGCGGGAACCAGCGGCGGGGGCGGCACTGCGGGCAGCGCGGGCAGCGCGGGCAGCGCGGGCACCGCGGGCAGCGCGGGCACCGCCGGTGCCGGTGGCGAGCCGGGCTGCTGCACCCCGGGCACCAAGTATGACTGCAAGGCCTGGGGCGACGAGCTCCATTGCGTCGCCGGCGTGTGCAAAGAGGCGCCTCCTCCGGGGCTGTGCTGGTCCGACCAGGACTGCGGCGGTTTCGCCGAGACCTGCGTGGGCGGCTCCGTCTGCCCTTGCGGCGCGGACTGCGATCAGGCCGATCAGCTCGGCAAGTGCCTGCCGCCGCCGGGCTGCTGCTCGACGGACGGCGACTGCCCTCAGAAGCCCAACGCTCCGATGCAGTGCGTGGCCGGCAACTGCGAGATGAAGCCGCCACCGGGGCAGTGCTGGGACGACAGCGACTGCGCGAAGGGCACGAGCTGCGGCGGTGCTTGCGTGTGCCCGTGCGGCGTGGTGTGCGCGTGCGGTGGGCAGATGGGCTGGTGCGAGGGACCGCCGCCGCCGCCGGCGTACTGCTGCAACTCGAGCTTCGAGTGCGGGCCCGGCGGCGTGTGCGCACAGGGCGTGTGCAAGGCCCCCGTCCCCGGCGCCTGCTGGACGGACCTCGAGTGCCCGAAGGGCCAGAAGTGCAGCGGCGCGTCGATCTGCCCGTGCGGCGCGGCGTGCGCGATGATCGACATGCCAGGGAAGTGCCTGTAAGCCGCGAGAAGCCGCTTTTCCCCTGGCGACGGGCCGGTTTTGGGCATACAGGGTGCCCCGCCCATGGCCCAAGTCACCCGCAACATCGGCCTCTCGCTCGGCGCCGACATCTGCTGGCCCATCTGCTACGAGGAGATCGTCAAGCAGCTCGAGCTCGCCATCCCGTGGCAGGGCGACACGGTGGGCGTTTCGGTGGACCGCGTCACCATCGAGCCCTTCGACCTCCGACAGCCGTGCCGCTACGACGTCGTGCTCGACCGGCTCACGCACTGGTACCACACCAGTCGCGAGTGGATCAAAAAGGCCATCTTGATGGACGGCCTGTACGTGCTCAACAACCCCTGGGCCGTGCAGTCGATGGAGAAGCAGACGACGTACTGCGCCATGATGCACCTCGGCATGCCCATCCCCGACACCTGGATGGTGCCGCCGAAGAGCTACGAGCCGCTGCCCGACTTGAAGCCCACGCTCCAGAAATACGCCAAGCTGTTCGACCTCGGGAAGGTGGGTCAGGCCCTCGGCTACCCGATGTTCATGAAGCCGTACGACGGTGGCGGCTGGAAGAGCGTGAGCCGCATCCCCGACGACGCCACGCTGCGCGCCCGCTACGAGGAGAGCGGCAAGCTGGTCATGCACTTGCAGAAGGCCGTCGAGCCCTTCGACCGCTTCGTGCGCTGCATCGGCCTCGGTCCCCAGACCCACGTCGTGCGCTACGACCCCAGCGTACCGCTCCACGATCGCTACACGATGGACAAGGAGGCGCAGTTCCTCTCCGCCGAGGACGCGCAGACGCTGCGTGACATCACGCTGACCATCAACGCCTTCTTCGGCTGGGACTTCAACTCGTGCGAGTCCCTGAGCAAGGACGGCGTCTGGCACCCCATCGACTTCGCGAACCCGTGCCCGGACTCGCAGGTGACCTCGCTCCACTACCACTTCCCCTGGCTGGTGAAGGCGAAGATCCGCTGGAGCGTGTTCAACGCCGTGACGAAGCGCCCGTTCCGCATGAACCTGGACTGGGCGCCGTTCTACGCCATCGCGGCCCAGGAACTGCCGTACGCGGACAAGCTCCGCGCCTACGCGCGCATCGCGGACGAGCGCTTCGAGACCGCGCGCTTCGAGGAGTTCTGCCAGAAGCACCTGTCGCACCTCGACGCGGTGGCCTGGGAGTTCTTCGGCACGCCCGCGGCCAAGGAGGCCTTCCGCAAGAAGACCGCCGCGCTGTACCCCGCCCACGAGGTCGAGCAGTTCACCGAGCTCTTCTGGCAGCGCGTGCAGGCCTGGCGCAAGGACGAGGAGGCGAAGCAGTGAAGGCCGTCGAACGCTGGCGCTCACCCTGCGTGGAGCGCGAGGTGACGCTGGTGCGCTGGGGCAGCTTCGGTCAGCCCGTGCTGCTGTTCCCGACGGCCGGCGGCGACGCGGAGGAGATCGAGCGCTTCCACATGATCGACGTGCTGCGGCCGCTGATCGACGCCGGCAAGATCAAGATCTACTCCTGCGACAGCGTCGCGGGCCAGGCGCTGCTCGGCCGCGAGGGCTCGTCGCGCCACCAGATGTGGCTGCAGAACCAGTTCCACTACTACGTGAAGACGGAGGTCGTGCCCGCCATCCGCACCGACTGCAAGAGCCCGGACATCGAGGTCTGGTCGGCGGGCGCTTCCATCGGCGCGCTCCACGCGGTGGCGATGGTGTGCCGATTCCCGCACCTCTTCTCCCGAGCCTTGGCCATGAGCGGCACCTTCGACATCCGCCGCTTCTACGACGCGCGGCTGGACGAGTTCACCGACGAGTTCTACGTCTCATCGCCCATCCACTTCGTGCCGGGGCTCGCCGGCCGGCACCTCGACGTGCTGCGCACGCGCTTCATCTTGCTGCCGAGCGGCGAAGGTCGGGCGGAGGACATCTCCGAGTCGTGGGCGATGGCCAGCGTGCTGGGCAAGAAGGGCATCCCGAATCGCGTGGATCCCTGGGGGAAAGACGTGCACCACGACTGGGTGACTTGGCGCAAGATGATGCCGCAGTATCTTGGCGAGTGGACGAAGTGAGGCGGGGCAGGGGATGACCACCAACACGCGACCCCACAAGACCGTCGACGCGGAGCACGACGCGCAGCGCCGACGCGAGTTCATGCACGCCATCCTGGCGGACCTGCGCGCGCTCGAGCGCATGCTGAAGGAAGGCCGCTTCGAGACCGGCGTGCGCCGCATCGGCGCCGAGCAGGAGATGTTCCTGATCGACCAGACCTGGGCACCCGCGCCCGGCGCGCTCGAGATCCTGAAGCGCCTGAACGACGACCACTTCACCACCGAGCTCGGGATGTTCCAGCTCGAGGCCAACTGCGACCCGCAGCCGTTCGCCGGCGACGGGCTGTCGCGCATGGAGAAGCAGCTCGACGAGCTGATGGAGAAGGCGCGGCGCGCGGCGGCCGAGGTCGGCATGCAGCCCGTGCTGATGGGCATCCTGCCCACCATGCGCAAGAGCGACCTGGGCATGCACAACATGGTGCCCAGCCCGCGCTACCTCGCGCTCAGCAAGGTCATGCACGACCTGCGCGACGGCAAGTTCGAGTTCTCGATCAAGGGGCTCGACGAGCTGATCATCGAGCACGACTCGGTGATGGTGGAGGCCTGCAACTCGAGCTTCCAGGTCCACTTCCAGGTGGACCCGGCGGAGTTCGCGCGCGTCTACAACGTGGCGCAGCTCCTGGCCGGCCCGATGATGGCGCTCTCGGCCAACTCCCCGCTCTTCTTTGGGCGCCGCCTGTGGGCGGAGACGCGCATCGCGCTGTTCCGGCAGGCCGTCGATACCCGCAGCCACACCTCGCACCTGCGCGAGAGCGAGGCGCGCGTCAGCTTCGGCACGCGCTGGGTGAAGGAGAGCATCGTCGAGATCTTCCAGGAGGACATCGCGCGCTTCCGCACCCTGGTCGGCACCGACCTCGACGAGGACCCGATGGCCGTCCTGGACCGCGGCGACGTGCCGCTGCTCAAGGCGCTGCGCCTGCACAACGGCACCATCTACCGCTGGAACCGGCCCTGCTACGGCGTCGCCGACGGCAAGGCCCACCTGCGCATCGAGAACCGCATCATGCCCGCCGGCCCCAGCGTGGTCGACGAGGTGGCCAACGGCGCGCTCTGGTTCGGCCTGATGGCGGAGCTCGCGGCGCGCGGCCTCGAGGTGGATCGGCGCCTCGAGTTCGACCTCGCCGGCGCGAACTTCTACAGCGCGGCGCGCGAAGGTCTCGGCGTCACGTTCAACTGGCTGAACGGCAAGGACATCGCCGCGGTGCCCCTGATCTTGGACAAGCTCCTGCCCGCGGCCGAGGCCGGGCTCCGGCGCCAGAAGGTCGACGAGGCGGACATCAAGCGCTACCTCGGCGTGATCGAGGGCCGCGTGAAGAGCACGCGCACCGGCTCGCGCTGGGCGCTCTCTTCCTGGAACGCGCTGAAGGACAAGGGTACCCCGGGCGAGAAGGCGAACGCGCTGGTCGCGGCCACGGTGAAGCGCCAGCTCACGCGGCGCCCGGTGGCGGAGTGGGAGCGCGCGCGGCTCGACGAGGCCGCGGCGTCGCTCCACAACTACCTGAAGGTGGATCAGTACATGACCACCGACCTCTTCACCGTCCACGCCGACGACCCGGTGGAGATGGTGGCCATCCTGATGGACTGGGAGCGACTCCGGCACGTCCCCGTCGAGGACAAGGACCACCGCCTGCTCGGTCTGGTCAGCTACCGCTCGCTCCTGCGCTTCCTGGCCGCCGGCGGCTCCACCAAGGACACCCCGGTCTCCAAGATCATGCGGCGCGACGTCCACACGGTGACCCCGGAGACGGACACCGTCGAGACGCTCCGCGTCATGCAGCGTTATCGCATCGGCTGCGTGCCGGTCGTGCAAGGCGACCGCTTGGTTGGTATCGTGAACACGGAAGACTTCCTGCCCATCGCCCACAAGCTCATCGAGCAGAAGCTGGGTGTCGGGCCCGTGCGCGAGCCGGAGCTCAAGAGCTTCGTGGACGTCAGCAGCCTGCTCGCCCCCACCCAAGAGGACGACCTGTGACGCCGAGACAGATCAACCGCATCGCGGGCAGCGACCCGGGCCCCACCCTGATCATCGTGGGCGGCCTGCACGGCAACGAGCCCGCCGGCATGGAGGCGGCGCGCATCGTGCTCTCTCGCCTGCGCCACGACAAGACGCCGCTTCGCGGTGAGGTCGTCGCGCTCGCCGGCAACCTGAGGGCGCTGGTCGCGCGGCGCCGCTACCTGGACCGCGACCTGAACCGGCAGTGGACCGAGGAGCGCATGGCGGAGGCACGCCGCGCCGTCGCCGCCGCCACCGTGGACGGCGTCGAGGCGGAGCTGCACGAGACGGTGGAGCTCGCCGACGCCATCGACGCCATCATCGCCCGGGCGCGCGGGCCGGTGCACGTGCTCGATCTGCACACGACGTCGTCGGAGGGCACTCCCTTTGGCGTGGTCGGCCCGACGCCGGAACACCGCGCCTTCGCAGCGCACTTCGCGCTGCCCTGCATGGTGGGGCTCGAGGGTCAGCTGCCGGGTGTGCTCACCAGCTACCTCGGGCGCCGCGGCTGCGTCACCTTCGCCGTGGAGGGCGGGCAGCACGACAGCGCCAGGGCGCGCGACCACCTGGTGAGCGCCATCACGGTGGCGCTGGTCGCGAGCGGCGTGTTCGCCCGTGCGGACATCCCGGACTACGACGCGGCCAACGCCATCCTCGAGGGCGCGCGCGGCGAGCTGCCGAAGATGATCGAGGTGCTGTCCCGCCACGCGGTCGCGCCGGATCACGATTTCCGAATGGAGCCCGGCTTCTCGACCATCCACCCGACCAGCGCGGGGACGCTCATCGCGCGCGATCGCCGCGGGGAGATCCGCGCGCCGAACGACTGCCTGGTGCTCCTGCCGCTCTACCAGGCGCAGGGCTCCGACGGCTTCTTCGTCGGGCGCGCGCTGGACTGAGGCGCATGCGGCGCGGGATCGCGCTCGCCGCGCTGGCCCTCGGCTGTGCTCGGCCCGAGCCTGCGCCCCCGCCCAAGACGGCGCTGCCCAAGGTGGAGATCCCCGAGGCGGTCGCGACCAGCGAGCCCGAGCCGCTGACGACCGAGCCGCCGGTCGCCCTCGCGGAGGTGACCGAGCCCAAGCAGGTCGCGTGCCGCATCGCGGAGGCGGGATGGGCGGCCGCGTCGCTGCGCCTTCGGGCCGGCGGGGTGGTGTTCGCGAAGGTCACCAACGCACCGACGACGCTGGTCGTGCCTGCCGGCGCGCCAGCGGCGGCCACGGCGGTGCTCGACGACCAGCAGGTCCTGGTCAAGGGCATCGTCGACAAGGACGAGCTCCGCTTCCACCCGCGCGTCGCGCTGGTCTTCGCACAGTTCCTGATCCCGAAGCCCCGCGTCAAGCTCGCCTGGCTGAGCAGCGCAGCGGGGAAGTTGCGCTTCGGCATCGACACGGGTCTGCGTTCTCCGGAGCGGGCCGAGGACGACCTCCCCTGCGAGAAGCTCGGCCTCAACCTGGCCGACTTCGACGCTCGAGCGATGCTGACCAAGCAGGCCAAGCTGCCCGAGAAGGTCGCGGCTCGCGACGACGTCGAGCTCTCGGACACACGCGGGGGGCCGGTGCTCGCGCGCCTCGCGGCAGGCGAACGCGTGGAGGTCGTCCAGGTCCAGGGCAAGCACTCCAAGATCCTCATCGACGCGAGTGAGCATCTGGTCTTCGGTTGGGTGGCGTCGGCGGATCTGGCTCCCCCCGGCGCAGCCCTGGGTTACGGCACGGGGTACGGGCGGCTCGGCGGGAGCCATTACACGCTGCTGCGCGGTCGGACCTGCGCGCGTGACCTCACGTTGATCGTGGAGATCGGCGACGAACGGGCGAAGGTGGGCACGCTGCGCAAGGGGGCGCAGTTCGAGGCCCAGACGCCGCCCGAGCCGGTCGACACCGGTGAGCCGCCGCCGCGGCGAGGCAGGGCGGTGGAACAGCGGTTCGTCAGCGTCCGCCTGCTGCGCAGCCGTTGGCTCAGCCTGGACGAGAAGGCGCGCCTGCTCGTCCCCGAGGACGAGTACAAAGAGTGCACGCCGCCCCGGCCGCCCTGAGTAGACTGTGGCAATGTCGCGGCGCGTCTGGGGTGGGGTGATCCTCGGGCTTTTGCTCGTGGTGATCGCAGTCGGCGGCTGGCTCCTGCTGCGGCAGCGTGCCGCGCGCGCCGCGCGGGTCGCCGCGGCGTCGCTCTCGCACTGCCTGATCGGCGCGCCCCTGGCCACGGGTGAGGACGCCGAGCTCCGCGTACATCGCATCGCGCTGGGCGGGCCGCCCGCGGATTGGCCCGCGCGCTGCGACCGCTTCGCGACGGGCCTCGCGGACGCGCTGGAGCGCGCCGGCAAGAAGAGCGACGCGGCCGACGTGCGCGCGCGCTGGGGCAAGGGCTTCGACCTCGCCAAGCTGGAGCGCGAGCCGGAGTCGTTCGCCATTCCCGGCCTCGAGCCCGGCGTCGAGCCCGACCCCGACGCGCCCGCCGCGCCGCCGCCGGTCAGCGCGCCCGACGACAGCGCGCCGGTCCTGGGGGCGAAGGTGGCGCTCG
>Ga0233425_10004907_pt1 | contig 21806 bp, 18 predicted proteins | sample Watercolumn_Towu_2_FD_181712 | JGI IMG/M metagenome (GOLD analysis project Ga0233425, IMG submission 181712) | Freshwater microbial communities from Lake Towuti, South Sulawesi, Indonesia - Watercolumn_Towuti2014_140_MG | ecosystem: Environmental > Aquatic > Freshwater > Lake | place...
CCCGCAAGAAGCCGGTGCCGGGCGACGGGCCGGCCAATGCCGAGATCATGTTCATCGGCGAAGGTCCGGGCTTTCATGAGAACGAACAGGGACATCCATTTGTAGGCGCTTCGGGCAAATTCCTCGATCAGTTGCTGGCACAGGCCGGCCTGAGCCGCGCCGGGGTTTTCATCTGCAATGTGGTCAAGTGCCGCCCGCCCGGCAACCGCGACCCGCTGCCGGATGAAATTTCCGCCTGCGATGCGCACCTTGAGGAGCAGATCAGGATCATCAACCCGAGCATCATTGTGACACTGGGACGCATCTCGATGGGTAAGTTTGTTTCCGGCGCGAAGATCACCGCCGTTCATGGTCAGATGCGAAAAGTGAATGACCGTTTTGTGATCCCCATGTTCCACCCTGCCGCGGCGCTGCATCAGGCGGCGCTCAAGCCGTCCATTCTGGCTGATTTTGCGAACCTGCCGGACCAGCTTAATGAAGCGCGCGCAGCCCTCGGAAAGCCGCCCATAATTCAGAAAAAGCAGGAAACGCTGGAGCAGGATAAACCCAAGCAGTTAAATTTATTTTGACAAATTTCCACAGCCTGAAATGCGGCTTGTTTTCATGGATGGAAATGACGACTCTGTTGCGCCAATACAAATTGATGGATGTTATGTTCTTGCAGACGCAAGAACTGGTGTGGTAGTAGAAACACGCTTCTTGGAAAAGTAAGCACTATTTGAAAGGAAAAAAATGTCTACCAAAGAAATGCTTGTAAGAAAACTGAAGGATAAAACAGCTGCAGTTGCCATCCTTGGGCTTGGCTATGTGGGGCTGCCGCTCGCAGTTGTGTTTGGCGAGGCGGGTTTTCACGTCACCGGGGTGGACCCTGATTCACGCAAAGTGGAATCGCTGAAGAAGGGCGTATCTTACATTCCCGATGTCAAAACAGAGGCGGTTGCGAAACTCGTTCAGAGCGGTCTTTTCACCGCGACAACTGATTTTGCGGTGCTGAAAGGGATGGATGCTGTCAGTATTTGCGTGCCCACGCCTTTGCGTCAAACTGGCGACCCGGATATGTCGTTCATCATTTCCGCGACGGAGGAACTGGCGAAATACATGCACAAGAGCATGGTGATTGTCCTGGAATCAACCACCTATCCCGGCACGACCCGCGAAGTCCTGCTTCCCAAACTGGGAGTGGAACACAACCTGACTGTAGGCGAGGACTGGTTCCTGGCCTTCTCGCCGGAGCGCGTGGACCCGGGCCGCGAAGATTACACCACCATCAACACGCCCAAAGTCATGGGCGGCATCACCGAAGCCTGCGGCGAGGTCGCTTCGGCCTGGTATGAAGGCGCGATCAACACCGTGCATCACGTCTCAACCGCTGAGGCGGCGGAAATGTCCAAGCTGCTTGAGAATACCTTCCGCATGATTAATATCGGCCTGGTCAATGAACTTGCGATCATGTGCCAGCGCCTCGGCGTGGACGTCTGGGAGGTGATCGATGCCGCGGCCACCAAGCCGTTTGGCTTTATGAAATTTACGCCCGGCCCCGGCCTGGGCGGCCACTGCATCCCCATTGACCCGCTGTATCTTTCATGGAAGATGAAGTCGTTCAATTACAACGCGCGTTTCATCGAGCTGGCTTCCGAGATCAACACCAACATGCCGCGTTATGTGGTCAGCCGCGTGCTGGAAGCCATGAATGACCGCGGCAAGGTCTTGAAAGGCTCAAAGGTGCTGGTGCTTGGCGCGGCTTACAAGCCCGATATTGACGACATGCGCGAATCGCCGGCGCTGGATGTGATCGGCCTGTTAAAGAAAAAGGGCGCGCTGGTTGAATATCACGATCCGTATATTCCCCACATCCACCACGAATATGACGGCTGGCACATGGACAGCGTAAAAGATATGATGACAGCCGTGAAGGATGCCGACGCGGTGGTGATCGTCACAAATCATAAAGTGTATGATTACAGCGCGATCATTGAATCTGCGAAGTTCGTCTTTGATTCACGCAACGCGACCGGCAGGGCCGGGAAGAACAGCGACAAGGTTGAAAGGTTGTAACAGGAGCGCTTTTTATGTCACATTACCTGGTAACCGGCGCGGCAGGATTCATCGGCGCGCGGACTTCCACCATGCTGATCGAGCAGGGTCACACGGTTGTCGGCATTGATAACATGAACGACGCCTACGACCCGCGCATGAAGGAATATCGTCTCAGGAAACTTCGAGCGCTGCCCGGTTTCGAGTTTGTGCGCGACGATATTTCAGATAAGGGAATCCTCCATCGTCAATCGGCGCTCACAAACCGTAAATTTGACGGGGTCATCAACCTCGCGGCGCGCGCCGGCGTGCGTTTCAGCGTGGAAAATCCCTGGGTGTTTTTAGAGTCAAATGTCATGGGCACGTTGAACATGCTGGAGGTCTGCCGTCAGTTCGGGTGTGAAAAATTCATCCTCGCCTCCACGTCCAGCATCTATGGCGAGAACCCGCAATACCCGACGCCTGAAACTGCATCCAGCAGTGAGCCGATGCAGCCCTACGCCGCCAGCAAAAAAGGTGCGGAAGCGCTGGCGCATTCCTATCATCACCTGTTCGATATTGATGTGACTGTGGTGCGCTATTTCACCGTTTATGGCCCCGCCGGCCGGCCGGACCTGGCCATTTTCCGCTTTGTGAAGTGGGTCATGGAGGGCGAGCCGATCCGCATCAACGGCGATGGCAATCAGTCACGCGGCTTCACCTATGTGGATGACATTGCGCGCGGGACCATCGCCGCCCTTAAACCGCTCGGTTACGAGATCGTCAACCTCGGCGGACATGAGGTCATCTCCATCAATGGCCTGGTTGAATTGGTGGAGGAATTGACCGGCAAAAAAGCCGTTGTGCAATATGGCCCGCCCAACCTGGCAGATATGTTCATGAATCAGGCGGATGTGACAAAGGCGCGCGAAATGCTCGGCTGGAATCCGCAGGTTAATTTACGCGAAGGCATCGGGAACTTAATCGATTGGTATAAGGCTGAACGCGGCTGGGCGAAGGACATCCTGACACCCTAGAAAACCTGCTTGATGAAATTTCCAACCTCATACACCGCCCCCGCAATGGGCGGCGTGCTTTTCATTTGGGTGACATATCCTTTCGGGAAGATCCTGCGCGCAGCCGCGGCAATCTCCTTTTCAGTTGAGAAGTGCTCATCGCGGATGCGGTGCCCAAGCAGCTTGAACATGAAAACCATGAAGGGCTTTTCGACCGGAGTGCCATAGACCATCTGCCCGCCGGGTTTGAGTACGCGTCTCACCTCGACCAAGGCCTGCTCCAATTCAACCGGCTTTAGGTGTTCCAATATGCTAACCAGCAGCACAGTGTCGAAGAAATTATCCTCGTACGGCATGTCCAGCACGTTACCCTTCTCAAGAAAAAGCGGGAGATTCATTGGGGCATAAACAGAATTAACAGCGGCAATATCTGTGGTCAGGTCGATGCCGTGAATTTCTTTGTACATGTCGTGCAAATTGGGGAAGGCCAGTCCCGTGCCAAAACCGACCTCGAGCACGCGCTGACCGCCAGTACATTCATCCAAAGCCAGCTCGACGCGGCGCCGGTACATGCGGCCAAAGACAGGCCAGTAATAATATTTGATCGGGTCAAGTTGATTGACACCTTTGTAATGATGGGCGGGTAAAAGTTTTATTTTTGCGGGCATAAAAACCTCTTTAGGCGCTTACAAAACCGATGATTCCTGCGCTGTTTTTTTGTCTGTCATCAATTGATTGAGCGCAGTGATGGCCAGTAAAAGAATAAACAATGCTGGAAAGGAATTCTGAATGAAGAGAGCCTTGCGTGTGAACGGGTAGAGGGTGAACGAGAAGGCGGCGGAAGCGAGTGTCAAAAATATGGCGGCGGGGATTTTGTACCTGCCGTAATCCCTGGCGGAGATTGCGGTAAATGCCATCGCGGCAGGCGCCGCCGCGATGGATAATGTGTAATCGTTTGAGATGGGAATGATCCACGCGCCGATGGTGCAGGTCATGAACAACGCGCCGTCAAAGCCGCCTTCATTTCTGCGATAGGCGAGTATAAGGGCTGAAAGGAAGGCCAGCATAAACACAGCCAGGAAGGCGAATGAGATCAAGGCGGAGTTTTTCTGAATGGCCATCAAGGTATCTGTGTTTACAAGGCCAAACCCCTTGTTTTCGATAAACTCTGACAGGAAGGCTTTTATGGAATGATTTCCCGTCCATGACCAGCCGGGGTTTTTCATTTGCACCAATACGGATGAGGCGAATTCCCTGAAGGCGCGAATCCCGCCGACGAACAGGAGGGCGAAGTTGAATAACCCAAGCAATACCGCCCTGCGCAGGTTTCCCTTCCAGTCGCGCCAGTCTTTGACGAGCATGACGACGAAAATGGCCGGGTATAACTTCAACTGGACGGCCAGTGAAAATAACAGATAGGCATAGCGGCGGAAGGCGTGGTGGTGATGGTAAATGTAAATTGCGGATATGCTGAACAAAAAGGCCAGCACATTGACCTGCCCGCGTTCAAGCTCAAACTGCATCCCGTAGGAAAACAGCCCGCTGACGAAAAACATATAGATCAAGAACCTGTCTCCGCGGCGGATCATCAGCAGGGGAATGACCAGGCTCGACAGAACAAAGCAGAAAATGGTGATGATCGTGACCACCCTGAAAAGCACATTGGTGTCGCTGATCAAAACCAGCGGCGACAGGAAAAAGTAGGTGAGCGGCGGGTAGAACTGGATGTGAAAAGGCGCCTGGCCGTTCACGAGCCACTGCCGGGCAAGGTCAACCACCAGCAGCAAGTCGCCGCCAATTGGGAAGCCGTCCGGCAGGTATTTGTTGTAATACTGCATTCGAGGCGGGATCTTGAAAAATACGGGAATAATGAAACAGGCGAAATATGAAATGAGGTAGCCGGCCATTACCCACGTCGTCATGGGGATGCCCTTCAGGGCTTTTACCATTCCGGAGTAGATGAAGTCACTTTCGGACCTGCCTGCCGCGGCCTGTCTGAACGCAAGCCCCAGCAGGGTCAGGAGCAGCCCGATTTCAATGGCCAGGATTTGCGCGGCCTGGATTTTGAGCACGCCCGTTTTGAGAATGTCAATAAGAATGGCTGAAATGATGATCAGTAAACCAAAATAGATCAAGCCTGCGGCGGCCTTGTTTTTATTCATAAACCAAATTACCTGTTCCTTTTATATGGGGTATTGAAATTTATCGCTTGTCTCATAATTAACTGATGTTACGCACCGTCCCGAAGGTTTGGATGAAAAGCAAGCCTAATTTACGAGAACCTTCGGGACGTTCCGCGTAACATGAGTAATTAAGTAAACTTTTTACCAAAAATTACGAGGAGAAATCGAAATTTTTTGTTTACCAAATTATGCGATACTCTGTAAAAATTAGACCTCTTGCATAAGTCCTGCGATGTTGGAGAGCGTTTCATGCGCGCCTTTGCGGGAATTCTATTAAACGAATTTAATCCTTCTGGCGGCAAAGGCGACCATTCGCAAAAGAAGTAGTCCATGTTTCCAGCGCGAGATGTTGGTGGTACCGTAGGTTCTTTCACGGTAGCGGATGGGTAGGTCGACGATCTTGCGGTTGAGTTTGGCCGCGCCAAAGATCAGGTCAAAGTCGCCGAAGGGGTCGAAATCTCCAAAATAGGCGCGGTTGGCGGCAATCTCCTGGTAATCTGTGCGCCACATTACTTTTGTGCCGCATAAAGTATCTTTAATGGGTTGTCCCAACAGCCACGAGAACGCCATGCTGAAAAATTTGTTGCCGATGAAATTCAATGTGCGCATGGCTTCCTTTTCCATCGGATACACGAGACGCACGCCGTTGATGAATTCGCCTTTGCCGGAGACGATGGCGTCGTAGAAGCGCGGCAAGTCTTCCGGGGGGACGGTCAGGTCGGCGTCGAGAATCATGAGGATGTCGCCGGCGGCTCTGTCGAAGCCGGCGCGGATCGCGTCAGCCTTGCCGATGCCCGGTTGACGCAGGAGCAGGCTCGGGGTTAAAGGGTGAAGCGGAATTTCATCCGCAATGGTTTCGTAGGTGTTGTCGCGCGAATGGCCTTCAACAAAGATGATCTCGGTGCCGCTGCCCATCTTTGGCACGCGTTCGAAAATGGATTTGATGTTGCCGGCTTCGTTGCGCGCCGCGATGACCACCGAGACGCTGGCTTCTTTTTCCGCCTGGGGCATGGGGCGGGCAACGACGAAGTTGGAGAGGGCGAAATCACGAAAAGGCCATAGACGGACGAGGAAGCGGTCTGCGAAACCGCCGAGCGGCAGCGGCCAGAGAATCTCCTGCATCGAGCGGATGTTTTCGAAGCCGGCCAGGTGCAGCATGTTGTTTATATCTTCGGTGGTCAGCCAGTTTTGGTCGAGCATGGGCGCGGCGAGGTTGAAGGCCTGCGCGGCGGCCAGCGGCAGCTGCCAGAGTTGATTGTAGAAATTTAATATGAGGCGCGTGTGCGGGACGCATAATCGTTTTGTCTGTTCGAGCGCGCGCTGCACATCCCACAAGTCGTTGACGGTGTCTGAAAGGATGATGACATCGAATTCGCCTTCGAGGCCGGAGAGGTCATGCGCGTCCATTTGATGGAGTTCGAGTTCGGGGTGGCGTTGTTTTGCGCGCGCGATCATTTCTGCAGAGAAGTCAATGCCGGTGCCGCGAGACGGCTTGAGGTGCGCCAGCAGGTCTCCCGTGCCGCAGCCGATTTCGAGCACGCGCTGATTGGGGCTGACAAGGTATTGATAAATTTCTGCGAGGCGTTTGTGATACCAGCGGCCCAGTCCCTGCCAGTGGTCTCGTTTGCGGGCGATTGAATCCCAGCGGGATCGGCGTGTTTGTTGATATGTTTCCATAACCATCCTTTGCGATTGCGCGAGATTATAATTGGTTTTCCTATAATATGAAGAAATGGAGGCTGTCCGTGCCTGGTCAAACATCGCTTCGGATTCGTTCCGCAGTTTCAGCCCGTATTGCCCCCCTGGCATGGATTGGGCTGGCGGCAGCCGGGATTTTATCCAACCCGGCGTTTTCGTACCCTGGGCGGGATGCCGGGATATTTTTATACATCGGGTCGCTGATCTTGAAAGGCAGGATTCCGTATTTGGAGGTTTGGGAAAACAAGGGGCCGCTGGTTTTTTACATCAATGCGCTTGGGCTTGCCCTGTCTGGCGGTTCGCGCTGGGGAGTTTGGTTTTTGGAATTTCTCTTCCTTTTCGGCGCGGCTGTCATCGGCTATATTGTCCTCAGGCAATTAATGGGGACGATCCCCGCATTGGGCGGGGCATTCGTCTGGATGGGCGTGGCAGGCAATACCCTGCAGGGCGGAAATTATTCCGAGGAGTATTCCCTTTTATTCAGCATGATCGCCGTCTGTTTTTTTCTGAAAAGTCTGGAACAGCCGCGAGTGGGTTTTTACAGCCTGTTGATCGGTTTTTCGCTTGGTTTAAATATCCTGCTCAGGCCGAATAATGTCAGTATGCAGGCGGCCGCAGCCGGCGCGTATTTCATCCTGGCGCTGGTTTCAAGGGAGTGGCTGATATTTTTCAAACGCGCCGTTTGGATGGGGGCGGGCGCGGCCATTGCTGTTGTGCCGGTCATTGTGTATTTTGCCTCGCGCGGCGCGCTGGCCGAGATGATCAATGTGGTATTGGTGTTCAACTATCAGTACAGCAGTGGTATCGACCTGCCCCGTGTGTTGGCGAGCATGAAAGGCGCGGCGTTTTCCATCGGGATGGTGTATGCGGCGGCGGCAATTTTGGGGTACGGGTTCTCGCTGGCTTTCATACTAAAAAAAGGCCTCCATGCTTTGCCCGCAAAATTCCTTTTGATCCTGCTGTTGGGCTGGCCGATTGAAGCAGTCTTGAGCGCCTTGTCTGGAAGGGATTACCTGCATTACTTTATAGGATGGACGCCATACGCCGGCCTGCTGTGCGGATATCTGATTTATATCCTGCTGCAAAAGTTTGACCCTGTCCCTGATGCTTATTCCAGCCTGGTTTTGATTATATTGATTGCTGTCACCTTGTTTGGGAACATGAATGTCTGGAGGGATTACGGCGCTGTCCTGTCCCGCTTATGGTCTTCCCCCAATGACGGCTTCGATTACCGCGACCCTGTCGCCTTGTATATCATGGAAAACACAGCGCCCGGAGAAAAGGTTTTTATTTGGGGGTTCCGCCCTGTAATCAACTTTGTGTCCGGCAGGGAATCGCCGGTGGCGTTCCTGCCATACCCGCTGATTCATGTAAAGACGCCTCTGGGGTACCGTTGGGCTGACCAGTTTTATTCACAGCTTACAGCAGATCCGCCGGTATTGATCATAAACATGATCGAAACCACCGAGAGGAATCGAATACCGGACCTCGATACCCTTGTCCGCAAACAGAACAAAATAAAATACAAGGATGTTGTTCTGGCGCGTAACCTGCCTGATACTTTTGATTTCATTAAACGAAACTACATTCGTGTTGAGACGATCGGCGGCTACGATATATACCGCCTGAAAACAATCAATCCCTGATCTAAGCGCCATCCGACACATCTACATTTTCCAAATCGCGCGCCTGTCCCCAGGCCGTGCGGCTTTTTTATTTGTCAAAAATCTTACCTCGCTCCGCCTCAAATGGGTTATAATTCAGTCGCTGAATTTTGGATTGAAATTTGAGATGGAATCAACAAACGAAGAACTCCGCGAACTCACCCTGCTCGAACAGATCGAGAGCGACCCCGATGTCAACCAGTCCACGCTCGCCACACAATTGGGCGTGGCCGTCGGCACGGTCAACTGGCATTTAAAGCGGCTGATCGCCAAGGGCGCGGTGAAGGTTTCGCGCGCCGAGCGCAAGAAACTGCGCTACATCATCACGCCCGAGGGTCTTGCCCTGCGCGCCCGCCTCGCCGTGGATTATGTCGAACGCTCCTTTTCCGTTTACCGGAAAACACGCCAGCGTGTGAAAGACCACGCGGCAAAAATACGCGCGGCCGGCTTTGACCGCGTGCGCATCGTTGGTTCCGGTGACGTGGCCGATATTTGCAAACTCACTTGCCTCGAACAAGGCATTGCCGTTGTAAACGACAAGTCTGTCCCTGCGCTTGTGCTGGATGGATACAAGATCAGACTGGAGGGACTGGAATGACAGACCGCCACATACTCATCACGGGCGGCGCAGGCTATATCGGTTCCATCCTGACCTCGGAACTGCTGCGCGCCAATTACAGGGTCACCGTCCTTGACAGTTTACTGTTCGGCGGCGAGAGCATTGTCCCATTTCTGAATCATCCCAACTTCCACTTCATCAAGGCGGATGTGACTGAACCGCGCGCCGTACGCGATGCGGTTAAGCGCGGCTGGCAGAGGCCGGATGCGGTCGTGCATCTTGCGGCGATTGTAGGCTTTCCGGCCTGCCAGGCTGTGGGGCATCAGGTGGCGTGGAAGTACAATGTCGAGGCCACGAAAAATGTCTATGGTCAGGCGGCAGATTTGGGCGTGGAGAGATTCGTGTTTGCATCCACCTACAGCAACTACGGCCTGTCTGAAGAGGGCAAGCCGGTCACTGAAGAGACTCCGCTGAATCCGCAATCGTTGTATGCTGAGACAAAGATCGCGGCAGAGGAGTATCTTCTTTCGCAAAAAGACGCGGCTTGCGCGCCGCTGTTGTTCCGCTTTGCCACGCTGTATGGAATTTCTCCGCGCACGCGCTTTGATCTGATCGTGAATCAGTTCGTGCTGGAGGCATTCACCAAACGCGAGCTAATCATCTATCAGCGTGGATATTCGCGCTCCTTCGTTCACATCCGCGATGTGGTGCGTGGTGTAATCATGGGGCTGGAGACCGAAAAGGAAAAGGTCAACGGGCAGGTGTTTAATTTGGGGACGGAGAATGGGAATTACACAAAAAGCGATATTGTGAATCTTGTGTTGAAACGTATGCCTGAAACCGTGGTGCAGTTCAAAGACCTGACCTTTGGCGGCGACATGCGTGACATCACGGTTTCGTTTGAAAAGATCAAACGCGTGCTCGGCTTTGACACTACATTGAATGTGGATGACGGCGTGCGCGAAGTGTTGTTTGCGTTGAAGTCCGGGCTGATTCGCAACCCGATGGATGACCGGTATCGGAACGCGCAGTTTATTGTGCAATAATTTTTTGTGTCATTGCGAGCGGCGTAGCGGCGAAGCAATCTCTCTGCATTGTGAATGGATTGCTTCCGGAAGAACGCCCTCGTAATAACATCGTAAGGAGAAAAACATGGCAGAAAATTTCTGGCAAAACAAAAAAGTAATTGTCACTGGCGGCGCCGGTTTCCTCGGCTCGTTTGTGACCGCAAAATTAAGAGAGCGCGGCGCAACGGATATTTTTATTCCACGCATCGAAGATTACAACCTTGTCGATCACAACGACATCAAGCGTATGTATGGCGACGCGCTTGCTGGTATCGATCCGAAGAACGCGGTCATCATCCATCTTGCCGCGAATGTGGGTGGCATCGGCGCGAACCGCGAACATCCCGCCGACTTTTTCTACGACAACCTGATGATGGGCGTGGAACTCATGCATCAGGCGTACAAGAACGGCGTTGGCAAATTCGTGGCGATCGGAACGGTGTGCGCCTACCCCAAGTTCACGCCTGTCCCGTTCAAGGAAGATGATCTGTGGATTGGCTATCCCGAAGAGACCAACGCTCCCTACGGTCTTGCCAAGAAGATGATGCTCGTGCAGGCGCAGGCGTATCGCCAGCAATACGGATTCAACGCCATTTTCCTTTTGCCTGTGAATCTGTATGGTCCGCGCGATAATTTCAACCTTGCCACTTCGCATGTCATCCCCGCCCTGATCCGCAAGGCTGTGGAAGCGGGCGAACGCGGCGACAAGGAACTGCCCGCCTGGGGCGACGGCTCGCCGACTCGCGAATTTCTCTATGTGGAAGATGCCGCCGATGGCATTGTCACTGCCGCCGAAAAATACAACGGCGACCTGCCCGTCAACCTCGGCTCTGGTTACGAGATTTCCATCAAAGACCTGACCGAGATGGTTGCCAGGCTTACAGATTTTCAGGGCAAAATCGTCTGGCAGACAGACAAGCCCAACGGTCAACCCCGCCGCGGACTCGATGTGACCCGCGCCAAGGAACTCTTCGGCTGGAGCGCGCAAGTCCCGTTTGAAGAAGGCATGAAGCGAACGATTGAGTGGTTCAAGGAAAATCAGGACAAAATCAAATAAGTTGCAGGTATCAAGTTGAAGGTTCAAGGTAAAACCAATCTTCAACTTTTGACCTTCAACCTTCAACCTTATGACCGAACTCACCAAACACGAACCCCACACCGTTTACATCAAACCCTCCACGGGGCTTGCTTCGCTGAATCTGCGCGACCTGTGGATCTACCGCGAATTGATCTTCTTCATGGTCTGGCGCGATGTGAAAGTGAAATACAAACAGACCCTGCTCGGCATGGCATGGGCGGTCATTCAACCAGTGATGACCATGCTGGTCTTTTCGTTTCTCTTTGGCAAGGTGGCAAAACTTCCCACCGAAGGCATTCCCTACCCCGTCTTTGCTTTCACCGCACTTTTGCCGTGGGGCTTGTTCGTCACTGCTCTGAATCAGGGCAGCCGCTCACTGGTGGCGCACAACAACATGGTGACGAAGATTTATTTCCCGCGCCTGATCCTGCCGATGTCTTCGGTCTTTGCGGGACTGGTGGATTTTGCCATCGCCTTTGTCATTCTCGTTGGGTTGATGGTTTACTACCAAGTCACGCCCGCGTGGAATTTAATTTGGACTCTGCCGCTCTTCCTCCTGCTCGCCATCGTGACGGCGCTCGGGGTGGCGCTCTGGCTTTCAGCGATTAACGTCCAGTATCGGGATGTAAACCAAGCCCTCCCGTTTCTGACTCAGTTTTGGCTGTTTGCCACACCCGTGGCATATTCTGCCTCTGTCATTTCTGAAAAATGGCAGGTCGTGTATTCCCTCAACCCGATGGCGGGTGTGGTCAATGGCTTCCGCTGGGCATTGCTCGGCACAGGCAATGGACCCGATCTCTCCCTTTGGGTTTCTGTCGGCATCTCGGTCTTGATCTTTATCTCAGGTCTCTTCTATTTCAGAAGCATGGAAAAGACCTTTGCGGATACCATCTAATTTGCGCAGGCGACGTTCTCTAACGTCGCTGTTGCGCTAGAGAGCGCGACCTGCGCGGATAATTTTTTATGACAACAGCGATCAGCGTAAAAAACATCGGCAAGCAATACAAGATCGGAGCGGCGGAGACGAAATTCCGCTATAACATGCTGCGCGACGTGATCGTGGATACGATCTCTGCGCCCATTCGTCTGGCAAAGGCAATGATCGGCAGGTCAGACCGCCGTTTGAATCAGAACTTTGTCTGGGCGTTGAAGGATGTCTCCTTCGATTTGGAAGAAGGCAAAGTCCTCGGCATTGTGGGACGCAACGGCGCGGGTAAATCCACACTGTTGAAGATTCTCTCCCGCGTCACCGAACCGACCACGGGAACTGTCACCGTGCGCGGACGGGTTGGCTCTCTGCTTGAAGTGGGTACGGGCTTTCACCCCGAGTTGACGGGACGTGAGAACATCTACATGAACGGCGCGATTTTGGGAATGCGCCGCTCTGAGATCGACTCGAAGTTCGATGAGATCGTGGACTTCTCTGAAGTCACTCAGTTTATTGACACCCCCGTCAAGCGGTATTCTTCGGGCATGTATTTGCGGCTTGCGTTTGCGGTGGCGGCTCACCTTGAACCTGAAATTTTGGTGGTGGATGAAGTCCTCGCAGTGGGCGATGCCGAATTCCAGAAGAAGTGCCTTGGCAAGATGGGTGACGTTGCCCAGCAGGGACGCACCGTTTTGTTCGTCAGTCACAACATGTCTGCGATTCTGCGTTTGACGCAAGAGGCGATTGTGCTGAACAAAGGTCAACTCATTATGCGCGGGCCGACTCAAGAAGCCGTGGACTATTATTTGTCATCGGGGCAATCGCAGGCGGGTGAGCGCGCATGGGACGCCGACGAAATTCCAGCGGCGGCAATGCCTTTTACGCCGATCAGCCTCAAGGTTAAAGAAAGAAGCGGGAAGGTCGTCGATACGATCCGCTCCACTGAGTCAGTCACCGTCGAGTTTGAGTACAAATTATCCGCGCCTGTCACAGGTCTGCGAGTGGGGCTTTATGTCAGCACGATGCGCGGCGAGTATGTGTTCACTTCCTTTGATACGGATACTCCTGATCTGTATGAAAAATTTGATTCGCGCAACGCGGGTCATTACATCAGCCGCGCAGAATTACCTGCCGATATTTTCAACGAAGGTCGTTATATGGTTGGCGTGAACGCGAGTTCGTTTGGTGTGCGCCGCTACTTCATGGATGAAAATGCGCTGGCGTTCAACGTGGATATTTCTGGCGCGCCTGGCACGCAATGGGCAGAGCCGCGGGTTGGACCTGTGCGACCGAGATTGAATTGGAAGATTGAGAAGATGGGTTAGAGAGTTACAGGTTGAAGGTTGCAAGTTAAAACCTTCAACCTGTAACCTTCAACTTGGAACCCTATGAAAAACACCCTCCGCAACCTTCTGGGCGACCTGCCCTTCACCGCTGAAATTGACTGGATTCTGCGCTCCAAGAATCGTCCGCGCAAGGATCACTTCAATCTTGAACGTTTGCAAAAGTCACTGCCTGCGGCGGTGAAGGCGGTCAAGCCGTTTGCGAAGAATGCGCCCAAAGGCAAAAAGGTTTTGTTCTTTGCCACGCTTCATTATTGGATCGAGCAATCAGCGTATCTTGGTTTGGTATTGGCAGGGCTTGGGCATGATGTCACCTTGTTGACCCTGCCGTATTCCGAGTGGCACAAGCAAAAAGATAAATTCACCCAGCGCCAGCGCGTGCTGCATACGCATGATGCACTTTCAGTTTTGTCGCCATTGGTGAAACACGTTTCCATGCTCGATGTGCAAGTATCGTCGAATATGTCGCATGGGACTTTGAAGGCTGTCCATCACGATGACCTGCCAGAAAAAATACTGGCGGATATTCGGGAAGTCTCCCTGTGGGATGTGCAATACACCCTGATGCGCGAAGAAGTGGATATGAACGATGCGGGCGACAAAGCCTTGTATGATTTGCGCGTCGAACGCAACACCTTTGCCGCCAAAGCCGCGCTTCAATTCATGCAGACGGAAAAGCCCGATGTGGTTTTGATTCCCAACGGCTTGATCCTCGAAATGGGAATTGTCTTCCGTGTGGCGCGGCATCTTGACATTGAAGCGGTCACCTACGAATTCAACGATCAGCGCGAACAGATCTGGCTGGCGCAAAATTCGTCCATCATGCAGCAGGAGACAGATTACCTCGTCGAGGCGCGCTGCTCTCAGCCCATGACCGATGAAATGTTCGAGCGCGTTGCTGATCTTGAAAACGCCCGCCGCGGCGCGAGAGTGTGGGGCAAATCAAAACGTCTCTGGCAGTATGTCTCTTCGCAGGGCGCGGCAGAGACCCGCAAAGCGCTCAACCTCGATGACCGCCCCGTGGTGATGCTCGCCGCGAATGTGCTCGGTGACAGCCTCACATTGGGGCGCGATATCTTCGCTTCATCCATGACCGAGTGGATCACAAAGACCGTTCAATATTTCGCCAAACGGACAGATGTGCAGTTGGTTATCCGCGTGCATCCTGGCGAGAAGTTGGTGCCGCAAGCCAAATCAATGGCGGCGGTCGTGAAGAATGCCCTGTCTGAGTTGCCCAGCCACATCCACGTGATCGGCGCGTTGGACAAGGTCAACACTTATGATTTGATTGAGATCGCAGATGTCGGGCTGGCATACACCACCACGGTCGGGCTTGAAACCACAATGAACGGACGCCCCGTCATCTCTTGCGGGCAGACCCACTATCGCGGACGCGGCATCACGCTCGACCCAAACACTTGGGAAGAATATTACGCCACCCTTGAAAAAGTTTTGGGCGACATCCCCGCGCATCAAATGACCGAGAAGCAGATCGAGTTCGCGTGGAATTATGCCTACCGATTTTTTTTCGAGTACCCGCGCCCCTTTCCGTGGCGGCTGATGAACTTCTGGGACGACCTTGCCGAGCATCCGTTGGAAAAAGTTCTAAGCGATGAAGGCATGGCGCAGTTCAAAGACACCTTCGGCTTCTTGGTGGGTGAGCCGTTTACGTGGAAATGAATTTTTATGTAGGGGCGAAGCATGCTTCGCCCCTACGGGATAAATTATGACCAACGAAACCAAACAAAAAGTACGCGAGTTCTACGACGAGATCGGCTGGATGCAGGAAGATGACGGCAATTATCAGAACGCCCGTTACGAAGACCTGCGCCCCGTCTCGCGCGAATACGTTCACAAGACACGCCTGCGCGTGATGAATGGACTCATCCCAACAGGGCGGTTCATGCTCGACGCTGGGTCTGGTCCTGTCCAATATGAAGAATACAAGACCTATTCAGCGGGCTACGAAAAACGCGTCTGCCTTGATATCTCCATTCAAGCCCTGCGCGAGGCGCGGACTCGAATCGGCGATCACGGCTTGTTCGTCGTCGGCGATCTGGCGAATCTGCCTTTCAAGAAAGACTCATTCGATGGCGCGGTTTCGATGCACGCGATTCATCACCTGGCTTTGCCTGAACATCCCAAAGCCTACGCCGAGATTCACCGCGTGCTGGCGCCTGGTCGCACCGCCGCCATCGTCAACGGGTGGAGCGATCCGCTCATCAGCCGCATGGCGGAACCGTTCATCGGTCTGCTGCGCAAGGTTGCGGGACGCAATGCCAAGAAGAAAAAGGAATGGTTGAGCGAGGATGCCCCCGCGGGCACCTTCGTTGAAAAAATGTCTCCCGCCTGGCTCAAGCGCGAGATCGGCTCGAAGATGACCATCGAACTCAAACCCTGGCGCGGACTCAGCACCCGCATTTTACGCAATTTCATCCGTCCCTTCGGCGGGCGCGCGTTTTTGAAATTCATCTTCTGGCTCGAAGGTGCCTTCCCGAAATTCTTCGCTGAGAACGGGCAGTACCCTTTGATCGTTGTCAAGAAATAATAGGAGAACTCATGGACTGGAAAAATCAAGTTGTGCTCGTCACCGGCGGCACGGGATCATTCGGCAAGAAATTCACAAGAATCCTTTTGGATGAATACCAGCCGAAGAAGGTCATCATCTTCAGCCGTGACGAGTTGAAGCAGCACGAAATGCAGGTGGGCGGATACAACGACCCGTGCCTGCGTTATTTCATCGGCGACATCCGTGACCGCGAGCGCCTTGTGCGCGCCATGCATGGCGTGGATATTGTCGTCCATGCGGCGGCGCTCAAGCAGGTCCCTGCCTGCGAGTACAACCCGATGGAGGCCATCAAAACCAACATTATGGGCACAGCCAATGTGGTTGAAGCCGCGCTGGATGCAGGCGTGAAGAAAGTGTTGACAGTCAGCACAGATAAAGCCGTCAGCCCGGCCAACCTGTACGGAGCCACCAAACTTGCCGCAGAGAAGTTAACGATTCAAAGCAACGCATATGCCGCAGGATCGGCAACCAGATACTCGTGCGTCCGATACGGGAACGTCGTCGGCTCGCGCGGCTCGGTCGTCCCGCTTTTCCTCAAACAGCGTTCCAACGGCAAGGTCACCATCACCGACGACCGCATGACCCGCTTCTGGCTTTCGCTTGAACAGGGCGTGCGTTTTGTGATCGAGTGCATCGAACAAATGGAGGGCGGCGAAGTTTTTGTGCCAAAAATTCCCAGCACAAAAGTCGTTGACCTTGCGCGCGCCATCGCGCCGAATGCTGAAATAAACATCATTGGCATTCGGCCTGGTGAGAAGCTGCATGAAGTGCTGATCTCTGAAGATGAAGCGCGCCACACGATCGAAGTTGACAGGATGTTCGTCGTCCAGCCGGCCGAAGCCACCTGGTTCGGCTACTCATGGCAGGACAAGGGCAGGGCGCTGGATGAAGGCTTTATTTACTCCAGCGACAATAATTCAGAGTGGCTGGATGTTGAAGGCATAAAAAAATACATCGCGCCGTTCGAAGAATTGTTCGCGCAGGGAAAACTCGAAGGATAGTTGCATCCTGAAACTTGAAACCTGTAACATGAAACTTTTAATCACCGGCGTCAGCGGCCTGCTTGGAATTAATCTCGCGCACGAAACGATGAGAGCGCATGAGATTACCGGCGTGGACCGCGGCAAACTGGTCAACGCGCCTTTCAACATTTTGAAATTGGATTTGTTGAACACTGGCGCAGTGGACTCAGCCCTCGACTCTGCACGGCCCGACTGGCTGATCAACTGCGCGGCTCTTGCCGACCTCGAAGCCTGCGAGAACAACCCAGGCCTTGCCCGCCGCCTCAACACGGATCTGCCCGCTCAAATGGCAAAGGCTTGCAAAGAGCGCGGCGTCTCGTTCGTTCACATCTCAACCGATGCGGTCTTCGACGGTGAAAAGGACGGCTTCTATACCGAGGAGGATGCTCCCAATCCGCTGGGTGTTTATTCGCAGACAAAACTGGCCGGCGAGCAGGCAGTGCTTGCCGAAAACCAAAATGCAATTGCGGCGCGTGTGAATTTTTACGGCTGGAGCCTGAGCGGAAAACGCAGCCTTGCCGAGTTCTTCCACACCAACCTGACCCACAACAAAAGCATGAGCGGCTTCACCGATGTCATCTTTTGCCCGATGCTCGTCAACCACACCGCGCGGATTTTGGTGAAGATGCTGGAGAAAGGGCTGGGTGGTTTATATCACCTGGTGGGGGCGCAGGCCATGAGCAAATATCAGTTCGGCGTGGAGATCGCCCGCAGGTTCAGCCTGAAGGAAGGCGAGATATCGCCGAAATCCATCCTTTCCTCCAGCCTGACCGCCCGCCGCGCCCACAACCTGGCGCTTTCCACCCACAAGCTGTCCACAGATTTGGGCGAACCTGTCCCTGAATTCTCCACAGGTTTGGACGAGTTTTACACACAGTTCGAGCAGGGTTACCCGCAGGAAATCCGCGGTTATCAACAAAATTAGCCGCCGAAACCATTGAGTTATCCACAGTTGTATGAATAGTTACCTCAACTTTTCCACAAAAAAATAGGCTTTTTCCTGAGAAAAATAGCACTTTTTATAGAAGTTATCCACAAACCCAACAGAGTTACCCACAGGGCGCGCTTCGCTGTCCACATCTTTAACCATCTTTTCCCACAGAACCGGAGGAACAATGGAAATCAAATTTGGCAATCGAACTATTGGCTTGAACCATCCGACTTATTTCATTGCGGATATCGCAGCCAACCATGACGGCGATATGGAGCGCGCCAAACAATTGATCCGCCTTGCGAAGGACGCCGGCGCAGACGCAGCCAAGTTCCAGAATTTTGATGCGCCGAAGATCGTCTCTGATTACGGCTTCAAAGCCATGAGCGGCGGACAAGTTTCGCATCAGGCCTCGTGGAAGAAGTCGGTCTTCGAGGTCTACAAAGGCGCGTCCATTCCGTTTGAATGGTCGAATATCCTGAAGGCAGAATGCGACAAAGCCGGCATTGACTATTTCTCCTCGCCCTACGATTTCGAAGCCATTGATTTCCTCGACCAGTACGTGGAAGTGTACAAGGCCGGCTCCGGTGAAATTGACTGGATCGAGGCGCTCGAACGCATGGCAGGCAAGGGCAAACCGTTCTTCATCGCCACCGGCGCATCCACCATTGGCGAGGTGCAAAAGGCAGTTCACGCCATTTTGAGACTCAACAAACAGCTTGTCTTGATGCAGTGCAACACCAATTACACAGCCAGCCCAAATAATTACGACCACCTGCATGTGAATGTCTTGAAGACCTACGCCTCCATGTTTCCCGATGTGATTTTGGGATTGTCCGACCATACGCATTCGGTGGCCCCCATCCTCGGCGCGGTGACTTTGGGGGCGCGCGTGATCGAACGTCACTTTACAGACAGCAACGACCGCGAAGGCCCGGACCATAAATTTGCGATGAACCCGGAAAACTGGGCAAAGATGGTCGAAGAGACCCGCCTGCTGGAACGTTCGCTGGGCAGTTCCGATAAATTCATTGCAGAGAATGAGCAGGATACACAAATTGTACAGCGCCGCTGTTTGCGCGCCGCACGTGAAATCAAAGCCGGTGAAACCTTCACCCGCGATATGATCGATGTGCTGCGTCCCGCCGCGCCGGGCGCGATCAAACCCGACCAGATTCAAAATGTCGTCGGCACAAAGGCGCTGACAGACATGCCTCTTGGCAAGGAATTGCGCTGGACGGATTTGGGCGCGTAGAAAAGTTTGCAAGTTGGCAGGTTGAAAAGTTGAACCTTCGAACCTGTAAACCTTCAAACTTTCAAACCTGATACTTGACCCATGAAACTGATTTATTTCTCCCTCGGTTACTCCACCCATGATCACCGCTTCCTGAAAGCCATTTCAGATGGCGGGCATGAGGTGTTCTTTGTTCAATTGGAAGGGAACCGGCGGCAGGTGGAAGACCGTCCCGTCCCTGAAAATGTGACTCAGGTCATCTGGAAAGGCGGACGGGAGCCATTCAAGTGGAGCAGCCTCGCAAAATTGACTCTCGACTTTCGACGTTTGACCCGCGAGATCAACCCTGACCTGATTCATGCCGGCCCCATTCAAACCTGTGCGTTCATTGCAGTGTTAAGCGGCTTTCGCCCCATCCTCGCCATGTCCTGGGGATTCGACTTGATGGAGGATGCGCATCAGAGCAAGTGGATGGAATGGGTTACGTGGTACGTGTTGCGTAGGTCAACGTACTTCACCAGTGATGCGAAGGTTACACGCGACAAAGCCGTTGCGTATGGCATGGATGCAAAGAAAACCGTTGTATTCCCCTGGGGTGTTGATTTGGAGCATTTCAACGTTCAAACGTTCAAACGTTCAAACGTTCAAACGTTTACCCTTTTCTGCAACCGCTCCTGGGAAACCCGCTACGGCGTGGATGTGCTGGCGCGCGCGTTTGTGAAAGTGGCTCACCAGCGTGATGATGTCGGTTTAATTTTGTTGAATGGCGGCTCACAGGGAAACGTGATCCGCAATATCCTGCAGAACGGCGGCGTGCTGGACCGCGTCACATTCGGCGGGCATGTTTCGCAAACCGACCTGCCGCGCTGGTATCATATGGCCGATCTTTATATCTCGCCTTCACATGTGGACGGTTCGTCCGTTTCGTTGATGGAAGCCCTGGCGTGCGGAATGCCCTGCCTTGTTTCTGACATCCCTGCCAACAAGGAATGGGTGATTGAAAATGAGAACGGCTGGTTGTTCCGCGACGGCGACTCAGACCACCTGGCAGAAAAGATTCTGACGGCAATCTCTCAAAGGGAGAAACTGCCCGGGATCGGCAAAGCCAGCCGCAGGTCCGCTGAGACGCGCGCCGATTGGCAGAAAAATGCCGCAGTGTTGATGAATGTCTATATGTCATTGCGAGCCAACGGCGAAGCAATCCCCAAATGATCACAAGATTGCTTCGTCACGACGAACGCTCCTTGCAATGACATGACACGAAAGGAAAACCATGCTCACGAAAAAAGATCTGCTCGACGGCTTTGGAAAAATAAAAATCGAAAACGAAACGATCATTGTGCATACTTCATACAAATCGCTGGGCGGCGTGGAGGGCGGCGCGGAAACGGTGATTGACGTGATGCGCGAACTGGCCGGCAGGAACGGCACGGTGATGTTCCCCGCGTTTAATTTTCAATCATGGACAGAGACACATTATTGGGATGTGCTGGAGACGCCGTCGAAAATGGGGATGATTACCGAACTCGCGCGCATCAGGCCGGACGCAAAGCGGACTCCGCATCCGATTTACAGTTTCTCCGTTTGGGGCGCCCGCGCAGATGAATTTGCCGCAGCCGAAGATGTGGAAGCCTACGGGCCGAACTCTGCCTTTGCGTTGTTCCATAAGGTCAATGGCACCATCGTGAGCATCGGCCTCGACTTCAACAGCACGTTCTCGATGCATCATTACATTGAATATAATGTCGGCTGCGACTATCGCCGCATCAAGGAGTTTTCCGGCATCTACGCCGGCTATGACCGCAGGCCGCAGATCAGGACATACACCATGTTCGTGCGCGCGCATGACCGCGTGAAAACTTACATCAACCCCGGCATGAATGAACTGCTCACGGCGGGTGTCATTAAAGAGATTCAGGTCGGCGCGGCGAAAGTGCATTTTGCAACGGCAAATGATTTTTACGATAACATGTCGGTCATTGTGCGCGAACACCCTGAGAAACTGCACTACATTGAAGAGCCGAAATATTAGGGATTGGTAATTAGTGAATAGTAATTCGTTGGTCGAGTAGCTGCGTAGCAGTGTATCGAGACCAACAGGTAAACAAGGAAATAATTATGAAACCATACACCTCCCTCAAATCCATCCTCGCTGAGTTCTTTCCCCTTCATCGGACTCTCGCATCAGACGACCACGACAAAACGCTGGAGATCATCGGCGCATACATGCCCGATTCGTCCAGTTACACCATCGAGACCTACGCGCCGCTCGAAAAAGCATGGACCTGGTTCGTGCCTGAGCGATATGCGGTTCATGAAGCATATCTGGAGATCGAAGGCGGCGAACGTGTGCTGGATTTCAAGAATAACCCGTTGCACATTGTTTCATATTCATTGCCGGTGGATAAAACGCTTTCGTTTGAAGAACTCCAGCCGCATTTGTATTTCAACGAGAAACGCCCGCACGCCATTCCGTGGGTCTTTAAATATTATGACCGTGA
>Ga0233425_10004908_pt1 | contig 21802 bp, 15 predicted proteins | sample Watercolumn_Towu_2_FD_181712 | JGI IMG/M metagenome (GOLD analysis project Ga0233425, IMG submission 181712) | Freshwater microbial communities from Lake Towuti, South Sulawesi, Indonesia - Watercolumn_Towuti2014_140_MG | ecosystem: Environmental > Aquatic > Freshwater > Lake | place...
AAAGTCAAAGCGGCGGTTACGGTTCCGGGTCACGAAAGACCCCTTTGCCTATTTTTCTAAATCACCATAAAATTAGTCTATGGTTTCTACGTCTCTGTTCGTTTGTCAGTCCTGTGGCAACGAATTTTCCAAATGGATGGGTAAGTGCACTTCTTGTGGGGAGTGGAACACGTTAGTTGAAACCCCAGTTTCAACAAAAATCAAAAGTCAAAGATCAAAGATCAAAAATTCGAATGGAAGGGTTACTGTTGCTATATATTCCTCCCTTCAGGACACTTCGTCAAACGTCCGGGTTTCGTCTGGTCTTGGTGAATTCGATCGGGTTCTTGGCGGCGGCTTCGTTCCCGGCCAGGCGGTTCTTTTAGCGGGGGAGCCTGGAATTGGCAAATCGACTGTTCTTTTGCAAATAGCCGATTCCGTCAAATTGTCCGGCGATTCGTCCGTGGTTTACGTATGTGGGGAAGAGTCCACGTTCCAAATTAAACTGCGCGGTACTCGTTTGGGGGTTTCTGGGTCGAAAATTCGTCTAGTGGCAGAAACGGACGTCGACGCTTTATTAAATTTTCTTTCCGGCGAGCAAAAGTTGGGCCTTATAATTATTGATTCCGTGCAAACTTTAACCACCAACGATTTGGCCTCTGCTACCGGGTCTGTGGCCCAGGTTAAGGAGTGTGCCGGCCGCGTTTTAAAGTTTGTTAAGGAGCACAACATTCCGACCCTCTTTATTGGCCACGTGAACAAAGATGGTGAAATAGCCGGGCCTAAGGTCCTGGAGCATATGGTGGATACCGTTATGTATTTAGAAGGCGAGCGTTTTGGGTCTTTAAGGCTTTTGCGATCGGTCAAAAACCGTTTTGGCGATGTGGGTGAGGTGGGCGTTTTTCAGATGGAAGACAAGGGTTTTGTGGAGGTTAAAAACCCGTCGGCCACTTTTATAGAAGAACGGGCCAAGGGGGCCGGTTCGGTTGTTACCGTTACCATGGAAGGAACTCGGCCGGTGCTTTTGGAAGTTCAAGCCCTCGTTTCAAAAACCTCATTCAACTACCCACGGCGATCTGCCTCTGGCTTCGATTTAAACCGTCTTTACTTCATTTGCGCCGTGGTGGAAAAACACCTAAAAATTCCTTTGCAAGGGTTCGACGTTTATGTTAATGTCACATCAGGAGCCAAAATTACTGAGCCTTCTGCCGACTTAGCTGTTGCTCTTGCCATTGCCTCCTCCTTTAAAAATAGGGCGACCGGGCCAAAAACCGTGGCCTTTGGGGAACTGGGACTTTCGGGTGAAGTCAGAATGGTTGGGAGTCAAAAGAGGCGGGAAGGGGAAGCCAAAAAGCTAGGTTTTAGTAATTTGGTTGGTCCGGCCCAGGTGAAAACGCTTCTGGAGGCGACACGGCTGGCACTTTAATAATTTGAAATTTACAATAATTTCAAATTAGTTTGTTTTTATCGTTTGGCTTTATCATGTCCTTATCTTTAATTATCTTTAGAATCGTTTCCGGAGGTGTGCTCCTTGTGGGCGGTTTTTTGGTTTCCCACAACCTTTGGTTTTCGCACGCGCCTATTTTTAAAGTCCCATACCTGGGTGAAACCCTTTCCGCTTTTCTGTCTGTGGCCATTGGTCTCTACCTTATTCCTTACTTTTTGCTTTTGGCATTTAGGGCCGTAAACCGTTGGCTCACCGCCGTGATTCGCTCTACCGTTTCCCATTCTATTGGTTCCTTTATGTCGACCCAGGCCGGGAGAATTAAAGAGTCAAGAAGTAAGAGTCGGGAATCAAGAATCACGAGTCAGGAATCAAGGAGGGGTAGTAAGGATGAAAGTGGTAAGTTCGTGATCCACGACTCACTGCCAATAACTCCGGTACTTCTGGACACTTCCGCCATCATTGATGGGCGCATTACAGCTGTCATTAAATTGGGGTTTCTTTCCGGCCAGGTTATTGTGCCCAACTTTGTTTTGACGGAGTTGCAAACGTTGGCGGACGCCGGCGATGACCTTAAAAGGGCTAGGGGGAGGCGGGGTTTGGATCTTTTAGACGAACTAAAAAAGAATCTCGGGGAACGTTTTGTCCTTTCCGAAAATGGGGTTACGGGCCGCGATGTGGACGAGAAGCTGCTAAAGATGGCCAAAAAGTTTAGAGCCAAAGTCGTGACCGTGGATTTTAATTTAAACAAAACCGGCCGGGTTTCCGGAGTGGAAGTTTTAAACGTCAACGATTTAGCCAATGACCTGCGCACACCCCTTGTGCCGGGGGATAAGGTTAGCCTAAAAATCGTTCACGAGGGCAAGGATCGGGAACAGGGAGTTGGCTATTTGCCCGATGGTACCATGATTGTGGTGGAAGACTCTAAGTCCAAAATTGGTGAAAAGGTAGAAGTGGAAGTTTCCCGCTTTTTGCAAACTTCTGCAGGAAAGATGGTGTTTGCCAAGCTAATTACCAACCAAAGTTAATTTGAAATTTGAATTTAGAAATTTGAAATAAATTCGAATTTAGCGAATTTGAAATTCCAAAATTAGCCTTTTGAGGAAGAGGCAATCTTGCCAAAGATCAGAACGAATTTCGAGCCCTCCTTGTACAACTTCCGGCATTCTTCTTTAAGTTTAGTATCACCAAAGACCCCGCCAGTTGAAAATCGCAAATGCCAGTAACCCCGGCTACTACTTATTGCTAGTACCTATCTTAGATTTTCATTGCAACCACGGGAAAAAAGCAGCCTGCTATAGGTTGACAAATGAGGCAAATGGTGGTATACTATGGGTTGGAGTATAAAACAGCTGTCCCCACCGCTATGCGAATGGGGACGCTTAATAAGCCCTACTGACAAATAATAAAATAAGTCAGCGAACTAAAATCACGTTAACAAATTCTTTGGTAAAAGTAAAGGGTTTTGGGGATTTAATTCTGGGGATAAGGCATCTTGTAATTGTTTGTCATTATTCAGTTTCGGGGTGAAACCTTATCCTTGGAATCAAGTTTCCAAAGCACATTGAAATTAGCGAGACGGTCTGTGGGGACCCATTCGCTTAAATATACTTTGAATTCAAGATCGGCAATAAATCCAAAATCTGAACAAGAGGCATAAGGAGGATTCCATGCCATCAGGTAAAAGCAAGTTCGACCTCACTGTTGCAATCGCCACGGGTATCCAAACCCGGCAAAAGGTGATTGAAGTGTTGCGCGCGGATGCGGATACGTTGGCTAAGGCCTTGTCTGAAGCCAGCAAAAAATCCGCTGTTGTTGCCCCGGTTACGTCGCCCGTATTAGAACCGCGATTGGCGGCGATGCTGGACAAGTATGGCGGCACCAAGAAGAAAAACGCGCAGCCGGCTCAGGGTCTCGCCGAACAAATCAAGGAAGGCACCGATTTGCTGGAATGGTTGGACAAGATCATCGAGGTTGCCGAAACCGGCAAGTTGGCGGTTGTGGCGGCATCTGAACCAGCGGCGGAAGGTGACGACGTTGCGCCCGGGACTATGAATCGTTTTATCGCGATGAAGTCATTTCTGCTTGCCCTTCGTGGACACGTTAGTGAAGAAGTCGCCGCAGCGTCGAAACAGTATCGCCAAGGTGCCAAACAGCGCTTCGTGGACGCCTTCAGCGTTCTGGATCTCGTGCGCGCGGAACTTGAGCAGTTGTCCGACGTGCTTACTGGCAAGAACAACGCGACCTTGCAGGAAATGCTTCAAATGGTGCGGTTGTTGAAACGCGCCGAGCCGACGAGTGTTCAACGCGCTACGTCGGCAGTCGCCAACGGTGACGCCGCAGAGATTTGGAAATTGGTCGCCGTGAAAATCGGCCGACCCGATCTCGCGGGGCGCCAGGCAGTGCTAGAGCATTTGAACAAGCTGGCGGTTTTGCATCTGGCACTCAAGTCGAAAACCGGTGCGAATGACGATATTGAAGCGTTGCAACTGGCGCTCGAATCGGTGGAGGCGGACTAATGGACGCCAAAACTTTTCGCGAGAGATTAGCCAAACGCAAAGTAGCAAAAGCCGCCGTCGAATGCCTGGAAAAACTTGCGACGGTACTCAAGTGCGACGCCACCCCCGAGGCCGTGCTTCAGGCGGTCGAAAAACTGCAGGATGTACAACCGGCGATGACTGTCGAGACAGCGTTCGACTTTATCATTGGGCAATTTGCCGCGGCGCTCAAAGAAGTTCCTGGAGCGGACAGTATTGTGGGGGAGTTGATTTCAGCAAAGGCGTTGGTCGTCGGCGCTCTCGGGGACGTTTCTAGTGTCAGTCAGGCGGCCGCTGAAATGACAGGTGCGCGCGTATCGTTGGATATTCCGGCGTTCCTAACGCCGTGGAAGTGTAACGTGTGCAATGCCGAGAACGAATGCGCCGCGGTGGTTTGCGTGGGGTGCCGCAATCCCAAGGGCACCCCGGCGCCGAAGAGGGTGGTGGGTGATATTCTACCGCCGCCTCCGCCAAAGCCCGCGCCCGCCGCGCCGAAGCCGGTTGCGTTCACACCTCCTAGACCAGTTGCGCCACTACCAGCGCCCTTGGCGGCGCCAGAGCCGATAGCGCTCCCTCCGCCACCCCCGCCCCCGCGAATAAGTTTCGCGGAGGCCGAAGTCACCGGAATCACTTTGACGGTGACTGAAAGTATTCGCGTCCACGGGGGGCGTGGTCAGGCATCGGTTGTGGTCCATTTGAGCGATGGGGAGACTGGGTTGCCGGAAGGATACGAAATTATCTGGTATGCCAGTCAGACCCTAACCTTGGTGGAGAACGGAATCGACCATAGCTTGGCGTCTTTCACCGCGGCGCGCAGTGCCAAACCGGGTACGGCGAAGATCACCGTCCAGGTTGTCAAAATGGAAGGTGACCAAGAAGTTGTCGTCGCCCAGGATGAAAAGACCGTGCAGTTGACGAATGGTGGCAATGGGCTGGTTGTGAAAACTGACAGAACTGACCCACTGCGACCTATGAGCACTGTTAGTCTTGCTCCCCCCACCCGCAAAAGGGGAACCCTCGCGTAACCAACCCACATTGGTAATGCGAGCAGAAGGACACAACATCAAGTAAGATGGTGGTGTTGTGTCCTTCCCAAAATTCTGTTTAGAAGATAGTCCATAGAGTTGGAAAATACATTTTCTAGACAGAAAAGTTGGGAAGTTACAAACTTTTTCCTTCGCTTCGCCTCAACAGCGAACCGAAAGACATAAAAAACAGAACGCACAATAAAAATGATTCAGGAGGAATCGTCATGAAAGAGATTGGTCCTATTCGCCTTGCCGTCCGGAGATTCTTCGTGACGGCGGGTCTGTCGTTCGTCGTGGCACTAGTCTACGGAATGTATGCATTTGGCGCCGCGCTCTTCTGCGCGATGGCCAAGTGCAAGTCCGAGATCAATCTGTTCACGCCCGTTCTTATTGGGGCAGCCGTCTGGCTGACGCTCCAAAGCGGGTATTGGGAAGACGATGGTAGTAGCGAAGGCTACGGAACCAAATTTATCTTCGTCTTCCTTCCAGATGAACTTGGGGGTGCACAGATGGCAATTAGCCGGGGAATCAAGATTTTCTGGAACCTCTTGGCTGTATTTGCCGTCTTTGCTGCGACGTTCGAGCTTGCCGGGCCGGCCATGTTGCCCATTGCAACCGCGGTGTGGCTCCTGGTTTGGCTCATTATCGTTGAAGTTCTGGGGGCAGTTGGTGGGGGAAACCCACACCGGCTCAACCCGCCAGGGCTTTTGAAGGTGCTCGGGTTTTTGGTGCTCTTGATTGCCGTTATGCTTGACTTACTGGTCCCAGGATTTGGGATCGGGGAATTTGTCCAGCGATGGCGTCGGGTTCCAATAACCCTTGAAGCCGTGCCGGACTTTTTGGTTGCCGTGGTGACGACTGGGCTGTACATTATGTGTCGGCTCAGTGTAGTCATCTCGGCCCACTACACTCAGAGGGAGGTAGAGGAATGAATAGGATTGTAATCATAGGGGTGATTGGGACGACGGTCGTGCTGTTAATAATTGTAATTCTGGGGTTTCTGGGCATCGCCATGTTTAGCGGATCCCCGGCAACACCCACGGCTCGCGCAACGCGGACCTTGGTGCCAACGTTCACGCCGACGGCGACGCCAACCGAAACACCGTCGCCCACAGCAACCCTGCCGGTGAGTCCATCTTTGACGCTCCCGCCGCTGACCCCCGGTGTTCCGATCACAGCGGGTGTGGGGATCACAGTAACAACGAACCCATCGATGACTGTAAGTGGTGGGTTGGCTATTCCCAATTGGGTGCGGGGTCTGCTTGGAACGAACTTCCAGGCGTGGAGCGACAGCCGCGTTGATCTTGTTCCAACGAATTTGGTCTTTCTGGCCGCGATGACTTGGTACGACTGCGGCGGAACGACCAGTCGTTACCCGGCGGGTTGGCAAGTGGTTGATGCGCCTCGATTCATCAACCCGTACTTGCCCCAGTGGGTTTTGGACTTTAGGCCACGAGCCGGTTGCAAAATGCTGTGGCTTACATACCCGCTCCCTGCGTTTGTGGAGCTGGGTATACAGGTCCCCAAGTATATGGCAGACGGCGTGACTCCCTGGCCCGACTCAGCGACGCTGCTGAGAAATGGAAAAGTGGTCATTGGGCTGGAGCGGACGCTGGGTCAGGGCGGCCTCGGTTGCGGGAATTTGGTGATCTTATTCCCAATGCCGACGGCGACACCGACACCGACGCCAACGCAAACGAGTACGCCGGGCGCGTCGCTAACACCGACGTCTACCAGCACTCCTGGGGGACCGACGAACACCCCTACGAGTACGGCGACGGGCACAGCGCCACCGAACACGGCAACGCCGACGGGCACGACGCCGCCAACCGTAACGCCGACGTCGACGCGGACGCCGTTCAACCCGGCAACGGCGACGCCTACTTGTTGTATCTACGTTCCAACAAGTACGCGGCCCCCGATTTGCACTCCGAATCCGACGTCCACAGTACAGGCGCCTGCAACCGCAACACTCGCGCCAACAAGATCTTGGACGCCGGTACCGACCGCGCCGCGTTCCCCAACGCCGTCGGTTCAATGAAAATGGGGAAAAGGAGAGAAACAAACCTGGACAGTAACTTAGCTTCGATGCTTCGTACTGTCCAGGGTTCGTTAAAAATTCTAAGTCTATTTGGAGTCTCTAACGAACACAAAATTAGGAGTAAGTAGTATTGCCGGGATTAAGAAGCGAGGATCCCCAAGCCTGGTGAAAGACTTATAGTCGACACTTGACAAGTCCTATAGGGTGTGTTATACTAACGAAGTTATGAATATTAGGAAATTGGCCCAAAAGTTAAGTAAATTAACATCCGCTGCCTTAATCGGCGCGCTTTTAGCTTCCAATTTTACTTCCTATTCCTTACTTACAAACCCAAAAAATGCTTATGCTGCCGCTTCCTACACCGTTAATCTTGGTGTGGACAAGGCCCAAGCCGCCCGCGGCGAACAAGTTACCTATACTATGGTCGTTACAAATAACGGTGATACCGGCCTTTCTAATGTCAACATTTATGAGGCCTCACGGCCCGGATACACTACTTATGTAAACGGCTCTTCTGTTGTTACCAAAAACGGCAACAATACGACTATTGCCGATGCCTGGTATTCCGACGCCGGTGGAACTAATTTGGGTGCTTTAACGCCCGGCCAGTCTTTAACTTTTAGATGGGCGGTTAGCGTTAACAACGACGCTCCACAAACACAGAGTTTGGAAAACGTTGTTAACATAAAGACAGCAGAACTGCAGACCCCTCAGGTTTACAGTGTGAGTTTTACTGTAGCCATTAACCAGTCCAGAAATTCAATCTGCGCTACCAAAACCGTTGACAAATCCAACGCAAATGTGGGAGATACCGTCACTTATACCATTAGGGTTTGCAATGACGGAGATATCGACCAGGACAATGTCACTCTTTACGATAGACTGCCATCACAGCTCACCTATAAAACCGGTACAACCCGCGCTACCATGGGTTCCAGCACCGTTACCGTTAACGATAACTGGATTGGATCCACCAGTGGCGGTAGTGGCACCGGCTACAACATGGGTAGATTAAGTCCCACTCAGTTTGTGGTGGTTACTTTCCAGGCCACCGTTAATAGTACCGCTACAGAGGGTCAGGTGGTGGAAAATTTCGCCCAGGTAAACAGCACCCAGCATCCGGACATAGTTAGTTGTGCTGTGCCTTTAACTGCGCATGTTCCGGTAGTTTGTACCGGATCCATTGGCGATTTTGTGTGGAATGATGTTAATAAAAACGGTATTCAGGACTCGGGTGAGGCCGGAATCGCCGGTGTCGCCGTAACTCTAAGAAATGCCGGAGGCACGGTCCTGGCCACAGTGACCACGGATGCTAATGGCGCTTATCACTTTAACAACCTCTGTGCTGCGACTTACACAGTTACGGTAACCGCCCCCACTGGATACACCGCGACCACGGTCAATGCCAGCGGTTCTACTACATCTAATGACAGTAACCCTAACCCATCCACCGTTGTTCTAACGGCTAACAACAGCGTGGACAACACAATTGACTTTGGGTTCTTCCAAAATGCTACCTGTACCGGATCTATTGGTGACTTTGTGTGGAATGACACTAACGGTAATGGTATTCAGGACAGTGGAGAAGCCGGTATTTCTGGTGTAACCGTCTCCCTAAAGAGCGCTGGTGGAACCTTGCTTTCAACCACGACTACTGACGGCAGCGGTATCTATCACTTTAATAATCTCTGTGCTGCTACCTACATTGTAGAGGTTTCAACTCCTTCCGGCTACACGGCTACCACAGTCAATGCCAGCGGTTCTACTACATCTAATGACAGTAACCCTAACCCATCCACCGTTGTTCTAACGGCTAACAACAGCGTGGACAACACAATTGACTTTGGGTTCAAGCAGAATTCGACCCCCGGCAGCGCTAACTGTTCCTTAACCAAGAAAATCAGATTGCCCAACGGTAACGAGCGGGGCAGTGTGGGCGCCTCCGACCACGTCTACGCCCCGGGCGAACAGATTATATACAGGCTCTTTATTAGCAATCCCGGCAACGCTGATGCCAGCCCGGTAAGCATTTCTGACCTCTTGCCTCCGTACCTAACTTGGGTCAGTGGTGACGGTGGCTATGCTTCCGCCGAAAATAAAGTAAACTTTGACTTGGGAACACTTAAAGCAGGCGAGTCCAGAACTTTAACCTACAACGTGAAAGTTAGAAGTGAAATTCCTTCAGGTCAGGTTAACCAGGTTAACAATGCCAAGGTCACATCGCCGGCAAGCTTCAACAATTGTACATCGACTTCAACCTTGGTCATTGGCAAGCCGGGAGCCATTTTAGCGGCCACCGCTTTACCTCAAACGGGTACCATACCCCCGTCTATACTAGCGACTTTGGGTTTGGTCTTAAGCGGTTTTGCCATTAGGCTTAGAAAAACAAAGGTATACAAGTACTGGAACAAGTAACCTGTCAGCATGTGGAGCTGATTGACAAGAGGTAAGGTTTGTAGTACTTTTGAATTAGATATTCGTGGGCTGGTTTGGGATCCAGAGGTTGGGCAGGCCGCTGGATTCCTAACTAGCCTGCGAAAAAGGTCTTGACAATAATTTTTCCTTAGCCTAGATTGATTGTAGTCGCATCCTCGCTTTGGTGAATCCAGCAATTTAAGTTTAAAATTTCAAGCTTCAAATTTAATTTTATGCCCGACGCAGTTATTCCCACAACAAATCAGGCCGGTCCATTCGATTCTAATTCTGGTCGAAGGGACGATAGCGCCTTTCCTCCAGCAAATGGAGGCTTTAGCCGTTCTTACGGCCGTTATGGTAACGGTAACGGCAATGGTTATTCCGGTCCCAGCTACCCCCGTGACGACACGTCAAACTTTGACGAGACTAACACCATTAAAGTGTCAGGTTACCTGGAAATTCTGCCGGATTATGGAGTCCTTAGGGCAGTAGAGCCTAACCAGACGATAGATGGTGGAAAATTAAGGGTGGGAACGGAAGATGGAAAATCGGAGACAGAGACTCAGGAAAGTCCATCTTCTACTACCAACACTCAACCACAATCTTCTACTTTCTACTTCCCATCGTCCGGAAATCTGCCCAAGGATGTTTATATTTCTCAATCCCAAATAAGGAGGTTCGATTTAAGGTTGGGCGATAAAGTAGAAGGAATTGCTAGGCCACCCAGAGAAGGCGAGCGCTACCTTTCCCTTTTGAGGGTCGAAAAGGTCCAAGGTCTAGAGCCAGATGCAGCTAAGCGCCGCCCCCGCTTTGAAAATTTAACCCCCATTTTTCCCAACCAGCAGCTTAAACTGGAGACAGAAAAAGGAGTTCTTTCCACCCGTCTCATCGACATTATTGCCCCCATTGGAAAAGGACAGCGGGCCATGATCGTTTCGCCACCTAAAGCCGGAAAGACCTGGCTTCTTAAGGAAATCGCCCACGGAATAACCGCCAATCATCCCGAAGTGATTCTTTTGGTGGCACTTATTGGCGAGCGGCCAGAAGAAGTGACAGATATTAAAAGGAGCGTCCAAGGTGAGGTTTTGGCCAGCAATTTTGATGAGCCGGCCGAAGATCATACCCATGTAGCTGAGCTGTGCCTGGAGAAAGCTAAGAGGCTAGCCGAAGTGGGCAATGATGTCGTTATTTTATTGGACTCTATTACCAGACTGGCTCGGGCTTACAATATGGTTATACCACCTAGTGGACGAACCCTTTCTGGGGGATTCGACCCGGCCGCTCTTTACCCACCCAAGCATTTTTTTGGCGCAGCCAGGAATATTGAAAACGGAGGGTCACTTACGATTATTGCCTCGGCTCTTGTGGACACCGGAAGCCGAATGGACGATTTAATTTTTGAGGAGTTTAAGGGTACCGGAAACATGGAGATCCGACTGGACAGAAACTTGGCCAACCGACGCGTCTACCCCAGTATCGACATTAAATCATCTGGCACCAGGCATGAAGAGTTGCTATTTGAGAAGAAGACCTTGGAAAAAATCTACACTTTACGCCGTATGGTCGATATGCTAGGCGAAAATGAGGCCACCGAACTTATTGTGGATCGGCTTAGAAAGACCGATTCCAATAAAGAATTTCTTGAGACACTTAACAAGTGATTTGTTATTTCCCCATTTATTAATTTTCATTTAAAATACATGTCATAAATAACCGGCATGATTAGTCACAAGTTCAAAAGGTTACTCAAGCGGCTTGGCCAGGTAGTCTTCAAGATAAAAACCATTTTCATGGAATTTTTCCGTTTTCTGGCATTTTTTATAAAGTACCTTTTTGGAAAAGTTTCTTCCCTGCCACGTCTGATTATTGGTTCTTATTTCTTATTTCTTAACATGATCTCCGCGTTGAAGTTTTTCCTAATCGCCAAACTTATTTGGGGCCGTGGCCGACTTTTTAGATTTGTAACTCATGTTGGTATCATTTCCCTAGCTATTGTGATAATTGTTTCCGGCGGTCTTCTTTCGGGAACTCCTTTAGTTCGTCGGGCTGAAGGTTTTACCCCAACCGACTATCTAACCTACAGCGACGCCCTACGCAGTAATCCCAGCCCGGCAACGGATATTCCTGACCGTCCCAGAAACGAACCCTTGGATTACGTGGTGGCATCGGGTGATACGCTCTCCTCAATTGGTGAGATGTTTAGAGTTTCCACGGATGCTATTGTTTACGCCAACAACATTGCCGATGAGGATGTTCTGCGCCTCGGTCAAACCCTAATTATTCCGCCAGTCGAGGGGGTAATTTACCAGGTCAAAAAGGGAGATAGTTTGGCTTCTATCGCCGCTAAGTTTAAGGTGCCGGAGCAGTCCATTGGTGAATTCAACTACATTTTTGACAACAGCGAGCTTAAAGTTGGGCAGAAGATCGTGGTGCCGGAAGCCCAAATTCCCCAAGTTCCGCCGGCTTTCGTGCCACCTCCAGTAGCCAGCAGCCGGAGTCCCCGGCTTTCGCCGGTGCCGCTTACGGCCTACAAAGAGGGGGGACACGCGGGCGGGGTGGAGGGTTCCACGGGATCGTTCGGTTGGCCGATGAATAGTCGCTCCATCTCACAATATTTTAGTCGATATCATCTGGGATTAGATATTACAGCACCGGTAGGGACGCCAGTTTATGCTTCTGATGGGGGTATTGTCCTAAGGTCCGGTTGGTGGCTGGGTGGTTTTGGTAATGCCGTCAAGTTGGATCATGGCAACGGATATACAACGGCCTACGCTCACATGAGCCAGATTTTAGTTTCGGTAGGGCAGAAGGTTCGCAAGGGTCAAGTGGTTGGGGAGGTGGGGTCCACCGGTCGTTCCACCGGACCTCACACACATTTTGTTGTCCAGAAAGATGGGAAGTACCTTAATCCTTTGGGAGTCTTTTAAAATTTAATTGTTATAAACGTCATAACTGTTATAATGGTTATAGATGGGCCCGTGGTATACCGGTAACACGCTTGCATGGCATGCAAGAGTAGGGGGTCCGATTCCCCCCGGGTCCACCAATGGAATCGGATGCCGGATGATCCGCCGGTAGGCGGAGAGGAGGCGGGGTCGCGACCTTCGACCAGCAGTCGAAGAGTTGTGACCGATTCCCCCGGGTCCACCATTAGACTAATAGGTGTTTTTATGCTATTCTGTAGGCAGAATTTTAGACGTTGTTCCAGTATGGTTGTTTCCTTTGGGTAGGCCGCGGTTAAACGCGGTAGGAAAATAAAAGCGAGGTGAATAAGTAATCCCAGATTAAGTTTGTTGGTCTCTAGTTTTACCCCGATGCCTTCGGACGCTAGTTACTAATCACTAATCACTAAATTAATGGAAGACAAGGTTCTAACTTGTGTAGATTGTGGCAAAGAGTTTGTCTTTACCGTCGCCGAGCAGGAGTTTTACGCCCAGAAAGGCTTTTCTAACGAGCCTAAAAGGTGTAAAGAGTGCCGCATTGCTAAGAAGCAAGAGTTTCGCGCTAACCGCGGACCGCGCGAAATGACCACGGTTACTTGTAGCAACTGTGGGCAGGAAGCTCAGGTGCCATTTAAACCGACTATGGATAAGCCGGTCTTTTGTGACGCCTGTTTTAAGGCTTCTAAGAATCAAAGCGCGTCATAATTTGTCACATAAAGTATTTATTTGACAAGATGGAATCCCGACTTTACGTCGGGATTCTTGGTTTTGTACTAATCCCTTCCCTTGTCTGTGCCAGTTGGTGGCGAACCTATTGACTCCCTTCCCCAAATGTTCTTACAATGTGTTATTGTGCTGGAACTACTTCTATTCCTACAGGTAGCCATCATTCTTATTTTCATTTTTGCCCTTTTAGTTGAGAGGAAGAAAGTTAAAAGTCTCAAGGCCAAATTAAAGGACAAAGAGGACCTCATTTCCGTGGCTTCCCATGAACTTTCAGCCCCTGTAACCCACATTAAGGGAACCCTTTCCCTTCTAGTAAAGGAACCGGCGATTTCGGAGCAGACCAGAAGTTTTGTGCAAAGATCTATTGGTTCCGTGGAGCAGCTTATTAGATTGATTGAGGATATGCTCACTGTTTCCCGATTCGAAAGGGGGAAAATTGAAATCGTGACCAAGCCTGTGCAGTTGGAGATTCTTTGCCAGGAGGTTGTCAATCAGTTTAGTCAGGAGTTTGCTAGCCTTGGGGTTGACCTGACCTATGTAAAACCCGGTTCACCCATTCCTACTGTAGATCTTGACGTTGACCGTGTTCGCCAGGTGATTAGTAACTTCATTACCAACGCTCTAAAGTATGGCACTACCGCTCAGTTTGCGGTTGCTCCAGCCCCGGCTAGCATTTTGGGTCTAGGCGGGGGCGGGACGTCTCTTCTAAACTCTGGTAAAGTTAGGGTTTCCGTTACCTGTGTTGGTAAAGACGTTCGGGTGGCCGTTTCCGACGAGGGTCCGGGCATTAAGCGGGAGGACTTATCCCATCTATTTAAACGGTGGTCAAGATTGCCAGCGACCCAGACCTTGCACAAAGGTTCCGGTTTGGGACTTTATATCTCCCGATTGATTATTGAAGCTCACGGCGGTAAAATTTGGGCAGAGTCAGAGCTTGGGAAGGGGAGTACTTTTTACTTCACTCTGCCAATACCGGTAGAGAATTGATCCTTAGATTTGGTTACGAAATCGTGTGGGTATTCAAGTCAGGTTTTGGGTTGTATACTTAAGTAGCTTATGCCCGATACTAAACGTGTCCTAATAATCGACGACGACCTCTTTATCTCCGACCTTTACAGCTTGGAATTACAGAAGGCTGGTTTTGTGGTTACCACGGCGGGGAGCGGGGAATTGGGGCTTTCTAAGTTGCCCCTGGAGCATCCAAGCCTGGTTCTTTTGGACATTGCCATGCCGGTGATGGACGGAATTACCGTTCTTTCCAAAATACGGGAAAATAAAGATTATGACAGCATAAAGGTCGTCTTACTGACCAACATACGCGACGAAGAAACCATACGGTTGGGCCTTTCCAAAGGCGCCGACGGATACCTTTTGAAGACCTCATTAACCCCGGAGCAGGTGGGGGAAGAAGTTAAAAGGATGCTTGCGTGAGCCCCAATATAATTATTGTTTAGAAATGAGTTCAATTATTTAGCTGTAGTGGCGCTGCGCCGTTGGGTAACTAACTCCAATTATTATTTTTCTTTAATTCCTATTGACAATCTGTAATTGATAATACAAAATATTCACGATCGTGTACTAAGTAGTAAGTAATATTAGGTTTCGCTCACGGACGTGTAATGGATTTATGTTATCTAGTAAGTACAGGTTTCTATTAAGTATATTTTTGGCCAATGCCCTAAGCTCGCAGCCTTATACAAAATCGCTTAAATTCCAAAAGACTAAACTTAATCAACTGCTTGCACATAATATCTACCAAACGGTTAGTCGCTGCCGCCGTGATGGGCTTGTTGAGGTGAGGTTCCAGGGTAGTAGTTCCGTTACTAAATTTGGGAATACCTATCCGTTTAAGCTAGAAGAGATTAATATCACTCATGATGGCATAAGTGATCTGCTTATGAGATATCCCAATGTTGAATATATTGGGTCTAGAGAAAATAGTTGGGAAAGAAAGCTCACCCTTGTCTCTTTTGGTATACCCGAGAACAGCCGACACCTTCGCGATCGGTTGCGTTATATCCTCAAAATGCTTTCTTTTGGGAGGGTTTCCCGGAGTCTTTACATAAGTCCCTACGTTAGTGTCCATGAAATTACCGGCATCCTGCGGTCCGCTAAGGTTAATCTTTTGGAAGACGAAGAAGACGCTTCGCCAGGGCGGAAAAAGCCTTGGGTATTTGTTTTCCAGGCCCGTCTGGAGGATTTAATTGCCACGCGGCGGTTGATAATATCTAATTTTTGGGATCTGGAAAAGCCAGCTGATTTATATGAAAAGGCCTTAGCCCTTTGGGAGGCAGATAACACGAAGACCGAAGTTCTCTACCAGAAATGTCTGTCCAAGATCCTTGAAGCTATCGTCCTGGACCCGTTTTTACCTAGGGAACTGTTACCGCCGGGCTGGGTTGGCACAAGAGCTCTTGAAGTTGCCAGAGAACTACTCACCGGTCTTAATTAAGTTATATACAATACGAAACAAGCCCCTTTTGGGGCTTGTTTCTGTTCTCAACATTTAAATTACCGCGATACTACCTGCCGATGGACGCTGGGCTGGCTTCCTTGACGTTTCCCAGGTTAATTTCCGGCGGGGTAACGTTCTTCTTTAGGAGGTTGGTCGTGGGCGTCTGAACCTGTAACTTCTCCTGCGTTGGCTGGGTCGCAACTGTTGCTGGGGCCGGGGCATCAGCTTCGTTTTGGATGACCTTAGCTAAAGCGTCGCGCTCCTTTTTGGCCCGGTCGTAGTCTGGAGACGATGTTCCAATTAGGTTTAAGACAACATCGTACTGGGAGAGAGCGTTGGCTTTTTGGTTCAGCTTGAAGAGGGCCTGTGCCAAGTTATAGTGGGCGTTGGCAACATTCGGTTTTAGATTGACAGCCTGAGCAAACGTATTGGCGGCCAGATCGTAGTTACCCATGCTAAAGTAGACACCGCCCAAGAGAACCCTAAGATTAGGATTTCCGGGATCCAGAGATATTGCCTTGGCATACGAATCTACCGTCCACTGCTCGGCGTTGGTGGCCACACCAATTAGCCCCTGATAAACCTGGGCCCGGGTTTCCCAGTTGGAGACGCCTAGCGGATCTACGATTTCGGACACGATCCTAGCCCTTCTAATGGACTCTTGAATAAGGTTCTGAATGGTCTGTTTGTCCGTGTCGTTAACCGTGGGACGTGCGGAGAGGTTTACTGCCACGCCCATGGCAATCTGTGACAGATTGCGCTGGTAAACATCAATGTATGGGTTGTAAGTGATAGCCTTAACTACATTCTCGTAGGCGGCCCGACCATCATCTTTGGCAACCGCAGCAAGAGCGCGTCGATTATAAAACTCCGCGGTGTAGGCTAACCCCGCACCTGCTGTGGCTGCAAGTCCAGCCAAAACGGCAACGACTAACATAACGTAGGGCAGAACTTGGTTCATGCCACCTATGACGCCGGTTTTGCTCTGGGCCGCGCTTGGGTCGTTGGCCGCGAGAGTCAGGCCCTTAACACCTAGGAGGCGGTCCCTGATAGTAGAGAGCATAACAACGACACGCTCCGCCAGCTTCGAACCTTCATTCTCTTCCATAGCCACCAGAATGGCTGTAAGCAATATCAGGGAAACGTACAAAGTGCTACTACCGACGGTAACAAAGAAAACGGCTATGAGTGCTAGCAGGGCCGCACCCAAACCAGCGCCAAGCGGTTCTTTGTTCTTGAGGCCAAAACTTAAATTAATAATTTTGGCAAATAACAGCAAGTATGCTCCGACCCCCAGAATACCTGCTTCCGCGATAATTAGGAGCACTTCGTTGAATGGACGGTCAAAGCGAAGGTTCCAGATGGTTAGATTATTAAAGGACAGCGGCTTAAGAGCGGTGAACATGTGGGAAAACTGTCCGATACCCGCGCCAAATATCGGCTGGTTACTGATAGTTTGAGAAGCTATCTGCCAAGACTCGGATATTGGAAGAGAGACCTCCGCCGGCTTATTGAGTCTTAGCGCTTTAACCGCCTGTGGTGTTAGCACGATTACCAGCAAAAGTATGGCCCAGACTGCTAGAGAAGCTAGGTTAGCTTTGACGCTTTTAACAACGGATGGGTTAAAGATAGTTAGAAATGCTAGTCCAACTGCTAACGTCACCCAACCGGCTAAAGTGCCGTATACAACAACGATGCCTAATAAGGGGAACAAGGACACCCCGAGTCCGGAGGTTGTGTAAGATCCAGTTGACTTGCCTGCCTTGGCGATATTTTCTTGCGAAATGGCGCTTAATCCAAGTGTAAAGGCGGCGGCCGCTAGACTCGCCATTCCCGAAAGCGACCCTAGGGTATTGAAGGAACTGGAAGCTAACATTCCGAGAATTCCGGGCGTCGGTAGATAGGTAAAGACACCAAAGAAAGCTAAAAGGGCCAGAGTTGCCGCTATGGACACAGAAAACACGTAGGTGAGAACCGCCAGCCTCTGCATTGACCTGCTTTTAAGGTTGGAAGATAGGGAGTAATAAAGAACGATAAGAGTCAAGACGAAAGCCAAGCTTGGAACGAATCGCAAGTAGCTGCCAGCCACGGCCAGATATTTGTTGGGCGAAAGAATGGTGATAACGGAAAAGACTAAGCCCAGGCCGACCATAGAAATGTCCAGCGGTGATCGGACAAAGACAACCCGCTTTTCGTAGACCATTTTTATAGCCCAAACGATAAAAGTTAGGGACGTAAATATATAAATGAAAGCAACCTTAGCCGTTTCAAAATATTCAGTTGTTGCCGGGATGAACAATAATGGGAGGACAAGGGCCAATACAACGGGAGAAAAATCCAGGAACTTTAGAATGGCTGGCAGGATTTTGTTCATTTTTTTAAATAAAAACAATACAACAATTGTAATTCTAGACGGGGCGTTTGGGAGTGTCAACACCCTGTAGCAATATTCTTTCGTGTTTCGTGCGTTTAGTTTTGTCGTGGGAAAATTAACTGGCAAGGTTTTGACCGCCAAATAAATTGGTGTTCCGCCTAATGCGACTACTATGAGATCTGGCAAAGTTATTACTGTAACTCTACCCCTTATGGCTATTGGGTATTATCTTAAATCGGTCTAAAAAACATCGGCTATAGGTATATATCCTGTAGCGGATGTTTTTATAGTAGGAAAGCGTCTCAACGACACCCTAATAAGAGCTGCCGAGTTAATTAATTATCCACCAGTCAAAGGTGATATCGTTTTCGATAGCCTGTTCCAGTTCCACCATGAATCCTTGTTCGGGCACCTTTTGACTCACGATTATTGGTTGGCCACCGGTTAGGGATGTGGCAGTTAAGAAGACCTTGCTTTGAGCGGTTACCTGGTTGTTATTAACAAACAGGCTTGCGCTGCCAGCAGTAATTGTGGCACTGCCAATGGTGGCATCTTTGTGAGTGGTTAGTGATGAGTAGCCGGCACCCGGTGTTGAGGAGGAGCTAGCCTGAGCTGATTCACTGGATACTGGCCACTGTTCACTAGCCCCTAATATTTCTGCGGAGTCGGTAGCTACCAAAACCTTGCCCACGGAAAGTTCGTTGGTCCTAATCTTCTTAGCCGCCAGGGTTCCGTCAATAAAGACGTCGCCCGTGCTGCCAATGACAACCTTGCCGTTAAAGATATTTACGTTTCCGGCTAGTGGTGAGTTTTGCAGCACGAGGTCGGACCCCAGGGTGCTAATGGAGTTGTCTAGGCCGTCAATGGTTAGGAAGCCGGCGTTAATTCTGCCCAGGGTGTAGAGTTCGTTGACGGCGGTCTTACCCATAACATTCAAGTCGCCAAAGGCAATCACGTTTTTGTCAATTTGCACGTCGGCAGGGATTTGGATGGCCGCCGAAGTGGTGGATTCGGGAGCAGTAGTGTTGCCCAGAATGAGTCCCTCCAGGAAGCTAATTCTTGAGCTTAAGGCTTCGACAACACCGGTTGGTTGCCCTGTTTGGTTGGCTAGAATGGCCGAGACCGAGGCGTAGTCTTGTTCCAGGGTAGTGAGCCTGTCGTTCAAGCTAGCTTGTACCTGAGCACTTGCGTCTTGTGTACTTATTGCCTGATCCAACCCAATCTGCCTGTTTATGGCTTCAATCTTGCTTTGGACGTCGGCAATTGCTGAATCTAGGGTGGCGCTAGAACTGGCCTCGTTCTTCAGGTCGCCAGTCGAAGTAAGGTACATGTCCTGGTAATAGTAGCCAAGGTGAACGAAGGATTCTATGGTGTCGGGCCCACCGGGTTGCCAATCTTCCAAAGCTTTTGCAACCGTATATCCTTTTTGTGTGACCTTCGTTGCCATACCCGGGTAACTATTTGAGGACGTCAAAAAATCACCTATTGTAATCGGCTGCGAATCTGGGGCGATTTTGACTGGTACCCGACCAGCGAGAGCGAGTGTTCTGGAGTCCATGAGGTTCGAATCTCCGTCGACCGAACCTAAAACTAAACCTGGATTAGAAGAAATAATCCCGACCATTTTTGGATCGTAAGCCTGCTGGCTTTTCCGAAGGACACCTTTATTAGCTAATTCAATAAGACGGGTATCAAGAAGAGTTTGGTTCGAGATAGAGACAACGTCGCCTGGTTCAATGGAGGCATCGCCAACTACGTAATACTCTGCAAGGTCCGCATTGGCCGTATCAAGGGCTGCTGCATAGAGGGTTCCGTATCCAAACGCTTGGTTTTTAGTTCTGCCTGTTGATCCCGCGCCCCCAGCACCCGCGCTACCCGAGCCTGCACCGCCATTATATGCTGCAAAGCATGTCGTAGAATTACTACCGGCCGTCCCGCTTCCGCTTCCGGCGGCACCCGCGGAACCACCGGTTACGGTTGGTGAGCCCGCAGTTAGGTTATCACTAATAAGCCATATGGTTCCACCGGATCCCCCCCCTCCTCCTCCTCCAGTCCCACCACCCCCGCCTCCGGCTGAGGCATAACAATTACTACCTGACCCATTACCACCGGTTCCACCTGTTGATGTGCCAGCGCTTCCAGCTGAACCATTTGCTCGGATAGTTCCGCCTCCGTTTGAAATCGTCCCGCCCGCGATAACCGCAATTCCTCCGCCCGCCCCACCAGCGCCGCCCGATTTTCCACTACCGCCACTTCCAGCAGTACAACTTGACGAATTAGGGTCGGCCTCGCATGCACCCCCACCACCGCCGCCACCGGATCCTCCCGCACCTCCACCACTGCCCATAAATAATGTTGTAAGATTACTTGTCCCTATAGTGTTAACTGCTGAGGAGGCGGCTCCTGCTGAGCCCGCGGTCCCCCCGGCCCCCGATCCTGATCCTGAACCCGCGGTTCCCGCTCCACCAGCGGAGCCTCCACCAGACGCCCCCCCATATGCGCCTCCACTTCCGCCCCCGCCCGAACCGGCGCCCCCTCCACCGCCATTGTTAACCATGTCCGTGTACCCCTTTCCCCCGAATCCGCCTCCGCCCCCACCAGCGCCGGCGGCAGGACCGGTTCCAGCACCTCCGGCAGTACCGCTGCTACCATTATTTCCATCTATGGCACAAGCTCCGACGCAGCTTCCCCCCGAGCCCCCTCCACCAACCGATCCGGCAGACCCACCCGCCCCTCCAAGACTGTTTAAATCTATAGTTCCGCTATTACTCACAGTTCCAGTCGCTCGTATAAAAACGACACCACCGGTTGTTCCATTCCACGCACTGGTAGTCATTGTGGCACCGGCGCTAATGGTGACACTGGTATACTGAGGAATCCTCACCATCTGTGCATTTGTAGCTGCATATGAATTAGTTATATTTTTTGTAAGTGTTACTTGGGTACCGCTGTCAACTGTAGAGATAGTCCTAGTTTCATAATTTCCTGCTCCTGTTCCAGTCATCTGAATGAGTAACACTTCGTCATTTGCTGAGAAGCCCGCGGTTGAAGCAACAATTACGACCGCTGTTCCGGTTGTTAGGGTTGAAATATTTGTTGCAATAGCGTCCGCCGTTCCTCTCCCGGCACAACTTGCGGTTTTAATGTTTGTTGACCCAGTTGGTATGCTACACGCCCCATCTGCCCCAGTACCATATGGATTAGTTGTATCAAATCGTCCTCTCACCGCGCTTGCGCTGTCTAAGAAATAAATACTACCGTTGTTTCCAGATCCTCCTGTTGACCCTGTTGCCTGAAGGCGCAGGTTTTGTGTGGATGGACCGGATATGATCCCATTAACAGATAATGCTGTGCCTGGTTTCGTTGTCCCAATCCCGACATTTCCGCTCACGTAGAGCATGTTGGACTGGGGAAGGACAGTGGTGGGGAGGGATCCAACGGCCAGGGAGCCGGAGATGTCAAGTTTGTTCTTGGGTGCAGTTGTTCCAATTCCAACGTTGTTGCTGATCTGGTATAGGCTGGAGATCGATTGAGTGGTGGCACTAGTCCATAAGGGGATATAGTTGGCAGTACCTCCGCTGATTCCCGCCGCCGCCCAGGAGAGTGTTCCCGACCCGTTAGTCGTTAAGACTTGGCTGGCTGCCTGAGAAGAAGGCCAGGTGTAACCAATTCCATTGAAAGTTGTGATGCCGGAGATTTTAAGGTTGCCTACCACATCAAGAGTAGCGGTGGGAGCGGTTGTTCCAATCCCCACATTCCCACTCACATACAACATGTTGGATTGAGGTAAGACAGTGGTTGGCAGTGATCCAAAGGCAACACTACCTGAGACATCCAGCTTGTTGCGGGGAGTGGTTGTTC
>Ga0233425_10004909_pt1 | contig 21800 bp, 16 predicted proteins | sample Watercolumn_Towu_2_FD_181712 | JGI IMG/M metagenome (GOLD analysis project Ga0233425, IMG submission 181712) | Freshwater microbial communities from Lake Towuti, South Sulawesi, Indonesia - Watercolumn_Towuti2014_140_MG | ecosystem: Environmental > Aquatic > Freshwater > Lake | place...
TCAGTTAATCCATCGCTATCACTGTCAGCTGCTAATGCATTTGTTCCATACGTCACAATCTCCTGATAATCAGTTAATCCATCGCTATCACTGTCAGCTGCTAATGCATTTGTTCCATACGTCACAACTTCTTGATAATCTGTAAGTCCATCACCATCCGTGTCAGAAGAAAGTGGATTTGTACCGTACGTGACAACTTCCTGATAATCAGTAAGTCCATCACCATCCGTGTCCACAAGATTTGGATTTGTTCCATACGTTGCTTCTTCTGCGTCTAATAGTCCATCGCCATCAGTGTCTAGATCAACATGAGGAGTTGTTGTGCCTGAAGAAACACAAGTTATTGGATAATTTGTATACTTCATCACAGTATTGCCTACATCATTTGCAATGTACGCATCTGCTGTTCCTGAAGCGCAATTAGAGACAAAGGTAAATCCTTCTGGATCTGTTCCTGGGACACTTGTATATGTCTGCACAAGAGTACCATCAACGCTCATTTCACGAAGTGTTGCTCCATAAAGAACATACAACAATTCTGTTTCAGAGGAATAATACATATCAGTAATCGCTTCTGCTGCTGGCTGTACAGAACCTAAAAGTGTCGCAACGCCACTTGAAGAAACTCCGACATAGTAAATGCGCCCATCATCAGAGGAACCAACTAAAAAAATACCTCCGAGAGAAGTTGTTCCATAAGAATGTTTTCCATCTGGAATAAACGCAATTCCTTCAAGACCATTACTTGTTGTGCTCGGTGTAGTAATTCCAATACTGCTCAAGTCAATTGTTGCTGTTTTTGTTCCTGTTGTGAGATCAAACGTGTAGATTGCAAATGGATACTCATTCAAAACATACGCAGTTGAACTGCTGGTTCCAAGAGCAACTCCTTCAAGATCTCCAGAAAGAGCCCAAGAGGTAACAGAACTTCCATCACTGTTCATTGTTGCAATTGCACCATTATCATTTACAACAATGAGTTTGCTGCTTGCAGCGTTCCAGACAACACCGCTTGGCTCAAATGTTGAGGATAATCCTGAACCAACATTTGTTCCTGAACTGGATGCAGGCCAAGAACTTGTTGTGGTCCCAGAACTACCTGAACCACTTCCTGATGTACTTGATGGACAAGTGAGAGGATAATTATTATATCCTTTCACAGATGCAGGAGTATCGTAGGCAAGATAGATCGTTGTTGTTGAAGCAGGGCATGCTGTTGCAACAGTGACTCCTTCTGCATATGCAGGTGTGCTGTAGGAAGCAGAAACTGTTCCTTGAAGGTTCATTTCTGAGACACTCGTTCCGTATAATGCGTATAAGACATTTGTCTCTGCATTATAATAAAGATCTGTAACTCCACTTGAAACAGGTTTTATGCTTGTCAAGAGCGTCACAGATCCTCCTGTTACAGATGTATCAATATCAAGAAAATACAGGGTTCCTGTTTCCTGTGATCCCACAACAAAAACTCCTTTTCCAGTAGAAGTAGCATAATCTTCAGCAGGGATGTATGTCATTCCTTCAAGTCCATATCTTGTATTTGTTGGTGCAGGAATAACACTGCTTAAAGACCAGGATTGCACCACAGTTCCTGTTGCAGTATTAAATTGTGTGATTGCATAGGGATACTCTGTTAAAACATAAACATACTTTGAATCTATAGCAACTCCTTCAAAATCGTTTCCATTAAATGTGTCACGAAAGCTCCATGTAGTGACAGAACTTCCATCTGTGTTCATGCGACTCAGTAATCCTTCATCACTGACCACAAACAGTTTGTTGACGCTTTTATCATAGACAATACCACTTGGTTCATATGTTCCTAAATTACCTGCTAGTTCTGTTCCACTCGAATCTGCAGGCCAGCTTGCTGCAAAAGCAGTGTGCATAAGAAGCAAAAGAACCATAATAGAAATAACTACTCTTGTTGTTTGTATTTTCATATAAATCCCTCCATGGAAATGTTTTTTTAGATATCGTGCGTTTTAACTAACCTGCAGGTTATAATCATTTCGAAGTATATATATTTTTCTAAAATGAAAAGTAAGCTTTAAATACAAGAAGAATATAAAAAAAGGCAGAGTGTAAAAAATTGAGGTGAATCAGGTGGAAAAGATACGTTTATTCTTCAAAGATAAAAAAGCACAAGGTGCGCTGGAATTTTTAATGACCTATGGCTGGGCGTTCTTAGTTATTTTGATTATGATTGGTGCGTTAGCATATTTTGGTGTTTTAAGTCCAACAAAATTCTTGCCTGAACGATGTACGTTTGGATCGCAGTTTGTGTGCAAGGATTATTTGATAACAACAGATGGTTCAACAGCAGATGTAACAGTCAAACTCCAAAATAATTTGGGACAGGCGATTTATGTCTTGGCTTCAAATGCAACAAACGTAACAAGTCCAGAAGGATTTGGTGGCTGTGTTGTAGGTGTTCTTGACAATGACGGAAATGCAATTGGATTAGATGAAGAAGGAGCGAATGAAGCAGCAGGAACTGTTTCTGCTGTTTCTGATGGAGCATATTTTACTGTACAGGCAACAGGCTGTGAGAATCTTGGTGGATTAGTCGCTGGATCAAAATATAAAATCGCAGTTGATGTTGGATACTATGCAGCAACATCATCAAGTGCGTTCAGTCACAGTGTCAATGGCGAACTCTTTGCGAACGTAGAAGAAGGATAAAATTTCAGTTTATTTTTTTATTTTCTCTTTTTACTCTCTCTCCTCTATTCTTCATTTCCAAAAAATTCTAAAAGCAGGATTTTCCATGGTCGATCGCTTTTAGAACTTTTTGATGCACAACTTTTATATACTGGTTTCATCTAAGATATATTGGGGTGTAGATGCAGATCTTTGTGTTATTGTGTATAGTGCTATAACAAAAATGATAATAAATCTGCAAGACTATGGTCATTTTATTTGACATATTTAATTTGCCAGAGGACATATACGAAGTAATATTTGCAACACCGCAACAAAAAATAGTCGGCAAACTTCTCATAAAAATGATGATGGAGAAAGGGGGCGAGATCACAAAAACAGAGATGTCGCTGTTTGCAATGCAGCTCCATGACGGAACTTTTGTTGCAGAAATTGATGAACCTGAATACAAAAACAAAAAAGTGAAGCTGAGCTACAATAAACGGCAGTTTTACGACAGAATTCTTACTCCAATGAAAGGGATGGGTTTGATTGATTATGATCTTTACAAAAAAACCTACAAGATTTCTGACAAGTTCAATAAAGCACTGATCAAAATTGGGTTGATGTGGATGCGGGAATATCGAGAAGCAGAAGTGATGATGAGAAAATAAGTTATCGCTTCATTCTTGTATCAATGTCGCCTGCAATTTTTCTTAGAGAATCACAGGTTCGTTTCATGTCATCTTCGAGTTCATCAATCAATGCAGAAAGATTTTTGACGCGAAGCATGTAGCCTCGATTTTCATAAACAACAAGCCCTGTTTCCATGAGCTTGTTCAAATGATGCACAACAGTGCCGCGAGATAAGTCAAGATGATCTGCAAGCGCATCGCTTGTCACACTTCTGTTGATTTTTGATGCTTTGAGCAGTTCAATAAAGATTCTGAAACAGCTTTTATCTTTGTCGCGAAGATTAAAAAGACCAAGGGAACTCCCAAACCATTGGAGTTCTTCGTTAAGTGACTGCGTTTCAGGTCTGCGAAGACGAATAATGGTAATTCGCTGTTGAATAAAGGCCATGACCTCAATAAAGCAGCTATTTTATTTAAACTTTGTGATCGTATCTGTTTTTCCAATAATGCATAATCAGTTCCTTCACCACAGGAACAAAGGAAAGAACTATGATAACCATAATCACGAGAGTGAAATTTTCCTTAACGATCTGAATATTGCCAAAGAAATAGCCTCCAAGCAAAAAGACAACACACCACAATACAGCACCAATAATATTATAGGCAACAAACTTCAACCAACCCATTTTTCCAATCCCTGCGACAAATGGCGCGAATGTCCGAATAATAGGCATGAATCGTGCTGCAATAATTGTTTTTGGCCCATGTTTTTCATAAAATGCTTCTGTTTTCATGAGATAATTTTTATTGAAAAGCAAAGATTTTTCTTTTTTGAATATTTTTGGACCGACATAATTGCCAAGAGAATAATTAACAAAATCACCAAGAACAGCTGCAACGAAGATAATCAAAAAGAGCAGAGACAGGTTGAGAGAGCCAAGTGCTGCGAATGCGCCTGCTGCAAAAAGAAGTGAATCTCCTGGGAGAAACGGAGTCACAATAAGCCCTGTTTCGCAAAAGATCACAAGGAAAAGAATTGCATATGTCCAGACATCGTATGTTTCAATAACCCATTGCAAATGAATGTCCAAATGAAGAATAATATCGATGAATGTCGTGAGGAATGTCTGTACAATCTCTATCATAGAAAAATGAGATAAGAAGATGTTGATAAAGGTTTTGTTTTGCTAAAGAAAAATTATTTCACTAACTTCTTTGCTTCTTCAAGAAATGTGATAATCTCCGCAAGTTTAGCAATAATATCTTTAATGTCTGCTTCAAGAGATTTAATTGTTGTGACAAATGCAGCCATGTGATCTTTGACATTTTTTAATAGATCTTCAAATGGGTTCACTAAGTTATTAATGAACGCATTAAAATCAGCGCCAGGATATTCCTCTACAGTATTTTTCATGACATCGATATATTTCATCAGCTTTGCTTCTACGCCATCATCACCCATCAATTCTTCCAATGCTTTGACAATGATACGAAGCTTTGCACTTTCATCATCTTTAATGTGTTTATCCATTTTTTGCAATGTCATCTGGATTTCCATACCAACTCTAAAGAGAGGATCAGAAGCATGCTTTGTTTTTGCAGCTTCAACAAATGCATCGCTGAGCATGTGAAGTTTCGCATACGATTGTTTAATCTGATCAAACTCATTAATGAGAAGTCGCAATTGTTTATACTCGTCAACATCAATCAATCGCTTTTCTGTTTTTGCAAAATCTTTAATTTTATCAAGAAGTTTTTTTGCGTCTTCTTTGGCAGTTGCTTTCTTGAGATCATCAAGACACTTGTCAATTTCTTTATCAAGACGAATCTCAATGGTGAGTAATTTTTCAACAGCAGTGATTCCATCGAGCTGTTTCTTAAATAATGCAATGAGTTTTTCCACTTCTGCTTTCGTGAGTTTTATTTCCTCTTCCTCATTCTCTGTAGCCTCTGCTTTTGTAGTGTGAGGAATTCCTGCTCTTAATGCAAGCTCAATTGCAGCTTCCAATGCTTTTTTGATGTTCTCTTTTTGGTCTGTTTTAAATTTTTCATGGCGCTCTGCTTCTTCAACTATCTCAATGGATTTTTTCAATCCATCTTTTCTCTCTTCCCACAATTTTGTAACGTCTGCCACCATTAGAGCCACCGTATTGTATTATAAAATACTCTTGTAAAATCAGTTTCAATTCGTAAAAATTGCGCAATTGCCAGTTCAAAATTGCGTCGATATGGTTCACCACAATTAATATATTGGTCATTGTGGAGAATATCACCCATGTGTCTTCGCTGATTCGCCATTTCTGTTCGAAGCGTGTTGAGAGCAGCCATATGCGTTGGTGCAGCAGTTCTTTTCGCTGCATCATTTGGTGCTCCATGAATTTCTGCATTACATTTTACAATTGCTGCTTCAAGAAGAGCAAATAATCCAGAACCTGTTACTCCCGTACCTGCAGGCCCTGCTGCAACAGTAGGATTTCCCACAGCAGTGACAAAATTCCCAATCTCTCCTTGCAATTTTGCAATTTCTGTTGGATTTGGTGGAGGTGGTGGATGTGCTGCTGCTCCTGCTCCAGGAGGAGTTGTTCCATGAGGAGCAGGTGTTGTAGGTGTTCTTCCAGTAAGTCGTTCAGAGATAGCATCAACAACTTTATCACCGCCTAATGCCATTGCCAAATTCCCTAATCCGAATAACAATGCGATTGCTGCGCCAATGCGAACAGGCCAGAGCATGCGCAGAAACACTGCAGTGTCAGGACCAGCGCTTTTTTGGATAACATTCATAATGTTGAGCATCAAAAGAACCATGAGAAGGAAAAGAACTGCTCTTCCAAAACGATGGCTTCTTTTTTCTTCATCAGGGAATATTTTTTTCGCGAGCAAAAAGCCGGCAATAGGAACAACTAATCCCCAGAGAATAACAATCACTGCATACGGAAAGTTAAAAAGCCCAATGATAAGCTTTGACGGAACACGAAATGCAGCGTAGGTAGCAAGGATTGCAGCAAGAACATGAATTGTTCTTTGCACCATCTTGTTTTCGACCTTGCTGTTTGCAGCGCTTATTCCAGCAAAAATAAAAACCCAAAATGCAAACCTGACAAACCCTTCGATAACAACAGTAGAACGAAATGCCTTTGCAATGCTGTTGATCACTTTTGCAACTTCGCCAAACGCATTTGAAATGTCATAATTCTGCGCATACACAGTAACAGCAAAGAGCGCCAAAACTAGTAGGAGAGAAAGTGAAATCAGGGAAAATCGTGAAAATCGCTTCATTATAGAAGGATTTTTAGTAAGAACAGTATTTAAAGATTGCTTTTTTGGAATAGCAAGGTTTATATACAACGTTTTCCTGAAAACCAAATATGGTCCTCGAAGGCATTGTCTTATTCCCTGCACTCATTGTGGGAGTTATCATTGGTTTGGTCGAAGTTTTCTTTGTTCATGAAGATGAAGCAGGCATGGGTTGGTTTATGCACGCAATGCATGCAATTCCGTTTACATTATTTTTTGTCTTTGTGAGTATGAACATAAGTTTTGTTCTTGGATTACTGAATCTGAGCATCACAGAAAACATATGGGTTGATCTTGGAATCAGAATTGTTGTTGGTATTGTTGCAATGCTCAAAATCGCAGGTGCTGCTGCAATTGTCGGAAGAATCGGCGAAAAATGGTATCACACGTTGATCATTGGCGTGCTCATTATTCTTGCACCGTATGCATGGGCACTTGCAGGACCAAGTATTTCTCCAATGTTGCCAAGCTGGATGCAATGATTTTTGAATTTTTGCTTCACAAGTCTTAAAAAGAGAAGCAAAATAATGAATACATGCTCAAAGCAGATCTGCATATTCATACAAAAGGAGATCCACAAGATCTTTTTCTCAGGTATACAGCGCAAGATATAATCAAAGCTGCAGCAAAGCAAAAGTTTGATGTTTTGGCAATCACGTGGCATAACAAAATCTGCAGCACAAAGCCACTGCAAAGCTACGCAAAGAAACATGGGGTCTTTTTGTTGGAAGGAACAGAAGCAACAATTGATGGAAAGCATACGCTTCTTTACAATATTACGAATGAGGAAATGCAGAAAGTAAAAACACATCAAGATCTTTATGACCTCAAAGACCACATTCTTGTTGGTGCACCGCATCCATTCTTTATTCTTCCTGTCTGCCTCGGAAGCACTGTAACAGAACACAAAAAATTGTTTGACTTCATAGAGCACTCGCATTTTTACACAGAAAGGTTTAACTTAAACAAAAAAGCAGTAGCAAAAGCAAAAGATCAAAACATTCCTGTTGTTGCAAATTCTGATGCGCACCATCTCCGTTTGTTTGGGAAAGATTATTCGCTTCTTGACTGTAATCCCACAAAAGACGCAATTCTTGACACCCTGAAAAAGAAAGCAGTGGGAAAAAATAAGACAAAAGTACAGGCACAAACAAGGCCATACAAAATGACTGAATTTGTCAAAAATGGATTGCGCTTTGTCCCTGGCGGAGTTATAAGGTTAATCACAGGAGATAAAGAGTTTGAGAGTGGATAAGAACTGAAAAAATTAACCAGCTTTTTTTGTTCCAACAACACCAAGTTCTTTCAGCTTCTCCTGAATCATAGGAGTATAGCGGCTATTCAAACGAATCATGTCTTTGAAAATCTGCACTGCTTTTGTTTGCTGTCCAGACTTCATCCAACAAATGCCAAGATTAAAGAGAATATTCTCACGGACCTGTTCAATAGGAATAGAAAGCTCAATCGTGCGTGTTGTTTTTTTGTTCATCGCAGTCAAAAAGAATTTGGTCGCTCGAGCATAATCACCGCGCTTTGCCCAAATTAAGCCCATTCCGAGATAGGGTTCAAGCAACTCCTGATCAAGGTCATAAATTTTTTTGAAATAAGAGAATGCAGTTTTGAAATCCTGTTTTTGGAGGTTCGTAATTGCAAGATCATGCAATGTTTTGATGTCAGCAGGATCATTTTTCTCTTTTTCTTCCAATAGTTTTGCATATTTTTCTTTTTTGTCTTTCATTTGTGCATCGCTCTTCATGTTTTGATAATGATGAATAGGAATATCTGTTCGCAAAAATTTCAAGCCAAGCCTTTGCATACTTTTGTCAATGGTTTCGTGGACAGCACCGTCAAATTGTAAGCCAACATTATTTTTGAATAATCGCGTGATCAATGTGGGATAATAGCCAGCAAAACCCTGTGCTTCTTTTTCATAGCGCGCATCAATTTTCTTGAACAAAGGATTTTTTGCATCATTGGTATAATGGCGCTGTTCCAAAACAATAATAGGAAATTGTTCTTCTGCAACAAGTTTTTTCAAGAGAGAATGATCTTTTTGCGCAATGGTTTCATCTGCATCAAGCCAGAGAATCCAGGAGCCTGTTGCTTTGCTGATGGAGAAATTCCGTGCATCTGCAAAGTTGTCTTTCCAGGTAAAATCAAAAATTTTTGCCTTGAACTTTTTTGCAATCTCTTTTGTGTTGTCCGTGCTTCCTGTATCGACAATAATGATTTCATCAACAAGCCCTTTGATAGAATCAAGGCATCGCTGCAGCCATTCTTCTTCATTTTTGACAATCATGCAGAGAGAAATTGTTGCCATGAGAAAAGAAAAAAGAAGGGGATTTAAAAATGTGATGGGAAATTTATATGTTTCAAAGAAGATCTTCTAGGTAGGCCCCATGTCTTCGTAATTTGTTCATTGCTTTTACTTCAATTTGACGTATTCGCTCGCGTGTCAAACCAAATTGCGCACCGACTTCCTCCAGAGAATATGATTGTGGCTCACCAATTCCATAGCGCAGACGAATAACTTTTTCTTCACGGGGAGTAAGACATTCTCCAAGAAGAGCAGTAATTTCATGACGCACGTCAGCTTCATCGTGGGAAAGATCAGGAGCCTGGGGTTTTGTAGGACTAAATCTGCTTTCTGCACATGTAACATTAATAAGATCTCCAATGCGTGTCTCTGAGTCATTGCTGGCTACTGCATCAAGATAAATAAGAGGATTAAGAAGTCTTCTTTGCTGAAGCAGAATATCAACTTTTTTTGGAGTGATTTCCAGCCGAGCTGCAACAAAGTCTCGAAATGAAGGTCGTTTATCCAGAGAAAAGTATTCATCTTCTAATTTTATAAGCTTCCCGATTGTTTCAAGAGCATGGACTGGAATACGAACAGGTCGAGCAGTATCCTGAATGCCGCGAACAATAGATTGACGTATCCACCACGTTGCATACGTAGAAAATTTAAATCCTCTGCTGGAATCAAATTTCTCTAGAGATTTAATAAGGCCCAGATTTCCAAATTGAATCAGATCATCGAACTCAACACCTCTATTATTATAATGTACTGCAATGGAAACAACCAAGCGAAGATTAGATTCAACCAGCATCCGTTGTGCAGCTGCTGCATTCCCATACATGTATTGGTATGCTTTATACAATGCTTTTTGTACAGCAGGATGTTCTGCTGCATACTGCTGAACCTCATCTGAGAAAGAAAGAACTATTTGTGGGTTTCTTTTTTTTCGAAGAGCAAGAAAACCTGAATCCTGCTGTTTCCATGCATTTTGCCATAGAGGAGGAGAGACCCGATGAGAATAACCCTCAAGTTCTAAAAGATAACGCGCAGTGAGTGCAACAAAACCATCAAAGTGAACAAGATCTTTTCCGTACATCCGACGAAGCACTTCTACCTCTTCATCAAGAGAACCATTTCCTGAAGAAGGATATGCAGATGTATAATCACACCATGCTTTTGCAAACCGTGAATCAGAACAAAAAGCAACTGCTTGTGCTGCATAGTCTCGAGCAAATAAAAATGTCTCTGGAGAAACAATTTTATCAAGGGATGCTTCTCCACGCAATCTTCTTCCTAAAACCGCTTCATCTTCGCGAGTTAAGAGATGATACTGCGCAGCTTCATCAAGATATTGTTTGACAGTGTGAGATTTTGAAACAAAAACAGGAGGCATCATAATTGCAAGAAGGAAGAGTTTCTTTATAAAAATAGTGACAGAGCAGGAGCACAGCTAAGGCCATCTATCGTCTCCATCTCACTGCAATCTCATCAGTGCGCACATACGGCTCAATGACTGCCTTCTCAATCTCAAGAATCATTCCTACGTCAAATTGCAATTTTCCAAGCCATGCAATCATTGCGCCATTGTCGACAAGATATTGATTTTCTGGACAATAGCATTTAGCTCCACGTTCTTTGCACATCATTGCGACCATCTGCTGCAATCGTTTGTTGCATGCAACACCGCCACCAAGCAGCACTTCTTTTTTTCCTGTATGCGCAAGTGCGCGTTCTGTTACTTCGACCAACATGCTAAACACAGTTTCTTGTGCGCTGTAACAAAGATCCTCTTGAGTATATTGTTCAGAAGTAAACTTTGTTTGAACATTTGTCAATATGCCTCCAAAGCTCACGTCCATTCCTTTCACAACATAGGGAAGTTCAATGTATTTTTTGCCGAGCAATGCACACTTTTCAATTTGAGGACCGCCAGGAAACCCCAATCCAAGGCAGCGTGCAAACGTATCAAGAAAATTTCCGATACCAATATCAAGCGTCTCTCCAAAAATTCTGTATTTTCCTCCTTCATATGCAATCACTTGGGTGTTTGCGCCAGACGCATAGAGAAGAATAGGATCTTTTGCTTTTGTTAAATGTCTGCCAATTTCCAAGTGTGCAATGCAGTGATTCACGCCAACAAGAGGTTTGTGAAGTGTTGCAGCAAGTGATCGTGCAAACATTGCGCCAATACGAAGCGTATGTCCTAATCCAGGACTTTGCGAGAACGCGATCACATCAATCTCTTGTTTTTTTATTTTGGCTTGCACAAGAGCTTTTTCGAAGACAACATTGCAAACCTCGACATGATGGTCTGCAACTTTTGCAGGGATAATGCCGTCTTTTTCAGTGGTGTAAATATCTTTCACGTTTGCAAGAATCTTTGTTTTTTTTGCTGTGCTTTCAATAATGCCAATGCCAAAGGTATGCGCAGTGGATTCTATTCCTACGATAATCATGTTCGTTACTAGTAGGGGATGGTTTATAAAATTTTGTGAGAATAAAGAAGAAGAAAAGAAATGAAAAAAGATTAACTTTAAAAAATCAGAATATACTTGCTCTATATGGTTATAGCTGAAGGACAGGCAACATTGGAAGAAGCTGTACGAAGAGCAGTTATTACATTGAAGTCAGGGAACACATTTGCTGATGCAATTAGGAAATCACATTTTCTCAATTATTATGATAGAAACAACCAATCTGGTGTTCTTCCAATAGGAGATGATCTTCTTGAGTTTCGTCAGTTTAGCAGTGGTGAATATGCAGTTACATTACTCCCTGAGGAAATAAAAGGAAATGGACGAGAAACAAATCAACATTTTTATGTAGATGATCGAGGAGAAAGAGTGAGGTTCTTTAATGATGAAGAAGGAAATGAACTCACCGGTAAAACAGTCTATGTTGTTGCGTCACCAAGTATAGATGCAGATTGGCAACCTGATCAGACAGTTTTTCGAATGCAAATTGCAATGCGAACAGCAAAACACATGGGTGCAGAAAGAGCATATGCTGTTTTTTCGGAATTTCCTTTTGCAAGGCAGGATAGAGGAATAAAGCTTTACAATAGAGCAAAAGATGGTTCAACAGATGCAGACAAGAAAAAACATGCAGGACAAACAGACTATGTGAGTACAGTGCTTCTTGGCTTAATGGTGCATGGCTGTGACGGGGTTGTGACACTGCATCATCACTCAGGGCATGTTCAGGAAGCTGCAAGAGATTGCTTAGGAGTCCTAGGTAGAGATAGAGAAACACAATATGTTTTTGACTTGAGTCCAACTCCCCTTATTGCGCGCTACCTTCAAGAAACTGATGTTATATCAAATGATGAAAGAAGGAATGATGGAGAAGGAATAGTGTTTATTGCACCTGATGAAGGTGCGTTAGAATTTGTAAGGAGTGTTAAAGAGATGACTGGATATAGAAACGCAGGACTTGTCCATATTGACAAAAAACGGTTACGAGCAAATGATGAAGGTGCAATAAGGGGGATTCTTGTAGGAGATAAAGAGAATAATTATGATGGAAAAGTAGGAATTGTTTTAGATGATATGGTTGATACATTTGGAACAATGAATTTAGCATTAAACAAGTTACCTTCTGAGATACAAAGAGTAGTGATGTATGCAACGCATGGAATATTTGCAGGTCATGCAGAAGATCTTTTGAGGAAACATAAAAGAGTGAGTGATGTTATTGTTATGGATACAAGACAATCACGATTACGACATCTTGGTGCAGGGCCAAAACGAAAACTTACTGTCCTGCAACCTGCACAATACTTTGCACATGCGCTTGCCCATTGTGTAGAGCAAGGCAGAAACCCTGTTGCATTCTATCAAGAAGTATTCCAAGTTAATCCTGCATTCTTTAGTGGCTTATATAAAGTAAAGAGATTTGATCAACATTATTCAAAGCAATAAACTTCTTCTTTCAGAAAAAATCACCCTCTAAAATTTCAGATGGTGATTTTTTCTCAGTAACTTTATAAATCCATCTGCATTCCCTTGTGTCATGGGAAAGCGAGTCGCATTTGAAATGATTGCTGTTTTATTAGTAACAGCAATAATTGGAATTAGTGCACTTCTATTAACGTTAAATTATTACAGTGAAGCACAAGATGTTGTTCCGACAGAAGAACCGACATTACAAAAACAACAAGAATTTTCAAGAGTGACTGGAATAAAGTACTACGAACCTCTTCCTCCAGAACAAACATTTACGATTACAGTAGAAGAAGAAAGTGATGATAAAGAGGAAGAAACTGATGAAGATGAATTGAGTACTTATGATCAAAATACGCTTGACAGTGCAGAAGATGCAATTGATGAAATTGACGATAAATTGGATGATCTGGAAAGCGAACTCGATGATGTTGAAGATGATATTGATGATGCAGATGATGAGAGTGACATTGAAGACATTTATGACGATCTTGATGACATAGAAGATGACGCAGAAGACCTCTTAAGAAAAATCAGCAGATGGTATAATGTATTACAAGACATTGATGGAAGCGAAGCAGATGCATTGCAGGATGAATTAACATTCCTTGAAGAGCAAGTCGAAGATTTTATGGATGACATCAATGATGCAGAAGATGATGCTGAGGATGAAGAAGAAGACATTGAAGATGAGGAAGAGAGCAGTTATTAGTTATTCTTGTGTATTTTTATTCTTGTATATTTTACGAACTGTGTTAGATAACGATTGACATTATTTTGTTATTGTTATTACTTTTTATAGTTTATTGAGATAAAAAAGAGCAAGCAGACAGTGCTCAGAATAACACTTCGCACTGTCTGCTTGTTTCGCTTCTTTTTCTGGAAGGCAACGCACTTCACGAATAGTTCAGTGCGCTGCTTCAAGGAAGCACAAGCTCCGAACGTTTTTTGTGAGGAGCTTGTGCTTCCTGTGCGCCTTTTGATGGCGCACAGATGTCATAATAATATGTTTGATAAAACTGAAGAAAAACAATTTTTGTTATTAGTTATTTATACCACTTAGGAAAACAAAAGAAAAAGTGAATAACAAATGTATTATCGAGCGCCAGAATCAGGAGGACTAAACTGTGCCTGTGATTCTCCATTGACAATCAACAACGCAGTATAATCATAATGCCCCATTGCTCGCGCGACATGAGCATTGATTTCTTCAACCTTTGCCTGACGTTCTTCAACAGTATCGAATGCTTTTCCATGAAGGAATTTGCTAACAACCTGTTCATCAATACAAAGAGAAACCTGATCCCATGTTGGATCACTGACTCCTGTTTTTTGGATTGCATACTCAATAAGTGCATATCCTGTATTCCATGATGCAAAAGTCAATGGAACAGCAGCAGTATACGTATCAAAGCGATCATGAAGTCGTGCATGATACTGAGCACCGGCTGCAATTGCTTTATCAGGATCAAGGCGATCATCACGGCCAGTGCATGTTTCATTGTCGCAGAGTCCATAACCATACGCAGTTGCTGCTTCAAACTGCAGAAGCCCCTTTGGACCTTTTTTTGCTTTTGGGTTAGGATTAATTGTTCCCTTTGATTCTGTTGCAATAGTTGCATAGAGCATTCCTCGATAAACTGCAAAAAGGGCAACATCATCAGGAGTTGGCAATAGAACAGAAAGATAAGGTGAAATATCTCCATGTACTTCAAATGTACGTAAACGATTATCTTTTTCAAGAACAGCACGAAGCGCTTCAGTTTCAATAGTGTCTCCAAATTTTTGTTGAATATCAAGCAACAGCTGCGGTGGTGTAAGATAATTTCCACAATATTTGTATGCACCACCTTCTTGCATATCACAACCTGCACGTGAGGCAACTGTAAAGCCAATGGACTCATCAAGATAACAAAGAGGATTGACATTATCGCTCTCTAAAACAATAGGATTACCATTGATATCACGAAGATGCGGAGAAACATTTTCATCAATAACATTAAAATGAAGATGCGCATTTTTATGAGTAATGGAAGAGCTGCAATACTCAAAACGGTTTTGATTTCCACGGCAGCCTGCAAGGCCGATAACGTCTCCTGCGTTCACGTCATCACCTTTTTTAATAGTAACTTCATCAAGATGGATATATTCTGTTGAAATACCATTGCCATGATCAATAACAACGCGTCCCCAAGTAGAAGGATAAACAACAACAACTTCACCAGCATCAACAGCATAAATTTCTGTATGCCATGGAGCACGAATATCAATGCCACCATGAATTTTAGTTCCTACCCCACCTAATGTTTCTCCTCTATCCCCAAAACAAGAGTTCACTAGTTTTTTATCCGCACCAGATGGCCATGTGGTGAAGATAGGCTTCGGAGTATATGTTACAGTCGGTTTTTCCTCTTTTTCCTCTTCAACAACATCAACAACTTTTTCTTCTTCCTGAGTAGAAAAGGAGTCGATAAACGCAGACAAAGAAAAAGAAGATGGATCTAGTTGTGCTGCAAATGTAGTTTTATCTTCATCAGGAGATGAAACAGAGGCATAAAGAATTGCAGCGAGTCCAAGACCAACAAAGGAAGAGGAACGAGACTGCATTGTTTCTTTATTTGTAGAAAACTGAGAAACAACAGTATTTGCAGAAGCATACGAACTGAGCTGCGTAAAAAGGAGCAGTGCAGCATCAACTGGCATGGAAAAATATGGTGCAAAAAAAGTAAATACTGCAGTAGACGCTGCAAGAGCAGGGACTGCTGCCACTACATGCAAGCCATATCTCACAATTTTATCAGAAAATGGTTCTCCCTCTTGATGCGGAAAACGATCCTGAACACGAGAAACAATAGTGTCAAGCAGAGGTACAGAAACAACAGATGCACCAATAGTTGCAAGAAGTGGATATTGGATATCAGGATAAAGAACATGAGAGCCGATTCCATACGCGAGTGGAGGAATCACAGCAACTGCTGTGTGAAGAACACGTCTTTCTATAGGAGTAAGAGAACTAGGCAAAAGATCACTTAACTCTTCATCATCAAATTTATCTCGTGCCATTGTGTATACCTTCTTCAACTATTGCAAATGAAGCAGGATTCATGTTCATTTCATATAATTTCCCACCAATATGAAGGTGCGGTCCTGTTGTTCTTCCTGTTTCCCCTATTTCACCAAGCTTTGTACCAGAGGGAACATAAGTTCCTTTGAAAACAGTTTGTTTGCTTTGATGCGCGTAATATGTATAAAGTCCAAATCCATGATCAACAACAGTTGCATTTCCTGTATAAAAAAATCCTTGCTCAGCAAGAGCAACAGTTCCACCAAGAACAGCGTAAATAGGATCACCAACTACACCATCACAATCAATACCTTTGTGCGGTTCTTTTTTTACCCCACCAATAGTTCGTGGTGCACCAAATTCATCACTATCACAGGATCCATCAACAGGATGATGATATCCTTGGTCAAAATAGTGTTGTTTCGTAATCGAACGCCAGGATGGATAAAGAAGCGCCTCTTCTCGATCCAGCGCCCTTTTGTCCTGGCTACTTGTCGGTGCTGCATTTTGCGTGTCAGTAGGAAGATCTTGAGGTGTTGCACTAACAGCTCCAATAGGAACAGCATATTCTTTATGTTCATTTTTTCCGTCCACAACAAAATCGAATGTCAATGTTCCTGTTTGTGCAGGATAGGAAACATCTGATCCCAACAGTGCATAAATAATTCCATTATCTGTTATTTTAGGAAGTGTAAACGCTCGTGTGGTTCCATTATCTCTTTGAATGCTCCACTGAATTGTTGCATCTGTAAAGACAGCATGCGGAGTAATTTTTGCGACAATTAAATCTCCTTGTTCAAAACCATCAGAATAAAGATCAAGATTATATCGTGCTTCTTGTTCAAGAACGCGATGCGTCTTTGTTTCAGATCCAACTGGAAGGTCTTTTTTCACAGCTGCAACAATCTCATCAAGATGAAAGTGTGCAAGAATATCAAGAGTAAGCTGTTCTTCATGAGGATTTGTGGAATATTCTGATGCAGCAAGAGCAATAAGGAAATCACGCGAAGTTCCTAGATGCTGCATAACCTCAGTGTATGGTTTACGATCTCCAACCTGTCGTGTTGCTAAAAATTCGCCAAAATGAAGATAAGAAGCAAGTGAAGAATCATATATGACAAAACAATCAGTAGTTTTATTTGTTGGGTTATACTCCCAGGATGCTGCATCAACACAATTTGGAAACATTGCAGCATATTGTTCTTTATACTTAATGCCAAAATGATTATTTGCTCTGCATATCTTATCGCCTTGTTGGCCAAAACTATGTTCGCTTCCTGCTTTTGCAAGAACACCTGCAGCAGGAATGCCATAGTGTGCCTCAACAGACAATGCATTGCACATATTCTCCGCAACATAATCTGCAACGTGTGACGGCAAACGAAATTGCGTTGCGTACGCTGCAACAACACGGTCTGCTATTGGATCAATAGCAATACAGTCGATGGATGTTGGCTGCACAGGTACTTGAGAAGCAGAAACATCACGAGAAGAACATCCCCGTGCAATAAATCCAGCTGCGAACACTGCTGTAAGTGAAGGGACTAACGTTGCATAAAAAAATCGCTTACGCATTATTGGCCACCTCCAGTTGAGGAAGCATTTTGTGGAACATAATACGCATGAATCCCTGCAGCAAGTGTTTCTGCAACCTGTTGTCTATATGCAGCAGATAAGAGATTTTTTGCATCAGTAGAGTTATTACAATTTCCTGCTTCCACAAGTAATTTTGCAGGAACAGGATTCCAACGAATCACTGCAGGGACATATGAACCACTGCGATTGATTCTTCCTCTAATCGCTTGTTGATCGTGAACAGCAACAGCATGTGTTGGAGCAGCTGCAAGAATACGCTCTGCAAGTGTATAGGAACGATCTTGGCTTCCTCTTTTATCTGCTTCAATTTCAATTGTTGGATCAGCTCTGACTTCTGCAAATTCATCATAAGGTGAACCTTTTTTTGTAAGAGAAGAGTTTCGAAGTGATGCATCAGGATAATAGAGCATCATTCCTTTTGCGTGTGCAGAAATTGCGTCTGTATGAATACTCATAAAGACAATTGCATCTGAAGAAACCCCTTGGTTAAGAAGCGTATGATAAAGATCATTTGTCTTGTACGCACGAAGATTTGCAGCGACATTTGCTTTTTTAGTAATATAAGGAGGAGACGTAAGAACTGCTTCATTGGAACCATCAACAAGCCTATCAAAAGGAACAAATCCTGTGTTATTATCTTTGACAAGAGGATACACTGTTGCGCCATAGTCCTCTTCCAAGACTTTTTTTGTTCGAACCATAATATCATACGCAACTTCATTTTCCACAACACCATGTGCACCACTGCCTGGATCTGCACCACCATGCCCTGCATCAAGAATAACGTGAATTCCTTTTAATTTACCGTTAACACCTCGAGGAGGAAGAGGATTCTTTAGTTGTGGTTTTTGATATGCAGATCTATAGCGATCAGATAAAAGAGCAAGAGGAATCTTCAATTCATCTTCAGGATGAATGTTTTCTGCATTCCAGCCGACAACGTGAACAGTGTAGCTGGTGTGATCTTTGGAAAGATCAAGTGCGACACTTCTATGTTGGATTGCAATTGCAGCAGCCATAACATCATCGTGGTCAAGGAAATCAGTGTGTGCAAGAATAACATCACTATAGAGCGATTGTCCTGGCTGTAAATGAAGAGAAACATATGCTCCAAACAAATCATGTTTTATTTCAAGACCAGAGGGTAATTTTGTTGGATCAAGAGGAGTTTGAATTCCTTCTTTGTCAAATGGAGTAACAGAATCATATGCTGCAAGATCAAGAGTATCAGTTGCAGTAGCTGTAGCAAGTGCAGCTGCAGCCAAAACAGTTGCTGTTGCAAGGTTTTTTCCAACTCTTTTTCCTGATGAAACAAGTGATGCAAGTCTTCCACGAACTTTTTGTGTTGCTTCTAATGCGCCATAGGAGAGAAGAGAAAGATAACCAAATTCTGCGCTTGCCCTAATGAAGCTACGGGTATTTTCTAAGAAAGAACAATTATCATCAAAGCAAGAAGTATATGCAGCAAAAACAGTGCTTTCTAAGCCTAAAGCAGTAGCAGCAGCGGTTGCAATAATTCCATAGCGGAGAAGCTGATGACGTCGTGGTTCTCCTTCTTGACTGGGAAGATAACGTGCTGCGAGAATTTCAACTCCTTTCAATGTTCCAGCACCAGTTGCAGCAACAAGCGCACCAGTGACAAGACCAAGGTTTGTGTAGTCATCTACAGCAGCAGCAGTTGTCGTTGCTGCGCTTGCTGAAAGAACAAGAGCGTCAAGAGTTTTTTGATGAGAAGCATAAGCAGTCGCTGTAGCTCTCGCTGTCCAACCTGCACCTTTTGCAAGACTTCGACCTACAAGAGGAGCGTATTTTTTCGCTGCATCACGAACCGTATCAAGTCTCTTTGCCATTTTAACCCCTTAAGAGTGGGTAAAGAGAACATCAGTTTATAAATGTTGCTACTAATTTCGAGTGAAAATCAGTTCCAGACAAGATGGAAGTGTGTTAAATAACGATTGATATTGGTCTCATTTATTATTTTCAAATATGATATTATTGAGAGAAAAAAGATCAAGCAGACAGTGCTCACAAAAAGAGTTCGCACTGTCTGCTTGGTTTGCTTCTTTTTCTGGGAGGCAACGCTCTTCACATGAACAGTTCAGAGCGTTGCTGGAGAGAAGCTCGAGCTCCGAACCTTTGTTGAGGAGCTCGAGCGTCCTGTGCGGCTTTTAATGGCGCACAGAATAATAATATTTTTGATGAAAATGAAGAAAAAAATGTGTCGTTAGTTATCTATACCACTTCATTGAGAATGATGATCGAGAACTATGTTAATGACCCTAATTCGCCTTAACATCCAAAATATTCTTAATCTGTTTCAAACCGTCTTTCACTTGTTTGAGATCGCTATCAACAGAAAGAGGAATTTTAATCTTGATAATCACATTGTCCCGTTTATTTTTTGTATGGATAGAGATAATATTAATTTTAAGCGATGCAAAAAGATTCATAATATCTGCAAGAATTCCAACACGATCATGAACAACAATCATAAGTGTTGCCTGGCTTATTGTTTCTTTTTTTGTCCATGAAACAGAAACTTCTTTTGTGGTATCAAGAGAATAAATGTTAGAGCAGTCCGTTTTGTGAACAGTAATTTTTTTGTCTTTGGTAAAAAATGCACGAATAGAATCCCCATGTTTAGGAGAACAGCATTTTGAAATCTTCAAAGGAGAAACCTTTCCATCAATGTGAATAAACTTGACAAGTGCAGATTCACTCATTTCAGTTTCGTGACGCATTCCTTTTTTAGGGTCGTCTTCTGCAGTGATGTGTAAAGACGACCGGATTTTTGATTTTGCTTTTTGCGTTGCCACAAATTTCAGCCATTGACGAGACGGCGTTGCATTCTTGCGAGTAATAATCTCCACAATCTCTCCTGACTTGAGCTGATAATCAAGAGGGACAACCTTACCATTTGTTTTTGCTTGAATACAATGATTACCTATTGTACTGTGCACCATGTAGGCAAAGTCTATAGGTGTTGCATGAACAGGAAGAGAAATAGGATCTCCTTTTGGAGTAAAGACAACAATTTCATCCTGAAATAAGTCAACTTTAAGGGTTTCGACAAAATCTTTTGCATCGTCTGATTGCATTTTCCAATCAAGAATTTGTTTGAGCCAAGAAATGCGGCGGTCAAATATCTTATCCCGCTCGCTTCCTGTATAGCGCCAATGCGCTGCGATTCCTTCTTCTGCTTCATTATGCATTTGGTCTGTCCTAATCTGTACTTCAATAATTTTGCCATAATTGCTCATCACAGTGGTATGCAAGCTTTGATATCCGTTTGATTTAGGCACAGAAATGTAATCTTTGAAGCGATGCGGCATTGGTTTCCAGAGATCATGGACAACACCGAGAGCAGCATAACAATCAGGGAGAGATTTTGTCACAATGCGGACAGCAATGAGATCATACACTTGATCAACATCAAGTTTTTTCTTTTGCATTTTTTTGTAAATGCTGTAAAAATATTTTGCTCGGCCATAGACTTTTGCGCGAACCCCTTTTTCTGTGAGTGTTTCCTGAATTTCTTGAATGATTTTTGCAGCAACTTTTTCTCGTTCAGCACGTTTTTCAGAAATTCGCTGCGCAAGGAAACGATACACCTCTGGATTCAAATAGCGAAGGCAAAGATCTTCAAGTTCTCCTTTAACCCGAAAAATCCCGAGTTTGTGTGCAATTGGTGCATAAATGTGGAGTGTTTCTTCAGAAATGCGTTTTTGTTTTTCAGGAGCGCACCATTTGAGCGTCCGCATGTTATGCAAGCGATCCGCAAGTTTGATAAGAATAACACGAATATCTTTTGTAGTTGCGAGAAGAACTTTGCGAATGTTTTCTGCAGTGTAATCTTCTTTTGAGTCAAAGTGAATTCCGCCAATCTTTGTCACACCTTCAACAAGCGTTGAAATTTCTTCGCCAAAATCCTCTTTTATTTGTGAAAGCTTCACAGGTGTGTCCTCTACAACATCATGAAGCAGTGCTGCGCAAATCGTTGCAGAATCTGCCTTCAAGGAAATAAGAATACGAGCAACCTCAATGGGGTGCGTAATGTACGGCTCACCATTTTCGCGCGTCTGTGTTTTATGTGCGTCAAATGCAACCTGCAATGCTTTTTTTATGAGGCGAAGCTGTGCTCGAGAGTTGTATTCTTTGATTTGTGCAGAAAGGTCATCGTAGATCTTTTCAGTATCAATGTCTGTAATCTTTACAGCAGTGTAGTCTTTAGGAGAGTCAGACTCAGGTGCGGCAATATCAGTATCGAGCATAGAGAAAGAAGCAAGGTGTTTGGGGTATATAAAGGTTATAGTGGATTGCGTGAGAAA
>Ga0233425_10004910_pt1 | contig 21798 bp, 18 predicted proteins | sample Watercolumn_Towu_2_FD_181712 | JGI IMG/M metagenome (GOLD analysis project Ga0233425, IMG submission 181712) | Freshwater microbial communities from Lake Towuti, South Sulawesi, Indonesia - Watercolumn_Towuti2014_140_MG | ecosystem: Environmental > Aquatic > Freshwater > Lake | place...
TGAGGGAACGGGGAACGGGGAACGAGGAATGGTGGGCCTCGGAGTACCTCGACCCACCCTACGAGCCATACTAGCCCTACTAGCCCTACGAGTTCCCCGTTCCCCGTTCCCCGTTCCCCGTTCCCCGTAACCCGTTCCCCGTAACCCGTTCCCCGTAACCCGTAACCCGTAACCCGTAACCCGTAACCCGTAACCCGTAACCCGTAACCCATGCACCAATTATCCGGGCCGCGCCGAGTAATGGATCAATTCGGCCGCCCGCAGCGTGTTGGCCAACAACATGGTGACGGTCAGGGGTCCGATTCCGCCGGGGACGGGGGTGATGGCCGAGGCAACCCTGGAAACAGATTCCGCGTCCACGTCCCCGGCCAGTCCCCGTTCGGTGCGGTTGATACCGACGTCGATGACGACCGCGCCGGGGCGAACCATTTCACCGGTGATGAATCGAGCGCGGCCGACAGCGGCGATCAGGATATCCGCCTGCCGTGTGTAGGCCGCCAGATCGCGCGTCTGGCTATGGCAGACGGTCACGGTGGCGTTGGCCATGTCCGGAGCCAACGACGACTCCTTCGCCTGCAACAACATCGCCAGCGGTTTGCCGACGATATCGCTGCGACCGACAATCACGACATGCTGGCCTGCCACCGGAATGCGCTCGCGATGCAGTACTTGCAACACGCCATGGGGCGTACACGGCAGGAACCTCGGGCGCCCTTGTGACAACAGCCCGACATTTTCTGGATGGAATGCGTCAACGTCCTTGAAGGGGTGGACGGAGTCCAGGACGCGCGTCGTCTGAATTGATCTGGGCAACGGCAGTTGAACCAGGATCCCGTGAATCTCGGTCTGACGGTTGAGCCGCCCCACCAACTCCAACAGCTGCTCCTCGGCGGTGTCGGCTGCGAGTCGATGCAACTGGCTGGCGATACCGACGCGTTCGCAGGCAAGCTGCTTGTTGCGCACGTAGACTTGACTGGCCGGATCATCACCAACCAGGACCGCAGCCAGAGTGGGGATGAACCCTTGCTCCGAGACGAATTCGCTGACTTTTTCCCGCAGCTCGGACTGGATCTGCTGCGCGATCGCTTTGCCATCGAGTAGACGGGCGGGCACGGGAGGTCTCCGAGGCGTGAGGGGAGGGACCGACGCGACGCACCATTTTATCGGCGACTGCGGGAATGGGCAGGGCGGGGAGCGGCAGTTCGAGCGCCCAACCGGTATTTCTCGGCTGCGCCGAATCCCGTATCCTCTAGAAATACGGCCGACGCGAAGGAGCGTTACGGACGGCAACTCCCTTTTTTCCATGGTGAGGCCGAGATGAGCGAACCGGGCAAGCCGAGTCCCGTCGAGACGATCAAGGAGCAGAGCCGGTTCTTGCGCGGCACGATGCCTGAAGAACTGGTGGACGACAATTCAGGCTTCGGCAAGGACAGCGAAGTCCTGATGAAGTTCCATGGCTTTTACCAGCAGGATGACCGGGACGCGCGGTCGCTGTCGCGTAAGGAAGGCGCCGAGGGAAAATCGTATATTTTCATGGTCCGCACCAAGATCCCCGGCGGAAAGATGACGAGCCGCCAGTTGCTGGCGGAGTTGGATCTGGCCGATCAGGTCGGCAACACCACGCTGCGTTGCACCACGCGACAAGGCCTGCAACTCCACGGAGTGATCAAACGCAACCTGAAGCAGACCATCCACACGATCAACAAGATCCAGTTGTCGACCTTGGGCGCCTGTGGGGACGTCAATCGCAACGTGATGTGCTGCCCCGCGCCGTACCATCGGCCGGCCTACCGCGAAACGCAAGCGCTGGCCGACCAGATTGCCGCTCATCTGGCGCCGCGAACTCCGGCCTACCACAATCTCTGGCTCACCGACGTCGCCAGCGGCGAGCGGGAACTGGCGTACGGGCCGGAAACCGAAGTCGAACCGATTTACGGCATGCATTACATGCCGCGCAAGTTCAAGATCGCGATCGGGTTCCCCGAGGACAACTGCACCGACGTCTACACCAACGACCTGGGCCTGCTGGCGATCGTGCGCGACGGTCATGTCACCGGCTACAACGTCCTGGCCGGCGGCGGACTCGGGGTAACTCCTTCGGCAAAGAAGACGTTTCCGGCGTTGGCCAAACGCATCGCTTTCGTGACTCCCGACCAGGCGCTGGATGTCGTCACCGCGATCGTCAAAGTGCAGCGCGACCATGGAAACCGCGAGGACCGTAAAGTCGCTCGCCTGAAATACCTGATCGCCAACTGGGGCGTGGAGAAATTCAAGGAACAGGTCGAGTCCTGTTTCGGGCGGGCGCTGCCGCCTCCGACCGATGACGATGTGCATGGCTTCAATGACCACCTGGGCTGGGATCAGCAGGGAGACGGCCGCTGGTTTTACGGCCTGAATATTGAAAACGGCAGGATCAAAGACGACGACCGCAGTCAGCTCAAGACCGCGTTGCGCGAAATCTGCCTCCGCTTCGCACCCGGCATCCGGTTGACCTCGCATCAGAGCCTGCTGTTCACCGACGTCGCCGAGCAGGATCGCGGAACGATCGAGTCGATCCTGAAATCGCATCACGTCCCGTTAAGCGAAGAGATCTCCGAAGCACGGCGATGGTCCATGGCCTGCGTGGCCTGGCCAACCTGCGGGCTGTCGATTACCGAAGCCGAACGCGCGCTGCCCGGGATCATTGATCAACTGGAAGTGGAATTGGCTCGAATGGGCCTTGCCGGGGAACGATTTACCGTGCGCATGACCGGCTGTCCCAACGGATGCGCCCGCCCCTACAATTCCGACATCGGGCTGGTCGGTAAGACCAAAGGCAAATATACGATCCTGGTTGGTGGCCGCTTGTTGGGCGATCGGCTGAATTTCATCCACAAGGACCTGGTCCCCGAGGAATCGGTCGTCAGTACGTTGGTGCCGCTACTGGCCAACTTCAAGCAGAATCGACTGGAGAGCGAAACCTTGGGCGACTTCTGCCATCGGCAGGGCAATGCCAGCCTGCTGGCCTGGAGCGAAGCATTTGAACGCCAGGCCGCGCCGAGCTCCGGCGGATAGGTCGTGGCTGGAGTCTGTAGGGTGGGTCGAGGTACTCCGAGGCCCACCAGAACTCCCAGGTATTTCCTGGGAGAGAGGGGAGTGCAGGTTCGTTGCGCGCAACGGAACTCTCATCGTTTGCGCCCCAATTCAGTAATTTCGCCGCCTTTTTTATCAGCCCAGCGCTTCCAGCCCCAACGCAGTTCGTGGCTGGCGCTTCCAACCCCAGCCGAATCTCACTCGGCCTCCGTCGCATCCGCCGCCTGATCCTGCTCATCGTCGCGCGGCACAACGAAGGAAAACGCCGTGAGGAATCTGGCCCCGCGAAGCAGCGCCACGCCAAGCACCGCGTAAGCGATGCCAAGGTAGAGATACTCATAGAAGCTGCGGAGTTCATCACTGAATGGCGCTCGAGGGCGTTCCTTTTCCAACAGGAAATAGCCCGCAGAAATCAGGTATTGAGCTGCGATTACCAGCTGCCAAAGCCCCATCAGTCGCGTGGCGAGCTCAAACCACTCTCGCGGTTGCATGAGGTGTCCTCAAGGAGTTTTGCGGCCGCCGGAATCGTACTCACTACGGTTTTGTGACGCAAGAACGGGCCTGGAGGCCCATTCCACGTCCGTTATCACCGCCGTTAGCTGCGTTACGGATCGGGTGGGCCTCGGAGTACCTCGACCCGCGGTCGACACGCGCCACGGCTGTGCGACATTCCGCGGGAGCCAAAATCGCAAAAAGCCCCCACCACTCAGGCCGCTTCGTCGTCGCCTTGCGCAGTGCGTTCGTTTTCGCGGGCCACGGCTTCGGCGCGGATCTCGCCGTCCTCGGAGACGTCTTCGAATTGAACCGATACGCGCTTCGAAACACCGGACTCCTGCATGGTCACGCCATACAGCGTATTCGCGGCGGTCATCGTCTTTTTCGAGTGGGTAACGATGACGAACTTGGTGAAGCTGAGGAATTCCTTCAGCACCTCGATGAACCGACCGACGTTGGCTTCGTCGAACGGCGCGTCGACTTCGTCGAGCACGCAGAACGGGCTGGGGCGGAATTTGAAGATGGCCAGCAGCAGGGCCACGGCGGTGAGCGCTTTTTCGCCGCCGCTGAGCAACGAGTTGTTGAACGACGGTTTGCCGGGCGGCGTGGCGATGATCTCTACGCCCCCTTCGAGAACGTCGGCACCTTCTTCGAGCACGATATCGGCATGTCCTCCACCGAAGGCCCGGCGGTAGAGGTCGTGAAAGTTATGGCGGATGGCGTCCAGGGTTTCCAGGAAGATACGGCGGCTGTCGGCATTGATCTTGACGATGATACGTTCCAGGGATTCTTTGGCCTCGCGCAGATCGTTGAACTGACCGGACAGCGAATTGAAGCGGGATTCCAGTTCATCCAGTTCGGCCAGCGCGTCCATATTTACCGCTCCCAGCGCGTGGATGCGCTTGCGGAGCGACTGGATCTCTTCTTCGGCCTGCTCGCGCTGCTGCAGTTCCTCGCCGGTGGTGGGCGCCTCGAGCGTTGCCAGGTCGATGCCATAATCGTCGCGCAGCCGGTCGACGAGTGCCGCGCGCTCGTGTCGCACCTGTCCCGCGGCCAGTTCGCGGCGGTGCGTTTCTTCCTCGTTTGCGCGGAGTTCCTTGCGTTGCGACTGCAGTTGTTCGACGAGCAGCGTTCGCTGTTGTTGAATCTCGCCGCGCCGCCGGCGAAGCTGTTCGATTTTCGCGGCGGATGCCTGCTGTTCCAGGTAAAGCGGCGCCGCCTCGGAGCTGGCACGGAGGATTTCCAATTCGGCCTGCCGCGTTCGTTCGCGACATTGCACTAATCTCGATTCGACCTCGCGGACGCCGCGGGACCGTTCCTGGCGTGCCATTTCATACTGATCGACTTCGGCCTTGAGGATCGCGATCCCCTGCTCGCTCCGGGCCGCCTCAATCTTCGCCTGGGTCGCCAACCTGACCCGCTCCTGCCGATCGCGATCGATCGATTCCAGGCGCCGATCTCCTTCGCCGATCTCGGATTCCTGGCGAGCCAATTCGTTCTCCAGTTCGACCAGAGCCACGGTCGCCCGCTCCAACCGCCCGGAAAGTTCGACGGAGGACGCTTGTGCGGCCAGATGTTCCTGTTCGCCCGACTGGCGGCTGCGCCGCAGTTCCTCGGCGCGTCGCTCCGCGCTTCCCAGTGCGGCGCGATGTTCGGCGAGCATCTGCTGGCGCTGCGATTGTTCTTCCTGAATCGCGCGCAGCGTCTGTTCCTGCTGGTCGATGTTCACCTGCAGGCGCTGGCCTTCGCGCTGTCCCTCGGCCACCTGGTACTCCAGCACCTCGATCCGGTTGCGGAGGTCGCGCAGCTGGCTGCGTCGCGAGACGATGCCGGCGCCCGTCTCCGCGGCGATCCGGGGGCCCGCGATCAGGGTCCCGTCGGCTTCGAGTACCTGGCCGGTGCGCGTCACCCAGCGACAACCGCTGCCGTGGCGTTCGGCGAGCTGGGTCGCGGTCGGCAAATCCTCGACGAACCAGGTGGTTCCGAGCAGTCGACGAATCACGTCGGCAAACTCCGCTGGGGTTTCCACCAGCCGGTCAGCGCGGCCGATCACGCCGGCATGCAGTTCCAGTTCGGCTCCCGGCGGCGCCTGTTCCGGCCGTCCCTGCAGCGGCACCAGCCCGATTTGGCTCGAAGGCCGGTAGACTCCGGTGGCGATCCAGTCGATCAATCGATATCCGTCGACGATCACGAATTGCGCATGCATACCCAGTGCGGCGTCGACCAGCGGCGCCAGGTCGACGCTGGCCTCGACAAAGTCGGCCACCAGGCCCCGCGCTTCGGCAAACGGTTCCTCGGGATGGGAGCGGGCGGCATCGAGCAGCTCGGTGACGCCGCGATCGATCCCCTCGTGTTTCTGCTCCAATTCATCCAGCACCGCAGCCCGTTCGCGCGTTCCGCTCAGCCGGCCCAGCAATTCGACGATTTCCTCCTGGCGGCGCTGGTGTAGCCGCCGGGATTCGGCCAGTTCGCGCTGTGCCTGCTCCACCTGCTGGTCCGCCAGTGTGATGGCCTGTCGCGTTCGTTCGCAGAGTTCGTCGGCCTCGCCCCGCAACTGCTCGCAGGCCTCTGCCTCGGCGTCCAGCTGGGCCAGCCGCGTCCGCGCCCGTTGCTGCGTTTCCATCTGCAGCGCGAGTTGGGAACGGAACGAGCTGATTTCGTTGGTCAATCCGGCCGCTTCTTTCATGCGGCTGACGTAGGTGGAGCGGCGACTGTCCATCGCACTGCGCAACGTCTCGTATTCGCTGGCAAGCGTACTCAACTGCCGTTCTTCCTCCGCTACGCGATCGGCAAGTTCCTGGTGCCGTCCACGGGCCTCCTGCCAGGCTCGCGTCGCCGCTTGAATGCGATCCTGAAGGTTGCCGGCCCGCGAGCAGAGTTCGGTCAACTGAGTCGTCAAACGCTGATGCTCTTCGGCGTATTCCTGCAGGCGCTGACGCTGCTGGGCCATCGACGACTCCAGCAACGCCACTTGCTGCCGGCATCGCGACGTCCGCAACTCGACGGCCTGGGATTCCTCGAGCAGGCTGGCGGATTCCGTGTCGATTTCGAGTGTCCGTGTTTCCAGCATCTCCGCGTGCGTGAGTCCGGCCGCCGACTCGTCGCGCAAGCGAGCGATCTCGCGTTCCATTGCCGTGAGCTTTTCCGAGAACTTGCGCCAATCGGCGAAGCCCACCTGGGTTCGGAGTTGCTGCAGCCGTTCGCCGTATTCCCGGTACCGGCGGGCCTTAGCCGCCTGGGCTCGTACGCTCCGCAGCCGGTTCTCGACCTCTTCGACGATATCCGATAACCGCAGCAGATTCTGTTCAACGCGTTCCAGGCGTCTTTGTGCGTCGACCTTCTTGGCCTTGAACCGGCTGATGCCCGCCGCTTCCTCGAACATCGCGCGGCGGTCCTTGGCCGATGCCTGCAGCAGGCGATCGACTTTGCCTTGCTCAATCAGACTGTAGGCGTCTCCGCCGACGCCGGTGCCGCGAATCAGATCCTTGATGTCCTTCAGGCGGCTCGGCTGGCGATTGATCAGGTACTCGCCCTCACCGCTGCGGTAGACGCGCCGGGTGATGTGCACTTCGGGCGCGTCGATCGCCAGCCGGCGATCGGCGTTTTGAAAGATAATCGTGGCCTCGGCCACGTTCATCGGCTTGCGTCCGCCTTGGGTCGAGCCGCCTTTGAAGATTACGTCGGCCATATCCTGGCCGCGGAGGCTCTTGGCACTTTGCTCGCCCAGCACCCATTTGATCGCATCGACGACGTTCGACTTGCCCGACCCGTTGGGTCCCACCACCACGGTGATCCCCTCGGGAAATTCGAAGCGCGTCTTGTCGGCGAAACTCTTGAAGCCGTATAGTTCCAGGGCTTTCAACATGATCGGTGCGGGAGGGTCATTCGGCCGGGATCATCCAATCGATCATTCTACCAAAAAAACCCTTCTTTGGCGGGCTGGATTCCCGATTCGGGAATGCCTCGTTGACTTGCGACTCGGTTTCCTCTTCGACCTCCGACACCTCGTCGGCGTAGTCGGTCGGATTGAACTGGCGATTGGGCCGGGGCAAGGCGTCGATCGCCACCTTGGCGTCCAGGGCGCCGTGGACCCGCGATTGTTGAATCGCCTGCATGACGTCCGCGTAATCTCCGCCGACGCGCACGATCGCCGGAATCAACTCGGCCAGCCGCGTCGAGGAGACTTCGACCTGATCCTCTGCTCCAGGCCGGAACCGGGTCAGTTGCAGCTGGTCGCCGCCCAACGGCTTGATCAGTATCTGCGGGCCGGCGAACAGGAACTGCGGCGGACGCAGTCTCATTTCGTCCCCGAACAACACCAGTTCCTGGGTCCGGGTCTTGGCAAAATGCACCATCGGTTCCCCGTGCGTCTTGACCACGATGAACTGGAATCCGGAACGACTTGCCGATTTGCCCAGCGTTTCCCCGCGAACCAGCGGATCGTTAGTGCGCCGCTCGTGGATCGCCCGCACAGCGCCGTAGCGTGTTTCCGCGCTGGAGACATGCATCAGGTTGATTAACGCGTCATAAGCCCGCAGGTGGGTCAACGTGGAGAGCGCCGTGAGTGCCTCCCAGCGGAAGGCGTCGATATTCTCCGCAGTATCCTGCAGCACTTCGACGCCGTCGCCGACATCCAGGTAGGCCAGCGCCTCGGCGGAATAGAACCGGACTTCCCGATGCGGCGATCGCAAGCCGGCTCGCAACGCCGCAATGCCTTCCTTGCCAATCGCCTCCAACTGCAGCGCCGCCATGCGACTCGTCGCCGGCTCGCGCAACTTCTTATCCAATGTCTGAATGCGCGCGACGCGGTTCGAAGGTGTTTCCTGGATGGCAATCGATCGCACCACTTCCATGTAACGGCTGATATTGCGGTTGTAAGATCGGTGCAGAGTCAGCTCGATAAAATTGTCGCGCTTCGGCACCGCGCAACCACGCTTCTGCCCATGATCGTCGCGGGAGAACCGCCCATTTATCGCCGCGCCGATCATCGTACTGACGGCCACGGTGTGATAGCCTTGACGGACGACCAGGCCGAGTGTCCGATCGGTAAGCGAGACACCGCCGCCCAGGACGCGGCCGCGCGTCAACAGCACCTTGTCTTCGCTTTCCTTGAAGATCGCGTCGACCAGCACCTCGCCGGAACAATTGGCAAGATGCGATCCCTGGCGAGCCACGCCGCCCAATTGTTCCAATGGATGCATGCGCGAATGCATCAGCCAGCCACCTCGCAGACTGGTCGTATCGGATCGCTGCGGCGTACGTACCTCGACGTCGAACCGATCCCCTTTCCGCGCCGCCACCGGAATGTATCCGACGGTAATGACCAGCGACGTCGTCGGGGAAGCCAGGAGCTGTTTGGCGTTGGCGACGTCGTGCGTATTCATTTCGTCGATCAGCGCTTGCCGCTGGGGCCCCGCAGGCGGGTCGCTGCCGGTGTTGTTCAGGCCGGTCACCAGGGCGACGCTCTCCAGCTTCTGCGGCCGCATCCCGGTAGACCAGACATGGGTTACGTCACCGATCAGATCCGACGGCTCTAAGTCGCCCGTTTCCAGCGGCAGCAGCTCGTCTTTCTTGTCCGAGGAGGCCAGGAACCAGGAACTCGTGCATCCGGCGGCGCTAAGTGGCAACAGCCCCAAACCGGCCTGTAACAGCGTCCGGCGATCGCAGCCTTTCTTTCCCGTCCGCCCTGATTCCGTCGTCATATCCGGCGACTCCCTCGATTTACTTCCTTGAAATCGACGCGCATTCTCCACCCGGCGCAGCATCGCCATTCTGGGCGGGGGCGGAACCATACCCGGCACGGGAACCAGCGTCAAGGTCGATGCGATTTAGGCTTGTCGAAGTAAGGCAGGCCAATTAGCTTGATGGCGTACTTACTTGTTTCCTCGCCTGGCCGACGGCCCCAACGGAAATTTCCCAGCGGAAGTTATGGCAAAAGCGGAACGCAAGGTATTTGAATTCGTGGAACCGATCGGCGCCCGGGTGCTGGTACGCAAGGATGAACCGAAGCGGACCACCAAGGGCGGTATCGCGCTGCCGGACCAATCGGAAATCCCCACGATTACGGGCCGAATCGTCGCCATCTCAGCCCAAATCGACAATGACACCGACATTCCGCTGAAACAGTATGACAAGATTCTGTTTCATCCCAAGAATGCGATCCCGGTCGATTTCGAGGCCGACAATCAACTGTTTGTCGTCCCCGTCGAGGATGTCGTCGCGGTCTTCCGCCGCGACAAACCGCCCGAAGAAGACCGGTCGTGAGACCGCGTTCGGGAGCCTGAATCGTCACCTTCGGTGCTAGCGTCGGCATGCCGACGCAATCACACACGATTGACAACCGCCGTTTTCGCAGCCATTTTCCGCCTCGTCGGTGCCGCACCCGGGTCCGCATCCTGCGTCGAGTGTCTCGACAAACTTGCGAAACTCGACTTTCGTCTCGTATAGATCGGCCAGCTCCTGCGTCAAATCGACCAGTTCGGGCGGAGTGGGACCCAGGAAATGGAAATAGAGGCTCTGCCCGTCAAACAGATGTTCGACGTCGACCAGCGTAGCGTGGATACCACGCCTCGCGAGCAGTTCGTTGCACGCATCGTGGGCTCGGTCGCGGTGGCGTTGCAGGCGGGCTTCGAGCAGTTCGTCTTCCACAAGCATCGGGCGAAGCAGCCTGCCGTCCGCGTCGGTCGGCGGCGACTCGTCCGGAGCGAGGATCTCGCCGGTCTCGACGCCGCGTTTCGTACGGCACAGCACCCGCTGTCCCCGCTGGTAAGTCGTTGCATCGACCGCAGCGAAACGCCCGATCTGGCCCAGCAAACCGACTCGAACATAATATCCTGCCATACACGTCCTGTACTGCGGGGCATCGTCCGCCGGGCATCGACGTGCCTGACCCGACCCTGGTATCATTCTGTCTGTAACCCATCTCGCTGACTACCCCCGAGTGAATCGAATGAGCCCTATTTCTTCCCTGGAAGCGGCCGACTCGTCCCCTCGTTTGATGACGGCGGAGAGCAAAGTTTGTGATCCAAACCGGTCCACCAACTGTTGGGACAGCCTTGCCCGACGGATTTTGGACGGCGAACGACTTATCGAATCCGAAGGATTGGCCATACTCCGTTCGGCGGACGAGGAATTGCTGGACTTGCTGGCCGCTGCCTACCGCATTCGCCGGCATTACTGGGCAAATACGGTACAGCTGTACTTTCTGATGAATGCCAAAAGCGGCCTCTGCCCCGAGGATTGTTCCTATTGCTCTCAGTCCAAAGTCTCTTCCGCCGAGATACCTCGATACAACCTCTTGAATCGCCAGCAGATCCTGGATGGCGCCCGGATCGCCCACGAACGGAACGCCAAGACCTACTGCATCGTGATTTCGGCACGGGGGCCCAATGAACGGGAGATGCGCGCCGTCGAAGAGTTGGTACCGGAGATCAAACAGCAGTATCCGCTCGACGTCTGCGCCTGCCTGGGCCTGTTGACCAGCGAAGACGCTCGCCGACTGAAAGCCTGCGGAGTGGACACGGTCAACCATAACTTGAATACCAGCGAAGAGCATTACGCCAGTATCTGTTCGACCCATACGTACCAGGATCGAATCGCCACGTTGCGGGCCGTGCGCGAGGCCGGGATGAAGATTTGCTCCGGCGGCATCATGGGGATGGGCGAAACCGATCAGGACATCGTGGGTATGGCGTTCGCGCTGCGGGACCTGCAGGTGGAATCGATCCCGGTCAATTTCTTGAATCCGATTGAAGGAACGCCACTTGCCGGGATCCGTGCATTGAATCCACGCCGCTGTCTGCGAATCCTGGCGCTGTATCGTTTCGCCAATCCGGCGGCCGAGATTCGGATCGCGGGCGGCCGCGAACTGCATCTGGGCAGCATGCAATGCCTGGGGTTGTACGCGGCAAATTCGCTGTTCGTCGGCGACTATCTGACGACAAAGGGGCAAGCTCCGGAATCCGACTATCGCATGATCGAAGAGATGGGATTCACGGTGACGCGGGAAGGGCCGGGCTGAACCGCCTGTGGTCCCAAGTGCTGCCGTAGTCGTAGGGTGGGTCGAGGTACTCCGAGGCTCACCAGCAGTCGTAGCGTGGGTCGAGATACACCCTCGACACTCTCGACCCACCTGCATTGCTGCGACTAACGCTTCGGGGAGATCCAGATAAATGACTGCTCCAATTCGTCTTTGCGCACTTCCCACTTGAGGTTGGGTTTCGCCAGCACGCGATCGAGCAGCTTTGCATAGTAGGTACGTTTTCCGGGCAGCGAGACAAGGGTTTCTTCGAGGTTAACTTTGGCGCGTGCCAGTCCGTTTCGGTCGTAGAGGAATGGCACGCCAAGCCGCTCCTGGATGGCGGGCATCGCGTCGCTCAGCGGCGTATTCTCGATTTCCACGTCCAGAAATTCCAGCAACTTGGGGACGGTATCGGTGGTGGGCCGATTCAGCGGCCAGCCGATCGGCCAACTCTGTTCCGCGTCACGAACGTCGATGATGCGAATCCGCGGGGCATCGCCGCGCGGTTTCTCGGGAACGACCACCAGTCCCACGGGCCGCATGGCCGCGGCGAGCGCCGTGCCGGCGGCCAGTCCTTGCAGCTCGTCTTCCAGCGGCGTGGTGTCCTGCAGTGCTTCTTTGGCTTTGGCCTCGATCACGATTTCCACTGCGATCAGCCGGTTGATCATCGAGCCGATCTCGCGCGGTGATTTACCGCGGGTCGAGAACGGTACTTTGACCGCCAGCTTTTCATGCACTTCCACCAATTGTTTTGCCAGCAGTCCGAATGCGCCGGGCTTTTCACCAATGGATTCATCGCCGCCCTCCTGCAGTTTTTCAATCCACTGCTTCAACTTGCCGCGCTCGTTGACTCGAAACGTGCCGCCAGGCAGCAGCAACATGTTGTTGGCCCGCACGACGCCCATGACGCGGTAGGTCGTGCGATTTCCGAGCGATTCGCGTTCGATGTTCGGGCGATCATCTCCCCGCGCGTTGCGGATCCGGACACTGGACTGATTGATTCCTTTGAACAGTTCGATCCAGTCCTGGGCCGCTGTCGGCGCCAGTCCACCTTCGAGCACGATTTCAAAGTCGACGGCAGGCGCCGGGGTTCGAGCAGCCGGCGGCGGGGCAGGCAGCGCGACTCGTTCCTTGACACCAAGAAGGGTAAGCAGCGCGGCGAGACTGCCGATGACGGCCGAGCGGATAACGGCCGAGCGACGCAAACGATGGAATGGCATGAGCAGAACCCCGTCAATCCGCTGGAACCACGGGCGTAACCTGTTCGATGAGCTGATCGCTGAACAGGGGACGCATCAACTTACTACCGTCCAGTATACGCGGGAACGCCATTTTGTCGTGCTCTCCCCTGGAACTTGTGGGGGCTTCGTGTCAAGATGGCGACCGATCGTGCGGATTGAAGCGCGATTCAAGGCCTGGGGACTTCGAAAACATGACCGACACGTCGCGAATGGCTGTTGTGCTTGCCGCCGGAATGGGGACACGCATGAAGTCGGACCTGCCCAAGGTCCTGTTTCCTGTCTGCGGACGACCCATGGTGCATTTCGTGCTCGACGCCCTGGAACGGGCCGGCGTCACCCGCACCATCGTTGTCGTGGGATATCGTTCCGAGCTTGTGCGGGCGGAATTGGCAGGGCGATCGGTGGAATTCGCCGAGCAGACCGAACGCCTGGGAACCGGCCACGCCGTCAAGATGTGCGCGTCCCAACTCGCCTCGCACCACGGTCCCGTGGTCGTGCTTGCCGGCGATTCCCCTCTCGTTCAGGATGCCTCGCTTTCGGCGCTGTTCGCGGAATTCGACCGCTGCAATCCGGCCTGCCTGCTGGGAACGCTGAAGAAGGACGACCCCACCGGGTTGGGGCGCATCGTTCGCGACGCGACCGGTGCGTTCCAGGGCATTGTCGAGGAGAAAGATGCGACCGCGGAACAACGGCTGATCCGGGAAGTGAACATGAGCACTTACGTGTTCGATGTGCGCGAGCTGCTGCATGCGCTGGGCATGCTCCGCAACGACAACCGGCAGCGCGAGTACTATCTGACGGATTGCCCCGGGATCCTGTTGCGCGAGGGCAAGCACGTTCGCGCGCTGCCCGTTCTGCGTCCTTGCGAGTCGTTCAGTATCAACACCCTGGAGGAATTAACAGGCGTCGAAGCCGAGATGGAGCGTCTGGGGTATCCCTGCAAGCATTGAGTCGTTGTCGCTGTTTTCCCGTCGAATGCATGAGGTCCGCGGATGCGAGAATTGAAGATCTTCAGTGGCAAGGCCAACGTGCCGCTCACGACGCGTATTTGCGAATATTTGAACCTGCCCCTGGCGGGAATTTCGCTCACCAAATTTCCCGATGGGGAGAATTTCTGCAAGATTGACGAGGACGTTCGTGGGCGCGACGTGTTCCTGGTGCAGCCGACCTGTCCGCCCGTGAACGACAATTTGATGGAACTGTTGATCATGATCGACAGTTGCAAGCGGGCCAGCGCCGAACGGGTCACGGCGGTGATCCCCTACTTCGGTTACGCGCGACAGGATCGCAAAGACGAGGGGCGGGTGCCGATCACCGCCAAGCTGGTCGCGAACATCATTACGCGAGCCGGGGCGGATCGCGTGCTGACGATGGACCTGCATGCGCATCAGCTGCAGGGCTTCTTCGATATCCCGGTCGACCATCTCTACGCCGCGCCCGTGCTGAACGACCATTTTCTGAACATGAATCTGCCGCTGGATCAGGTCGTGATCGTCAGTCCGGACGTGGGTAGCAACAAGCGGGCACTGGGGCATGTGCGCCGCCTGGGTGGCGAGTTGGCGATCATTGAGAAACGGCGGGTCAACGCGCTGGAGACGGAGCAGAAGAACATCATCGGTTCCAGCGTACGCGGCAAGATCTGCCTGATGTTCGACGACATGATTACGACGGCCGGTTCGGTTTGCGGTGCCGCCCGGTTCATCCACGAACAGGGGGCGCGCGAGATCCACATTGCCGCAACCCATGGCGTACTCTGCGGCCCGGCGGTCGATCGGTTGCGCGAAGCCCCGGTCGACAGCATTACGATCACCGACAGCATTCCGCTGGACGATTCGAAGCGGCTGCCCAAGATCAACGTTTTGACCGTCGCACCGCTGTTGGCCGAAGCGATCAAGCGGATCCATCACGATCAGTCGATCAGCGTGCTGTTCGATTCGTCCAAGGATTGACGTCGGGTGCGGGGACCGTGCATCTGGGCAGGCGAAGCGGTCGCGCGGCGCGCTACTTGACCCTGCCGTTCCCGGCCTGTAGTTTCATTGGCTGCCGTGTTGTCAGGCCGACCCTGCACTCGACTGGGGAAAACCATGCCGCTCTCGCAAGCCCATCGGAAAATCAAGTTCCACTCTCCGCTCGGCGACGATGTGCTGCTCGTTACCTCCTTTGCCGGCCGGGAGGAAATCTCCCGTTTGTTCCGCTTCCAGCTTTCGATGATCTCGGAAAAGACCGATATCGAGGCCAAGGATATCGTCGGCAAGAAGGTTTCCTTCACCGTCGATCGCGACGAAAGTACCGTGCGGCATTTCAGTGGATTTGTCAGCCGTTTTTCGGCGGGCGACGAGGAGGAAGGACGCCGCAACTACCGCGCGGAAGTCGTGCCCTGGCTCTGGTTCCTGACTCGCACCGCCGATTGCAGAATCTTCCAGAATCTCAGCGTGCCCGACATCATCAAGCAGGTCTTCGGCGACGCCGGTTTCTCCGACTTCAAGCTCGATCTGCGAGAACAGCACGAGAAATGGGAATACTGCGTCCAGTACCGCGAAACCGACTTCAATTTTGTCTCGCGCCTGATGGAACAGGAGGGAATCTTCTTCTTCTTCAAGCACGAGCAGGACAAGCACGTATTGCACATCGTCGACAACAAGGGAGCCTACTACGATTGCGAGGAAAAAAAAGTCGACTTCCCGCTCAAGGTCGGTACGCGGGCAATCAAGGACCATATCACGAGCTGGGAGCACGAATACGAATTCCCGTCCGGAAAATGGGCGCAGACCGACTACAATTTCGAGACGCCCAGCACCAGCCTGCTGGCGCAGACCGACAGTGTGATCTCGCTGCCCGACATCAAGAAGTACGAAGTATTCGATTTTCCCGGCGAGTACGAAAAGAAGAACGAAGGGGATGCGGAGACCAAGCTGCGCATGGAGGAAGTCGAAGCGGCTTACGACATCGTCGCGGGCAGCAGTTTCTGTAAGTCGTTCATGCCCGGCGGCAAGTTCACCATCGGAACCCATAAGTCGGCCACGGAAGAGGGTAAATCGTTCGTCCTGACTTCCGTTACCCACTCCGCCCATGAACTGCAGGCGTACGAATCGGGCGCGAACGAGGAAGGCGGGTACGATTACCACAACAATTTCACCTGCATCCCCGCCTCGGTCGTCTTCCGCCCCGCGCGGATTACGCCCAAACCGGTCAGCAACGGGCTGCAGACCGCCGTGGTGGTCGGCCCGGCGGGCGAAGAGATTTTTGTGGACAAGTATGGCCGCGTCAAAGTGCAGTTCCATTGGGATCGACTCGGAAAGAAGGACGAAAACAGTTCCTGCTGGATCCGCGTTTCTCAAACGAATGCCGAAAAAAGTTTCGGCGCGATTCATATCCCGCGGATCGGCGCGGAAGTCGTCATTTCGTTCATCGAGGGGGACCCGGACCGGCCGCTGATCGTTGGACGCGTCTACCATGCGGAAAACATGCCGCCGTACGGACTGCCCGCTTCCAAAACCATCTCCGGAATCAAGTCCAAGACTTACAAAGGCAGCGGCTACAACGAATTCGTGATGGACGATACGCCGGGCAAGGAACTGATCCGGGAACATGGCCAGTTCGACAAGGACTCCACGATCGAACACGATTTGCGCGAGCATGTGCTCAATGACCGCACCCGCGACGTGACAAACAACGAGACGATTACGATCGGCAACGATCGCACGGAGTCCGTGGGCCACGACGAGACGCTGACGGTCGCCAACAATCGCACCGAATCGGTGGGCGTGAATGAGACGCTTTCGGTCGGTTCCAACCGCAGTCGCACGGTCGGCTCCAGCGAGACCGTAACCGTCACGATGAACCGCACGCATACCGTCGGAATCAACGAAGCGATTACCGTGGGTGTAGCGCAGGAAGTGACCGTCGGCGCTGCACGGACGGTCACGGTCGGCGGAGGGCAGACCATCAGCGTCGGCCGCAATCAAGGCTTGACGATCGGCGGCAATTTGAACGAAACCGTCGCCAAGAACCGAGTCGAAAAGATCACCGGTAATCGCACGTCGAATGTCGGCAAGAACGACACGCTCTCGGTCGGTAAGAAAATCAAGATCGACGCAGGCGACGAAATCGTGCTGCAGACGGGACAGGCCAGCATCACGATGAAGAAGAACGGTGATATCGTGATCAAGGGAAAGGACATCAAGATCGAAGCCATGAAAAAGGTCTCGTCCAAAGGCATGGAAGTCAACTCGGAGGCATCGACCAAGAACGTCACCAAAGGCGCGATGGTGACTGTCGAGGCGTCGGCGATCAATACGATCAAAGGATCGCTGGTCAAGATCAACTAAAGGCTCGCGAGTCCCCGCATGACATCCATTCCGTTTCGATTCGTGCTGGCGGCACTGGCGGCGTGGCGGATCGCGTTCCTGGTGGCGCGCGAGGATGGACCGGCTCGGCTGTTTGCGCGGCTTCGCGATGGACTAGGAACGGGAACCCTGGGGCGATTGGTTGGCTGCGTAAAGTGCGCCGGGGTCTGGGTAGCGGTACCGTTCACGTTTTTCGTTGGCGGTACCTGGATCGAGCGGATTGTGGTCTGGCTGGCAATCGCCGGCGTGATCGCGTTGATTGACGAGTGGACGCGTCCGCCGTTCGAATGGAAAGACGTCCCGGAACCCGCGGCAGCGCCGACGGCTGCCGGGTTCGAGGAGCGTGACAAGTGAGTTGCTGCGAATCGGCCCCGGTTACTCACCCGCTATCGTCACGGCATCGGTTGCGGGTCCGCTATTACGGCGGACGACCGATCGAAGTCACGGGACCGGTCACCGGCACACGATTCCGGTTCTCCGGGAAGCAGCCGCTGCATCTGGTCGATCCGCGGGACGCCGTGCAGTTTTCCCGCAATCGGCTGTTCCGTTTGGAAGGGCTTGTGGAAGTGCCGGAAACAGAATCGGATTGACGTGCGGCGGCCGAGCCAGCGAAGGACGGCCCCGCGACTGTGGACAGCGAATCGCCAGGAAGGAATCGGATGACAGACGACAAGTTGGATGCGGATGACGTCGGCGACGGCGATTCGGAGGAAGCGGTCGCTGCCGCATCGGCCGATGCACTGTTGCCCGGTGCTGATTACTCGAATGCCGACCTTACCGGGCGGACGTTGGAGGGTGCCAACCTGCGTGAGACCCACCTGCGGGGCGCCAACCTGCAGGGCGTCAACCTGCAGGGAGCGGATCTCTCCCAGACGGACTTGACCGGCGCTGATCTTCGCGGAGCCGACCTGGCCGGCGCCATTCTGGAGAATGCCGGTCTGAACGACGCGGACTTGAGCGACGCGGTGCTGCAAGGTGCGCGGCTGACCGGCGTGCGGGCTGCGCGGGCTCGCTTCGACAGGGCTCGCTTGGCGGAATGCGATCTGAGCGGCGGCGACTTTCGCAAAGCCCGCTTTCAGCGCGCGGTGATCTGCACGTCCGATCTGGCCCACGCGGTGTTAGCCGGCTGCGACTTTACCGGCGCCGATCTCGAAGGATCCAACCTGGCATCCGCGAACCTGACTCAGGCAGTGCTGATCGCCGCCCGAATGATTGGCGCGAATCTTACGGCCGCAATTCTGGTCGAGGCCGATCTGTCGGAGGTGGACCTGAGCAGCGCGAACTTGAGCCAGGTATCGGCGACGGGGGTTGTCCTCCGCGGTACCAATCTGGCTTCGGCCAATCTGCGGTTCGCCGACCTGTCCGCGGCCCGACTGGAGAAGGTGAATGCGCCGCAAGCGAATTTTGAACGCGCGGCGCTGATGCGAGCCCGTATCGTGCATTGCTCGGCGAGCCAGGCGACCTGGGAATTTGCCGGTCTGCGCGGCGCCGAACTTTGCGACTCGAAATTCACCGATGGCAACTTCGTGGGTGTCGAATGGGACCAGGCGACCGCAACCCGATGCGACTTCACGCGAGCCGACTTTTTCTGGAGCGACTTCGAACGGCTCCGCGTCGACGCCTGTATCACGCTTGAAGCGCGCCTTCCCGTCAAAAGCGGCGTGGCCTTCGGTCCGAAGGACGATAAGGCTCCCGCCGTGCCGCGACTGCCGCTGCATCGAACGGCCATGAATGGCGAGCAGCGCCAGGCATGCCTGGAGATTCTGCAGGATCGCGGAACCTGAACGGTGGAGCGGTGGCCATGACGGGCGTTCTATTCGAATGCACAGCCGGAGAATCGGCGGGACGAAAAATCCGCATCGTCGACGGGCAGCGGTTGATTATCGGTCGCACCGAGGCGGCCGAATGGACTTTCCCGCACGATCGCGAGATGTCGTCGCGACACTTCGCCGTCAGCTGCGGGGCGGGCGGCTGCGCCATCCAGGATCTCAACAGTACCAACGGAACTTATGTCAATGGCGTACGCGTCGTCGATGCGCTGCCCGAAAATGGTGCCGAAATCCGCGCGGGGCGCACGCTGTTCCGCGTGACGGTGGAGGGCGCCGCGCCGACTGGAACGACCACTCCGAACCAGGTTCCGCCCGACGCCAGTTCCGAATCCAATGCCGAACCCGCAGCCGTACCGAACATTGGACCCGACGCGATACAAAACGAGAGCGAACCGCCGCAATACGACGATGCAAAGCGCGTCGCCGACAGCCAGAATGAACTAAACGAGTCGGTGCCGCCTGTCGTTCCCACGACTGCCGTCGACGTGAACGCGGGCATGGACGTGGGACTGGTACTGATTCACGTGTTGAATGGGCCCCAGACGGGACGTGCGCATATCTTGCGCGTGGGCCAATCCCAGACGTTCGGCGCGACCCAGACGGCTGACATCGCGATTCCTGGGGATCCCTACCTGTCAGGACAGCATTTTGAACTGTTGCACAACGGGGATCATTGCCAGATCCGCGACCTGAAAAGTACCAGCGGAGTCTGGTTGAACGACGTGCGCGTGCGGCGAGCCCGATTGCGGTCGGGCGACGTCATCCTGGCCGGGAGGACGCGTTTTCAAGTCGAACTGGAGTGGAAACCGCGCGATCCGGCGACGGGCCGTACGCCGGCCGAACGCCCGTCGCTGCAAGACACCGAGAGTTCACCGCCGTCAGCCGGCGACCTTGTCGAAGCGACACCCGCCGTGATCGACGCAGCGCTGGAAATTCCGCTGCTGGAACTACAGAATCAAACCTGTTTCGCCGCGGGGATGCTGCCATGGATCAATCGCAATGGGGAAACAAGACTGACGGTCGTCGTAAAAGCGACCTATGAACTGACCGCCCAAGGTAAGCTGCAGGTCGCCGCAGCGCAGCGGCCGCTGCAGGTCGGCGATAAGCACTATCGCGATGACCCGTTAGCACCGGTGGAGTTTGAAACGGAGCTCGTGCCTTTCAAGCCGCTGGCCGATATTGTGCTGGTTGGAAATGCATGGCCTGCGCAAGGGCAGTTCGCAACCCAAGTCGACGTACGTCTGCGAGTCGGCCATCTCACCAAGGTCCTGCGTGTGATCGGCGACCGACATTGGTCGTTGCCCACGTACTTGAATCTGGTGCCGACGATCTCAACGCCGAAACCGTTCGAATCGATGCCGATTACGTACGATCGCGCTTTTGGAGGAATCGATCCGACGTCAGCCGCCTACTGCGCCGAAAACCCCCAGGGGACCGGATATATCGGCATCGTCTCGCCTAAATCGGTGCACGGCAAGAAACTGCCGAACATCGAGGATCCTCAGCATCTGATCATCGCCTGCGACACACGGCCGAGGCCGGTCGGATTCGGATTCTATGGACGAGGCTGGCAGCCGAGGCTGCGTTATGCCGGGACGTATGACGAACGGTATCAAAAGGAACGAGCTCCCCTGCCGCCGCTCGATTTCTCCAACCAGTTTTACAACGGTGCCCATCCTGACTTGCAGGTGGAAGGATATCTGCAAGGCGGCGAATATGTGGAATTGGAGAATCTCTCGCGCGAAGGCATACAGCGATTCTCCTTGCCAACTGTTTTCCCGCGCATCGCGTTGACCCGATTCGATGCGGCCGATCTGGCCCGCACGGCCGCGATCCCGGGAATTGAGCTGGATCCTGGTCTGGACGAGGACGACCCGATCGTTCCGGTGCTCGATACCCTGGTCATGATCCCCGACCAGCGCCAAGTCTATCTGGTCTATCGCGCGGTTTTCGCGCTGGCCGATCTGGAGAATATCGATATCGCGCGGATCCGTGTGTTCCTGCCGGACGGCGGCACGAAGAACGATTCCTGATCGGAACCGGATAGCGAAGACCACGGTCGGTTTGGCTCGGCGGGGGCTGGAAGTCCCCACCACTCCGCGCATGGACAATTCCTTTGCGACTTTGCGCCTTTGCGAGAACCGATACTTGGAACAGATCACGCAGAGGCGCAGAGGAGCGGCGAGCGGCGAGCGGCGAGCGGCGATCATTATGCGCCGACGAAGCATAGTACGCGGTATTCAACTTGTGATGCGTTATCCGCGGGCGTATACTCTCGGACCAAGGGCATGTTCGGAATCTAGGAGTCGATCATCATGGGTAAGCCGGCAGCACGACTGGGCGATTCGACCATGCACGGTTCGCCGTTGCTCGGCGCGCCGTGCCCGACCGTATTGATTGGTGGCAAGCCGGCCTGGCGGATCACCGACCAGCATACCTGCCCGATTCCGAACGCGCCGCCGCCCGCATGTTCCGGGACGCCGCATGGTCCCGGAATCACGACGCCCGTCCCGGACGGCGGATCGGGTGTTTGCATGATCGGCGGAAAACCGGCGGCGCGCGTGGGCGACATCGTGATGGAACCCGGTGCGCTGATCCCGCTCCCACCCCCCAACAACATCGTGGTCGGCGAATTCACCGTGCTGATCGGCATGGGTGGCGGCGGCGGCGGCGGCGGCTGCGCGGATACCTGAACGCCGTGAACCCTTCGGCCCGTGCGGCCGAATCAACGGTCATCCGTCGCCGATCAATCGATCGGCAGGACACCGACATTGATGTACGCTTCGATCATCTTC
>Ga0233425_10004911_pt1 | contig 21796 bp, 17 predicted proteins | sample Watercolumn_Towu_2_FD_181712 | JGI IMG/M metagenome (GOLD analysis project Ga0233425, IMG submission 181712) | Freshwater microbial communities from Lake Towuti, South Sulawesi, Indonesia - Watercolumn_Towuti2014_140_MG | ecosystem: Environmental > Aquatic > Freshwater > Lake | place...
GTCTCCTCAAGCATGGGTGTGCGTATCTGGCAGTATCCGCAGGACTCCATCTCCTGGGACGCCTTCCTCTCCAGCCACTGCCACAGCCTGACATCCGCCGGCAGCACGTCTTCCATCCCTCTGACTGAATTATATTTCATCCGGCTATCTCACTCTGCCCTTCATCACCATGCCAACCTTGAACGTGACGACCTTGCGCTCCGGTATCGGCACCGTAGTGCCGGTCTTCGGGTTGCGGCCGACCCTCGACTTGCGCGACTTCACCTTGAATACTCCGAAGTTGCGCAGCTCCACCGTCTCGCCTCTCGACAGCGCCGCGATTATATGGTCGAGCGTACCCTGGACGACCTTCTTGACGTCTATCTGCTTGAGCCCTGTCTCTTCCGATATTTTAAGCGCTATATCTTTCTTAGTCATGCCGTCCTCCGTTATGCAGCTTTGTTCTTTTCGAAAAATCTTTTAAGGAAAACCCCTACGGGGTTGAACTGCTCGAGCCTCCTGCGCTTATTCTCGAGCCGCTCCACTATATTGTTCAGGAACACGTAAGAGTCGCGCCAGTCCTCGTTCAATTTTTTAATGTTCTTCTCGGACATCAGGCGTATGCCGCTGATAGACAGGACGTCCCCGACCGGATCGGTAAGGCGCGAATGCGGCATGTAATTGACGTCGAGGCCGCTCTTCACCTCGAGATACTTCGCCCGGATAGAATCCCTCGTTTCGAGAAACTTGTCCTCGTCTTCCCTGGAGATCGTCTCGCTGGATATGGCGCTGTTATAAATAGAGTGGAACTTCGTCCAGAATTCGAGAAAACCCCTGACCGCCCTTATATCCGCCTCGGTCTTCTTATCTATCATATGGAACCTCAATGAGTTATGATAACACCGGCGGGCGTTAAAGTCAACTGTTAGGTTCGGAAACCCACAACGTCGCGGCCGAAAAGTTTTTCGACGTCCCTGACAAGGCCCTCGTGAGGCTCTACGCAGAAGGCGTTGCCTATGGACACCACCGTCTTGTTCTTGTCCGGCTTCACGAAGCGCAGATATACCGGTATGCGGCCGGGATACCGGGACAGCACCTTCTTCAATTTCTCAAGCGCGAGCGCGTCGAGCCCCATCGTCAGCAGGTCTATCATTACGGCCTTTGTGTATTTCATCCTGACGGAATCGAGAGACGCTATCTCGTTGGCTATTATCTTGGGCTCCTCTTCCCGGAGGCTTGCCCGGCCTTTAACAAATACGACGGCGTCCTGCTTCACCATGTTCGACACCTTGGAAAAAGTGGCCGGGAAGACCAGCACCTCCAGCGTCCCGCTCAGGTCTTCAAGCGAGATTATCGCCATCTTCTCTCCGGTACGGCGCGTCGTAGTGAGTTTTATTTTGGATATTATCCCGCCGATGAGCACCTCTTCTCCGTCGCCGCGAGTACGCATCTCGGAAGCCAGGCACGTGGAATAGGTGCGCAGCGTCTTCTCGTACTGGGTCAGCGGATGCTTGGTTATGTAGAAACCGAGCATCTCCTTTTCGTACAGAAGAAGCTGGTTCTCCGGCCATTCGGGTATGTTGGGGGTCTCCTGATAGGATTTCTTGAAATTTTCCTGGTCCTCGAAGGTCTCGAAGAAAGACATCTGGCCGGTCATCCTGTCCTTCTGCCTGCCGCCGGCCACCTCAAGGGCCCTGTCTATCATCGCGGACAGCTGGGAACGGAAAAGCTTGAGAGAATCCATGGCGCCGCAGCGGATAAGGCTCTCGATGACCTTCCTGTTAACCAGCCTCGAATCGACCTTCTCCGTAAAGTCATATATCGATTTGAAGGCCCCTATCTTCTTACGCACGGAGATGATGGAATCTATCGCCCCCTGTCCGACATTCTTTACCGCGACCAGCCCGAAGCGTATCGAATCTCCCACGACCGTAAAGTTCGCGTAACTCTCATTGATGTCCGGAGGCAGGATCTTTATGCCCATCCTCACCGCCTCGGCGATATACTGGGCTATCTTGTCGAGGTTGTCCTTTTCACTCGTCAGAAGCGCCGTCATGAACTCGACCGGATAATTGGCCTTAAGGTAGGCCGTCCTGTAACTTATCACCGCGTAGGCCGCGGAGTGCGACTTGTTGAACCCGTATCCGGCGAACTTTTCTATCTGGTCGAATATCTTGTCGGCGGTCTTGCGGTCGATCGAGTTTTTTATGCAGCCCGTAACGAAGAGGTTCCTCATCTGGACCATGACCTCGGGGGTCTTCTTGGCCATCGCCCGGCGCAAATTGTCGGCCTGCGCCAGGCTGAAACCGGCAAGGTTGTTGGCGATCCTCATAGCCTGCTCCTGGTACAGTATGACGCCGTACGTCTCTTCCAGGATAGGCTCGAGAAGCTTGTGGTCGTACCTGACCTTTATCGCGCCGTGCTTCCGCTTCATGAAGTCGTCAAGCATCCCGGATCCCATCGGGCCCGGCCTGTAGAGCGCGACGAGCGCGATGATATCTTCTATCTTCTTGGGATCAAGCTTCTTCAGCAGGTCCCGCATGCCGGAGCTTTCCAGCTGGAATATGCCGGCCGATTCGGCATTCGCCAGAAGCTTATAGGTCTTCTTGTCATCGAGAGGCAGGCTGTCTATGTCGACCTCCACGCCTTTGGTGCGCTTTATTATCTTGAGCGCCTCGTCGATAACGGTAAGCGTCCTCAGGCCCAGCAGGTCCATCTTGAGAAGGCCTATCTTCTCCAGGGAAGTCATGGGATAAGCGGTCGTAATCTGCCCCTCTTCTATCTTGTAGAGCGGAACGTAGTTGACCAGCGGCTGCTCGCCTATGACGATACCGGCGGCGTGGGTCGAGGCGTGCCTGGTCAGCCCTTCGAGGACGAGCGAAGTGTCGATAAGCTGCGCTATCTTCGCGTCGGCCTTATACAGGCTCCGCAGCTCGGGCTCTCTCTCCAGGGCGTGCTCGAGCGTTATATTGAGTTCCGTCGGGACCAGCTTCGCTATCCTGTCGACATCCGCGTACGCCATGCCGAGAGCGCGGCCGGTGTCCCTTATGACGGCCTTGGCCATCATCGTTCCGAAGGTGATTATCTGGGCGACGTTCTCTTTGGAATATTTACGGACGATGTATTCGATGACCTCACCCCTTCTCTCGTAACAAAAATCTATGTCTATATCGGGCAGGCTTATGCGCTCGGGATTGAGGAAGCGCTCGAAGAGAAGGTCGTATCTCAGCGGATCGATATCGGTTATCCCGAGGGCGTAGCTTACCACGCTTCCCGCGGCGCTCCCGCGGCCGGGACCCACGGGTATCTTGCTCTCTTTCGCGAAGTTGACGAAGTCCCACGCTATAAGAAAATAGCTCGGATATCCGAACTTCTCTATTACCTTGAGCTCATGATCCACGCGGTCGGTGACCGACTTGTCGGCCTGAGGGTAGCGTTTCTTTATTCCGTCGTTCACCAGCTCGCGCAGGTACTCTTCCCGGGTCTTGCCCTCCGGGACCTTGAACTGGGGCAGGTGGTGCTTCTTGAAGTCGATCTCCAGGTTGCACTTCTCGGCTATGACAAGCGTGTTCCTGAGGGCCTCCGGCGCCACGGCGCCAAATGTCCGGGCCATCTCTTCCTTGGACTTAAAGTAGAACTCCTCGGTCTGCAGCTTCATCCTGTTGGGATCTTCCATCGTCGTCTGCGTCTGTATGCAGAGGAGCGCCTCGTGTGCCTTTGCGTGATCCTGCTCCAGGTAGTGTACGTCGTTGGTCGCGACCAGCCCCACGCCCATGTCCCTGGACAGCTTTATCATCTCTTCGTTTACTTTTTCCTGCTCGGGTATCAGGTTGTCCTGTATCTCGAGATAAAAGTTGTCTTTTCCGAATATGCTCTTGTACTCGTCGGCAACCTTGCGCGCCTGCTCCATCTGGCCCGTCTTGATCAGATGCGGTATCTCGCCTTTCAGGCAGGCGGACGAACAGACCAGACCGTCCTTGTGCCTGGCCAGTATCTCTTTATCTATCCTGGGACGGTAATAGAAACCTTCGAGGAATCCGGCGGATACCAGTTTCATCAGATTCTTGTACCCGACTTCGTTCTTGGCCAGAAGTATCAGGTGGTAAGAAGCGTCCGATATGCCACGGCTCGACTTATCGAACCTGGAGTCGGGGGCTATGTATACCTCGCTGCCGATGATGGGCTTCACGCCGCTGCGCATCGCGAGGTCATAAAACTCTATGGCGCCGAACATGTTTCCGTGGTCGGTTATGGCGCAGGCGGGCATCCTCAGGTCTCTGGCCTTCATTATTAGAGGCTCGAGTATGCATGCGCCATCCAGCAGGCTGTACTGTGTATGAAGATGGAGATGGACAAAGTCGGAGTGATTCATCGTGAGTGACTATCTATATATTTGGAAAGAGATCCCTGGATTACGCGCTAACCCATCCGACGCCAGAGGCGTCGGATAGTTGGACATTTTCAGAGAAAATGTCCTAACTGACTTAAACTCAATCCTTTTCCATAGGAAAAGGATGACCGGGCATTTCAATAGAAATGCCCAGGTCTACTTCCCCATACCGACGCGTTGAGCGACCTGGAACACTTTACCTTCCGTCTGTATGGAAGGGGCTATTATGATCTCTGTCTTGTGCATCTCTTTGATGTTACCGGCGCCGACGTTGCCCATGGATGTCTGGAGGGCCCCCATAAGATTCTGCGAGCCGTCGTCGACTTTCGCCGGGCCGTACAGTATCTCCTCGAGAGAGCCTGTAACCCCGACCCTTATCCTGGTTCCCCTCGGGAGGTTCGCGTGAGGCGTAGCCATGCCCCAGTGATATCCCCTGCCGGGCGCTTCCTTGGAACGCGCGAAGGCCGATCCCACCATTACCGCATCGGCGCCGCAAGCGAAGGCCTTGCAAATATCGCCGCCGGACGACATACCGCCGTCTGTGATTATCGGGACATACCTCTTGCTCTTCTTGTAGTACGCGTCCCTTGCGGAAGCGCAATCTATCGTCGCGGTTACCTGAGGTACTCCTATGCCGAGCACGCCCCTGGTGGTGCACGCCGCGCCGGGGCCTATACCCACAAGCAGTCCGCTGCAGCCGGTCCCCATAAGTTCGAGCGCCACATCGTACGTTACGCAATTGCCGATGATCACCGGGATCTTCATAGATTTGCAGAATTTCTTAAAGTCGAGCGCCTTGTAGGATTTTGAGATATGCTTTACGGTCGTGACCGTGGACTGCACTATAAACGCGTCGGCCCCGGACTTCCCGGCGATCTTGCCGAACTTTTCGGCCCTTTGCGGTATGGCGCTGACTACCGGCGAGGCTCCGCTTTTCTTTATCTCCTCGATACGCCTGGCCACAAGGTCCTCTTTTATAGGCTCAAGGTATATCCCCTGGACGAGCTTCGTGGCCTCTTCCGGACTGGCGCGCGCTATCCTGTCCAGCACCTCGTCAGGATTCTCATACCGCGTCTGCACGCCTTCCAGGTTGAGCACGGCTACCCCGCCCATCTTACCCATCGCGATCGCGAATTTTACGTCCACGACTCCATCCATAGCCGCGGCCAGTATGGGAACCCGGTACTTCTTACCGCCTATGGACCAGGAGGTATCGACCTCCTCCGGATTTATCGTGACTCTTCCGGGAACGAGAGCTATTTCGTCAAATCCGTAGCAACGCCTGACCTTACGACCTACGCCAATGTAGAACTGTGCCATCATTCCTCCGTTGAATTAGCAGGACCGTTCGTTTACCCCGCAGCCAGAAGGCCATACCCGTGAGAGTGTGGATGAATGGCCTTCGGGCGGGATTCCGCTCCATGGTAGAGATCGGGATCCCGCGTTAAAAGATGCCATGGCCGTAAGGCCATGGAGCTTCACACGGGATAATTAAACCAATTGTTCAGATATAATATATAATAACGGAGCCGTTGTCAATGCTAAAAGAACGGGCCCCGATAATCGGAGCCCGTTCTTTAACTCTGTACTCTTAACTTGGTACTCTTAATACATGCCCCCCATGCCGCCCATTCCTCCCGGAGGCATGCCGCCCGGCATTCCCGCAGGGGCCTTCTCGGCCTCGGGTATGTCGGTGACCACCGTCTCGGTAGTTATCATAAGCGACGCGATCGAGGCCGCGTTCTGCAGCGCCGAGCGCGTAACTTTTTTCGGATCGATGATTCCGGCCGCTATCATGTCGCCGTAGACGTCCTTATCGGCGTCGTAGCCTTCGTTCGTCTTCATCTCCCTTACCTTCTGGACGACGACCGAACCCTCCATGCCGGCGTTGTTGGCGATCATCCTGATAGGCTCTTCAAGGGCCCTCTTTATGATCTCGGCGCCGATCTGTTCGTCTCCGGAGAGTTTCAGCTTATCGAGCGAATCGACGCAGCGCAACAGCGCCACGCCGCCGCCGGGAACTATGCCTTCCTCGACGGCCGCGCGGGTCGCGTGTAACGCGTCTTCAACGCGCGCCTTCTTCTCTTTCATCTCGGTCTCGGTAGCGGCCCCGACGTTTATGACCGCGACTCCGCCGGCGAGCTTCGCGAGCCTCTCCTGCAGCTTCTCCTTGTCATAGTCGGAATCCGTATCGGCTATCTGGTTCTTTATCTGTCCTATCCTCGCCTGGATGTCGGCGGTCTTGCCGGCCCCCTCGACGATGGTGGTATTGTCCTTGTCTATCCTTACCCTCTTAGCCCTGCCCAGATCCTCTATCTTCACGTTCTCGAGCTTAATACCGAGGTCTTCGGTAACGGCCTTACCGCCGGTCAGGATAGCGATATCTTCAAGCATCGCCTTCCTTCTGTCGCCGTAGCCCGGCGCCTTGACGGCGGCGCACTGCAGCGTGCCGCGGATCTTGTTCACGACCAGCGTCGCCAGAACCTCGCCCTCGGTCTCCTCCGAGATTATCATAAGCGGCTTGCCGGCCCTTGCCACCTTCTCGAGAAGCGGCAGTATGTCTTTCATCGAGCCGATCTTCTTTTCGTGTATGAGGATGTACGGATCGTCGAGCGAAACCTCCATCTTCTCCGCGTCCGTAACGAAGTACGGGGAGAGATATCCCTGGTCGAACTCCATACCCTCCACGAGCTCGAGCTCCGTCTTCGACGCCTTGCCTTCCTCCACCGTAATGACGCCGTCCTTTCCGACTTTCGTCATGGCGTCGGCTATAAGGTCGCCTATCTCGCGGTCGTTGTTGGCCGCGATAGAAGCCACCTGCGACACTTCCTTCTTATCCTTGGAGTTGATCGGCTTGGCAAGCTTCTTCAGCTCTTCCACGACCCTCTCCACGGCCTTCTCGATGCCGCGCTTGAGCGCCATCGGGTTCGCGCCGGCCGTTACGTTCTTGCAGCCTTCCCTGAATATCGACTCAGCCAGAACAGTCGCCGTGGTCGTGCCGTCTCCGGCGTTATCGGAGGTCTTCGAAGCTACTTCCTTAACAAGCTCCGCGCCCATGTTTTCATACGGGTCCTTGAGTTCGATCTCTTTCGCTACGGTAACGCCGTCCTTGGTGATGGTCGGCGCGCCGAACTTTTTGTCCAGCACGACGTTCCGCCCCTTGGGCCCGAGCGTAACCTTTACCGCCCTGGCGAGCTGCTCGACGCCGCGAAGTATCGCGCGTCTTGCCTCATCGCTGTATAACAGTTGTTTAGCCATGTTCGCTATCCTCCGGGTTTGTACTCATATCCGACGCCAGCGGCGTCGGATGGCCGGACATTTCAAGAGAAATGTCCGGGCCTATTTTACTATGGCAAGGATATCTTCCTCTTTGAGGATCAGATATTCTTTGCCTTCCATCGTTATCTCGGTGCCGGAATATTTTCCGAACAGGACCTTGTCGCCGGCCTTTACTTCGGGGGCGATCGTCTTGCCGTCCGATACCTTGCCTTTTCCTACCGCGACCACCTCGGCCTGCTGCGGCTTCTCCTTTGCTGTATCAGGAAGGACTATACCGCCCCTCGTGACCTCTTCGGCTTCGAGGACCTTCACTACGATCCTGTCGGCCAGCGGCTGTATCTTCATAGCCATACTCGCTGCCTCCTTGTTTTTTGCTTACCGAAACGTACCCAGGATTTTGCCTTATCAAAATCTATGTTAGCACTCAACTCAAATGAGTGCTAACAAATCAGCATTATACTCGCAGGCTGAAAGTTGTCAATATTTTTTTGCGAAAATATTTTTGCTAGGGAGCGAGCAGCGCGAGGCCTTTGAGGGTGAGGTCTTCGTCCACTATCTGGATCGCTCTTGAGTAGCGCTTGATAAGACGCGAGTTGCCGCCGGTCGCTATGACCTTGGCCCGACGGCCGATCAGGCCGCGGTACCGCGCGGACAGGCCGTCGCACATGGCGCCGAAACCGAAGAGTATGCCGCCGCGCATACTGTCGGCCGTATTCTTGCCTATGATGGCGGTCGCCGCCTTAAGCTCCACCTTGGGCAGGAGAGCCGTCTTGCGATATAATCCGGACAGCGACATCTCTATTCCGGGAAGTATCAGGCCTCCCAGATACTCTCCCCCGGCCGACACTATATCGAAAGTTATGGCGGTGCCGAAATCTACTATTATCGCGGGCGCGCCGTAAAGTCTCTTGGCTGCGAACGCGTTCACCAGCCTGTCCTGGCCGACCTCTTTCTTATTGCTGTAGCGATTCACAACCGGAACTTCGATGTCCCTGCCCAGTAAAACGGCGACTTTTACGCCGGCCTTGCTCAGGCTCATTAAAATGCGGGACGATGCCAGCGGGACAACGCTCGATATTACTGCGGCGCCTGTATTCTCAGCGCCGATCCCGGCCGCGCGCAGGAGGCCTTTAAAAAATCTGCCGTACGCGGATGAGGCGTTCGTCGGCGTCTTGGACTTTTTAACAAGCCTGCCGCCCCGGAACACCCCGGCAGTTATGCTCGTATTACCTATGTCTATCGCCAGTATATTTTTCATCTTGCCATTATAACGTCGCCTGACGACACCTTCTCCAGCACCCCTGAATCCAGCCGCACGATGAGAGCGCCGTCACGGTCTATGTCATGCGCCCGGCCTTCGAACGACCTCTTGGGCAGCATCACCTTGACCCTTGAGCCGAGCATCGCGGAAAGGCCCTTCCACTCCTCTATAATGGACTTGGCTCCTCCGGCTTCCAGTATATCATAATATTTCTCCACCGATCCGATAATACTCCTTGTAAGCTCTATCCTGGAGACCGGCGTCTCCTTGCCCGCCTCCTCAAGCTCGGCCTTAAGGCTTGACGCGCCCTTGGGCAACGATCTTACCGGGGTATTCACGTTGACCCCTATGCCAAGAACGACAAAATCTATACTATCCTGCTGGGCCCTCATCTCCGTCAGTATGCCGCACACCTTCCGGCCGTCTACCATTATATCGTTCGGCCATTTTATCAGCGCCGGCAGCCCGGTCGCCGCGCGTATAGCCTTTGAAACGGCCACAGCGGCGAGCAGCGTTATTTTCGGTATCTCGTTAGGCGCAAGCTCAGGCCTGAGTATGATAGACATGTATATGCCCCCCTTCGGAGGTGAGACCCATTGCCTGCCATGCCTTCCCTTGCCGCGCGCCTGCTCTTCGGCTATTATCACCGAACCCTCTTTCATCCCCTTCTCGGCGAGAGAGTAAGCCACATCGTTGGTCGAATCGGCCTTTTTGTACGAGACTATCTCCCGGCCCATCACCCTTGTCCCGAGCTTCCATTTTATCTCACCCGGAATAAGGCGGTCGGGAACTCCTATGAGGCGGTAACCGAGATGCGGCAAGGCTTCGATGTCGTACCCCTCATCCCTCAGCTTCTCCATTCGCTTCCACACCGCCGCCCTGGATATCCCGGAAAGCTTGCACAGATCCTCGCCGGAGACGTACGTACCGCCGGCGTCCCTTAGTATATCCAAGATCTTCTCATCTAGCATCTTTCTTCCCCCGCCCTGGATTAGCCTTCTTCTCATCCTGCGGCATGGCGTACCTCTCTTTAAGCTCCCTGATCTGGTCCCGAAGTACTGCCGCCCTCTCGAACTGCAGGTTTCTCGCCGCCAGCTCCATGTCGCGCTGGAGCTCGCTTATCAGCATGGTGACGTCATACTCATCGTCGGTCTCCTCGACGACTCCGGCTATGACCTCTCTGGCCTTCTTATAGGACTCTATCCCTTCCTTAACGGCCTTTTCGATCGAGCGCGGAGTTATGTTGTTCGCCGCGTTAAACTCCGTCTGTATCTTGCGCCTCCGGATCGACTCATCGATGGCGCTCTTCATGGAGCGCGTAATATTGTCGGCATACATTATGACACGCCCGTTAAGATGGCGCGCCGCGCGTCCGGCCACCTGTATCAGGCTGGTCTCGCTTCGGAGAAAACCCTCCTTATCGGCATCGAGTATCGCCACAAGCGAAACTTCCGGAAGGTCCAGTCCCTCCCTTAAAAGGTTTATTCCCACCAGGCAATCGAATTTATTCAATCTTAAGTCGCGCAATATCTCCACGCGCTCTATCGCGTCTATTTCGGAATGCAGATACTTGACCTTCAGGCCGAAATCCGCCAGGTATCGCGTAAGGTCCTCGGCCAGGCGCTTTGTAAGCGTCGTTACAAGTACGCGCTCCTTCTTCGCGGCCCTCTGGCTTATCTCTTTCATCAGGTCGTCGATCTGGTTTTTAGTGGGCCTGACTTCGATGGGCGGATCTATGAGGCCGGTGGGCCTGATTATCTGCTCGATGACCCGGCCGGCCGAGCGGCCAAGCTCATAGTCCGCCGGCGTGGCGGATACAAATATCGCCCCCGGTATGATCTTTTCGAATTCATCAAATTTCAGCGGCCTGTTATCGAGCGCGGACGGCAGCCTGAATCCGTAGTTTATGAGGGTCTCTTTTCTGGCCCTGTCGCCGTTATACATACCCCTGACCTGCGGGATCGTAACGTGCGACTCGTCTATGAACACTAAAAAATCTTTCGGGAAATAGTCTATTAGGCACCACGGCCGGGAGCCTGCCGGACGCGCGGAAAGATGCCGGGAGTAGTTCTCGACCCCGCTGCAGTATCCGACCTCGCGCATCATATCTATGTCATAGTTGGTCCTGGATTCCAGCCTCTGGGCCTCCACGAGTTTATTCTGACCCTTGAGCTCGGCCAGGCGCTGATACAGCTCATCCTCTATCGACTTTATCGCGGCCTCCACGCGCTCGGGCGTGGTGACAAAATGCTTGGCCGGATATATCGCCGCCTTCCTGACATTGTTTATGACTTCTCCGGTGAGCGGGTCTATCTCGCATATGCGCTCTATCCTGTCGCCCAGCTGCTCCACCCTGTAGGCCGTCCTGGCGTACGCCGGATATATCTCCACCGTATCGCCGCGGACCCTGAAGGTGGACCGCTTGAGATCGTAATCGTTGCGGTCATAATGTATCGAGATCAGTTTTTTCAGGACGGCGTCGCGGGAGATCTCCTGGGCCTCCTCGAGGAATACCAGCATCTCGCCGTATTCGGCCGGGGACCCAAGGCCGTATATGCAGGATACGCTGGCCACTATTATCACGTCATCGCGGGACATGAGAGAGCTCGTGGCGGAAAGCCTCAGGCGGTCTATGTCCTCGTTTATCGACGAATCTTTTTCGATATAGACGTCGGTCTGCGGTATATACGCTTCGGGCTGGTAATAGTCGTAGTAGCTTACGAAGTATTCGACCGCGTTGTGCGGGAAGAACTCCTTGAATTCGCTGTATAGCTGGGCGGCGAGGGTCTTATTGTGAGATATGACGAGCGCCGGCTTTCCTATACTGGCGATGACATTGGCCATCGTAAACGTCTTGCCGGAACCGGTAACACCCAGGAGCGTCTGGTATTGACGCCCGGATCTTATTCCGTCGGTGAGCATCCTTATGGCTTCCGGCTGGTCGCCTTCGGGGGAGAAACCGCTTATAAGCTTAAAGTTGGCCACGTCCGGCTCCGGTACGGTTCGGCGGAGAAGCCGATCACATCATCTCCAGGGACATGTCGATGGGTTTGAGCGAGGCCGTCAGCGCTCCGACGGATATCATATCCACGCCCGTCTTCGCGTAATCCTCTATCGTGTCGAAGGTTATCCCGCCCGAAACTTCAATGAGCGGCTTGGCCCTGGACAGCTTTCGTATCTCCACGCAAGACCTGACTTCGCGGGGGCTCATATTGTCGAGCATTATTATGTCGGGCTTTCCGGCCAGGGCGTCGCTGAACTCCTCCGCCGTAGTGACCTCTATCTCTATCACAACTCCCTTCTGATTCCTCTTCCTGGCCGTTTCTACGAGGCTCTTTAAGGACCGGTCTTTGTTCGCGGAATTTTGCGTCCTGTAGCTCTGTATATGGTTATCCTTGATAAGGACCTGGTCATACAGCCCCATCCGGTGGTTGGTGCCGCCGCCGCATGCGACCGCGTACTTTTCCAGGTATCTCAGGAGCGGAACGGTCTTTCTGGTGTCCATGACCCGCACGCCGTACGGATTTACCCTGTCCGCGAACCGCCTCGTCGCGGTCGCGATGCCGCTCAGGAATGTCAGGAAGTTGAGCATCGTCCTTTCCGAGCGCAATATCGACGACGTGTGCCCCTCGATAAAGGCGAGCTCCTTGCCGGCTCCGACGGACGCGCCGTCCTTGCAGTTCGGCTTAAAGCGCACGCTGTAGTCGACCTGCCCCATCGTCCACTCGGCTATCTCCAGCCCGCAGACGACGCAGTCCTCTTTCGCGACCATCACGGCCCCTGAGCTCGCGAACTTATCGACGAGAACGGCGGACGTTATGTCGCCCTTCCCTATGTCCTCTTTAAGCGCCGCCTTTATTATCGGCAGCACCCTCTCCTTGTCCAGCGCCATACTCATCCTGTAAATGTGCAATCCGGCCGCAACATATTGCCCTATCGACCGAAAATTTTCGTCACCTTTTCGAATATGCCGAACTTGATGAAATCGTTATAGAATATGAATACGGTCAGCATTATGAGCAGCGTCATCCCGATATTTACTACCGCCTCCTGCGCCTTCATGGAAAGCGGTTTGCCGCGCAGCTTCTCGATCCCCAGGAATAGTATGTGCCCTCCGTCCAGAACCGGCAGCGGCAGGACGTTGAATATCGCCAGCGACGCGCTCAGTATCGCCATCAGGTGCAGTATGTATACCAATCCCAGTTTCGCCGCCTGGCCCGTTATGACAAATATGCCTATCGGCCCCGTCAGAGACTCTTTCATGGAAAGCCTGCCGGTCAGCATCGACCATAGGGCCTTGTACGTCATCGCCGTCAGCTCTATAAGCTTCTTGCCGCCCATGGCGAAACACTGCGGGAACGGGTAGCGCTCTTTGCCTATCTTCTGGGACGGAGTTATTCCCAGGAGCGCCACCCTGGTCTCATGGCCGAATATATCTTTGGTGGAGCGCACAACCGGTTTTATCCTCATCTCGAAGTTCCTGCCCGAACGCTCCACCGCCAGCAGGATGTCGCCGTCGACATGCTTGCGTATCTCCCCGGTCATGTCCTCCCAGAATCTGACGCTCTTGCCGTTTACCGACAATACCTTGTCGCCGGCTACGAGCCCGGAGGACTTGGCCGGATAGTCCGGGAGAAGCCCTCCGACCTCGGTCGTAAGGGTCGGACTGCCGAACATGAATATCGCCGAAAATATGAGGAACGCCAGCATGTAATTTGTGAGGGGGCCCGCGATAATTATCTTGAACCTGTCAAATACGCTGCGCGAGAGAAACTCCCGCCTGTGATGCGAAAGCTTCTCCCACGGCTCGTCGCCGGACATCTTTACGTAGCCTCCCAGAGGTATGGCGGAGATCAGGTATTCGGTATCGCCTTTTTTGACCGAGCATATCTTGGGCCCGAACCCGAACGAGAACTTCTCGACCCGCACACCCAGCCACCTGGCGGCTATAAAATGGCCGAATTCATGTACGAGCACAAGCACGCTTAAAACGGCGACAAAAGATATTAATGATAACAAAGTGCCCTCGCTTCCTCTCTGGCCCAGGCGTCGGCGTCAAGGATATTTTCGACAGACAGCCTGCCACCCTTATTCTTGTGCCGCCCCAGGACCTTTTCTATTACCTTAGGTATACCTGAAAAACTTAAGTTCCCTTCGAGGTAGCACTTCACCACCTCTTCGTCCGCGGCGCAAAGTACGGCGGGAGCCGTCCCGCCGGCGCGCGCCGCCTGCCTCGCGAGCTCAAGACACGGGAACTTGCCGGTGTCCGGCGCGCGAAAACCGAGCGACGCCGCTTTCGGAAAATCGACGCGCTTGACTATGGCGCCGCAGCGCCTCGGATAGGTCAGCGCGTACTGGATAGGCAGCCGCATATCCGGAACGGCCATCTGCGCCAGGACCGCGCCGTCGGAAAATTCCACCATGGAATGCACGATCGCCTCGGGGTGAATCAAGACGGAGATCCTGGACTCGTCGAGGCCGAAGAGCGCCTGGGCCTCTATGACCTCGAGCCCTTTATTCATCATGGTCGCCGAGTCGACGGATATCTTCTTGCCCATGGCCCACTTGGGATGCTTCAATATGACACGCGGCCGCAGGCTGTCGAACTTTTTCGCGCTTACGTCCAGAAGCGGGCCGCCGCTTCCCGTCAGATATATCCGGGCCGGATCCTCCCGCCTGCCGTCTATGCACTGGAATATCGCGCTGTGCTCGCTGTCTACCGGGATTATCTTCACGCCCTTGGCCTTCGCCATGCCCATAATGATCGCTCCGGCGCAGACGAGGGCCTCTTTATTGGCCAGGGCGATCGCCTTACGGTGATTTATCGCGTAGATAAGCGGCACCAGGCACGCGTTACCGCTGATGGCGAAAACGACCTCATCCACGTCTCTCCTGGCCACCAGCTCGCGCAATCCGTCAGAGCTGCAGACGACCTTTGTCCCGCGCGGGACCATGGCCTTTATCTTTGGAACGAGCAGGCCGTTACCTATCGAGACTATCTTCGGCCTTAGGCGGCGGGCCTGGGCCGAGAGGAGATCCACATTGGAATCGGCCGACAGGGCCACCACCCTGAATTCGCCCGGCATCCTCGAGATGACGTCGACCGTATTGACTCCTATGGAACCCGTGGATCCCAGTATCGCTATTCTCTTCATCGCTTCATCAGCACTTCCACATAGAAATAAAATATCGGGGCCGTGAACAAAAGGCTGTCGATCAGGTCCAGCATGCCTCCGAAACCGGACAGGCTTGAACCGGAATCCTTTATCCCGCAGTCCCGCTTCAAAAGAGACTCCGCCAGATCCCCTATCAGGGCGAGTATGCCCAGAAGTATGCCGAGGGATAGAAGATGTCCGTATGGAAAGCTGGGAAGATAAGCCTTGCTCGCCAGGGCCGCCACGACGCTGAAGGCCATCCCGCCGAGAGTGCCCTCCACCGTCTTATGCGGACTTATCCTCGGTATGAGACTGCGCCTTCCGAGGGAGCTTCCTATGAGGTACGCTCCTATGTCCCCCATCTTTGTCACTATCACCACAAAGGCCACCAGCCACGCTCCGCCCGGCATGAACTTCAGCTTTACGAAAAATGAGAAGAACCACGCGATGTACAGAAGGCCGAACATGGTTACGGCTATGCTGGCTACGGCGCTATCGCCGTCGCGGCGTATGAACTGCAGCACGAATATGAAGAGGCAGGCTATCACTATGAAGAACGGCTCCAGGGTGAAGTAGCCTTCAATGCCCTTCTGGAAATATATAATTATCGGGACGAGAGCGCCTATGATCATCCCGAAATATTCATAGACCACTATGCCCTTTCGCCCGACCATGCCGAAGAATTCCTTCAGGGCCAAAGCTATCATCGCCGAAGCGAGCAATGTGAAGACCCAGTTCGGGCAGAAGAACGTGACAAGCGCCACCAGCGTGGCTACAAGCACGCTTGTAGCCGTCCTCTTGGCCAGTGAATGGCTATCCACCGAACCTCCTGTCCCTGTCGCGGTATTCGTCTATGGCCTTCCTGAGGTCTTCCCTCCTGAAATCCGGCCACAACTTCTTCGTCACGTATATCTCCGAATAAGATATCTGCCACAAAAGAAAATTCGATATCCTGTACTCCCCGGAAGTCCTTATCAACAGATCCGGGTCCGGCAGGTCTTTGGTATACAGATATTTCGAAAAAAGTTTTTCATCGACATCTTCAGGCCCGAGTTTTCCGGTCTTCACATCGGCTGAAATGGCGCGGACCGCGTCGATTATCTCGGGCCTGCCGCCGTAATTCAGGGCGAGGTTGACTATAAGACCCGTATTACCCCTGGTTTCGGATATAAGTTTTTGAAGCCTGTCCTTAACGGCCGGCGGCAGCTCCTCCATGCGGCCTATGACGGAAAAACGTATGTTGTTCTTCTTTATCTTGTCCCCTTCCCTGTCTATATACTCCTGAAGCAGTCCGAACAGGGCTCCGACTTCCGCCTTGGGCCGCTTCCAATTCTCCGTCGAGAACGTATACAGCGTAAGAACCTTTACGCCGAGATCTCCGGCGGCCTCCATGGCCTCCTGGGCAGATTTTACGCCTGCCCGGTGCCCCATGATCCTTGGAAGGCCTCTTCGGGCGGCCCACCTGCCGTTGCCGTCCATTATTATCGCTATGTGCTTTGGTATATGTTCGTTCTTCGCCATCACTTAAACAGCGATGGGGGACGGTAGCGCCCCCCATCACCGATCCTCATATTTGCCCATCCCTGCGGTCCATCTATTTCATCAGCGCGTAGGACATGATAAACGAAGCGAACACTATGGAAACCATCGACATGAGTTTTATAAGTATGTTGAGGCTGGGTCCCGAGGTGTCTTTGAAAGGGTCTCCGACCGTATCCCCGACGACCCCGGCCTTATGCGCCGGGGAACCCTTGCCGCCGTAGTTGCCTTCCTCGATATATTTCTTCGCGTTATCCCACGCGCCGCCCGAATTTGCCATCATTATGGCCAGCACAAACCCCGAAACAGTCGCGCCGACAAGCATTCCGGTAACGCTATCGATACCGGCAAGTATCCCTATAACGATCGGCGTGGCTATGGCCATAGCGGAAGGCAGGATCATCTCCCTCTGAGCCGCGGCGGTCACGATACTTACGCATCTGGCGTATTCTGGTTTGGCCTTGCCTTCCATCAGGCCGACGATCTCCTTGAACTGCCTGCGCACCTCGACCACTATGCCGGCGGCGGCCCTTCCGACCGCGTTCATGGTCAGCGAACAAAAGACGAACGGCAGCATGCCGCCGATAAAAAGCCCGACCAGCGTCCTGGGGTTCATAAGCGACAGGTCTATCTTGCCGCCCAATACGTATATCTGATCACGGTATGCCGCTATAAGCGCAAGAGCGGTAAGGGCAGCGCTGCCGATAGCAAAACCTTTGCCGGTAGCCGCCGTGGTATTTCCGAGCGAGTCGAGCGCGTCAGTCCTCTGGCGCACCTCTTTCGGCTGATGGCTCATCTCGGCGTTGCCGCCGGCGTTATCGGCTACGGGGCCATAAGCGTCGGTCGCCAGCGTTATCCCGAGCGTCGAAAGCATCCCGACCGCCGATATGGCTACACCATAAAGCCCCATATTCGGATTGGCCGCGCCTCCCGAAAGATAATAACTCAACATGATCGCTACGCCTACAACCACTACCGGGATCGCCGTAGACATCATGCCTACCGAAATGCCGCTTATTATTACAGTCGCCGGACCGGTAAGCGCCGAATTCGCTATGCCCTTAGTCGGCCTGTATTTACTGGAGGTGAAATACTCCGTAGACAGACCTATCAGCACTCCGGCGATAAGGCCGGCCAAAACCGACCAGTATATACCTATGTACTGCATGCCCAGATTTATCCTGACGACGAAGAACGAAGCTATCGCGACTATGATGGAGCTTGAGAAGACCCCGCGGCGGAGGGCCATCAGGAGCACCCCCTGGTCCGCCCTCTCTTCGGTCTTTACAAAAAAGGTTCCGATTATCGAGGCCAATACTCCCACCGCCGCCATCACAAGAGGTATCGTTACAGACTGAAGGCTCATCCCGAGGCCTCCGAACGCGGCGACACCGAGCGCCATCGTAGCCACTATCGAGCCCACATATGACTCGTACAGATCGGCTCCCATGCCGGCTACGTCCCCCACATTATCTCCGACGTTGTCCGCTATGACGGCCGGATTTCTCGGGTCATCTTCCGGTATGCCGGCTTCGACTTTTCCGACCAGGTCGGCGCCCACGTCGGCGGCTTTTGTAAATATGCCTCCGCCCACCCTGGCAAACAGCGCCTGGGAGCTCGCGCCCATCCCGAAGCATAGCATGGTGGAAGTTATCGCGCCCAGCTTGTCCATCCCCGCCGGGACAGGATGAAAATTATAGAACCAATCTAGGAAATAGTACCATATCGACAAATCCAGAAGACCAAGGCCCACGACCACAAGTCCCATTACCGCTCCGGATGAAAAAGCTATATTGAGCCCCGCGTTTAAACTGGCCTTGGCGGCGTTGGCCGTGCGCGCGCTTGAGCGCGTGGCGATGCTCATGCCGATAAATCCTGAAAGACCCGAGAATAATCCTCCGGTCAGAAAGGCGAACGGCACGAATATCGGAAGCAGGCGCTTAAGAGCAAGTATCATCAGTATCGCGAACATCGCGCCGAAAAATATTGCGACACCGGCGTATTGGCGCTTCAGGTAGGCGTAGGACCCTTCCCTTACGGCATCGGCTATCCTTATCATTTCATCCGAGCCCTCGGGCTTCTTCAATATCTTAAAGGCCAGATACCCCGCGAAGGCGAGCGCCAGGACAGAGCCGATCGGCGCCAATATCAAGAGGTCGAGGTGCATTTCTACTCCCCTTTGGTAAACGTCTGTTTTCTGTCAGAGCCTACTGAGACCAAAGTTATCTTCGTCTTCATCAGGGCCTGTATCCTCTTCAGATAGTTCTTGGCGTTTTTGGGCAGCTTCGAATACGATGTGATCCCGGATGTGTCCGTCTTCCAGCCAGGCAGCTCTTCATATACGGGCTGGCAGGCGGACAGGACTTTAATGCTGGACGGGAATTCGGTATAGGCCTTTCCCTCATATTTATACGAGGTGCATATCTTTATGCGATCGAGATCGTCCAGAACGTCGAGCTTGGTCACGACTATCTCGTCTATGCCGTTTACCAGTATCGAATGCCTGACCACCACGCTGTCGAACCATCCGCATCTGCGGGGCCTGCCCGTCGTGGCGCCGAATTCTTTTCCTTTGGTCCTGATGCGGTCCATCAGGTCTTTGGTAAACTCCGTAGGGAACGGCCCCTCGCCCACCCTGGTCGTATAGGCCTTGACCACCCCTATGACCTTGTCGATCTTTCCGGGCCCCACTCCGGTGCCGGTCGAAGCCCCGCCCGCGGTCGAGTTGGAAGAAGTTACAAAAGGATATGTGCCGTAATCCACGTCCAGAAGAGTCCCCTGGGCGCCTTCGAACAATACGCGCTTACGGCTTTTGATGGCGTCGTTAAGCATAACCTTTGTGTTGCATACGTACTTGCGTATGCGCTTGCCGAAATCGAGATACTCCGCGTAAAGTCCGTCAAAGGTGAAGGGCTTGGCGCCGTATATCTTGGACAATATATCGTTCTTCTCTTCGAGGTTACTCTGCAGCTTATCCTTGAGCGTATCCGCCTCGAGCAGGTCTATGACCCTTATCCCGGAGCGCGCGACCTTATCGGCGTAGCACGGCCCTATGCCTTTTTTTGTGGTCCCTATCTTGCGCCGCTTCTCTTCTTTAAGCTCGTCCAATAGCTTATGATACGGGAATATGACGTGCGCCTCTTCGCTTATGAACAGCCTGCCGTCAACTTTTATACCCCTGTCCTCCAGCATCTTTATCTCTTCGAGGAGCGCCTTCGGGTCTATTACTACGCCGTTACCTATGACGCATATCTTTGCCTTGTGCAATATGCCGGACGGGATAAGGTGCAGTATGAAGGAGTCGTCGCCTATCACCACGGTATGCCCGGCGTTATTTCCGCCCTGGTAACGGGCTATCAGGTCCATCCCGGCGGAAAATATATCTATAACCTTCCCTTTTCCTTCATCGCCCCACTGGGCGCCTATAACAACAGTGCTTGGCATAATATATTCCCTCTTGAGATATTATCTTCTGACAGAAGGCGGCAAGACCGGCGCCCTGGGAGGCGTTGGCTGGCTCTGCTGTACTCTGGGCGGAGACGGCGGCTGCTGCGGAGGCCGCGGAATATCCCGGATCCGCGAGTTATTGGAGGCCTGTTGGGCCTGCCTTATGGATTCCAGCTGCCTGTTTATGCGTTCCGCGTTCAGGCGGGCCTTCTCCTGCTGTATCTTTTTGCACAAAGCTATCAATTTATCTCTTTCCAGCTTTTCCAGCCTGAGACCGTTATAAGTATAGTACTCGGCGCCGGACTGATCCTTTTCCAGCTTAAGCCCGGGGACAAAGTCCATGACCTCGTCACCGCGCTCCAATATCGTCTCTATATGCTCTATGATCTCGCTGCTAGACATATCTTCCAGGCCGCGCGGCTCCTGTTTGCTGTCTTCGACTTTCGGCCCGGCGTCCTTGGCGGAAACCTGGACCTTTGCCTCAGGCGAAGCCGGCCCATCTGCCGCCAATCCGGACATCGGAGCAAAAAAAATCGCTATAAAACACAACGGGTATAACCTTGGCATGTCGCCTCCTTATCTTTACGGAGTCATCGTGAAGATCTTACGGGCTATGTCGGGGTATTTCGCTATGAAGCGCAGCTCGTCTTCGGTAAGAGGCTGCTGCGTATGGACGTTGGCGTAACGCACAAGCTCGAGTATCTTCGTAGCGTCTTTGTCATCCTTAAATTTAAGTTCAAGCTTATCGTATACGTTGCGGAACCCCTTGATCCCGCTGTACTCACCGGCGGTTATCTGGCGGCCCGTCTCTATTATCTCCGGCTCTCCCCTGCCGAGCTCTTCGAAATCGTACAGCTCGTAGTTGCGCCTGTCCTTCAATGCGCCGTCCGCATGTATTCCCGATTCGTGCGCGAAGGCGTTCGCGCCGACGCCGGGCTGGTTTATCGGTATGGGCACGCCGAAAGCGTATGAGGCGTATTTTGCTATCTTCCATGCGTGGTTCAGTTTCACGTTCTCATCGAGCGGATATTTGCCGCTGAATCCTGCCGCGTATTTCAGGGCCAGTATGACGCTGACCAGATCCGCGTTGCCCGCGCGCTCGCCCATGCCGTTTACCGTTGTATTTATATAAGCGTCGACGCCTGCATCGATGGCAGCCTTAGCGCCCGCGACCGAGCATGCCACCACCATTCCCAGGTCGTTATGGCAATGCACCTCTACCGGCAGCTTAACCTCTTCGGCCAGCAGCTTTATCCTGCTGTATATCGTGAACGGATCGTCGTACCCGAGCGTATCGCAATAACGCACCCTTGCCGCCCCCGCCTTTTTGCCGGCTCGGGCGAACTTTATGAGATAATCGAGGTGCGTGCGCGAAGCGTCCTCGGCGTTTACGCAAACCTGTTTTACACCCAGCTTAAGCGCCACCTGCACGGCCTCGGTCATCTCTTTTATAACGTCGTTCCTCGTGTACTTTCCCTGGAATTTTCCGCCGATCATCTGGTCCGAGGTCGATATGGAGAGGTTCAGGTATTCGACCTTTGTCATCTTGCAGGCCTTCTCTACGTCTCCCTTTATCGCCCTTATCCAGCCGCTGAGCATTATGGGCTTCAGGACGCCCATCTTCACGAGCTCGAGGTTCGCGTTTATATAATTGGTCTCATGCCTTGTGACGGGGAATCCGAATTCGGACTGGGCGACGCCCATCTCGTTGAGGTACATGTTTATCATCGTCTTCTGCAGCTTCGC
>Ga0233425_10004912_pt1 | contig 21792 bp, 15 predicted proteins | sample Watercolumn_Towu_2_FD_181712 | JGI IMG/M metagenome (GOLD analysis project Ga0233425, IMG submission 181712) | Freshwater microbial communities from Lake Towuti, South Sulawesi, Indonesia - Watercolumn_Towuti2014_140_MG | ecosystem: Environmental > Aquatic > Freshwater > Lake | place...
GCAGGCACTTCCGACTGATCCGTTTCACGAAGCGGCTGCCGCCCTCGGTTCGGCGCTCGGTCGCTCGCCAGAGGAGATTGAGCGCACGCTGCGCGCGCGCAGCGACGACCGCTATGTGGTGCTCGACACTGACCTCACCGAGTCCGAGCTTGAGGCGGTCCGCAGCCTAAAGCTCGACGGGCTCGGCATCGAAACAAAGCCAGTGCGCGAGTATCCGCAGGGCTCAGTCGCAGCGGGAATCGTTGGCAAGGTTGGGTTCGAGCACAAGGGGCTTGCCGGCATCGAGCTCGCGCAGGAGGCGCGGCTGCACGCGCGCGATGGAAAGCTGACTTTCCTCCGAGATGTGCAGCGCAATGTGCTGCACATCGACGATGAGAGATTCGTCGCCCCCGACGACGGCGAGGATGTGCGCCTCTCGATCGACCTCGTGCTGCAGGACATCTCTGAGCGGAGGCTCGCCGAGGCGGTGCGTCAATACAACGCTGGCGGCGGACGACTCGTTGCGATGGATCCCGAGAGCGGCGACATCCTCGCGATGGTCGACATCCTTCGCAAACGACCAGGTTGGGCCGAAGTGACCGACGATCCATCGCGGCGGATTCATCCGGCGCTGGGTCGCAATCGAAATCTCACCGATCCCTACGAGCCTGGCTCGACATTCAAGCCGTTCGTCTGGGCTGCCGCCACCGAGTGCGGCATCTTCAACCCCGAGACGCGCGTGCCCACTCCCGCGAACGGTCCCTACCGCACGGCGTTCGGTCGCGCCATTCGCGATGTGAAGTACTACGGCCCCGTCTCGTGGAAGACTGTGCTTGCCAAGAGCCTCAACTCGGGTATGGCGATCGCGGGCGAACGGATGAGCTTCGAGCAGATGCGTGAACTTGTCGTGGACCGCTACGGCTTCGGCGCGCCGACTGCGGTGGGTCTTCCGGGCGAGACAGCCGGTCTCGTCACGGCCCCAGCAGCGTGGTCGAAGTACACGCAGACATCGGTCGCGATGGGTCACGAGATCGCGGTGACTCCCGTGCAGATGGTCCGCGCGTTCAGCGCATTCTGCAATGGCGGGCTCTTGCCGACGCTGCGGATCGCACTCCTTCCCGGTCCCGACGGGCGCGTAATGGCGACGCCGCGGACTCCGGTCGTTCCTGCGGCGATCGCGCTTGAGACGCGCGAGGCGATGGAGGGCGTGCTCACCGAAGGTACGGGGCGCAAGGCGCAGAGCGCGCTCTACAGAATGTTTGGCAAGTCGGGTACCGCGCAACTTCCCAAGCCAGCGGGGCAGGGGAAGGGTTACTTCGAGGATCGATATGTTTCGAGTTTCATCGCCGGAGCGCCCTTCGATCATCCTCGTATCGTTGTCCTTTGCGTGATCGACGATCCCGACCGTAAGCACGGGCACTTCGGCGGATCAATCGCCGGGCCGGTCGTGCGAGATGTGATCGACGAGTCGCTGCAGTACCTCGGCGTGAAGCCCGATCAGCTCGCTAACCGTCGCTCGGCGATTCTCGCAAGCGGCACCGATTTGCCGCCTGATGCGAAGGACCGCGTCGCCGCCGCTCTCGAACTCACCTCTGAACTCGACGGCGATCTCGCGGCCGAGAGCGCACCGGATGCGCCCGATGCCGCACCAGCACCGCGAGCGGCCAACGCCTGGCGTCCAAGCAATACGGCGCAAGGGATCTCCCCCGCCTCAACGAGCGGCAATCGCCCTGCGGCGGCGCGCACATCGCGCTGAAGGGCCGCGTAAGCGAGCCCGAGCGACTCGACGCCAAGTGTTTGGCGCCCCCCGAATCCGCGCTACTCCAGAATCATTTCTCAGAGGTGATCATCTGCTTGACGCGATGCCAATTCTTCACCCACGCCCGTATCTCATCACGCGAGCGATTGTCTCTTGGGTATGGAATCGATAAACGGCCCTGGGCACTGGGCTTCGTTCTTTCCAACGCACGCCCCGCCGTGTCATCCGTGATGTACGCCGCCTTGGCGTTTCTGGTCAACGCGACAGTCATCTGCTCCGTCCAGTGAGGATTCTCGTCCAGGAGTTGGCAGATCTCGGCGCAAATCAGTATGACGTCCTGTTCCGACTTGAGGTGCGCCTTAGAGTCCGACTCCGAAAGCACTTCCCCCTTCGCTAGTGCCGCCGTGGTCTCGGCCCGTACCGCAAGTGCTGCTCCGAAGCGCTTCGCGATCGTCGCCAATCGGGCGGTGTCAGCCGCGGCGGCGGGGCTCTTGGAGTTCGCGGGGGATTGCGCGGCAGAGGTGCTGGCCGGAGCCGACGCGGGCGCGGGGGATTGAGCGGCGGAGGTGCTGGCCGGAGCCGACGCGGGCGCGGGTGGCGCTGCCGCGCGATGCCCATCCATGCCCTCATCACAGCCACAGACGAGTGCTATCGAGAACGCTGCAACTGCAGCACAAACACCCCACGTTGTGTTCGTCATGGGAAGCCTCCATCATCAGCCTAGTCCGAGAGGGAGGTGGCCGAGACTCTCGGTGCAGTGTTTTCTTGGACGAAGAATGCGACGACCGGGGTGCCGCCGGCGGTGCGGTGGTGGAACGAAGGCGGCAACAACATTATCGGGCGGCCCGCCCCAAGGCCGGGGCGGTGTGGATTCTCGACCGCGCGCTTGGGCACTCTTGGGGGCGAAGCCGAGCTACTCCATCTCTTGTTTGGTGTAGGGCATCATGCCCTTGACGCGCATTTCGACCATCCCGTGCTTCTGGATGATCGCCGCGAGATCCGCGGGGGGCGGACCCGCAGGCTTGCCGGCGGAACCCGACTTCCGCGCCGCATCAAGCGCACGGCTCGCCTTCGTGTTTCTGATGATCGCCGACTTCGCGTGGCTTGTCATCGCCTCAGTCATCTGCCGCTTCCACCGGGGATTCTTGCGTGTGATCTGATCGATCTCATCGCTGATCGACGCGGTGTCTGCGCACGCCTTCCAGTACGCCTGCGTGTCGGCTGCTGAGAGTGTCGTCCCCTTCGCCATCGCCTCAGTGAACTTGGCGCGCGCGGTGTACGCGGTTCCCAGTCGCGTCGCGACAGCCGCCAAGTCGGCGGTCACTGCGGCGGAGGCCGGACCTCCAGAACTCGCGGGAGGTGTAGAGGAGGCGGCGGGTGCTGTCGATGGCGGTGTTGCCGTGCGCGGCGCATCGCTCCCGTCATCGCAGCCAGCGACGAGGGCGCACGAAAGCACTGCCAGCGCGGCACGAACTCTCCATTGCATGCTGATCATGTAAGACTCCATCAGACTCCAAGCAGGAGGCGGCCGGGGTTCTCGATGCAATCCTTCACCGCGACGAGGAAGCCGACTGCCTCGGCGCCATCGATGATTCGATGGTCGTACGAAAGCGCCAGATACATCATCGGACGAATGGCAACAGTGCCGGGGCGGTGCGGATCCTCGACCGCGCGCTTCTTGATCGCGTGCATGCCGAGGATCGCGGATTGCGGCGGATTGAGGATCGGCGTCGACATCAGCGAGCCGTAGACCCCGCCGTTGGAGATCGTGAATGTGCCGCCAGTCATCTCGTCGACCGAGAGTTTGCCGTCGCGGGCACGCACTGCGACTTCGCGCAGGGAGCGCTCAGTTTCGGCGAGTCCCATCGACTCGGCGTTGCGAAGCACTGGAACGACGAGGCCGCGATCGGTGCCGACAGCTACCCCGATATCGACATAGTCGTGGTACTCGATCTCATCTCCCGCGAGGTACGCGTTAGCGCGCGGGTACTTCTGGAGCGCGGTCACGCACGCGGCGATGAAGAAGCCCATGAAGCCGAGGCCGACTCCGTGCGTCTTCTCGAAGGATTCCTTGTGCTCCGCGCGCAGGCGGATCACTTCGCTCATATCGACCTCATTGAAGGTCGTCAGCATCGCCGCGGTGTGCTGCGCGCTCACCAGTCGCTCTGCGATCTTGAGTCGCAGGCGCGTCATCTTCTCGCGTCGAACTCCTCGGCTGCCCGCGGCCCCCGTTGCACGCTTCGCGCCAGCGGAGGCATTCGGCGCGCTCGCTGCAGCGGCGACTTCCACATCAACCTTCATTACTCGTCCTGATGGTCCCGACCCTTCGATCGTGCGCGTGTCGATGCCGCGCTCTGCCGCGACCTTCTTCGCGACACCGGAGACGCGCGCGCCGCCAGCGTCGACCTTCGCGGGCTCCGACTTTGCAGTGGCACCCGCGGCTGCAGCGGGAGCAGGCGTCGCGCCCGCGGGTCGCTTGGCCCTTTCGTCGACGCGCGCTACCAGCGCGCCGACCTTTTGCTCCGACCCGGATTTCGCCTTCAGCGAGAGCACTCCCGAGGCGGGCGCGAGCACTTCAAGCGTCGCCTTGTCCGACTCGATTTCGTTGAGGAGTTCGTCCTTCTCCACCCAGTCGCCATCGTTGCGTCGCCATGAGCCGAGCCGCACTTCCGTGATCGACTCGCCTGGACTCGGGATCGTGATCTCAACCATGTTTAGCCCTCATATGTTCACGCGAGTTCACGCGCTCTTGAACGCCGTCGACTTACGCGCCCTTGGCGCCTTCGATGCGCTGCGACCGCTCGGCGCGGACTCGGATGGATCGTCGAGCCTCTCACCGCCGTCGGGCTTCGACTCCTCGGAGGGTTCGCCCGCGACCACGGCCTCCGACCGCGTTGTCCCAGCGAATACCTCTGCGATGATCGCGGCTGCCTGCCGCTCGTGAGCCTTCGTCGAGCCGACTGCAGTCGTCGAGCTGTCGCCCCTCCCGATGAACTGCGGGTTCACGCCAAAGCTATCGAGCATGTTCGCCTGCACGAAGCGGTATGGCCCCATGTTGCGATGCTCTTCCTGCACCCAGTGCACCTTCGCGCCGCGATACTTCTTGAGGATCGCCTCAACTTCGTCGGCAGGGAAGGGGGCAAGCTGCTCGATGCGCACGAACACGCACCCGGTCGCCGCATGCTCCGCGCGTTTGGCGTTGAGCTCATGGAAATACTTACCTGAGCAGAAGAAGAGTCGTGTCACGGTGCCCATGCGATCCGTGGCCGGGTCGTCGATCACGCGAGCGAAGGAGCCCTGCACGAACGCCGAGCCGGGGCTCTGCGCGTCGGGGAGTCGCAGCATGCTCTTGGGCGAAAGAAGCACGAGCGGCTTGCGGAAGGGCCGGTGGAGATGGCGGCGAAGCACATGGAAGATCTGCGCCGTGGTCGATGGGGCTGCGACCTCCATGTTGTCTTGTGCCGCAAGCTGCAGGAACCGCTCAACGCGCGCGGAGGAGTGTTCAGGCCCTTGCCCTTCGTATCCGTGCGGCAGGAAGAGCACTAGCCCGTTCGAGCGCCCCCACTTGATTTCGCCGGAAGCCATGAACTGGTCGAAGATCACCTGCGCGCCGTTGGCGAAGTCGCCGAACTGCGCTTCCCAGATCACGAGCGCCGAAGGATCCGTGAGCGCGTATCCGAGCTCGAATCCAACGATAGATCCCTCGGTGAGTGGGCTGTTCCACACGCGGAACTTCCCGAGCGCCTGAAGGGGCGAGTGCTTCGCCCCGGTGTCTTGGCAAGTGATGACCGCGTGTCTATGGCTGAATGTGCCGCGTTCGACATCCTGCCCTGAGAGCCGCACCGAGTGCCCTTCAACGAGCAGCGAACCAAACGCGAGCAACTCAGCTTGCGCCCAGTCGACCTTGGCATCAGTATCGAAGTGGCCGCGCGCGCTCAGCAGGCGCGCAATCGTCTTATGCGGCGTGATGTGATCGGGAATCACGGCGAGCGCGGACGCGATGCGCGTGAGAGTCGCGAGCGAGACTCCCGTCTCCACGCTCGCGCCGGAGTACTGGCTCGAGAGTCCGGTCCATCGACCTTCGTACGCGGGCACGACCGGACAGACGGGCTTCACCTTGATCGCAGTCTGCGCGGCGTCCATGCGATCGTGCACGGACTTGACCATGGCGTCCGCTTCGTCACGCGTTAGCGTGCCTGCCGCGATAAGTCGATCGCGGTAGTTGGCCGCGACACCTGCGTGCGACTTCACGCGGCGATAAAGCAGCGGCTGCGTGAACGCTGGCTCGTCCGTTTCATTGTGGCCGTTCTTTCGGTAGCACCAAAGTTCGACGAGCGCGTCACGGTGGAACGCCTGACGGAACTCAGCGGCAGTCTGCATCGCCCACACACATGCCTCCGGGTCGTCGCCGTTGACATGGAACACGGGGACATCGAACGCCTTGGCGAGATCTGAGCAGTATTCGCCGCCGAAGGTGTCCTCGGGATTCGTCGTGAAGCCGACCTGATTGTTGATGATCACATGCAGCGCACCACCCACTTCGTAGCCGGGCAGGCGCATGAAGTTGAAGCATTCGGCGACCGAGCCCTGGCCAGGGAAGGATGAGTCTCCATGCACGAGAATCGGAACGACTTCGGTTCGCTCTTGGTCGTTGCGCAGATCCTGCTTCGCACGGGCGCGGCCGAGCACGATCGAGTTCACAAACTCAAGGTGCGATGCATTCGCCGACGCGGTGAGTCGTACTGGCCCCGATGCGGTGGCTAGGGTCGAACTGTGCCCCTGGTGATACTTCACATCGCCGCCGCCGTTCGCGAAACTCTGTGTCCACGACTCCTCGAACTCCGTCAACGCTTGTTCATAGCGCTTCCCGACCACATTCACGAGGAGATTGACGCGACCGCGGTGCGCGAACGCGAAGCAGAACTCGCGCGCGCCCAGCGCCGCCGCGCTCTCAATGCCAGCGTCGAGCATCGGGATGATCGTGTCAGCCCCTTCGAGTCCAAAGCGCTTCTTGCCCACATAGCGCATGGCGAGAAATGACTCGAATGCGTCGGAGTCCACGAGCTTGGCGAAGATGCGCCGTTGTTGATCGACGCTGATGATCGGTCTTGCGCGATCCTGCTCGATGCGCCGCTCGAGCCAATGCCGCGCCGATAGGTCGGTGATGTGCGCGAACTCCGCGCCGATGCCCGCGCAATAGATGCGCTCCAGCAGTCCGACAATCTCGCCGAGCGGCGCTGGTGATGCGATAGGCAGAGAGCCCGCGTCGAACAACTGCCCGAGGTGTTCGTCGCCAAGCCCGACGCTCTCGAGCGTCAGTACCTCCGGGAAGGGACGCGAAGACCCAAGCGGATCGAGGTGCGCGGCGCGGTGTCCGAACTCTCGGTAGCGCGTGATGAGCAGGTCAACCTGCCGCTGCGCCGAGGGAATGCCGGCTCCCCCGTCCGCGGTTGCGGTCGGTGCCGTTTCGGCCGCCGCTGGCACTGCGGGGCGCGCGATGCCCAAGTCGAAGCCGGCGAAGAATTGCCGCCACTGCGGGTCAACCGAAGCGGGGTCGGCCTGCCATGCCGCGTACATCGAGTCAACAAATGCCGCATCCCAGCCGTTCACCGACTGCCGTGCAGGCGGCGTCGGTTCTGATTTCGCGTGGCCTTCACTGGTCACGATTACTCCGTCTCGATTGGGGGCGCGCGTGCGTCAGAACCGCTGTTCCGACCGATTTGCAAGTGTAGCGACCAGCGCAGAATCCGACGATTCCGAGGTCGAATCGCTCACAGCAGCGCGACGGGATCGACATCGACGGCGATCGCTTCTCCGGGCACCAGAATCCCCGCGTTGCGCGCGGCGGCGATGAGTCGCTGCAAGTCCGCTGCGCGCGGGCAGAAGATCTCTACCTGAATCCTCGCGCGATCTGCAATCCGCGCGATCGGGCAGGGTGCTGGATCATGAACCACGATGTCGCGGTGACCGGGCAGTTTCCTGAGCGCACTCGCGGCATCAGCGGCAAGGCGTTCCGCGACCTCGTGCCGCTCGTCGCGGAAGATCACTCGGGCGAGGCGCGTCGCGGGAGGGAGTCCGTGCGCGACTCGAAGCGCGAGTTCCGCGCGGGCGAACGACTCGTAGTCCTGCGCCGCCGCCGCCACGATGGGTGGCGCGTCTGGCTGAAAGGTCTGCACGATCGCGCGCCCGGCGTTCTCGCCGCGCCCGCAGCGACCGCTCACCTGCGCGACAAGTTGGAAGGTCCGCTCGCTCGCGCGAAAGTCAGGGAGGTTGAGCGCTGTGTCTGCGCTGATGACACCGACGACGCGGACATTCGGAAAGTCCAGCCCCTTGGCGATCATCTGCGTGCCGAGGAGGAGTCGGATGTCACCGCGCCCGAATGCGTCGAGCGTCCGATGGAAGTCGACAGAAGACCCCATCGTGTCACTGTCCACGCGCGCCATCGCCCCTGCCTCCGCGAGTTCGGGGAAGAGGCGAGCTAGTTCCTCCTCCACGCGCTGCGTACCCAGTCCGAAGATCGTCACACCCTTCGCACACCGCGGACATCGTTGGGGCACGGTCTGCATCGCCTGACAGTGATGGCAGCGCGTTGTGCGCATCATGCCGGTGAGCCGTGTGCCAAGGTGCACGACCATGCCAGCCTCGCAGTGATCGCAGCGCATCATCCAGCCGCACGATTGATCGGCGCACGCGATCCAGTTGGCGTAGCCGCGTCGGTTCAGCAGCACGATCGCCTGCCCACCAGTGTTGAACGCTTCTCGCAGCGAGAACTCGAGCGTGGGCCCGATCAAGTGCACGCGACGGTCAGGACGAAGCCGCGACTCAACGCGAAAATCGACAACCTCTACGCGAGGCGTGCGCATGCCAGGGGGTCGCCGCGAGAGTGTGTGCAGTGTCGACACGCCGCGCGAGGAGGCGTTCCACCAACTCTCCAAACTCGGCGTCGCGCTGCCGAGCACAACCGGGCATCCCGCGAGTTGCGCGCGACGAATCGCCACATCGCGGCCGTGGTAGCGCGGAGCCTGATCTTGCTTGTACGAGTGATCGTGCTCTTCATCGACGACAACAAGGCCCAGCTGGCCATCGGGGATTGGCGCGAAGACTGCGCTGCGCGCCCCGACAACCACTCCCGCGCGCATCTGTGCCGCGGCGATCCACTGCTCGTGCCGCTGCGCGGCAGTGAGCCCGGAGTGCAGCACCGCGATCGGGTGCGCACTAAGGCGCGACGCGAGTCGCCCCCAAGTCTGAGGTGTGAGCGCGATCTCCGGGACAAGCACAAGGACGCATCGTCCGGCCGCAAGCACGCGCTCCGCGAGGCGCAGATAGACCTCGGTCTTGCCAGATCCCGTGACGCCGAAAAGCAGATGCTGTGAGAACCCGTTACATAGCGTTGTGCCGATGGCGTCGACGGCAGTCGACTGCTCGTCGGTGAGCGTCGGAGGCGCGCTCTCGGTGTGCTCACTTTTGGTCCATCGCGCGTGTACCTCGCTGCGATGAGTCAAGTGCAGGTGACCGCTTCGTATGAGCGCAGTGATCGGAGCCTTCGTTGCAAGCCCGCAGTGTTCGCGAAGTTCGTCGAGCTCCATCGGACCGCTCGCCTCGCCGCGCGCCGCGAGCGCGTCGAGTATCGCGCGGCGCTTCGGATGCACTTGCCCTTCCGGCGGTGAGGGTGCGAGCGACACAAGCGCGCGCTTCACCGTGCCGACGCCCTTGCGCACGGCCGCGGGAGTCATGCTCGCCAGCGTTACGCCAATCGGTGCGCAGTAGTAGGAGGAGATCCACTGCGCCAACTGCACGAGTCCGATCGGCAGAGGAGGCTGCGATCTATCAACGCGCAGCGCCGTCTTCACGCGCGATGCGCTCAGTCCACGATCCAGAAGTTCTCTGCCGCCAGTCGCGACAACAACACCGGGAACAGCGCGATCGCCCCGCCCGAGTGGAACCTCGACTCGCGCTCCCGGCGTGACCGTCGCCATCGCACTCTCGACGCGATAGACGAGCCCTTCGGGATAGCGATCAATCCCTCGTTCGACCGCAACGCGGATGTATGAAACGGGAGCCTCGGACGCGACGCTCATCGCGCCACGAGTTCGCCCTTGGCGATGCTCGCAGCAAGACCCTGCGCGCGACCCATCGACTCAGGAGAGACCGGCTGCCGCGTCTCCATCATCTCGATGAAGCAGTCGAACAGGTAGTCAGAGTCATGCGGACCCGGTGACGCCTCGGGGTGGTACTGCACACTAAACACCGGCTTAGAAGTGTGGCGGAATCCGGCGATCGTTCCATCATTGAGATGCAGGTGGGTGGGTTCGCCGCCCGCCGCGCGGAGACTTTCCTCCTCAACACAGAATCCATGGTTCTGGCTGGTGATCTCAACTCGCCCGGAAAGCAGGTTACGAACCGGCTGATTGGAGCCTCGGTGTCCAAACTTCAATTTGTAGGTCTTGGCTCCTATCGCGAGTGCGAGCAACTGATGTCCGAGGCATATCCCGAAGGTCGGCACTTCTCCCGCCACAGTTCTTAGCGTTCGGATGGTTGTCTCGACCGCCGCTGGATCTCCCGGGCCGTTCGAGATGAAGAGCCCATCGGGCTCTAGCGCGCGGATCGCTTCGGGATTGGCGTCGTGCGGCAGTGCGTGGACAGCACAATTCCGCTGGCGCAAGTTCCTATAGATGTTGCGCTTCGCGCCGCAATCGAGCGCGACCACGGTGAGGGTTCGCGCGGCCACGCGCATGCCGACCTCTGCCCGAGGCGCCCACTCGCCGAGCGACTCCTCCCACTGGGACGCGCAGCGGGGACTCACAGCGCTCGCAAGGTCGAGTCCGGCCATGGCTGCCGCATCGCGAGCGCGCCGAACAAGGTCGGCATCCGACATCGTCGAGTCCGACGAGATCACGCCGTTCATCGAACCGCCACTGCGCAAGCGTCGAACGAGCGCGCGCGTGTCGATCCCGGAAATCCCCGGGATTTCGTGCCGCGCGAGCCACGCGGAGAGGCCCTCGACAGCGCGTTGGTTGGAATAAATGCGAGTGAGTTCCCGGACCACGAATCCCGCGACCGCCGGTCGCGCACTCTCGATGTCATCGACTGCGATGCCGTAGTTGCCCATCTGCGTGGCAGTCATGGTGAGGATCTGCCCCGTGTAGGAAGGGTCGGTCAGCGCCTCCTGGTAGCCGGTCATCGCGGTGTTGAAGACCACCTCGCCAACGCCACACTTTTCCCGGGTAGTTGCCCCAAAACCGAGGCCAACAAAGACGCTTCCATCGGCCAGCGCGAGTCGGCACGGGGGTTGCGCGAAGGCAGAAGAGCCGGGGGAAGTGGGCATGGTCGCCCATCATAGTCCCGCCGCGCTTGCGACCTTTTGGATTGCCGTTTAGTCTCTCCCGCTCGCCAAGCAGGCGTACGGGTTCGTCCCGTTTCGGCATGGTTGCCGCCCGCAGTTCGCACCCAAAGCAGACCCAATGATCTTCAAGACTTCACTCCGCGCGACAAGCGTGCTTGTCATAGCGGCCTCGGGACTTCTTTCTGCTCCATCCTTCGCGCGTCAGGAGATGCCGTCTGCCGACGACAACACGCCGACGCAGAGCACGCAACTGCTCCGTACGCAGGCGAAGCAGGCAATGATGCGAAGCCAGTGGGCCGCGGCCGCCGACCTCTGGGCGGCGATTCTCGCGCAGGATCCGTCGGATGCCGAAGCGGTGAAGGGACTCTCGGACGCGCAGGCCGCAATGAACCAAGGGTCGGCCATCGACTCCGTCGTCGGCGACACGGCCGTGCAGCGCGAAGCCGCGCAAGTGGAGTTCGACAACGCCCTCATTCGCGCCGGGGATCTCTTTAGTCGCGGCGACTACGCGGGAGCAGAGCGAGTTGTGGTGCAGGCGAAGGCTGGGCTCTCGCGCTCGCGCGGACTGCTCGCAGGCGCAGACTTTGACGAGCGAATGGGTCGCGCCGACGCGGAACTTGTGAAGATCAAGTCGGCGCAGACGGACCAGGCCGACACCGAGAAGGCGAGTGCGGCTGATGAACAGCGCGCAGCTGCTGCGGCGCAGAATCGGCAAGAAATCGAGCAGCGCCAGAGCACAATCAACGACAACATGGCGCGCGTTCGCCAGCTTCAGTCAGAACTGAAGTACCAAGAGGCGCTCGAAGTTGTTCAGGAGATCCTCTTCATGGATCCCAACAACGCTGCCGCGCTAGCACTGCGCGATGTGATCGAGTCGGGAATCCTCTACCGGAGATACACAGAGCTTCAGCGCCGACGCGCATTCGCGTTCTCGGAGATGTCCGTTGACGCACAAGCTTCCTTCGTGCCGCCGAAGATCAATGTCAGTGGTCCCGGTCCGCGCAGCCTCGACGCGATCGTCGCGTATCCCGAGGATTGGCCACAAATCTCGTCGCGTCGTGAATCGGCTGCTGGATTCCGCGATACCGAGGCGGATCAGGCGGTCATGGCGAAGCTTCGCGAGAGGATCGCCGTCGACTTCAACGAGACGGACGCAGAGCAGGCATTCAACTACCTGAAGGAAGTCACAGACCTCGACTTCTACATCGATTGGAAGTCGCTCGACACGGTCGGGATCACGAAGTCCTCACCGGTGACGCTCGCCTTCCCGCAGATCCGCGGCGATAAGGCGCTCGACTTGACGCTCGAAACAGCGGCCGGAGACGCGTCGAACCCAACCGATGCGCAGGCCAACCACGGAGACTGGACGGTTGAAGACGGCATCGTCGTCGTCGCATCGACCGAGGCGCTTGCGTTGCGGCGTGTCACGATCGTCTACGACGTGCGCGACCTCCTCTTCATCGTGCCATACTTCGACAACGCACCGAACTTCAACATCGACGCGGCCCTCAATCAAGGTGGTCAAGGACAGGGCGGCGGCTTCGGCGGTGGTGGCGGTGGCGGCTTCGGCGGCGGCGGTGGTGGCGGCTTCGGAGGCGGCGGAGGCGGAACTGGCGGTGGTGGCGGCCCGGGTGGCGGTGGATCGCTCTTCGGTTCGGGCGGCGACGCTGGCATCGAAGATCAGCGCGAGCAAATCCTTGAGTCACTCAAGGAGCTCATCAAGTACCTAGTTCCTGAAGCGTTCTGGGACAAGGGCGACCTGACTGAGAGTCGGCTCGACGACTTCAACGGCAATCTCATCGTCACCGCGACCCCGCGGACGCACCGCGACATCATGAATCTGCTGACGCAGCTCCGTGCGGTGCGCGCCATTCAGATCAACATCGAGTCGCGCCTCATCGGCGTCGATGTTGAGTGGTTCGAGCAGATCGGCATCGACTTCGACCTCTACTTCAATACGAACCCCGGCATGTTCGACTACGCGGTCGATCAAGATCCGAACTTCCAACTGCGCGACTTCTTCTTCCAGAATCCTCCCGGCCCGGCATCGGTTACCTCCGATCCCCGAGTCGGTCAGTTGAAGAGCCCGGTCGTCTTCAGCGGGCTCGGACAGGGGGGCGCGGCGTTTCCGCCCGGCAATCAGACGGCGACCGGTACAGCGATTGCGCCTCCGACTGCTGCTGGTGGATCGAATCTGACTTACCAGCAGAGCGGGCCCACCAACGGCGGCTTCTACAACCCGGTCGGCGTTCGCCGCAATGGTGAGAGCTACGGCGGTCTGTACGACTCGAACGGCGTTTCGCCGGTGAATGTGCAACAGGAAGGGCTTCCGCTCATTCAGTTGCTCGGCGCATCGATCAAGGGAACAGTCGGCGCTGCGGCGCTCGCGAATCCGGCGCTGAGCGTTGGTTTCACCTACCTCGACGACATCCAGGTTGATCTGCTCGTGCAGGCCACGCAGGCCGACCAGCGCGCGATGACCCTGACCGCGCCGCGACTGACCCTCTTCAACGGGTCGCGGTCGTGGATTTCGTTCGGGCAGTCGCAGTCGTATGTGGCGAATGTTCAGGCGGTCACGGGTGACGCGGCGGGAGCCTTCCAGCCTGTCATCCAAAACCTCCGCACCGGCTTTGTGCTCGACATCGAAGCGGTAACTAGCGCTGATCGGCGCTATGTCTCTATGACGGTGCAGTTCGCGCAGAACATTCTCATCAAGTTCGACTCGCAGACGGTGAGCGGTGCGGCGGGCGGCGGCGACGTGTTCGGCCGCGCTGGCTCGTTCCAGGCGACTATTCAGCTGCCTACGATCGCCGTCACGCAGATCAACACAGCGGTGTCGGTGCCGGACAAGGGCACCATCCTTCTGGGTGGCCGTCGTGAAGTCAACGAAACCGAGATCGAGGTTGGCGTCCCCGTGCTCTCCAAGATCCCGTTCGTAAATCGGTTCTTCACGAACTCGATTACGAGCAAGACGGAGACGACGACCCTTCTGCTCATTCGTCCCGAAGTCATCATCCAGCAGGAAGCGGAAGACTTGCTCTTCCCTGGCCTGCAGGATCGGCTTGGGACAGCGGGCGCGTCGAGATTCTGAGCACGCGGGGCGGGCTTCGTCCGATTCCCGGTACTCTCGTCGCTAGCCATGACGACGGCACCCTCCCGCATTCGAGTGGTTGATGTGAACGGCGTGATGCGCGTTGAGTTCACTGACCGGGACATTCTTGACGAGCCAAGCATTCGCCAGATCGGTGCCGAGTTGACGCGAGCCATTGAAGCCGCGAATGCGCCACGTGTTCTCATCTGCTTTCAGGGTGTGGAGCATCTCTCTTCGGCCGCGCTGGGGGCGCTCATTACGGTAAACAGCCTCATCAAGAAGCGCGGCGGTCAGTTGCGCCTTTCGAACATCAAGCCCTCGATCTACGAAGTGTTTGTCATCACGAAACTGCACAAGCTCTTCCAGGTCTTCGATACTGCGGAGCAGGCGATGCAGGGTTTCGGGCGCGCATGAGTCGCAGGCGGTGGCGATGAGTTCCACCACCGGCGACAGCGATCATGGTTCTGCGAGCATTGCCGAGGATAATCGCCAGATCGAGGCGCTTCAGCAGCGCATCGACCAGTTGCTCGCCGCGCGGCAGTTTGGAGACGCGGCGCGCTTTGGAATTCGCCTCTCTCTAGAAGAAGCGATAGTCAATGGATTCCATCACGGCAACCAGCGCGACCCGAGCAAGCCGGTTGAAGTGCGGTGGAACATCAGCGCAGATGTAGCCGAGTTTCATGTGATCGACCAGGGCGAGGGGTTCGACCCCGACGCGGTGCCCGACCCAACGCTCGACGAGAATCTGGAGATCCCATCTGGGCGCGGGATCATGCTCATTCGGACCTACATGTCCGAGGCGGCGTACCACGCGCCCGGCAATCATCTCGAAATGTGCTACAGGAAGCCGGCGACTCGATGAGCACTCCTGCCCCAGCCACGCGTGCGGCAACACTGCGATTCGGAGTCATCGGCGTCGGGCGGATGGGGCGGCACCATGCGCGGCTTTGTACGCAGGTGGAAGGTGCGGATCTTGTTGGAGTCGTCGATGGGAATCAGGCGCGACGCACGGAGATGGTGGAGCAGTATGGATGCGGCGCATTCGAGAGCGTGGACGCGCTGCTCTCGGCAGGAGTCGACGCCTGCGTCGTCGCCACTCCGACAGTCACACATCGGGCCATCGTCGAGAGGCTGTTGCAGGCGGGGGTTCACTGCCTCGTTGAAAAGCCACTCGCGCCCGATCCTGACGAGGCCCGTTTGATCGCGGAGGCGTCGCAGCGGGGAAGTGCAATCCTGCAGGTTGGGCATGTGGTTCGGTTCGATCCGGTGATGGTTGCGATTCGCGGCATCGAGGGGCTGCGCCCACGCTTCGTCGAGGTCGACCGAGTTTCGCCGATGACCTTTCGCTCCGTCGATGTCGGCGTCGTGCTCGACATGATGATTCACGACCTCGATGTGCTCATCATGCTGATGGGCTCTGAGCCCGAGGAGATCTACGCCAACGCCGTGAGTGTGCTCGGCGAGGCGGAGGATGTGTGCAATGCGCGGCTCGTGTTCCCGCGCGGAGCAGACGGCGTGGCGTGCACCGCGAATGTGACGGCAAGCCGTCTGGCGCTCAAGACTGAGCGCAAGATTCGCATCATCAGCGAGGACACCTATGTCTCCGCGGATTTCGCGCAGCGCTCGGGGACGGTTGTGCGCAAGGCGGTCAACGCGGAGCAGCTCGCTCAGATTCGCGCGCGCTTTCAGGCTGGCGAGGATCTCTCGAATCTCAACTATCTAGAGCTGGTGAAGGTCGAGCCGCTCGCGGTCGGCGCAGGCGAGCCGCTAAGGCTGCAACTGGAGAGCTTCATCGCGGCGGTGCGGCGCGGCGGGCATCCATTCGTCGACGCCGAAGCTGGGTTTGCCGCAGTGCGCACGGCGCAGCGGATCGTCGACGCGGCGCGCAGAGCCGGCGCGCGCATGGTCTGACGCGGTTCCATGGCGCGGAAGCCGCTGCCACCATCGCGCCCGAACTACGGGAGCCACCTTTCCGTGGCCGGGGGTCTCCATCTAGCGGTCGATGAGGCCGTGCGGTTGGGGCACGCGTCGGTGCAGATCTTCACGAAGAATCAACGGCAGTGGTCCGCTCCACCGCTCTCGGCCAACGCGATAAGCGAGTGGAAGGCTGCGATCCGTCGCGCCGGATGGGGCGATGCGCCCACGCGCGCAGTGAGTCACAACTCATACCTCGTGAATCTCGCGTCGCCCGATGCAGAGTCGCGCGCGAAGTCAATCGCGCTTCAGCGAGACGAGTTGGAACGCTGCGAGGCGCTTGGAGTCGGATGTTGCGTCCTTCATCCGGGGGCGCACTTAGGGGAGACCCGGAAACCATCCGATCCAAACCGACTGCGCGAGAAGTCCAGCGCGGATGAACTCGCGGGGCTGCGCCGCATCGCGGATTCGCTCAACGAACTGCATCAATCATTGAAGGGGTTACGCACCGTTTCCTGCTTGGAGACGACGACGGGAAGCGGTACGAATCTCGGTTACGACTTTGCGCACCTTGAAGCGGTCCGTTCGATGGTGTCGGAACCGGAGCGCGTCGGCGTCTGCGTCGATACTTGCCACATCGTCGCCGCTGGATACGACATGTCGACTCCCGCGCATGCGCGCGCGACGCTCGACGAACTCGATGAAATCGTCGGGCTTGAGCATGTGCGCGTGGTTCACTTGAACGACTCGGTGGGAGCGATGGGATCGCGCAAGGATCGCCACGCGCACATCGGCGAGGGAGTCTGCGGCGACGCGTGCTTCGCGGCTATCCTGTCTCGCCGTGAAATGCAGGTGATTCCGATGATTCTTGAGACCCCTAAGGACGGGCTCTGCGACGGCGAGCCGTGGGACACCGTCAACATTCGCCGCCTTGAGGCAATCCGGTGCGCGCGAGCGCTTCTGTTGATCGCATTCGCGTGCACGGCGCTTCTTCAAGGTGGGTGTTCACTGTTCGGGTGGGGGAAGGCGACTCAGAATCAGTCAAGTGTCTCGGCTCCCGCGAGTACGCGAGTCGTCGAACCCACGCGAGCGGAGCAGTCCAAGCTCGATGCTGCCGCGAAGCTTGAGGCGAAGGGAGATCTCGACGCAGCGCTTGCCCTCTTCAACGATCTGCTGGCGAGCAACCCCAGGCTTCCGGAGGCTTACATCGGAGTCGGGGATGTGCGCCTCACGCAGCGGCGATACGCCGAGGCTGAGCCGAACTATCGCATGGCGGCCAAACTGGATCCGGGGGACTTCCGCGCGCAGTATGGTCACGGCCGCACGCTTCACCTCCTTGGGCGGAACGCCGACGCGATTGGCGCGTATCAGCGCGCGCTCGCGTCGCAGCCCCGCAGCGCGCCGCTGAATCTGAGCCTCGCGACCGCATATCTCTCGCTCGGTGATGCTCGAGCCGCGGCAGTGTTCGCTGAGCGCAGCGTGGAGATCGATCCACGCAATGGTCCGGCGCGCGTCAATCTGGGCGTGGCGTACGAACGGCTCGCGCGTCCGCGTGACGCGATCGCGCAGTATCAGGCGGCGCTCGAGCTGATGCCCCCGTCGCCGCAACTCCTTACGAATCTCGTCAACGCGTTCGTCGCGGACCGCCGGTACCCCGAGGCTGTCAATACGGCGATCGCACTCACGCGTCTCGCGTCGGCACCGGAGGCGTACGAGCGCCTCGGTTGGGCGCAGTTTCGCGCGGGGCAGTACGACGCGTCCAGTGAGGCGTACCGGCAAGCGGTCGCTCTTGACGCCTCCTACTGGCCGGCATGGAACGGCGTCGGAGTCAACGCGCTCAATAGGTGGCTCGCGTCTGAGAAGCGGGACAGCAATGCGGCCGGCGAGGCGCGCTCTGCGTTCAGGGCTTCGATGCGCGCCAACCCAGATCAACCCAAGGTGCTCAAGCTCTGCACAACCTACGGAATCTGACCGCTCATGCCATCCGCCAATCTCCTTGAATGCTTCGACTCGCCATCGTCTCGCCCGTTCGTCATCGAGCACGCGAACGAAGAGTTCACCTCGGTTTGCCCGAAGACGGGGCATCCTGACTTTGGTGAGGTCCTTGTGCGATACGAGCCTGACGCGCTTTGCGTCGAGCTCAAGTCGCTCAAGTTGTACTACCAGTCGTTCCGAAACGAGGGCATCTTCTACGAGGCTGTGACGAATCGCATCTGCGACGACCTCCGTGCCGCGATGAAGCCGAAGTGGATTCAGGTTGTGTCGAACTGGCGAGGGCGAGGCGGTATCCGCTCGCGGGTGATTGCACAGCAGGGCCCGGTTCCGGAGCCGTGGGCGCGCGGATGACTCTAACTAGTCGATGAACGAACCAGTCTGCGACGGATTCCGGCCGACGAAGACGCGAATGTCACCGTCTACGGTTCGCAGCACGATCAGGTTTGTGCCGTCGTTGATCGTGCCATGCATCGAATCGTGATCGTTGCGTGGGTCGATTCCTAGCCAGCGGCTTTCTCTCGCCTTGATGCGCACGCTTCCGTTGACTGCCTCGGCATCAATCCGCGCCGACGAGCCGGGGGGCGCCCGCCAGTCGATTGATCCCTCAGCATCGAGAATCGTCGAGGGCTGGCTGAGCACATGATTCGACACGGCGCGCACATCGCCCTTCGTTGTCTCGATATCAACGCCCTCGGTGAAGTCGGTGACGAAGACATGGCCGCGCGCTGTGCGGACGATCGCGGTGCCGAGCTGGGGCAGCGTGACCTCGATGTCCACCATCTGAAACCATGGCTCGGCGGCTGTCGTCGTGGCGCGCACGACGATCGTTCGACCACTATCACGCTCTTCGACGCCGTAGGAGACCGCGATCTGCTCGAGCGAATCCTGCGACTCACCCCGCCGACTATGCCCGTGCGTGCCCCGACGGACCGCGTCGATGGTTGCGGTCGCGGCCTTGGGATCCGCCCGAATCACGACATCGCCAGCGAAGGCAGTGACATCGACATCCAACACCCCTTCGGCGCCAACGAGCGTTGTCTCAGCGCTGCTGACATGTCCTGCAGCTACAGCGTTCCATCCGTGGATCACGCCGTGTGCTAGCCCGGGTCTCGGGTGCGCGGCGCAGCCCCCCGATGCAGCTGTGGTCGCGAGAAGAAGAAGTCGCGTGATTCTCCGATGCGCGGACACAGTCGGAGTCTAACGGGCAGAGCACCCGCCTAGGATGCGGTGATGCGATGCGTCAGCGCACTCGTTCTCTGCGTTGGCGTTCACGCGGACGCGCAGCGGACGCAGCCTTCGCCGCAACCGACAATGCCGCCGACGTCGGCGCGCGCGGAGGAGAGCACGGGCGCCGATGTGCAAGTGACGCAGCGCGTCGACAAGCGTCGGCGCTTCCATCCGCTCAACGAAGGGGAATCACCGCCGTGGGATCGGATTCGCGTAGTGTTTCCGACGGAATCAGCGGCGCTCTTGGCAGCCACGGCTCGCGCAGGGCGCGTTGTCGTATTCCTCAAGTCCGCGGCTTGCAAGGAGCCGGGGGAGCCGATCTCCGCGCCGCTCCCGCAAGATCTCCAGCCCATCGGTTCGGTCCAAGTGACCGGGCTCCTCCCGGGAATGACCGTTGAACTCGGCGAGTCCGCGTCATGGTGGCCTGAGAGCGCGGGTCGGATTCTGGAGGGCGCGTACGAGGTGCAGGCGGTGTTCGACTCGGACGCATCCCCCGATGGGCCGCTTGCCGTCGGAAACCTCGTCTCCGCTCCCGCGGCCGTCGAGTTTCGTCGCGATGCGCAAGATGATGTGGAGTGCGTGCTCAACGCGCGCATCGATGCGCCATCCGCGCCAGACGCACGCCGCATCTCACTCTTCGAGTGCGAGAGTCCGTCACTGAGCGCTGCGGCAGGTCATCGAGTGACGCATCGAGCGTGGGTCACATTCCCCAGGGAGTATGGCGACCTCAATGCGCGGCGCCGCGTTTGGCCGAGCGTCTACTCGTTCGTGCCCCCCGGCGCAGGCCCCTCGACCGCAGAGCGGTTGGCTGGCGGCGTACTCGCGGATATCGGGCCGCAGGCTGTGCAGATCATCATCGAGATGGACGCGCCGCTTGTCGATGGTGCCGCCTGCGGTCCTCGTGCGTCAGCGTTCGCGCGCGAGTTGGTCCCATGCCTTGAGGCCGAGTACCGACTCGTCCGCGATCCGCGCGCACGCATCCTGACCGGCCATGGCGTCGGAGGATGGAGCGCGATCTGGCTCCTCCTGCAGCATCCTGAAGCGTTTGGCGCAGCGTTTGCAAGCGCGCCGCTGCCGATGGACTTCACAGCGTTCGCCTGCGCCGATCTTTACCGCGATGAGAACTTGTTCGTTGACTCAGATGGTTCTGCACGACCTGCGTTTCGAGAGCCGACGGGGCCGCAGCACGATCTTGTGACGACGCTCGTCGCTGATCAGGTTGGCTGGTCGCGCGCGGTGTCGCCGGATGGCATGAGCGGCTACGCCTGGGACTCGTGGGAACGGTGCTTCAGCGATCGCGATCCCCGGACGACGCTGTCGCGCCGAATCTGTGACGAAGTGACCGGGTCGCTCAATCCGGTCACAGTCGAGTCATGGGCGCACTTCGATGTTGCCCGCCAACTCGCGGCGGCGCCCGAGAAGATTGGGCCCCTCCTCTCCGAGCGCGTGCGGATCCTTGTTGGCGCGCGCGACTCGTTCTACTTCGACCGCGCGGCGATCGCGCTGAGAAATCGTCTCGACGCTCTCGCACGTACGGCGGCCGAACAGGGGCATCCATGGCCGGATGGCCCGGGTTACATCGAAGTCGTCGATGGGGCGACGCACGACACCGTTCTGCCGCTCGCGCAGGTGCGATTCGGTCGCGAGATGCGGCAGCACTTCCGCCGGAACAGTCTGCACGAGTAGCGTGGCTCCCGATGAAGGAAGTTCAGGATCGTTGGTTCAAGATGGCGAAGGAGCAGGGGTACCGCGCGCGCAGTGCCTTCAAGCTGATCGAGATCGATGATCGGCGCCGGCTACTGAAGCGCGGGGGGCGCGTTCTCGATGCGGGTGCAGCCCCAGGTTCGTGGACGCAAGTCGCCGCCGCGCGCGTCGGTCCGACCGGATGCGTGTGCGCCTTCGACTTGAAGGCGATCGATCCCAAGGGACTTCCCCCCAATGTGACGCTCATGCAGGCGAACATTGCAACGCTAGGCCTTGATGCGTTCGGCGGCGTTCCGTTCGACACCGTGATCAGCGACATGGGTCCCGACACGAGCGGCGATCCATCAGGCGACAGCATCCGTTCAATAGCGCTCTGCAATCTGCTCCTCGACCGACTACCGCACTGGCTGCGCCGCGGCGGGTCCTTCCTCATGAAGGTCTATGAGGGCGGCGGTTACCCGGCGTTGCTTCGCCGCACCGAGTCACTGTTCGACGAGGTGAAGGGTGTCAAGCCAGAGTCGTCGCGCAACGAGAGCGTCGAAATCTTCGTGGTTGCCAAGGGATACAAGGGTGTCGCCAAGGTCGCCTCCGACGGCGCAAACACGCAGGTGCGCGAGCGCGGCTGGGGCAAGCCGTAGTGCGCGGCGCGTGGACGTTCAATCGGTCGCCGTGAGGGGCGTCGGGAAAGTGCCGTCGGCTCAGACAGTCCTCGCTCGGGGCGACGCACGCGCGACAAGAACGCGCATCGACCTCGCTGCGGAACTCGCCGACGGGTCACTT
>Ga0233425_10004913_pt1 | contig 21791 bp, 25 predicted proteins | sample Watercolumn_Towu_2_FD_181712 | JGI IMG/M metagenome (GOLD analysis project Ga0233425, IMG submission 181712) | Freshwater microbial communities from Lake Towuti, South Sulawesi, Indonesia - Watercolumn_Towuti2014_140_MG | ecosystem: Environmental > Aquatic > Freshwater > Lake | place...
TCGCTGTGAATTGCTGGTTATAATTGGGCACCAGCATGTTAGCCAGGCTGAAATCGCGGGGCGTCGTGCCGTACATCTTGAGAATGCCCCGTAACGATGTATGAGACCAGAGGACAATAGGAATATGAAGGGTATCATCAATCCCTTCCATCCATAGGTGATCTAAGCTAATTGCCCGGTGCGGTTCTCCTACCGCAGCATCGCCAAACATGAAAGCTACGCCGCTTCCGCCCGTACCATTCTTCAGTACGGGACTACTGACCGCATTCCATGCCTTGCAGAGAGTAACCTTGAAATCTTTGACCGCATGGAAGGTGCCCAGACGCTTCATGGTCCCCCGCCAGTGACATTGCGTAAAATGCAGGCTATTGTCTGATGCAGTACCCCCGGTCCATTGGAAATAATAAGCCCCGGTGGAGGCATTACAGTCCCGCATGTCTACGCCGTCGAATTTAATATCATAAGCCCTGGCGGGCGTCCCAGAGTTAGTTACATGGTGAAAACCGATCTGAGTCGTAGCTGGATTATGCCAGACAGTAATATCTTTAAGCCGCAGCCGGATAAATTCATGGGCAGAATAGAACCATTTAATATTATTGGCATTGGCGGACATATCCACGGTATAGTCGCTATCGTAGTCCCGCATGTTGAAGTCGGTTGATCCGCTGTATATATCCTCATAGCTGGTGAATAAATCCACGGCCCCGGTGGGCTTTAGGATGGTAGAAGGGCCGGAACCTTTCAACCCCACCAGTTTATGGCGGTTTACCGTAGAGGCGTTAAAACGAAAAGTACCCGTGCTGAGTTTTACCCAGCCGTATTTACCGCCGTTCTTCACTGCCAACATAGAGGCATTGAGAGCCGCTGCATTATCCGTGGAATCGTCGCCGATGCACCCCAGCCATTCCCCCCAGGGCTGCGTAATATTGGAATAAGTAATCGCCGCTGTACCCTGGAGATTGAATACCTTGTAAGGGCCAGCAATCTCGCCGACAGAACCAATAGTTAAAGATGTAGCCGTAGGGACCGTGATAAGGCCGGAGGCTGATCCCCGCGTAACCCATAACTGAATATTTGCAGGAATATTGGAAGTGAGCGTAACCGCCTGATCTACGATTAATGTCTTGTAAGCTGCGCCGATGGTGGCTATGGCCCCGTCAATATCGCTTCCGGCCAGGACTACGTTAGTAGAAGTAACCCACTCGACACCGTTGATATTGTCCACCGGCCAGCCGGAGACTGCGCCGTCTGTATTGGTCTTGAGGTTCCACTTATAGGAGCCGGAGCAGTAGAACAGGGCCTCGCCGTTAGAATCTAATATTACCGGGTTGCTGGCGGGCGTAGTCAATCCCTGATCCGTGTAGACCGCTTTTGGGGTGCTGGTCCCCGCTGCATAGGTATAGAGCTTGTACCCGGAAGCAGGCGATCCGTCTGCTTTCTTGTAGGAAAACTTAGGGTAAGTCCCTACCCGGACGGCTTGGGAAACCCCGGCCAGAGCCAGGATAACCAGGGCAATCAAAGGAATTAACAAGCGCCGGTAATTCATTGATAATACTCCTTGCTTTTTGGGGAAAGAATATTTATTTTCTCAGTTATGAAAATTCTGCTTATCATTTTCGCCATTTTGTGGGCCTTAAACCTTATTGGGGATGTTTGGCGATCTTTTGACCTCGCCGATTACCCAAAAAATTAAGGCTCCTCCGGCAAATTTAGCGGTTTACCCGCAATATTTGAACGGGTTAGCCTATGGGCACGGTCTAAACCTATGGCCAAACGTGCTTTAACTATAGGTGAGTCTAAAACTCGTTTCACCAAAAACATCAACCCTGCTCCTTCCACGGTGCCCTGTGCCGCTCCGCCCACGCCGCCTGCCACAATATCGCCTAATCTGATTACCTCGTAATTCCTGATCCGGTGAACCGATCTCTCTAAGACTTCATTAAGATTGATTTTATCCGCCCAATCCTTATTAAGCCGTTGAAGTTCCGGAAACTGCTTTTCAAGTTCTTCTTTCAGGCCCCGCGCCAAGGTTTTATCAAATTCTCTTGACAAATTAGTCATTTCACCATAGGCATCTTTCTGAACCTGATATAGACGTTTTTTCATGGTCTGCGCCACATCTACGGGGATAGTTTGACCTCGATATTGCATTATCCCTGCCTTAGCTTCATCTATTTTCTGAAGGTATCCGGTAGGATCGGGCATACCCCTATAGTAATCCTTCAAATCTTCAAGTCTGCTTGCCGCTTTTTCAAAATCTATTACTTTCCCGGCCTTAGCTCCTTCATCTATCATCTTGTCTATGTCGGTGCCGATCCGGGCGCCTTCTTTTTCAAGTCTGGCAAGAGACGCCTTATTAGGCAAATATGCCCCTTCTATGCCGGTCTGGACTACCCGGTTACGAATATCGGCAGGCACGGAAGGAGGGATTTTTAGCGCACTCTCGTAAAGGTGAGGGGCCAGTTTGCTTCCGGCCCACTCCCCCACTATTGAGGGAACTTTTCCAAGTAATCTTAAATATCCTGGTGCCGCGGCCAAGGAACCGACAAGCGCCGCCCCACCAGTAATCATCTCCTTTTCCTCTTCCGTGGCTTTTGGAAAGGATAGGTCAAGAAGGGGCCTGATAGTTTTCTGGCTTGCAGTTTTCATCAACCATTCCAGAGGCACAAAAGGAGCGTTTGCGATTCCCCCGGCAATCTTAGCGGCTGGTCCTGCCCCTTCTGAAAACATAGATAGAGATTCAGAAGTCGGATCGCTCAAAGACGGTTCGGGGGGGGCTTGCAGAGATTGAGCATCAATCCCTGCCAATTCCTGGCTAAAGTCCTTGGTAATGACCGAAGACCCAATGGAATTTAGCTCAGACATAAAATCTGGTTTTGCAGCTCCGGCCCGAACAGTCATTTCCTTATTCAAATCCCGCCTTTCAATATGCCAAGGTTCGTTCTTGCCGCTCTTTCCTTGTCCTAACATGGGCCGATGAAAACCGTATTTTTCCAAAAGTCCCATATTGGCAAGTTCGTTAGCCTGATCTGTGTCTAAATCCATAGCCATGCCTATCTCATGGCGAGAAGTGCCGGGGGGAGCCGCCAAGCTCGGTTTGGTTCGGTAGGCTTCCGCCTGAGTATCATAAGACCGCCAGGCATCACCGATTTTTAGTTCTTTTCCGGTTTGGGAAAAGTAATCATGAGCCATTTCATCAAATGAAGACATGAAATCGGTATCCATGCCCACCAAATTTGCCTGACCGACATAAGGGGAGCCAGCATAAGCTAATTCTTGTAAGAATTTAGACACTTATTCAATACCCCACTTTTTGCCTAATTCCTGCATTTGCTGCAATAATTTCTGCTTTTGCGGACTTTCCGACATTGCTTTGACTTGGGACAGTTTGGTATCGTAAGCCTGGCGTTCTTCAGAAGATAGTTTATTCGTTTCCCCTCCTTTTTTCCCTCCCCCAATAATATCCGGCCTTTGAACCTTGTTTTCCTTAACCAAATGGGGAAAAGCAGTAGAAAATTTATCATCAACATATTTCGTCACAGTATTTATATCGTTTTGAATACGTTGATGTTCCATATTAATCCCTTTGGCCCTATTTTCTAACTCCATTTGCATAACAGCGCCAACATTCTTAAACTGGCTTTTGTTTAGCGTTGTATTGAGCAAATCCCAAACCTCTTTTCGGGCAGTATCGGACACCACGCCGCCCGCTCCGGTAGCACTAGTCATTACTTTGGCCCATTCATTGGCAGTCGGTCCCACTATCGCCTGAAATGCCTTAACATCTTGGTTCATTGGGACTTCTTGTCCCATGATTTTTCCTTGAAACCATTGCAGCCAGGCATTGGCAGCAGGGGAACCAAACCTATCTACACCTTCAGATAGTTTGTTTCCTAAATCAATATTCAGACGGGCATTATTGGTAAAGGCTTCGATTAATGCCTGTTGACCAGCGAGCCTTGTTTTTGCTGTATTCAATGCTTTGTAATTACTCTGAATACTTGCAATGTCTTGTGTGTCAAAACCGGCATTATAAGCCATGTCAGCAACTTTGCCTTTTTCTAGTCCCCGGAATGATGTCATAGATTTAGCGCCTAATATCCACGCTTTAGCATTCATCAATGTAGCACCTTCCGGCGTGGAAATACCTAATGCTGCCGCATCCTTGGGAACTGCTCCAGGAAATGGAGGCGAGTTTTTATCTCCGTAAGCCCACCTTGCAGAATTGTCGGGGTCTATATATAAGATTTTATCTTCCTTATGTTTCGGCCCCCCCAGGCCCGGAATCAGACTAAAGCTCTTATCGGGGGGAGCTAAGGGGTCAAACACCCCACCCACTTCCGTTTCACCGACTTGCCCGGTCTTAAACTGCGGCAATCCATGCCCCTTCATTCGCATCACAGCCGCACTTGCCCGATCTGTAAACCCTTCATCATATTCTGAAGGTAGAACCAATTCTAAAAGTGGAACTGATTGCACTAATCCTGCCCGGAGTTTAGGATAAAGCATTGCAGCCTGGGGATTGCCTTTAAGTGCTTGAAGTTGCTGGACACCAAATTCATAGAGTTTAGGATTATCCAAGGCACTTTTTCGCAAGGCTTCTTGGCGAGCACCTAACATATTAACCACCGCCAGGGCCTTGTTTGGATCGGCCTTAGCTACTTCCGCCATGCCCGGCTGCGTAGGGCCTTTAGTGAAATCCAATCCCTGCAAAGCCTGCCCTAATGCCGCTTCTTGCGCCCGCTGCCGTCTCAGTTCGGTAATCCGTTCCCGGCGCAGTTCACCCTCAGCCTCGCGGTCCTGAAGAGTAGCCATGAGCATTAGCATATTTAAAGGGTTCGTCTGCTGCTGCGGCGGAATTAAAGGAGGTACTGGCATCTTTAATATCCTCCTGAACTATACATCCAATCGTAAAAGTCATTTGAACCTATAGGATAACCGGAAGACCCTATAGGATTTTGGCCACGGTTCATATACTGATAAAGGAACGGCATCATTAGCAGATTATTAGAAATTCCGCCTAATGCCCCGCCCATAGCGTTAGCCTGGTTAATGTACCCGCTGGCCCTGGCTTGGCCTGCCTGGGATATATTATTGCCGATCATAGCGGCGTAATTAGCCCCAGTGTTGGCGCTGCTTTGGGCGGAAGTCTGGCCTAAACCCGCCAAAGACATATAAGGGTTCAATTTCTGATAAAACCGATTGAGATAATTCTGGTAATCCCCGGTAGCAAAGTCTTGGGCATATTTTGTTAAGGCTTTAAGCGTCGGGCCGCTTTCTAACATCCCTCGCATAGCGGCATCTGATTCCAGGGCGTTCATACCCTCCCGCAAACGGAAGGTATAATCGGGTGATTTTTTATAGGCCCACGGTCCCATAGGGCCTTCCCGAAGCCGATTTTGCAAGGCTTGCAAAGCCCAGGCACCTTTAGCCCGCCAGGGCTGCAAAAGTTTATTCGCACGGTTGAACATCCGCACTTGCATTCGAGTGGCATAATTCGCAGCGCGGGCTTGGGCGCGGGCAGCATTACCAGCGGCATCACTGCCCATGCACCCGCCAGCCAAAGAAGCGCCACCGCCCAATACCCCTCCCATAACCGGAGCAATCCAAGACATTAGCCCAACCTCCCCAGAAAAGTCCGTTGAAACGGTTCAAGGCCGTCTCCCCGGTACATTCTGGCGATAGCCTTGTCCCGTTTGTCAGGAAAGGCGCTCATTAAGATAAACTCAACTCCCTGCTCTTGGCCCCAGGCCCGTAATTGCTGGCGCAACATCTTTCCCGCTTCAGTTTTGCGATATTCCGGCAAAACCCACCACCAGTGTTCAGTTAGGACGTATTGCGAATTGTCCAGAAACCAGGTTATTACGCTCCCGGCCACGGACCCGCAAAACTCGCCGTCTTTTTCAGCCACAAAACAGCAACGTAACCGGCCTTCCATAAGGGTATAGAGATGTTCACAAAAACGACCCGGATGAAAGTTTAGCCCCTTGCCTTCCAACTCCGCATATTCGTAAAATTGCCGCCCGGAGTCCATGAGGTCCGGTATATCCCCGATTTCTGCGGGACGGATAAGAATGTCACTGGTCAACATCTACCATCCTATGTTGCTTATTAAAGCTGCATAATCAATATAGACATTATGGGCATTATTTCCATTTGAATAATGATAAAGTCTTATTTTCGCATTTCCTGAGCCGTCAACATAATTTACATTGTTCACGTTAGCTAATGTGTACCAATCATACAAGGTAGATGTATGCCGGAGGACCGCTGCTTGCTGCCAACTTAATGAATTATAATTGTAAATATCAATGCCGCAAAAATGACTGTTTGATCCATCATAATCAGCCCTTAATACTATCATGTCAAACTTTATAACGCTGGTAAAAGCTATTTCTATGTTAAATCCGGGAACCCCGACAACTTCGCCAACTTGATAGACATTACCGTCAAAGGGAACTTGAGTCTGACTGACATTTACTCCGCCTGCTGGTGTCCCCGTATTTACGGTGATACTTGCCGGGACATAGATGGTTTTGCTAACCCATGTGCCTACACCGTTAATAAATTGCATAGCGTCGTTTGGCAGTTTAGGAAAAAAACCATGCTTGGTAATACTGCTATTATTGATTGTAACATCTCTAAGATTTAACGCTTCTTCCCGAAGCTGGCCCGCCCCGGCTGCGTCCTCATGGTCATGCTGGGCATTCGTAAAGTCGGCAATATAGGGAGCTATTAAGGTTTTATTAGTCAATGTCTGGGCATCTGAGGTTCCCACTACTACCCCACCCGGCTTCGCTTTCCCTGAATCCGCCACTTCTCCACCAGCAATAATGTCCGTGAAATTCCCTACCGTGCCCCCAGAAAGCGTATCAAGCTTATTATTCATCCGGGTAAGCACGTCTGTCAGCCAATACAGGAAAGCCCTGGGCAGTTCCTTAGCTGATAGTTCAGGGAGGTTACGGAGGCGGATCATTTTATGTCCCCTCATACCCCCCTGACCCATAAGAAGAAACCGGGGAACCCAGATTTTTCCGCCAGTTTCTAAAAAATGGAAACATGCCAAAATCCTGCCGCAGCAGTTGAGAATAGTCAGGAAGTTCAGGTGGTTCTAAGCCGTATCCTCCATATTCCCAAGGGGATTGAGATTCACCGTAGCCGCCTAAATATGATCGGGGTAGGAGGCCCAATAAGAAATTAGGCATCATATCGTACATAGAACGGTCTTCAGGCTGATTATCTGCAAGACCGGCGAATAGCATGTTTCTGGCTAAGGCCATTTCTCATTCCTCCCAATCTATGTAAAGCCGCATCCCGGAAATATACCGTTTCACCGGGTCTGTGATGATTATCCGGGGAATCACTGCCCGATAACGTCCACATTGGTTCCAGTAAACTTCCTTATCATATTCACCCTGTTTGCCCATAGATTTCCACCGCTCTACGCCCCAGGTATGGCCCCCATCCTTGGAAAACTGAAGCATAGCCATCGGGTCTTCACCCTGGCCCGTAGCCGTGCCTACGCCGGTTTCCATGTCTAATTCACAGCGGTTGACTACTGCCCAGCGCCGGGGGTCTTTAGTGTTTTCTATTACCTGGCCGGTACGTACCGCCCGGATTGCTTCACCGTCATCATCATAAACATCGGATTTCAAAGCGTAGGTTTTGCCGTTTGTCCAATCGCCTACTAACCATTCATTATTGAAGAAAACTGCACAGTTAGCCCGGTGTCGGCCCTGCGTCGTATCTCCCGCGGTCTTAAATGAGTGGCGCACATGCCAAAGCTGACTTGAAGCGTCATAAATCCAAGTAATCCCCGCACTTGGGAAAGTAAACCAAGCCCAAGCATGACCCTCAAAGATCATCGAAAAAGCTATTACATCGTCCATCCGGCTGTATTTGCTAATCATATATTCGATTTGGCGGGTAGAGACAATCTGAGGATTGTATGATAAGGCCCGCACAAACTGCCCTTTATCAGTCAGCCACATAACCCCGTTATCGAGCTTGCAAGCCGCCCGTGGACCGGCAATGCCCCACTCAATGAATCCGCCGCCTACCCTGGAAAAAGAAAAATCAGCACCCCCGGTGTTTTGATAAACTTCCGTAGTATATTTGCCTAAAAGCCAGAGTTCTCGATGGTCTGATAGGACCATATATAACGGATCGGAATGGCCCTCAGCTTGGGCAAATTCTAAGCCATTCCAATTTGTCGGGTCTTTCAAGGCGGATTGGTAAAAATTGCCTGTATCTTTGGCGGAAACAATGAAGCGGCTATCCTGGTAGGTCAAAGATGAAGGTATGGGAAATTCCGGGTCCGTGATCTTTTGCAGATTATCCATACCGATTTGATGATAATAGCCGTTAGCTCCGTCTACGATCATCAAATAAGTGCCGCAATCTTCCATCCAAACAGTCTCCCCCAGGGAACCGAGACTGTTTTTTAAGGTAGTAATATTAAAGAGTTTATCCACTTTATACAACTTGTTTCCCTGCACTACATAGAGATAATCCCCTACGACTCGGTAGCCGCGTACCTCCGTATCCGCCTCACAAGTAAAGCGATGTAGAAGGCCGGGAGACCCTGCCAAGGCCATAATTGCCTTACCGCCTTCCTGGTCCAACTCCGGGAAAAGGTTAATCGTTTCCTGGGAATTGACGTTAGGGCTGCGGCCCTGGTAGTGCCCGCCGATGAAGGGGATTATGGGCATGGGTTAATCTTCTTCCTCTTCCTCTTTTTCTGTCGGCACCTTGGTTCCCTTTTTCATTTTGCCGTCCTTCACAGTAAAAGACTGGCCCTTATCGACGCCGGTAATAGTGCCTTTATTGCGGGAAGCGTAGAAAACCTTCTCGCCTTTCTCTTCGCCATATTGCTGCTTCATGGCAGCCATGATTTCACGACCCTTCTTAGTCATTGGCATTATTATTGCTCCCTACCCAATCGGATTATAGATCGTACCCCGGCGCACCCGGCCCCATTCTAAGCCCACCGGCTCCACTTGGCGGGCCATATTAAGGCTTACAGCACCCTTTAAGGCCCGCTGTGCTCTGGCTAATAGCGCCGGATCAGCATTTTTGCCGCTTAATTCCACCATGAGATTAAGTTTTAGAACATTAAAGAGGTTCCGGGGAATGGCGGTTATTAAAACCAAGTTATCTCCTAATGCTGCCGGTTCGTTCAGAGGTTTCCTGGAGACAAAAAATAGTGAATCCGTGGAATCAGGCACCGGCCAGAGAACAAAGGTTGCATTTGGAGAGGTATATTTTACCCAGAGGCTCAGGGGAATACCGGGCGAAGCCTTGTCGGTAATCCCGGCGTAAGCATTTTCCCCGATAATCTCCACATCGGAGTCAACCCCCGAAGATCGTACATAGGCGGATATAACCTCTTCCGGGCGCACCGTGTTCAAGGTAGGCGCTCCCGACTCGCCGATGGTATAGGTAGAAGTCCCTGCTATCATTGAGAAAGACTCCACCACCACGTTAGGAGCAATTTGCAACCCTATTTCAGCAATCATGTCCTGGAGCCGGTAAAATGCCTGATGCAGTTCCCCGGCTTCAATGGAATCGCCGATATTCACCCGGCCTAAATCCTCCAAAGCCGCAGTTACTAAATCTTGGGCAGTGCGAACGGTGAGAGCCATTTAGTCCCCTTTGGCCTCTTTCTTAGCCTTCCTTGCGGCCTGGGCTTTTTGCCAGGGTTTTAAGTCTTCATCGGGCTGCTGGTCTGCAACTTCGGGAATATCATAGGGGGCCTCGCCCCACTCCCCCGACTCCAGGGCCTCAATGAGTAGCTGTTCATCGGTAAAGAGGACATCCCCATGTTCCCGGTGATAGGCAAAGGTGGGACCGAATGGCCGTCCCCGATGCTTTTTAAGTTTCATATATCCTCCAAGAAGGCGGGGGAGGCCGGAGCCTCCCCCGGTAGATTATTTAACCCAATGTTCAATGTTAACGTACTCGTTAGTCACGGTATCGCCTGCATTCTGGCTTTGAATCTGGGCTTTGATGGTAGTAGCCCCCGCTGCCATGTTCTTAGTAGCAGCAGCATAATCCACCACGCTCACCTTACCGTTTACTTGGAGCGTGCCGGTGATCTTCTGGTTAGCCGTGCCGGTATACTCATGCACGACAAAGGTTGCCGTCCAGTCACCGGCAGCGGCGTCCGATGCAGTGAGACTCATTACCTGGGCATCCAAGAGATAAAGATGGACGACCATAGCCGCATTAGCGCCGGTTTTGGTCCCGGTGAGGGTGTAGCGTAAGGTTTTGGTGGCGCTAAACCAACCGGAAGCCATAGACAGACTGGAGCCGGTCACATCCGCAGTACCTGCGCCAGCTTGCGAGGTCTGCGTGGCGCTCTGGGCAATAACCAGGGGCACCCCGCCAGTGTAATCAGGTAGGGTGATAGTCCGATCTGCGGTGGGATCGGCCACGGCCAGAGAAGTTTGATTCGCATCCGCGGTATTACCATCAAAGATCAGGGGAGTGGCCCCCGTGATAGTACCCGCCACGGTCACAAACGACCCGGCAGCCCCCAGGGTAACAGTCCCGGTAGACGTGCCGGTGCAAATACCCACATTCTGATTATTGTTATTGTTTATCAGAATACCGCCGGAGCCGGATAGGAGAGTCGTGGTGGAAGTGCCGGTGCTGCTCCCCAAATTCACGGTTTTGTTAGCTGCGCCGTTGCCGACATGCACCGTCTGATTGCCAGCGCCGCCGATGGTTATGGTCCCGGTAGTGGTCCCCGTGCCGACCCCCGTAGTCATAGCCGCAGCGTCATGGTTTACAGTGTAGGTGCCCACTTCGGTTACTACTGCCGGGCCGGTAGCATTACCGATGGTCACGGTGCCGGTAGACGTACCAGTGTTGATATTAGTAGGCTGATTGTTGCTGCCGTTAATACCTACTCCACCAGACCCGGAATTGATAGTCGTGGTGGAAGTAGTATTAGTTGACCCTACATTTACCAACTTGACAGCCGCCCCAGTACCGACATTAATCGTCTGGTTTGCGGCACTGCCGATAGTTATGGTGCCGGTGGATGTTCCGGAAGCGATATTAACCGCAAAGTTACTGGAAGCGTTCAGATTAACCGCTGCGCCGGTGATAGTAGCCCCCAGCGTGCCGGTCAAGAGGCCATCCATAGTCACGGCCCCGATTCCGGTCATGTCGCCGGTAGCGGAAATATCCCAATCCGCAGAGTTGATCGTTATAGTGGGGTTGCCGTCACCGATAGCAATAGCCGGGGTATTGCCATTCGTTAAAAGAATGGCGTCTTTATAACCGGGGCCGGTGTCGTTATCATAAACCTGGATTGATAGGGTTTCCCCGGAAACGGCAGAACCCCGGATAGCATTGCCATTAGCGAGGGTCATATTCCCGCTCATGGTAATGCCGGTTACGCCGGTGAATGCCCCCGCGGTAGAAACATCCCAGGTAGACGAATTGACGGCCACAGTCCCTAAGCCCCCGCCGATGCTAACTGCGCCGGTGGAAGTGCCCGTATTAAGGTTAGTAGCATAGTTGGAGTTAGCGTTAAGGTTAACCGCCGCCCCGGTGCTGGTGATTCCGGTGGTAGTAAATAGCCCCGTATGCGTGATGCTGGCCACGGTCATGGCCCCGGCCTTAGTTACGCTCCAGGTGCCCCCGGACCCGGTAATGTCGTTCCCGGAGCCGGTGTTAGTAAATGACAGGGCAGCACCGGACGCTTGCGCCCCCATAGTCACAGACAAGCCAGCGCCGGACTGTGCCCCTACAGGGTTTTTAGTGATTTCCAGGACGCCGTTGTTATCAGCGGCATTATTAGTCAGGGTAATCGCCCCGGAATCTACCGTCACGGCCCGGCCTGAACCTGCCCCGCCGTAATCATAAGCCCCGTCTAAGGTGACACCGGCAGCGGTAATCAGGTCATGCACCGTGCCTGCATCATCTTCAAAATAGAGCTTAGTAGTCCCGGAAGAATCCTTGACATAGAGCCAGCCGGTGTTGTTCTTGGGATTGCCCGCCGGGGCGCTGATCTGCGGCAACTCAATCTTGTTGTCAACAGTCAGGTTAATCCCGGAATCCCGGTCATTCAACCCGCCAAAGGCGGTCCCGGCCATAGCCAAGACCATCAGTAGCCAGGCGAAGGAAAACAGTTTTTTCTTCATGGTTTAGCCCTCCTTTTGGCCCGGTTACGCCGAAGCGATCCGACAGCCCAAGTCGGGGTTGATAACCTTGAGGTCGTAAAGTACGTCAAAACGAATCACCTCGTTCAGGGTCAAGATGCTCTCCAGGCCCCGCATAACCGTAAAGGTAAAGCCGTTTTTGCTCATGCTGCGGCTCCAAACTACGGAAGGCGGAACCACAATGGGCACCATCGCCAGAGAGATGCAGTTTTTATGAAAGGCCAAAGGCACCCGGTAGGCGGTGCTGGCCGTGCCGGGAATAGATACCGCCGCATTGTTGGCGGGCAGGGTGTCGATATTCTGGTAAGGCAGTTTGGCAGCCGCAGCGGTAGAACTCCGCAGATTCCAGGGAGCCGTACCCGGCCAAATAGTGGGGGTCAGTTCAAAACTTCCACCGCCTATATCGGCAAAAGTCCCATTAGCGGTAACTACAAACTGCCGATTCTCGCCAAAGGTGGTCCCGTTCACCGGGTTGACGGCGTTGACGCTGGCTACGGTGAACACATCCCCGGCTTTCACGGTAAGGGCCGAACCAGCGCCGTTCTGATCCAGAGTGAAGTTGGTATCTTCATCGGCCACAGTGTCATCAATCAGGACCGTACCAAGCCCCGCCCAACTTCCCGGCGTATGCGTGGGGACGTTTTGGGAAACGAAGCTGTCAAACCCGGCGTACAGGCTAGGAAATTGCGCTTTTTGAATCGCCGTCCCCACCATCTGCTGCTGAAAGACACCCTTGAGTTGGCTAGCCAGGTAGACCTTAGTCACCGGGTCAACGAACAGAGACCGTTCTCCAGGGGGGCAGGCCAGGTTAGTCAGGCGGGCATCCGCCAGACCCACGGTGAGCCAGTCGTTAAGCTGCTGTCCGGGGGTTCCTACCTGGTTAGCGATATACTTATACTGTCCCAATACATCCCGGTCAATGTAGTCAGCCAGGGCTAAAATCGCCGGGTCGATGATCCGTTCCTGCACCCTGTCCAAATCCCAGGTCATTTGCTGCGCGGTGAAATCTTTGGCATGGGATTTCCAGGTGTCAACTTGGAAGGTGGTAGTAGATTCGTAAAAGTCGTGAACTTTGCCGGTAAGGTCCGGTCCGTCCACGACGCGGGCGTAAGACGGCGTTTTGATGGAAATCGTATCGCCGATCTTCCAGCCGTTTTGCAGCTTGCTAAATTCTTCCTCAAACCCACGATGAACGCGGTTTGCCGCAAGCATATAGTTTTCCAGTTGCATCATGGTTTCTTTCGCAAACCATGTGGGGTGACTCCAAATATCAGCCATTTAGGTATCTCCTATGACGCTCCCTTAACCCCTCCTTGCCTGTCGCGCAGCTTTGTATGCTTCATAATCCTGATCGCCGAGCGATACCGCCGGAGTCTCCTTGCCGGCTCCAGGCTTGGTAATGCCGGGGGCGTTAGTTTCGGTTTTTTGTCTTACGAAACGCTCTGGAAAGAGACGCTTCATGCGTTCGGTTACTTTTTGAAGCTGCTGTGCGCCGCCAATACCTTGCTGGGAAAGGCGATCCGCATAATCTATAGCCTCCAGAGTCATTTCCTGGTCCCTGTAAATCCAGGAAGCAACGTCGGGGGATGCAGCCCATTCATTAAAGGCGGCAATTTCTGCGTCGGAGTATTGACTTTCAGGCATCGCCGGTTCTTCTTTGGCGGGTGTAGCCTTATTGATTTCCCCGGCCAGGCGGTTGACTTCTTCCAAGTTGCCCATGTCTAGGGCTTCTTGCTGTTGAGCCTTTAAGGTATGCAACCGCCGCTCTGCCCGTTCCTGATCCGCCGTTTTCTGGCCCTTAGCCAATTCTCCAAGTGTTTTTTCCAACTTCTCCATTTGGGATTTCCACTTCTTGAGAAGCTGGGACTCGGAACGCTCCAGATAGCGGAGCCGTTCTAACTTTACAGGTATGTTTTTGTCCATGATTTCAAGAAACTGTTCTGGAGTCTTGAAATCTTCGGGAGCGCCTTTATAAGCGTCCCCTTCCTTGTAGCCATACAGTCGCGCCCGGTCTAATACAGCCGGGTCGGTTTGGGTTGCGGCCTGTTCGCCGGTGCCTTCCGTTTCGGAAGTCTGAATATCCTGATCCAGATTGTCAATGATTGCATCTTCAGGCATTTTCTGTGCCTCCTGGGTTGAAATAAAAAAAGCTCTCCCGGTCGTTTTGACCAGGAGAGCTTCGTAAAGCCGTTCCGGTGTTGCCCCCGCCGTTCAGTTGGAGGGCAGGGGCCGAATTATTTAATTAAACTTTTATATGTCCCAATATCTATTCTGATTAATTCATCTTTTGAAACTATATCATGACTGCTTATTATTGATATTTTAAATATACCATATAGCATCTGAAGGCGATCGATGCTTGGTTTACTTTCTATTCTATTGCCACTAAACAGATATTCTTTCTTCTTAAAAGACTCCATTGCTTCTAATACTATCGGCATTAAATAATTGCATGTAATGTCTTCTAAAGGCATTATAAATTCGTTAGTTGTCAAATTGATTGTTTTGCTATAAAAATATATGATCTCTTTATCCAATGCTTTATCTAACAAATATAGCATTTCATTGCCAATTATTTCATTAGTTATTAATACATTACATCTCATATCTGTATTCCCCGCTCCACTTTCTCAAGCAAAGATGCCAGGAATCGCAAAGAGCGAATCACGGCTTTCAGGATTTGGCGGGTGTCGATCATATTAAGGAATAAAATCCCGTTGCGGATTGGCCCGCAACATCGTTTCAATGGTCACACTTTCGTCAACCTCGCTAAATATCGCCTTGTCATGGACAAAGGCATAATCTTCGCCGTCTGCACCCTGATATGTCACCGCATTATCCAAAGCACACCAGACCATTGCCCCAGGTTCAGGTCTGGCCCCTTCATTTTCCCTGAAAGCGCCGGTCCCGGCAGCAATGAATCGAACTTTGTGCAGTTCATAGGTGTCCAGTTTGCGGCCCATTAAGGGGATAATTATGCCGCCCTTGCTAACTTCTTCGATTTTGGGAGGTTTCACCAAACACCGCTCATGAAACACCCGTAAATGGCCATGTTGATTCTTTACTATAGGTTTTTCAAGTTGTTGCAAATCCGTTTTGTCACATAATTCTTCGGCACATTTAATGGGACGCCTACCACTAGTACTATGTGTTATATGACCCCTTGGACATTTAAATCTCCAATCTATGATCGGTATCATTTTTTCCCCTTTTCTTTCTTTTCTTCAGGTTTGGGAACTACCCGAATCTGGAATTGATTGCCGTTAATAGTAAATACCCCGATCACGTCCAGGGTAAGGTTGTTTTTAGTAAGCAGTTCGTTAATTTGCTTCTCCACTTCTTGAGCCTTGTCAGGTTTAACCTCTTTTTTGGCCTCTACATTGCAAGCCAAGATAGCAGAGATCAAGAGAAATAGGAAGATTTTTTTCATTGCACCTCGCTTCCAGTAGGTTGCGGCTGCATTGCCGCTAACATCTGTTGCGCCACTGCCGTAAACGCCTGCACCTGCTGGCCCAATTCCTGAGATTCAGCAGTCATTAGCTTTGCCACCGCATTAGTAAACGCTTCAAAGTCCTTCCGTTGCTGCTCATGGGCCTTGAGTTGCATTTCCTCCATCTTCAACATCAGTTCCGGCGGTGGACCTTGGGGTTGCGGCGGTTCTTCGCCTTCATCTAAGCCTCGAATTTCCACCGGGATCACCTTTTTGATCTGGTCAAGCAGCTTTTGTGAATTAGGCAAGTCCAGATTTTCCATTATCGCATACGCAATCGGCAAAGCCATTTGCGGCGCAGCCCTGGCCACAATCTCAGTTACTCGCATTAACTGCTCTACCATTTCCTGGCGCTGTGTGGTGAAACTGGGGCCGACGGACACGTCTACATCATATCGTCCCACAGTCAAATCGTTTAAAAATATGGTCACACCAATACGGGGGTTAGAGAGATAATTTTGTGGAATTTCAGGCACTTGCTCCAATAGCGGCGTACCAGGCATCGCATTAATGGGCACGGAAATTTCCTTACCATCCTTCCCCACTATTCGCAGGATACGCTCCGAGTCGTAAACGTAAGGAATTAAATCTACCAGGGATTTGATCGAATAAATGTAGGTTGTGGTGAAATTGCCTACAAAAGTTTGGCTCCCTACGTTGCCTTGCTTCTGTTGAGCAATAAGCGACCGGCCCGACTCTTCGCCCCGCTTATCTCCTAGACTCGCCGTATAAATCCCCATTGCCGCCATAATATCATGGTCCATCCGCTGCATCTCAGAGACTAAGGCGGTAGATAGTTGCGGCGGCGGTTCCCGGAAAGGTTTGCCCTGCGGAGCTTCAGGGTCAGGGTCATACGGCACATAAGAAAAGTTCTTAACGTGCATCTGGTCCCAGATATGCTTATGCTTTTGAAACATAGCAGGCGTTGCAAATAGCGGATTTTTTGGAGTCAGAGCGATGAACTCCGTGTTGGCCGTAGTCCAGTAATTATAAAGCTGCTGCGGCACTATGGCATTGCGGACTTTGCCGCGAGACCGATTAAAACCTCTAATATTGGTAGTGATGCCAGCTTCTTCAAAAATCGGGATATTGCGTGCTGGCCAGTCATACGGGCCTTCCAAGACCTTCCCGGCCCGCATCTTGCACCAGCGGATTTGTGGACGCTTAACCGTTAATTCCTTTAAAATAGCATCGGTTTCCTGCAACTTGTCTTCCGTGACTGTCATTTTATAGGGTAGACCCGGACGCAAGGAGCGCTCAATTTGATAGAACTTACGATCTACCATTTCTTTGTACCAGTATTCGGCGATTCGATAGCCTAATTCCTGGTGTTTCCAGTCGGTCCAATACTGGTCTTCCGGCCATTCCCCGAACTCTTCCCCATACTCCTTTTTATATTCTTCCTTAGTTATCCAGTCCATTACAAAGACATAGGAAGCATCCGACTTGTCAGGCTTTTTGCAAGGGCCGAAGTAGACGCTCATGGGATTGGGAATAGAGTTGACTTCTATCGACCTTACAAAAGGATCGTCCGGGTCTTCTACAATGTCGTGCCGCCAGCAGCCCTTGCCGCAAATTATGTTGTGATAGTGGGAGTGATTATAAGCAGCGCGGGACAAGGAAGTGCGTTCAATTCTCTGGATTAAACCCCCAATAATTTCCGCCACAATAGGATCGCCCGCAGAATCTATCGGGCGCACTTTATGAGACGGCTCAAGCTGTTCAAACTCCCCCTGTACTACGTCCAGTTTTTCAGGGATTTTGTTAATGCTGATGCAAGGCCGGGGCGGATCTGATTTTTCCCGGAAATCCTTAATCTCTTTGGACCACTGGCAGTTGTCCTCATTAATAGCAAACCGCAAGTCGTAATCCTTGGCCAGACGTTCATCTTTCTCGATAGTCGAGATATTTTTGAACCGCTCTGCGGCCAGCTTTAATAGAGCGTCTTGATTTTTTTCAGGCATTAGAGTTGCCCCATACAATAATCATTAATTAGAGCATCCACTGCTGGGGTAATATCTCTATCGAGTGATAGTTGTTCCGGAAGTTTCTTGTCGATACGAACATACTTAGACCATCCTTGCTGATCGTGTCCACATATCCAGGATGCCCGCATGTCCATGTTCTTTATTTTTCCTTCATTGTATATTGTTATGCAAAGCATTAATTTTGATTCGCTTTTTCCAAGTCGTTAGGTGACAAGATGCTATTCGCATGGGGTAAGTCTATAATCTTATTATCTATCAATACCGCTGTCGCTTTTAGTAGAAATATCAAGGTTTCCTTAACCCCAAGCGGCGAGTTGAGAGAAATATTGGCGTCCGCATGTACCGCTATTTGGATCACACCTACAACCTGCTTTCCTGTCTGGCGCTCTGCTTTTGCTTGTTTGTGACTCATTACATCCCCATCCATCCACTAGAAGTGCGTAATCCTTGCATAACTTGAGCCGTTTGCTGCTGCACTATTCTTTCCTTGAACCGATGCGACAGAGCTAGGGTTTGAAAAGCATCCGCCGGATGCGAAGCCCAATCATGGATCGGCTGCGTCTTATAAACTCGGTTTTTATCGTCGTATTCGCTGCGATAGCTGGCGAGGCCGTCTAATCCCTTGCGACAGTTTTCCTCGTCAAAGTAGCAAACGGGGAAGATATTACGGATTGCCTGATGTCCATCCTCTTTCCTGGCTGGCCGTTGAGCCACATGAAAATTCAAGCCCAGGGAGGCAGCAGTTTTGAGGCGTGTCCTGCCGGTCCCAAGCTCTTTAACCGTTATATCGTGCGGCGCCCAATGATCACCATAGACCCCGGCCCATAGGTCTAATTTCTCCCTAAGGATTCGGGCATAAAACTCTAGTCCTTCCCCCCGGTTCTCATAATAGGCAATCACATGAATCGCCCGGCCTACATTTTGCGTGAACCATATCGAAGTGGAATCATCAACCCCTAAATCCCACCAGGTATCAACCGGAATGCCGGACTGAAAAGGCACGCGGGTTATCCGGCCCTGCTCCCTGGCCCGCCTTAACTCCCCAGCAAAATAGGCTCCAGGGGCAGCAGCCTCGAATGAACAGTAGAATTCCTGATCAATCATCTCGTCAGACATACCCGCCTGGCGCTCAGACTCAATATCTTCGCGGGAAATAATGCCGGTATCATCTACGGTTAGGAGTTCGCAAAACCAGGAAGAATTGTAAGTAGCGGAAACGTATAGTTCGTAAGCATGGTTTCGGCCGCGAGGCGTAAACAGAAACAATGCCCACCCTTTGTTTTCAAGTAAAATCGGCCTGAAATAATCCCAGGCCCGCGGGTCTTGAAGGGAAAACTCTGAAAAGACTACGCCCACCGGGTTAGTGCCCATGACATTGTCGAAATTGTCTGAGCCAATCACTTGCCAGAGGGAACCAACTTTTGTAGTCAATTTCATCTCAGTGGCATTAGGATCGCCTGAGATTAGTTCCGGTGGCCAGTAATCAAGAAAGGGTCTGCCATGTCGGTCCTTACCATCCCAGATTACTTTACGGCCCTGATTAGTTTTGGGGAGAAAATGATAATAGTTGCCAGGCCGCTCGCAAGAGGCGTACACTGTCCAGTTTAGCGATGTCAGGTCTTTCCCGGCTCGGCGGTGCCAGACACAGACAGCCCGCTGACCGCCGATTCGCATTCCTTGCCGCATATATTGCAACATGGAGCGTTGATAATTCCTTGGTTCCCAGTTATAGGGGAGACTTATTTCCACGGTCAAAACCCCTGAAATTGATAGTTAATTCCCCCTCAACATGCTGCTTTTGTCTAGGGGGAGCAAAATCATCCCTGAACTCAGGATGCCTCTCTAAAAAGGCCAAGGGGTTTGTTTTTCGCATCTGTTCCAAGGGGTCCGTAGCAATCTCTATCGTCTTAAGAGCTAAATCCCTTAGAAAACTCTTTTTCTTTTTCCAAGCCCCGACAGTATTTTCATGCACTCCAAGAGCGCGGGCAATCAGTGCCTGAGACACGCCAGAAGCTAATTTTGTGATAACAAATTCCCGTGTTATAGGGTCATCTATAGGAGATGGTCTGGCCATATTTAAACCTCCCCACCGTATTCTTCGGGGAGCTTCCATTCCTTGTGGCATCTGCAAAATGCATTATGTTGGGGATATAATGGGCATAGGTTGCCCCCCGCTTTATTCCACTTGATCTGGTCTTCGGTTGACATATCTATATTATCATATGGATACCAGCGCCCATCTAATGCCCACTTGCCTATGGGTATCTCTACAAACCTGATAATCCTTTCTGTTTCTAACATTGTTAGTTTCTATCTTTCTAAACTTCTAAATCCTGATATTTCTAAGGTTATATACTCGCAAGTTTATTAACCATAGGATTTATCGGGCCAGCGATGTTATATCCGGTTATTGGCTCTCGCTACACCGGCAGAGTTTTTTCTGGTTCGTATGCCTCACGCGCCCGTTTATCCGTTCTCCCCACTCCGAGAGGGATTATCGGCGGCTAACCTTGCTTCGCCGGGTTGATTCCCGGCTGGCCGCCCTATGGGTTCTTAAAATCGGGGAGGGTCGACGCCTCGTTCTTTGTTCGCCCTCCCTCCTTCCACTAAGTTCGGCCCGGCATTCCGCGGAGCCTATCCCCGTATCGGAGAAACAATAATCACTGGCAGGACTCAGGAGTGCACTTCCCACCGGCTACCAGCGACACCTATGCGCAGTTCCTAGGATTTTAACCCCCCCGGCCAGGGGCCTTGCAAGGCGTATCTTCTTAATTTCCTAAAATAAAGCAAGGCAACCGCAAAAGTCAAGAAAATTTTATGCGATTTTGTGACCTTCACTAAAAAACAATCCTTTTTCTTGACATTGTGGCTTTTTTGGTTTATGCTGCTTTAAGGAAGAGGCCAGACGTTATTTCATGTTAATCCCTCCCAAAACCGCGAGGTAAATCAGCTTCAGCAAAGCGGTTAATAACAGTTCCCATAAAGGAGGATTCGTTAAATGCAAAAATGGCACAAACAATTAAAGGCACTTAACCCATCCTGTACGGATGCTCTCGAATGGGCCTTGACGCATGATACGCCGGAAGAGGCTTGGGCAGTCTGTGAACGCGGCGACTGGATGCTCTGGTACGCCGCTAGGGTAGGCTTGACCCCTGATCGGCATAAGCAGATAGTTAAGGCTATCTGTCACATAGTTGAGCGCCACCTTGATAAATTGTCGAACGAGACCCGCCCCCGAATCGCTATTGAAACTGCGATAGCATGGGCGACGGAAGACAAAGCAACCTTGGAAGAAATTAATATGGTTGCTGCGAAAGCTGTGGGGGCTGTTGTAAAGGTTGCTGGGGGGGTTGTTGTAAAAACCGTGTGGGCTGTGGAGGCTGCTGCGGGAGCTGCATGGGCGGCTGCGAGGGCTGCGGCTGCTGCGGGAATTGCCGTAAAGATTGCTAAGGGAGTTGCTATGGAGGCTGTTGCAGGAGCTACAAGGGCTACGAAAGTTAACGAACTATCACAGCAAGCTGACATTATCCGGCAGTATTTATCGTGTCCAAAGGAGGATCAGACATGAAAAAACGCTTTTTTTGGGCCGTCATGATTTCCCCCACTCGTGCAACCATCTTTCGTTTTCGGACTGAAAAGGAACGAACCCAATGGCTTAGGCTGGTAGACAAAAACGATCACCCCAACACCACAAAAGAGGAGCTTGACTCCAGACATCCCGAAGTGCGGCGGCTTAACCGCCGCCTTGCAGCTGGTGAGGTAATCACCTTTCCGGTGGAGATTGAGTAAAAGGAGAAGAAAATGGATAAAATTCCGATCTTCCGGGACTGCCGATATATTTATAGCCGTATTTTTCGAGCAAGGATATTAATTCTTCTCGGCTCATAATTTCCTCCTATTCAGAAATCATAATCCCCCCTATCCCTCGCCACCGCCAGTACCGCCATAACCAGCATCCCCAGAAACACCCCGACAAACACGCCAAAGAAGAAGGCAAACATGACAATCCTCCTTTAAGGATATTTCACCACACCCCTAGTACCGGCAGGCGCAGGGCCTCCACAAAGTCTTTAACATCCCGGATAAGCAGATACTTACACCCCGTTGCTTCGATTTTATCCCGGATCGCCTGCTGTGCTG
>Ga0233425_10004914_pt1 | contig 21791 bp, 11 predicted proteins | sample Watercolumn_Towu_2_FD_181712 | JGI IMG/M metagenome (GOLD analysis project Ga0233425, IMG submission 181712) | Freshwater microbial communities from Lake Towuti, South Sulawesi, Indonesia - Watercolumn_Towuti2014_140_MG | ecosystem: Environmental > Aquatic > Freshwater > Lake | place...
CAGCGTTTCTCGTCGCCGCGTCGACCCTCATCATCGCCGGGCCGGGCGGACTTTCAGGCGTCATGTGGGCGTCAGCCGCCGCCGCCGGCGTCGCGACGCTGGGTTTCGGCTGGCCGATCGCCGCGCTTAGTCTCCATGACGCCCTACCGGGCGGCCTTATTTTTGGCGGCGGCGCGTCGACCGAGGCTGCGCAGCTGCTGGAGAGCTGGCGGTTGGCGCCCGCCCGGCTGGGCCTTATCGCCGAGTTCGCCACGACCGTGGCGGCGGCTCTCGGCGTCGCCTCGCTCGCTCCTGTCCTCGCGGCCTCGGTGGCGACGCCCGACATAAAGAGCGCGCGCCGCGCCGGCTACGCCGCGCTTTTTTGGAGCGTCGTCATCGCCCTGCTGGCGGCGGCGGCGATCGCCGCCTCGGCCCTGTCGCTCGCTCGCGCTACGGCCGGACAGGCGCCGGAACGCCTGCCGCAAACGGTCTATCAGGCGAGCGAGCGCGGTCTTATCAGCATTTGCGGCTATTCCGTGCGCGGACCCTCCGAGGCGCAACGCGCTTGCGCGGCGAAAGGATACGCCCCGGGCGCGCCGCTCGCCGCATCTGACATTCGTCCGATCGACGGCGACTTTCTGCTCGGCTTCCTGCCCCAGGCGGCGGAGCTCGGCGCGGCGTCATCCGGACTCCTCGCCTCGGCGCTCGTGGCGCTGGGGCTTGCGCTCGCCGCGGCGGGCCTGCAAGCCTGCGCGACAGCCTTCGGCCACGACGCGCTCTATCGGTTGCGCGGCGAGATCGACCTGACGAGCCGGCGTCTCGCGGTCAATCGCGTCACGCTGGTCGCTGTTTCGACTCTGGCTTACGTCGCGGCCGTCGCCGGCGTCTTCACGCCGGGCGCGCTCGTCGCAGCGGCGCTCGCGGTGTCCGCCGCCTGCCTCGCGCCGTCGCTCGCCCTGGCCTTTTGGCCGCGCGCGGGCGATCGTGAAGCGCTCATCGCCGTGTGCGGCGGCGCGATCGGCCTTTTCGCCGCGCTGGCCGTGGCGGAGGCGCCCAATCGCATTGAAATCTATGCGCTCTGCGCGCTAGTAGGCGCAACAATCGGCGGAGCGCTCGGACTGCTGTCAGGCCTCGCGTCACGAGGCGACAAGCCGGCGGCGCGCGCCTTCATCACCCGCATGCTGCGCGGCGACGCCCAGATGCTCCAGCCCGATAAAGGCGCTTAAATCCCGTTTGAAGCTCCCCGGTTTGTCGAAACCCCTACCGTTCGCTTCAAAACCTGCTATAAGGCCGTCGCACGCCCCGGTTCGCCGGGGCGGCTCCGTTTTCGCGCGACCCTGCTGGACGACATCCCGGCCTTGGCCGCAGAGCGCGGATCAACCCGAAAAAGATAAGGAAAATCCGATGTCGATCACGGCGGAGCGCAAGCAGGCGCTCATCAAGGAATATTCCACTAAGACCAATGACACGGGCTCGCCCGAGGTGCAGGTCGCGATTCTCACCGAACGGATCGCCAATCTGACCGAACACTTCAAGACGCATGCGAAAGACAATCACTCGCGTCGCGGGCTCTTGAAGCTCGTTTCGCAGCGCCGCCAACTCCTCGACTATGTCAAGGTTCGCGACGAGGCGCGCTACAAGAGCCTGATCGAGCGACTCGGCATTCGCCGCTAACCGCAAGTCAAGGAAAGCGGCGCCCCAATGCGCCGCTTCCTCCTATGGAGCGTCAAACAGGGCGCTCGCCACGACCAACGCGTAAAGTCATGGCAGGATCGCCGGACGCTGCGTCGACGCTTTTAAAAAAACATCGCTGCCGCAGCTTCTCGCCGTCTTGCTCATGACGAACCGCAGGTTCATCAGAGAAAGACCAGCATGTTCCAGATTCACCGCGAAGAAATCGAATGGGCCGGGCGTAAGCTCGTGCTCGAGACCGGCAAGGTCGCACGCCAGGCTGACGGCGCAGTGATGGCGAGCTATGGCGAGACGACGGTGCTCGCGACCGTCGTCTCCGCCAAGGCCCCCAAGCCGGGGCAGGACTTTTTCCCGCTCACCGTCAACTATCAGGAAAAGGCTTTCGCGGCAGGCCGCATTCCCGGCGGCTACTTCAAACGCGAGGGCCGTCCCTCGGAGCGCGAAACGTTGGTTTCGCGCCTCATCGACCGGCCGATCCGCCCGCTCTTTCCCGACGGTTACCGCTGCGACACGCAGGTGATCGTGACCGTCCTGTCGCACGATCTCGAAAACGATCCCGACATCCTTTCGATGGTTGCGGCGTCAGCGGCGCTTACCCTTTCCGGCGTTCCTTTCATGGGACCCATCGGCGGCGCGCGCGTCGGCTATATCAACGGCCAGCTCAAGCTCAATCCGACGATCGAGGAGATGAAACTCTCTGATCTCGACCTTGTCGTCGCCGGAACGCATGACGCCGTGCTGATGGTCGAGTCGGAAGCCAAGGAGCTTTCCGAGGAAACGATGCTGGAAGCGGTCATGACCGGCCATCGCGGCTTCCAGCCGGTGATCGACGCCATCATTCGCCTGGCCGAGCGAGCCGCCAAGGATCCGCGTGAACTCGCTACGCTGGATACGAGCGAGGTCTCGAAGGCCGTGGCGGAACTCGCCGAGGCGGATCTGCGCGAAGCCTATAAGAACACCGTGAAGCAGGAGCGCTACGCTGCGGTCGACGCGGTGAAGGCGAAGGTGATGGCGGCGCTCGCGCCGGAGGGCGGCGAGCCGAAGTTCTCCAAGGAGCAGATCGCCGAGATCTTTAAGGAGCTTCAAGCCAAAGTCGTACGCAACAATATTCTCGACACGGGTCTACGCATCGACGGCCGCGACGTCAAGACCGTGCGTCCGATCGTCGCCGAAGTCGGCGTTCTCCCGCGCACCCATGGTTCGGCGCTCTTCACCCGCGGCGAGACCCAGGCGCTTGTCGTCGCGACGCTGGGCACGGGCGAAGACGAGCAATATGTCGACTCGCTCGAGGGCACCTATAAGGAGCGCTTCCTGCTCCATTACAACTTCCCGCCCTATAGCGTCGGTGAGACCGGCCGCATGGGTTCGCCGGGCCGTCGCGAAATCGGCCACGGCAAGCTCGCCTGGCGCGCCATCCGGCCCATGCTGCCGGCGGCGGCTGAGTTTCCCTATACGTTGCGCGTCGTCTCCGAGATTACCGAGTCGAACGGTTCATCCTCGATGGCGACGGTCTGCGGCACGTCTCTGGCGCTGATGGACGCCGGCGTGCCGATCAAAGCGCCGACCGCCGGCATCGCCATGGGCCTCATCCTCGAAGGCGAGCGCTTCGCCGTGCTCTCGGACATTCTCGGCGACGAAGATCATCTCGGCGATATGGACTTCAAAGTGGCGGGCACGTCCAACGGCGTGACCTCGCTGCAGATGGACATCAAGATCGCCGGCATCACCGAGGAGATCATGAAGGTCGCGCTCGCCCAGGCGAAGAACGGCCGCTTGCATATTCTCGGCGAAATGGCGAAGGCGATCGCAAGCTCGCGCGCCGAGCTCGGCGAATTCGCGCCGCGCATCGAGACGATGAAGATCCCCACCGACAAGATCCGCGACGTGATCGGCTCGGGCGGCAAGGTCATCCGCGAGATCGTCGAGAAGACAGGCGCGAAAATCAACATCGAGGATGACGGCACGGTGAAGGTCGCATCCTCCGACGGCAATTCGATCAAGGCGGCGATCAACTGGATCAAATCCATCGCCTCCGATCCAGAGGTCGGCATGATCTATGAGGGCACGGTGGTGAAGACCGCCGACTTCGGCGCCTTCGTCAACTTCTTCGGCGCCAAGGACGGCCTCGTTCACATCTCGCAGCTCTCTAAGCAGCGCGTGAACAAGACGACCGATGTCGTGAAGGAGGGCGACCGCGTGAAGGTCAAACTTCTCGGCTTCGACGACCGCGGCAAGGTGCGCCTCTCGATGCGCGCCGTCGATCAGGAGACCGGCGAAGACCTCGAGGCCAAGGAAAAGGCCGAACGCGAAGCGGCTGCGGCGAGCGGCGGAGAATAAAATATTTCGTCGGGCGGCTTCTCGAAGCCGCCCGAATTTTTTAGAGCCGAATCCGCCGCCATTTTACGGACGCTGATCGACGCTCTGCGCAGGCGTCTTCCACCTTAAAGGAAGCGCCGCCATTCTCCTGCTTGCCAAGCCCCCGGCGCGCCCTGTCTATAGGCTGAACGCAGGGACAGAGGCGAACATGCACGAGGAGCTAGAAGCGACGGCGCTGGTCGATCAGGAAGAGAAATTCTCAATCGACCCTTTTGTCCTCGCCAGACTCGCCGTCACGATTGCATTTATCTCCGCTGCGTTGCTGGTTGCCGCGCCGTTTCTGCCTGCGCTCACCTGGGCGCTTGTGCTCGCGGTTCTCTTCATTGGGCCACACCGCATGCTGGAGCGCTTTTTGCCGCCGTCCGTTGCAGCCGGACTGTCCATGCTGATCGTCGGGCTCGTCGTCGTCGGACCGCTTCTGCTTGTGATCGAACGCCTCGTCAGCGAGGCCGCCGCGGGCGTCGACTATATTCAGAAAGCGGCGCAGCAGGGCAATTGGCAAACGATGCTCGATGCGCATCCTTGGCTCAGCCGTTTTCAAGACTGGATCGAACGCAGATTCGATCTGCAAGCGATCTTCTCGCAGCTTGGCGCCTTCTTCACCAATATCGCCGCGAACTTCTTGCGCGCGTCGACGGGTCAAATCATCACGACTCTGCTTGCCTTCTATCTTCTCTTCTTTCTCTTGCGCGACCGAGCCGTGGCGCTGCAGACGCTCGCGCGGCTGTCGCCCTTTTCAAATCTCGAAACCGGTAAGATCATCGTACGCGTGCGCGATACGATCCACGCGATCATCTTCGGAACGCTGGCGGTGGCCGCCCTGCAAGGCCTGCTCGGCGGCTTCATGTTCTGGGCGCTTGGTTTTAATTCGCCGGTGCTATGGGGGTTGATTATGGGGCTTCTGTCCATCGTGCCGGTGCTCGGCTCCTTCGTCATCTGGATTCCGGCGACGATCTATCTTTTGATCGAAGGCCGTTGGGTTGAGGCCATCATTCTCGGCCTGTGGGGCGGGGTAGTGATCGCCAGCATCGACAATCTGGTCCGGCCGCTGCTCATCGGCGACAGCATGCGGCTGCACACCGTGCCAGCCTTCATCGCGATGCTCGGCGGCCTTCAATTGTTCGGCGCTTCGGGCATTGTCATCGGGCCGATCGTCATGGCGCTCAGTCCCCTGTTGCTCGAATTCTGGCGTCGCCGCGTCGGACCTGATCAGCCAGCTTAGACTTCGGCGCTCGCCTTATCTAACGAGCGGCGCGTCTTATGCGAATTCGCGTTCGAGCGCAGCGATCAGCGCCAATTCATCGGCTTCAAGCACGCTGGCGTTCTGCGTGAAGATCAGAAAGCAGCGCAGGCGCTTGCCTGGAAAGAGCGGCGCGACAGCGGCGCGATAGAGCGCGAGTTGACGCACATGCGCGTCTTCAAGCTTGTGGCGCGGCCGTCCTGTCTTGAAATCGGCAATCAACGCTTCGGTCGCCGTTTCGGCAAGCCGGTCGATGCGGCCTGAGACCACGGCTCCATTTTCAAGCGTCGCGACGACGTCGACCTCCGGAGTCGATTCTGGTCCAAAGAGCGGCGCGAATCGCGGGTCGGCGACGACGGCGAGCGCCGCCTGCGCCAGCGCCTCCCGCTTGTCTTCATCAAGGAAACCGCCGCGCGCTGCGAGGAAGCGCCGCGCGGCGCTTTGACGGTGTACCGGCGGGCAGGCGGGTAGATGCTGCAACAGCGCATGTATGAGGCGTCCGTGCAGTATATGTTCCGCTTCGTCTCGTTTCGCTAAGCCGCCGTCAGAACCAAATGCGATGAGGTCGGCGCCGGCAAGCGCGCTCGACGGACGCAATGGCGGCGCCGGCGCGTCTTCGCGCGCCGCTTTGGTCGTCGCGAAGGCGGGAAGTTCGAAGGCGAGGGGCCCTGGCTCGCTTCTCGCAAGGTCGAAGCGCAGCGGAGCCGATCCGCGTCGAAGGATGGTCCGTCCAGATTCGAGCGTGTCGGATACAGTCTCGGAGCTCGGTTCAAGCGCGTTTCGAATGGAGTCGTACCAGCAGTCTTTGGCGCGCCCGTTGACGCCATGGGCGCCGCAAATATAAAGCCGCTCCTCGGCGCGCGTCAGCGCGACATAAAGCAGGCGCTGGCTTTCCTCCTGCTCGCCGCGCCGATGCGCATCGCGCGCCTGCTGGAGGGCGATGGGATCGCTGTCCTTTGCGAGCGACCAGAGGAGAACCGCGTCGTCCGCCTCTCCAAGAGCATAGAGCTTCGGATCATGCTTGCCCGCTGGCGCGCCGCATGTGTCGGGCAGAAAGACGATCTTCGCCTCGAGCCCCTTCGCCGCATGCGCGGTCATCACCCGCACCGCTCCGCCGGCCGATTCCATATCGCGTTTGATCGAAAGATCGAGCGACTCGGCCATCGCGAGGAAAGCGGTCAGCGACGGCGGCTGTTCGCGTTCGAAGTTCGCGGTGAGCTTCAAGAATTCGTCGATGGCGTCCTCGGCTTCGCCGCCAAGTCGCGTGCCGAGCTGCGCGCGTCCGCCGTCGGGACCGAGAACGCGGCTATAGAAATCGAAGGGCGTCAGCGCCGTGGCGTCGCGCCGCAACCGGCGCAGCCGCTCTGCGGCCTCGCGGTAGCGCGCGTCTTCAGACTGCGCGAGCGCTTCGACGAGCGAAGCGCGGCGGCCAGGTGCAAGCGCCATGAGATCGCCGTCGTCGAAGCCGAAGAAGGGCGACTTCAGGACGCTCGCCAATGTCAGATCGTCTTCCGGCAGCAGCGCCGCGCGCCCGAGCGCCACGAGATCGTGCACGGCGATGTGGTCGGCAAGATTGAGTCGGTCGGCGCCGGCCACGGCGACATGTTCGCTCTTCAAAGCGCGAATGATCGCCTCGAAGAGCGGGCCGCGCTTGCGCACGAGAATCAATATGTCGCCGGCTTCGACGCGGCGCAGAGCCCCGCCGTCTTCGACGCATTCGCCATTCTCGGGCGCAAGCAGCGCCCTGACCTTGCGCGCGAGCTTTCGCGCCAGACGCTCATTGGGGTCGTTGACGTCGGCATAGTCGAGCGGCAGGCGCCAATCGCTCGGCTCGTCCGCCTTTTCGGCGCCGATCGGCTCCCAGATTTCAATGAGCGCGGCGACGTCGGACTTCCAGGCTTCGTGTCTTGGCGCCGGCTCCTGCGGATCGAAGCACAGGCCGAGGCGATTCACTTCGAGCGCGAAAATGTCTTCGACGGCTTGCAGCACGCCAGGCGCCGAGCGGAAGGATTGGGTAAGCGTCACGACTTCGAAGCGGCGTTCGACGAGTTCGAATCTTCGGTGGAACTCGCGCCGCATCGCGTCGAATCTTTCGGGGGCCGCGCCTTGGAACGAAAAGATCGACTGTTTCTCGTCGCCGACCGCAAAGAAGCTGCGCGGGGGACCGCCTCTCGCTTCGCGCGCGCCGGCGCCGGCGCAAAATTCGTCAGCGATCGCGGCCAATATGTCCCACTGCGCCGAGCTCGTATCCTGCGCCTCATCGAGCAGAATGTGGTCGATCTGCGCGTCGAGTTTATAGAGAACCCATGACGGACTCGAGCGATAGAGCAGGCGCCGCGCGCCCTCGATCAAATCGTCATAGTCGAGTAGCCCTCGACGTCTTTTGGCATGCTCATATTCACTTAAGATGGCGTCGCCGAGCGTATGGAGCGCCAGCGATCGTTCGGCGGCCGCGGCGGCTTTGCGTTTTTCGATGAGCAGGCCGAGTCTGTCACGCTCGGACTCCATGCGCATAAGAAGCTGTGGCTCGCGCTCGAAGAGACCACGTGTAATGATTTTCGTCTTTCCGATCCCGCGCGGTTCGCCGTCTCTTGTGAAAAAGGCCGAGAGATAGCTTTTGATACAGTCCGGATGCGGAGCAAGCGCGAAGGCGGCGTCGAGCGCATCGGCAAGCTTGCAGTCATTGGTCGAACCGCTACGCAACATTCTGGCGAGCGCCGGCCACGCCGCCGGCGGTTCGCCCTCTTGGATGATCGCCGCTTCGATCCGCGCCAGAATTTCATCGGCGCGCAAGCCGAGAGCGCCGAAAACGCGGGCTTCATAGTCGTCCTGCTCGCGCATGCGCGCCATCTCTTGGCGATGATGCAGCAGTTCCTCGCAGAGCGCGTCGAACCCGGCAGCGGAAGTATCGCGGGCGACAAGCTCCAGCGCCTTTCGCAGCGATCCGCCGTCTCGCGTCGCGGCATCGAGCGCGCGCCGACGCGCCGCGTCCATCAGCTCGGCGCGCTCCAGATCGTCGACGACGCGGAAGGAAGCCGGAACATTGGCCTCAAGGGGAAAGATGTGAAGCAGCTTCTCGCAGAAGGCGTGAATCGTTTGGATCTTCAGTCCGCCGGGCGTCTCGACGGCGCGCGCAAAGAGCCGCCGTGCGGAATCGAGATCGATGCGCGACTCGACCGTCGCGCTCATTTGAGAGATTTCATTGGCGAGAGCTGAGTCGTCGAGCGTCGCCCAGCGCGCGAGGGCTTCGAACACGCGTGAGCCCATATTGGCGGCGGCCGCCTTCGTATAGGTGAGACACAGAATCTGCGACGGCCGCGCGCCGGCGAGCAGCAGCCGCAAAACGCGCTGCGCGAGCACATGTGTTTTGCCCGATCCGGCGTGCGCCGAAACCCAAGCGGAGGCGAACGGATCGGAAGCCGTTTGCTGACGCCTGATCGTCAGGCTGCCGACAGGACGCTCGCTCATGCCGTCTCTCCGCCGCCGCGCATCCATTCCTTGACGCGCGCCAGATGATCGTAATCGCCGACATCGCTCATGAACGCTGGGTGCGGTCGCGACGCGTAGGGCGTCGACTCAACACGAAACTGCGATAAAAGCTCTCCAAGCTGCGCGCGATGCGCCGCGACGATATCGGCGAAACGCGTATCCTTCCATTCAAGCCACTGTGTCTCGCCGCCGTTCCGCAGCCCGACATAGGCGGCGCCGGCGACGGCCCGCGGGCCGACTTTCTCGAAAGCGCCGGACTGGATCATCGCCGCTTCCAAGGTCAATTGCGGCGACCAGCCGACTTTAACCTGCTGTTTGGAGGGCGGCGCGCCAGTCTTGTAATCGAAGACATAGGCTTGGCCCTGCCGATCTAATTCTATGCGATCCGCAATTGCGGTTAAGCGAAATGTGCTGCCGTCGGCGAGCGTCAGCGCCATTTCGCCGCGCGTTTCGACATGGATCTCGCAATCCAGCGCGCGCCGCTCCTGTTCGAAGCTCAGCGCATGGTCGAGCCCAGCTTCGATGCGCGGCCATTGGAAACTTACGAACGCTGGGTCGGCCATGAAGCCGTTGAGTTTTTCGCGCGCGAGATCGAGCAGAGCGTCGCGCGCGTTATGCGGAAGCGCGCCGTGCGGATTTCGCGCGACGAATTCCGCTAGCGCCTCATGTATCGCTATGCCGATTTCTCTCGCGCCCGCTTCCGTTCCGATCGGCGGCAGAGGCGTGAGTTTGAGAATATATTCGGCGAAGATCGCATAAGGATCGCGCCGCAGGCGTTCGATGCGCGTGACGCTCAAGCGTTGTGGCCGCAGCGCAAGGGGCGGACGCGGCTGCGGCCGTTCGATCGCAATCGCCTCTTTGGGCCGGTCCAGCGCCGCCGCGATCGCCAGCATGGCGTCGCCGCGTTTTCTGCACTCGTCGAAAGCGTCGCTGGCGAGCGCCGAGAGACGCGCCATGAAGCGCGAGGGAACGGTCGGCGCGCCATCTCGTTTGACGGCGCGGCTCAGAACGACGCGCTTTGCGCCCAAAGCCATGACGAAGTCATGCGCGCTTTGGCCAATACGCCGCTCCGGCGCCATCAGATCGAGTTGCGCGCGCATCGAGCGATTGAGAAAGGCGCCCGTGTCCGTTTGCGGCGGCCACACGCCTTCATCAAGTCCGGCGAGCAGGATGAGGTCGGCGTCGATGAGCCGCGCTTCCAAAGGACCGAGAATCTTTAGCCGCGGATGCGCGCGCCTTGGGCCGCGCAACATCGTCTCAGAAACGATGCGATCGAAGAGCGCCGCATAGTTTTGCGCATTGAAGCCTGACGGCGCCTCAGCGTGCGCGAGCCGATCGAGAAGTTCAAACAGCGCCGACGCGCCTTCTTCATCAAGCTCTTCGATGCCGGCGATTACCGCTTCGAGCGCCGCCCGATGCGCGCGCGCGCGATCGGACAGCGACGCCGTTGGCGCCAAGGCGGCAAAGGGCGCGAAAGCGGCGTCGATGCGGGCAAGCGCGCCTTCGATCTCTAGCCAGTCGTCGTCGCTGATGCGCCGCGCCGCCGGATGCGCATGGGGCGCGCGCGCCAACTCACGCGCTGGCGTCACGCGCGCCGCCCAGCCGCCGTCAGGCTGCGCGAATGCGCGCAGCACGCCGATCTCGACGAGCGACGCGAGCGATGCGACGCGCCCGCGCGATAGACCAAGCGTGGTCAGCGGATGAGCGAGCAGCGCGGCGACATTCACGGCGCCGGCGCTATCCGATCCGATCATCGCGACGAGCCGCGCCAGCGCGCCAATGGATGTCCTTGCGAGCGGCATGCCGCCGGAATCATCGATCTCGATATCGAAGCGTCGCAACTCGGCGCCGACGCGTCGCGCGATGAGCCGATCCGGCGTAACAAGCGCCGCCGTGTGGCCCGGCGTCTCTAACGCCTCGCGCATGAAAAGCGCGAGCGTCAAGGCTTCGAGCCGCTCGTCCGGCGCCTCAAGCGCAATGACGCCTTCGAGCGCCTGCGCGAAGTCGCCGCTGTGCGCCGCCTGATAATCGCGCCATGCGGACGTCGCTTGAGGCGGCGCCATGGCCTGCGATACGAACGCGCGTCGCGCTGCGAGGGCAGGGGTTAGGCGCGCGAGTTCGCGCGGCTCGTTGCGCGCAGCGCCCATTGCGGCGAGCAAGCGCTTCAACATCGTCTGCGGGTGGGTGAAGGCTTGCTCGCTGCCTCTCTCCGTCTGACCGACGCTCGCCCAGGCGTCCTCGTCCATGATTTGATCGAGGCCAGGCAGAACCACTGCGCCATTCTCGAGCGCAGCGATGGCGGCGAGAAGCCGCGCGGTCGCAGGCTGCGCGCCGGTCGAGCCAAGCGCGATCACGGGCGCGGACGGCGGCTTGCGGATGAGCTCAGCGATCTGCGCTTCAACGAGGCGCTTCTGATAGGCGCTGGCGTCGATCCGTCCCCGCTCGGCGAGAATCTGCGGCCATTCGCGTAAGGCGATTTGCAGAAACCTCGTCGTGATCGCCCAGAAATCGCTGTAGGCGTCGTCGCTCAAGGTCTCGAAGGCGTCGACCGAAATGTCCTCGATGTGCAATTCGTCAATGAGGGCGCCGAGGTCGGCGGCGAGCGCATAAGCAGCTGATGGCGTCGCTGCGACAAGCAGCGGTTCGCTCTCATGCAGATTGGGCGCGCCGGCTGCATCGATCGAGATGATCGCGCGCCCCAGCGCTTTGGTCCATTGCAGAATGAGCTGCGACAGGAGCAGACGCCGCTCCAGTTCTTCAATCGGCGGCGCAATTGGCGCATCCGCCTCAATATCAAAGTCTGCGCCGAAAAGAGCGGCGTTCTCGCGCTCCTCCAAAGCGCCGAGCGGCAGAATGCGCGGCAGCAGCGTCGTGCGCCGGTCCAGCGCCTTTGCGAATTCTGCAGAGAGGGCCCGCGCCGCGCGCTGGGTCGGCACATAGATCGTCGCGCGCGCCATAGCCAGCGGCGGCGTCTCGCGCGACAAAGGGGGAACGATCTCGCCGTCGAGCAGAGCCGAAACGAACGTCTTCAGAAACGGCGCGCCAGGCGCAATGGTGAAAAGATTGCGCCGGGGGAAAAGCGTCACGTTCAGCCCCGGCGCGCCGCGATCGCCCGCTCGGCTTCTGCGATGGCTGCGACCGTGCCGACATGAAGCCAGAGACCCCTTGAGACGACGCCATAGAGTCGTCCCTTGCGAGCGGCTTCAAAGAAGAAGGGCGCGAGCCTGAAGACATCATCGGCGACGCCCGCGAAGAGCTGCGGCTTTATGAGTCCGACGCCGGCGTAGACATAGGGTTTCGGGCCATCGGGTCGGACGATGCGGCCAACGGCGTCAAGATCGAAATCGCCATCCCAGTCCACGCCTACGCTTGCATACGTCGGCGCGAGCAAGAGCGCCGCATCCATCTTGTCGGCGTCAAAGGCGTCCGTGAGAGCAAGGATGTTGGAACGCTCGGCGTCGATCCAGAACGCGTCGGTGTTGCAGACAAGAAAAGGATCGTCTCCGATCAGCGGCAGGGCTTTCTTGATTCCGCCGCCCTGATCCAGCAGCAGCGCGCGCTCGTCCGAAATCACGATGCGCGGACTGGCGCGGCTTGCGAGATGCGTCTCGATCTGATCGGCCAAATGATGGACATTGACGATCGCCGTTTCGACGCCAGCGTTCTCGACTTCGTCGAGCGTGCGGTCGATCAGAGTGCGGCCAGCGATGGAAACGAGCGGCTTCGGCGTCTTCTCGGTGAGTGGCCGCATGCGCGCGCCGAGCCCGGCCGCGAACACCATGGCGACGCTCGGCGAAGGCGCGAGCGCCCGCCTCTCAGGCGTCGCGAAACAAGCCGGGGATGTTGGCCTCATACCACGCCCTGACGTCGGCCAGCGCCGGATGGCGGAGGCTCTTTCTGAGATAGGCCTCAATGCGCGGAAGATGCGCGAGATATTGCGGCTTGCCGTCGCGCTGATCCAGCCGCGCGAAAATTCCCAGAATTTTTGTTGCGCGCTGCGCCGCCAGGATCGCATAGGCCTTAGCGAAAGCGGCCATGTCGAATCCAGAATCGGCATCGCGCCGCAGTTTGGCGTAATATGCAAGGAGCTTCAACTCCAAATCGTCGGGCACGTCGACGCGGGCGTCCTGCCCGAGCGACGCGACGTCATAGGCGGGATGGCCGAGCGCGCAGTCCTGAAAGTCGAGGATGCCGATCCGCGCCAAGCCATTTCGCCGCGCAAGCCACAAAAGGTTTGGAGAGTGATAGTCCCTCAGCGTCCAGGTCGGCGTGGCGCTCGCGACGTCAATAAGCGCCTGGCGCCAAAGATTGAGAAAGATGGCGCGCGCGCCAGACGAGATGGGCACTTTCAGGCGTGGGAGATACCAGTCGACTAGCAGTTCCACTTCGATCAGCAGCGCGTCGAGATCATAGGGCGGGATATGATAATTGCCGTTCTCTTCGATCGCGATCATGTCCGGCAGGCGCTGCGCGTGAAGATAGGCGAGCGCGCCCGCCGCTTCGAGATAGCGCTCGACGATGGGGCCCCTCTCGTCGACGATCCTTTCGCCGCCAAGGTCCTCGATGATGAGCAAGCCCGCTTCAAGATCCTTGCCATAGACTTCGGGGGCGGAAAGTCCAAGTCCTCGCAGCGCCTGCGACAAAGCGACAAAGGACGCCACGTTTTCGGCAAGGCGCGCGATGGCGCTGTAGGATTTGCCGTAACGGATCGGCGGTCCGTCGGGCCGCGGCGGTGAGATCATCAGGATGGCGCGATGCCCGTCCGGCTTCTCGAGTCGCTCATAGGCCCGCGTCGAGGCGTCGCCCTGCAGGAAGCAGCGCTTGGCGTCGGCCCAGCCTGCCTTTCGCAGAAGTTCGCGCAGCGCCTTGAAGGATGCAAGGCGCGCGACGAAGCCGCCATACCCGGAAATGGTAAGCCGCCGCGCCTCGCGGTTGTCGCCGTCAACGAAACTCAATCGCACTTCGAGGCGATCGGGCGAGAGCGCTTCGCGCGCACGTTCGGCCCATTCGACGAGCACGATCGCGTCGTCGGTCGCCTCCTCCCAGCCTAGTCCAGCAAGTTCGGCGGTGTTCTCCAGACGATAGAAGTCTGCGTGCACGACGCGCTTTCCGGCGCCCTCGTAAATTTGCATCAACGTGAAGGTCGGGCTTGGCGCCTCAAGCCTGGGGTCCTCGACCAAGGCGCGGATCATCGCGCGCGCGAAAGTGGTCTTGCCCGACCCGAGATCGCCCGAGAGCATGACGGCGTCGCCGCTGCCAATGAGCGTCGAAAGCTCTTGCGCGAGTTCGGTCGTTTCGGCTTCGCTGCCGACGTCGAGGCGCCAGACCGCCTTTGACGCGGACTCCTCGCTCATTCAACGCCTCCTGCGCTCGCCTCGACGCGCGACTCTTCATCGGCGGCATGCGCCGGGAAGATGCAGGTCACGGTCGTGCCCTCGCCAGGCGCTGAATCGATGAAGACCTTGCCGCCATGGAGCTCCATGAAGGCGCGCACGATCGAGAGACCGAGCCCAAGGCCGCGGTGGCGAGAGCCGGCGGTGTGCGACTCGAATCGATCGAAGACGCGTTCGAGAATCTCTGGCGAAATGCCGCGCCCGCGATCCGTGACCTTGAACACGATTTCGTTCTCGCGCCGCATCACGGCGAGAGTAACGGTCTGGCCGGGACGCGAGAAGCCGATGGCGTTGGAAAGAAGATTGAACAGGATCTGGCGCACCCGCTTGGCGTCGCCACGGAACATTCCGATATCGTCCATGGCGACGATCTGCACATCGATCGAATTTTCGGCGAGCCGGTCCTGCACGCCTTCGATCGCGGCGCGCATCGTCGCCTCGACGTCGACGTCGGAAAATTCAAGCTTCATCGCGTCCTCGTCGATCGTTGCGAGATCGAGAATATCGTCAACGATCGCGAGCAGCGCCGCGGAGGATTTGCTTACATAACCGAGATATTCACGCTGGCGCGCATTGAGCGGGCCAGTCGACGCCTCTCCGAGGAGATGCACGAAGCCGTTGATGTTATTAAGCGGCGAGCGCAGCTCATAACTGACGTGATGAATGAAGTCATTGCGCAACTTTTCGGCAGCCAGCAGGGCCTTGTTGCGGTCGGTCAGGGCGCGTTCGACATTCACGTCGGCTGAAACGTCGACGAAGGTGAGGAGCGCAGCGCCGTCGAGGAGAGATTGCGCCGCGCAATCCAAAACCACGCCGTCATTGCGCTCGATGCGCCGGGTGAAGCCTTCGCGCATTTCATTAAGGCCGGTGACGAAGCCCTGCAGCGCCGCCCATGTCTCCTCCTTGGGATGCAGAGCGCGACATTTGGCGGCGAGCGACTCGAAGCGCGGTCTTTTCGTCAGTTCCTCGGGATCGAGCCGCCACAGGCGGCCGAAGGCGGGATTGCTGAACTTCAGGCGCCCGTCGGAGCCAAAGACCGCGACGCCTTCGTGGAGAGTCTCCAAGGTTTCGCTCTGCATGCGGGCGAGCGCATTGAAACGCGTTTCGAGATCATAAGCCTTGGTGGCGTCGTCATAGAGATAAGTGACGCCGCCTTTGGTGTTTGGATGCGCGACGACGTCGATGATGCGGCCATTCGGCAGATGCCATGTGTGACGTATGGGCTCCGGCGAATGATAGGCTTCGAACAGCCGTTCCTTCCATGCCCTGTAATCTGATTCGACGGGCACGCGCTGCTCGGCGCGCAGCCGATCGAGAATTTGCCCGTCGGTCGGCTTTTGGTCGAGGAAAGTCGGGTCAAGCTGCCACAGCTTGGCGTAAGCGTCGTTGCTGTATATGAGCCGACGCGCGCGATCGAAGCTCGCGACTGCGGTTGGCAGTTGATCGAGCGTGCGCACATGCGACTGCATCTGCTGTTCGAGGTCGGCGCGCACCGTCTCGACCTCGTGACGGTCGATCGCGATGGCGGCGGCGGCGCCCGAGGCGGAGGCCTGCGTGACGTCGAGCCGATGGCGTTCGCCGCCGACCACGGCGTTGACCCGCTCGCGCCAAACGACGTTCTCGGCTCGCGCTTGCTCGGCCGCGTCGCGCGCCGACTGGTCGAGCAGCTCCAATTTACGGGCGAGGGCGTCCTCGGGAGTCTTCGCTTCCACAGCCTGCGCATAGGCATCGTTGACGAAGACGAGTTCGCCTGCGTCGTTCCGTATCCAAAATGGCGCAGGCAGCGCCTTGAGCATAGCGCGAAGGCCGGAGAGTTCTGATTGCGCCGCGGCATAGCGCTCGCGAAGGCTGATCAACTCCAATCGATCGCCCGAGACTTCGCGAATGCGTAACACGACGCTGCCGCCAACCGCGCGGCCGTCGGCGTCGAAGCGCCGTCCAGCGACGCCGGCGAGCGCCAGGCGGAAGCTTTCGCCGCTGCGCCGCAGACGTTCTACGGCGCTTTCGAGCTCCCGAGCGTCGTTCTGCGCAAGCCAGGCGCCGAAGCTCAATATGCGGCGCGGCGCGGCGACGGCCCCAGTCATCATGAGCGACGAAGAATGGATGTCGGGTTCGGCGTCGGGCGCCTTCCAGGCGACGAAAATTTGCGGCTCGGCCGCGAGGAAGGTCTTCGCCCGGTCGAGTTGGGCTCGGGCGTCGTCGAGCTCGACGCTCAACGCCGCTTCGCGACGGCGCCAAACGGCGCGTTCGCGCACATAAGTGATGACGATGGCCGCGGCGAACATCGCCAAACCGCCGCTGAAAGCGAAACTGACGATTTGCGGATCGATCGCTAGATCGTCGAGGAGGCCTGCCGCGCGCGCCGGAGCCGCCTCGAGCCATAAAAGCATGGAGCCGAGTGAAGCGCTGGCAAAAGGGGGAGCGCCAGAATCATTGGTCGCGCGCCGCCGTCCCATCATTGCGAGGGCGACTCCGCTTGCCGGCGATCGGCTTGGTTGCGATCGGCTTGGCGCGTCACGAGAACCGGTCTCCACGGTCGATTGCGGGTGCTCATCACAACAACGCCGTAAGCGGTTCACGCAGGACGCGGACGAAAGCCTGCCGAGCGCAGACCATGCGGATAGATTCCGTCGACAGGAAGACGGATGGCCTGCTCGCCGCGCCGCATGCGAATCAGCTTCAATCTAAAGCGCAAAGGCCCAAAACGGAATCTTTGGGGCAAAACAAAATAGCCTCGCTCCAGGCGAGGAGCGAGGCCGCGCATCGGCAAAACCGCTGAGCCGGATCAGTAGCGATAATGTTCCGGCTTGAAGGGGCCGTTCTTCGGCAGGTTCAGATATTTCGCCTGCTCATCGGTCATATGGGTCAGCTTGACGCCGATCTTGTCGAGATGGAGCGAGGCGACCTTCTCATCGAGGTTCTTGGGCAGCGTGTAGACCCCGACCGGATACTGGCCCTGCTTGGTCCACAGCTCGATCTGCGCCAGCGTCTGGTTGGTGAAGGACGCCGACATCACGAAGGAGGGATGGCCCGTCGCGCAACCCAGATTCACCAGGCGGCCTTCTGCGAGCAGGATGATGCGCTTGCCGTCCTGGAACTCGATCTCGTCGACCTGCGGCTTCACATTGTGCCATTTGAGATTGCGCAGGCCCGCGACCTGAATCTCCGAGTCGAAATGGCCGATGTTGCAGACGATGGCGCGGTCCTTCATGGCGCGCATATGGTCGATGGTGATGACGTCGATATTGCCGGTCGCGGTGCAGAAGATGTCGGCGCGCGGCGCGGCGTCTTCCATCGTCGTCACTTCATAGCCTTCCATCGCCGCCTGCAGCGCGCAGATCGGATCGATCTCGGTGACGAGCACGCGGCAGCCGGCGTTGCGCAGCGACGCCGCCGAGCCCTTGCCAACGTCGCCATAGCCGGCGATGCAGGCGACCTTGCCGGCCATCATCACGTCGGTGGCGCGGCGGACGCCGTCGACGAGCGACTCGCGGCAGCCATAGAGATTGTCGAATTTCGACTTGGTGACCGAGTCGTTGACGTTGATCGCCGGCCAGAGAAGCTTGCCCTCCATGTGCATCGCATAAAGGCGATGAACGCCGGTCGTCGTCTCTTCAGTCACGCCTTTGATCGCCTCGGCGTTGCGCTTGTAAAAGCCCGGATTGGCCTTCAGGCGCTTCTTGATCGCGGCGAACAGAACTTCCTCTTCCTCATTCGTCGCCTTGTCGAGGAAGGCCGTGTCGCCCTGCTCGGCGCGGAGGCCAAGATGGATGAGGAGCGTGGCGTCGCCGCCGTCGTCGAGGATCATGTTCGGGCAGCCGCCGTCGCCCCATTCGAAAATCCTGTGGGTGTAGTCCCAGTAATCTTCCAGGGTCTCGCCCTTCTTGGCGAAGACCGGCGTGCCTGTCGCGGCGATGGCGGCGGCGGCATGGTCCTGCGTCGAATAGATGTTGCAGGAGGCCCAGCGCACGTCGGCCCCGAGCGCCTTCAAGGTTTCGATCAGCACGGCCGTCTGGATGGTCATATGCAGGGAGCCGGCGACGCGCGCGCCTTTGAGCGGCTGCGCGGGACCGAATTCGGCGCGGGTCGCCATCAGCCCTGGCATTTCCGTCTCGGCGATGGCGATCTCCTTGCGGCCCCATTCGGCGAGCGAAAGGTCGGTGACGGCGAAATCGTTAAAGTGATGTGCGGTCATGCGAAATCCTCTGTTTCTTGTGCGGCTCAGTCTCGGCTTGTCATTCCCGACGCTTCGCGTGCGAAGCGATCGGGAATCCAGAGCAAATCAGCATTTCTGCGTCGGCTCTGGATTCCCAGTCAGGCCTGCTGCCTGCCGGGAATGACACGTCAAGGAACGGCTTGACCGAATTCGCGACGCCGCTGGCCCACGCCAGCGGCTCGGAGCGAGCCTATAGCAGGGGCGGCCGAGAAAGGCAATAAAGATATAAAGATTTCTTTATGTCAGGTTTCTGTATGCGCCGAGTGGCCCGCAACAAAACGAAACAAACGCGCCAGAATCTCGACACGCCTGTGCAGAATCATCGGCTGGGAACTCGCCGCTCGCTCGGAGCCGCGAGTAAAATGAGATTCCTGGCCTTGAATGAAACCGCATCAAGCGCGGTCGAAAGACGACAGCTCCTCGTCGTAGAGGACGACGAGGAGATCAGATCGCTCGTAACGCGATACCTCGGTGACCACGGCTTCAGGGTAATGCTTGCTGGAAACGGCAAGCAGATGGACGAGCTTCTCGCGAGTGAGCAGGTCGATCTCATCGTGCTCGACATCAACCTCCCCGGCGAGGACGGGTTTTCGATCTGCATGCGTTTGCGGAACACGGGAAGTCCTCCGTTGATCATGCTGACCGCGCGAGGCGAAGACACGGACCGTATACTCGGTATCGAACTCGGCGCCGACGATTATCTGGTCAAACCCTTCGTTCCGCGGGAACTGCTCGCGCGAATCGGCGCCGTCCTTCGGCGGACTGCCCCAGACATCGAGCCCACCCAGAAAATTAACGCCTATTGCTTCTCTGGCTTTCTTCTGGACCCTTCCGCGCGTCGCCTGTTGGTGCCGACCGGCGTACGGGTGATCCTGACGAGCGCGGAATTCGATCTGTTGCTGACGCTCTGCCGCAATCCCGGAAAAGTATTCTCGCGCGACGAACTGAAGGCGGCGTCAACGACCGAGCGGAGCGTGGACATCCTAGTAAGCCGGCTCCGTCAAAAGATCGAGGACGACCCGAGAGAGCCGGCGCTCATTCAGACCGTCCGCTCGATGGGCTATATGTTCACGGCGAAAGTCAGCGTTCCGTGAGAACGTCTGCGTTCCGAAACATCAATGTGCAGCTGGGACTTCTCCTCCTCTTCTGCGTCGGGCTGTTCCACGCGGCGGTGACCGCGATCCTTCTCCTGACTCAACCCGCTCCCGGCGACCCTCGGGACCTAAGCGCCGCCGTCACCGTGGCCGCCCTGACGGCGTTGGACGCCGCTTCCCGGACGGAAAGGCCGATGATCGCCGCGGCCTTCAACGCGAACCTTCCGGGGTTTCACGTCGCGCTCTCAGAGCCGGAAGTCGCCGCGCGCAACGGGGACCATGCGGTTTATTTCCGATCACGCCTTCCCGCCGGCGTCGAGATCGAAGTCAGCGACGGCGACAAGCAATTGATCGGGTCGTTCCATGACGGTCAGAAATTCGTGGTCGACGCTCCCGCCGTGCATCCCGGATTTCATCGGTTCGCGATGGTCACACTTGGCTTCGTCGCGATCAGTTTGTTCGTCTTCTCCTTATGGGCCGCGCGGTCGCTTACGCGCCCCCTGACGAACTTCGCCAACGCTGCCGAATCCTTCGGCCTCGACAGCGTCCCGGCGCAGCTGCCGGAGACCGGTCCCGAAGAGGTCCGCAAGGCGACGCGGGCCTTCAATCGCATGCAGCGCCGCATCGCAGAGATGTCCTCCCAGCGAACGCGGATGTTGACATCCGTCAGCCATGACCTGCGCACCCCAATCACGCGGATGCGTCTTCGCGCTGAATACATCGAAAACGGCGACACGAAATCGAAGCTGCTGCGTGACCTCGATCAGATGGAGGCGATGGTTGGCGGCTGCCTCGACTACCTGCGCGGCGGTTTCCAGCAGGAGCTGGTGATGCTGGATCTGGCGAGCCTGTTGCAGTCAGTTGTTGATCAGTTCGTTGATGTGGGCGCCGATGCGCGTTACGACGGGGTCGATCACGTGAATGTTTTGGGCAGCCCAGACGATCTGGAGCGCGCGTTTTCTAACCTTGTAGACAATGCGGTGAAATACGGGGAGAGCCCCGAGATCAGGCTGTTGGAGAGCGATGAAGCAGCGGTTGTCGAGGTGGTCGACAGGGGCCCGGGCATCCCCCCGGAAAAGAGGGAATTGATGCTCGAGCCTTTCGAGCGGGGAGACGTGGGCGCGTCGACGAATGCAAACGAGGGCTTCGGATTGGGTTTAGCGATCGCGCGCGCGATTGTGGAAGCCCACAGCGGACGCCTTACGTTGGACGAGCGGACTGGCGGCGGCCTCGTCGCGAAGGTATTCCTGCCCAAAGCCGACATCGAAACAAAACGAAACAAATTGAACAAATAAATGTCTCCGGAGAATCCGACCTAGGACCCGAAGAGGGTCTCTTGGATGTCGGCATATCAATCGGGTCAGCACCGCGCCGCGCTATCGGGGAAAACCGTCGCAGTCGTGCATCCTGCCTGGCATTCCTGCGGGACGCATCAGGTCATCGCTAGTCAAATAAGAGCGTATAAAAGACTTGGAGCGCGCGTGCTTTCCGTGGCGCTTATGGACGATGTCACGCCCGCGATCGGCCGCGGCGCACGCTGGAACAATTACAGGTCGCATAGTCGGGACCTCGCTGCCGACGAGAGATACGAATCGTCTGCAACGATTGCAGACCTCTTCAAGACGGCGCTCCTAAAGGACGGCTGGTGGCGTTTTATTCACGGCGACCACGCCAATTGGCTGGTGGAAGTGGTGAAGCGCGCGCCTCTGCCCGCAGGACTCGATACCGACGCTATTGACCTAATCCACGCGAACCATTTCTTCGTGATGCCTTTCGTCGAGAGAATGCGCGAGAGACGCCGCATTCCTGTGATGATCGACACGCACGATATCCAGGCGCGGCAGTACGAGCTACGCAATCGGACTGGATTCATTATCCCGCCGTACGTCGGCTATGATAGGTTGCTCGCGGTCGAACTCGACTGGCTCAGGCGAGCCGACGTTTGCATTCACTTGAATTCGGAGGAGCATGCGGCGTTCAGCCGTCTTCTTCCTCTGTCTTCTCACGAGCTGATCTATCCGTCGATAGCCCCCGTGCTTGCCGGCGCCAATGGCGTCCAAACTATTTTCGTAGCGAGCAACAATGCAGCGAACTTCCTCAGCGCCCGATGGTTTCTGAAAGAAATTGTGCCGCGTGCGTCGGAGATGGCGATTTCCATTTTTGGAAACATCGACGAGGGCGTGAAGAGCCGTGACAGGCTCATGTATGAAAAGAATCGCCATCTCTTCCGGGGCAGGATCGCCGATATACAGTCCGCCTACGCCGATGCAGCTATTGTCCTGCTTCCAACCAGAGAAGGGCATGGCCTTTCG
>Ga0233425_10004915_pt1 | contig 21786 bp, 19 predicted proteins | sample Watercolumn_Towu_2_FD_181712 | JGI IMG/M metagenome (GOLD analysis project Ga0233425, IMG submission 181712) | Freshwater microbial communities from Lake Towuti, South Sulawesi, Indonesia - Watercolumn_Towuti2014_140_MG | ecosystem: Environmental > Aquatic > Freshwater > Lake | place...
ACCGCCCGCGCTATATTTCGCTTCCGTTTATTTGACTCGTCGCCAACGTAGCTCAGCCGGTAGAGCAGCTGATTCGTAATCAGCAGGTCCGGGGTTCGATCCCCCGCGTTGGCTCCAGTATTCATGCGGTCCTGCGGTTCGTGACGAGATGGACGTGACCTCTCCGGTCACAGGATGGTCACAGGAATGGGTCCGTGCCCCACGGCCCCGTCTGAACGGAGACCGAGCAAGGATCGTCTTTGCCGCATGGGGCTTGCTGCTGCCTTGTCCTTCGCCGGGACGGGCTTGAGGAGGTTCGAATGTCTGACGAATCCGACAGCTTGGGTCGCTCGAAGGAGGAGACATCTCTTTGGGGAACGAGGCGCGTTGTGCACCGCGATACCCAGGGGAATCTTGTCGGAACTTCGAAGGAGGCGACAGACTGGCTGGGGCGGACCGTGGTTGAGAACCGAGATGCCCAAGGCCAGATCCTAGGCACTTCGAGAGAGCGGACGGACCTTCTGGGGCGGGACTACCTTGAGCACAGGGATGGCGACGGGAAGATCGTCGGGACCAGCAAGAGCCGCAAGACGGCATTCGGAAGCGAGGTCATTGAGCACTTCGATGAAGATGGCGATGTCATAGCCCATTCGACGGCAAGCCGGAATCTGCTGGGCCAGAGAGTGACAGACACATTCAGGGGCAAGGCGGGTGACGGGGCTGGCACGGTGCTGCTTGTCCTGCTCGCCATTGCTCTGATTGCCATTCTAGCGCCATTCGTGATCTACGGCGCTATCGCTTGGGCGTGGGTCACTGTTTCCGCAGTGCAATCTTGGCGGATTCTGGGAGCGCACAAAATGGCTCGATGGGAGAGCGGCCAATGGGCAGCCCAGGTGCCAGAGGCTCAGGATCTTAGTGCCAAGGCAACGGTCGCAAGCGGCCTGTTGGCCATTCGGAGGCCTCTCCTGAGAGTGTACGGTGTGGGCCTGGCTGCACTGGTCGGCATCAGTTTCATAGAGTTTGTCTCGCTGGCCGGTCCGGCTGATATCGAAGCCAGTTCAGTTGTGCTGGGCCTAGTAGGTTGGAGGTTCAAGCACAACGAAGCGTTGACCGCTTGGACCGTTGCTACTGTGGGACTGGTTGTGATTGCGGGCGCCATCGCCGTGGCGTGGCGAAGATACGCGGCGCTTGGAGTGGCGCCCTCCTCCTGCCCAGACCGGCGTCTAGCCAGCTACGCCGACATGAGTGCGTCGGACGTAATGACCGTTCTTGAGACAGCTGACGCTCAGGTTGCCGCATGGGTGCTTGCAGCAGAAAGGGCGACCGCCGGCCGAGCGCTCGTGTTGGCAGCGGCGGAGTACCGGTTGGCCAACCCGCTGGTCCCTTCCGAGGCCGGCGACACTTCGGGACCCGCGGTCGTTGCGGCCTCGACCGGTGCCACTGCCGGAATGCGAGAAGAGGGGGCCAGTGTCGCTGGGAGCACTACACAGGACGCCGCTGAAGACGGCGAGGACCACCCCGCGCCGGAGCAGTTTCAATGCTCGTCCGCCGACCAGACGGTCGGCCGCGCGGACGGAGGGATGGCTGCTCAAGAAGCTCATGTTGTACTTCAAGGCCTTGTGGAAACGAATGGAGACACCCCTGGTGGCGCCTCCAGCCCGAACCCCGCCGAGGGCCAAGAACCTCTCGCTGATTCGCCTCAGGGAGAGCCGGCAACGTCCCGCGCAGAGGACTCCTCCGCGAATGCTGCCGCCGTGCCGCCCACCACCGACGGTGCAACCGACGGCCAGCTAGGGAGCGTTCCGGGTGATGCGGCGTTGAATGCGCCACTCCCTGTCGCACCAGAGCGCAAGCCCTGGAGAACGGCGGTGATAGTCTTGGGCCTGCTTCTCTTTGCGGCCCTGGCCTGGGCCGTGGTGGACTGGGCTGTGGCGCCGAGCGACAAGCAGAGTCCCACGAGCCAGGTTCTCGGCTCTCAGGCTCCACCCGAGGTCCCAAATGCTGGGGACGCTGCCGTTACGTCCAAGGCCGAGGCTCTTTCAACACCGGTCGCTGGGTACCAGGGCACGGGGGCGTCCGCACAGAAGAAGGACGGAAAGGAAGAAGCCTCCCAGGCAGGGACGGGCCATGGGGAGAGCGGCGGAGGCAACCGAATCGCCGCAGTCCCACCTCCCAGTCCACCTGTGCGCAATGCCCCGGCGGACAACGACGCTGCCGCCAAGGAGCCCAGGAGCGGCTTGCACGCGACGTTCTGGCCGGGTTCGACGAAGAAGCAGCGTGAATGCACCTACAAAGAGGATCGGGAGGAAGGCCTCTGCACCGAGTGGGCAGAGGACGGCACGAGAACTGCCATGTGTAGCTATGCCCGTGGGCTGTTGAGCGGTCCCTGCCTGCGGTACGACGCCACGGGGCGAAAGACCCAGAACTGCAGCTACGTCGATGGCAGAAGGAGCGGTCCGTGCTGGCTCCTCTCGAAAGACGGGCAGTTCTCCATGGAAGGGGCGTACACGTCGGATGCGAAGTCCTCGAGGCGAGACGGCCGATGGATGGCATACTTCGTCTCTGGCAAGCTTCGAGCCGAGGGTAGCTATGGACCCGCCGCCGCGTCACCCGAAGTTCGTGCAAAGTGGCCGGTGGACGGGCTTGTCCACCTGGCGCCGTTCTCGGAAGACCTGGCCGATGATGTGGGGAACGCGGTCAAGGTTGGGACCTGGAAGTACTACCTGGAGGGAGGAGCCCTCGAAGCCGAAGTCGAATACGCAAGCTCCGGAGATGTCGCTGAGAAGCGGTGGTTGCCGGACGGCAAGCCGTCCTTGCGCCTCACCTACACCTACAGGCCATGCGTCGGCCTGGACAGTCACGGCCAATGCACGGTCCCTGGGGGGCCGGTTCTTACTGGCGAGTACTTCGCCGCACACTCGAACGGACAGCCAGCGGAGGAGGGATCTTACAAGACCACCTACAAGATCGGCCAGAAGGTCGGCACATGGAAGGTCTGGCACCCCAACGGCCAAATCGCCGCGATTCACAGGTACGAGTCACCACTGGAGGAAGCCGGAAAGCAGCATTCCAACTGGGACACGCAGACTTTTGCCGGAGTCGCTCCGGAACCAAGGGACTCTATCCCTGAACGCATCATGGGGCAGCGAGAACTGAGCTGGGTTGGGGTTGGCAACGGGGCCGAAGGGTCGTACGACAGTCCCTGCAAGGATACCCTGCTGCGGGGGGACTTCTGCACCCTCAACGCAGAGGGAGTCGGTTGTCCCGTCGAGCTCGCCTACTACTACACTGTGGGCGGGAAGTTCGAACGGGCGGAATGCGCGGTAGGTCGCATTGACAAGGTGGAATGCCTGCGGCCCGAAGTGACCGCGCGGGCGGCAGAGTTGCGGTACGGGTCCAGCCACTTGCGACGCGTGCTGTGGACAGCCTGGAGCGAGGCTGATGCCCGGTCCCGGCGGTGCTTCGGCATCGTGCTCGACCAGCAACAAGATGCGGGGCAGTCTACCGACTCTACGCCGCGCGAGCCGAGCACTCCTCCGGGGGGGAACGATTCGCAGGGCTCACCCAATGGCCAGATTCGCGCAATGCTCTCGACTTGGGCCGACGCCCAGACGAAGGGGGATTTCGCAGGCTACTCGGCCTTCTACCCCGCGTCGTTTTACGGAGTCAAGCGAACTGCAGGCGGCGCCAAGACGTTGTTTGACCGGTTCACCTGGCTTGACGACCGTCGGAAGATGTTCACTGCGTCACAGATCGTGAAGGTCGACGGGGCGACCGTGGAGTCAGTAGTGGCTGGGTCGACAGCGACGGTGACGTTCACGCAGTACTGGAAATCCCCCACATACGCCGACAAGGGCGTCAAGAAGATGACGCTGTACCAGTCGGGCAGCGGGTGGAAGATCCTGTCGGAGGAAATGGTTAGCTCGGAGAAGTGGGATGGCAAGAGCCTCCCCTAGCGGCGTGCGAGTTCCGATGACACAGAACGGCCACAGCATCTCCGGAGGCTCCCTCCTCAAGGTCCAGACGAGCCCGGACCCGGTGCAGTGGGTGGTGCAGCAGGTTGGGGAGTAGCGTCACCGGCATGACAGGCGCGGGCTAGCGCCTCCTGGACATCCGGGGGGAGAGGTGGCCGTTCGTTGAGGGGAAGGTGCCAGAACTGTGCTGCCGTTAGCCCCTTTGCACTGCGCATGTCCGTTCCGGAGAACTTGGTACTTGTGAAGAGCGCGTCTTGGAAGTTCGCACCAGCAGCTTCCTGATTGTCCAATGACGCGAATCCGAAGTCGACACCCTCGAAGTCCGTACCTCTCATGCTCCCTCCCCGCAGGCTGGAGCGAAAGAAACTAGCGTTGACCAGACTCGCATCGTCGAGGTTCGCGCCTAGGATGCAACAAGAGGCGAGGTTGATTCTTTTTCCGGGAGGGTCTCTGCTGATGTTCCTCCGCCCTATTGCGCTAAGTGCCGCTTGCACATCAGGCTTCATCAGAATGGGTACGTTGTCATTGGTTGTTACGGGGTCCGGCGCATCGAGTGGGCAGCGGAACCGAACATAGGCTGACAGGATTTCCACTATGGACCAATGATAGCCTTCCGAGTCCATTATGATTTGTTCAAGTGCATAAACGGCCCCCAACCGAACAGGAAGTTCCTTGCTCCCAAGCTGCTCTACTGCCCGCGTGAACCGCTCGGTAACCTGGCCCTGCTCGGCAATGCGCGCATTCTCATTCGCGATCTCCGCGTTCTTCATGGCCGTAGCCACATCCTCCCGCTTGTGCTTCTCCCTCCAGTACCACGTTAGGATCAAGGCGGGAGCCGTCACCAGAGCGGACAGCAAGAACCAAGGCGGGTTGTTCTCCACCACCCTGCACCAATCGCAACGAATGCAGGCCTCAACCTGACAAGCGTTGTAGTAGAATGCAAGTGCCAACACGAGGCCCAGCAGGCCGAGGGCAACCATGGCCCCGATCTTGGAACCCGGGGGGAGCTTGTCGAACCGTTGCAGGGTCTGTGCCCACCACTCTGGGCGCTTCTTGTCCGCCATGCTGCCCCCCTCCCTCTTCTACGCTTCCCTGGACTGTACCATCCCGGGCAGGTAGATCAAGCGCGTTGCTGCTTCTATTGACTTGCGTCCGTCCGCGCAGCGAGACCTCCTCTGGGCCTGAGGTTCTCGGCAGCCATATCCCAGGGGAGAGCGACCTCAGCCAAGCAAGTGCCGCTTTGCCTTCGACTCCGCCGGGAGCTTCACGGTCGTCAGGTACTTCGCCCCCGTTCTTCCGCACGAGTTTCCTCGCAATGCCGCTCTCCGTTTCCTGCTGCGGGTCTTGGTATACGCCCGGAAGAGCACCTGCGCTTCGCCGTCGGCCTTCATGGCGGGACCTCCATCCTCTCCCACCCGTCATTCCGCCGCCCTTCGACCACGCCGTTGAACACGCAATCAGTTGCCGTCATCGCACAGACCTAGCTGTCACTGAACATCAAGCGGACCCAACGGGAAGACGCCGTCCGCTGTCCCGTGCTTGATGATCAAAATCCGGCCGCTACCCTGTGGCTCAACCCTTCGGGGACGCGCTACTTATGGTGCCACGTATGCGGCCGGGATCGGAACCAAGGCCGATCCAGCGCTGCCCAATTGCTGTCAGCCGTCTGGCCTGCCGGGGTCCCCTCGTTTCGGTGCCAAGCCGACACACCGGGAGTGGTGATACTCACCCGTCTTGAGGTCGCAGGCCATGTTGACCGTTTTGTCATAGATGCCGCACCCGACGCACTGCTTCAACCCGTTAGAACTCCGTTGGGCCTGCTCCGGGCACCTGGGGCAAATGGATACCGAATGTGATCCCCGAAACACCCCATTGACCAGCGCTGCGAGAATCCCTAGCAGGATACCCGCAAAGGTGTGAACGAAGAGCCCTACTGCGATGGCGATCAGGATCAGGAGCCACCCCCCTAGACCGATCTGATTCCTGACCTGCCGGGACTGCAGCGGACCAGCGCACTGGGGGCACCGGGGAGTATCTAGGAATTCGCCGCAGAATCGGCACTTGGCTGCAACGGAAAGAATCTCTTCGCCGCAGAAGGGACATGGCTTGGATTCACCCATACTCGCCTCCAATGGGGCCAGCCTGCCGCTCTGCCGGCCTGCCTGTCAAGGACACCCCAGTATTGGCGTTCGACTTTCGCCTATGGCGTGACCTGGTCCACTGGTTCCGGCGTCGTGTGGTCTGAGCTCGTTTCTAAGGATCATCTCCCCGCGTTCGCTCGGAGGAGGTGATCTTGCGCTGGTCGGACAGAGCCTTCTCGGCCGGCGTCCGTCATCGGAACGAACCATCGACGCGGACGGTGATGGATGTCAATCGCGCCCGGGGGGGACACCAATTGCCGCGGCCGGTGGGCCCCGGCCACCGCGCTCCCTTTCCGGCTCTCGACATCGCTGGGGCCGAGTGGGGCAAACTGGTCGGTGGGCCCACCCCGTGGCTGCTTGGAAAGACGGGTCGGGTAGCCGGCCGAACCGGCCCGCACAGATCGCTCACGATCGGGCTTAGCGTCAACGCCTATCCCAGCTCGTGCTCCCTGCGTCAACGGACACTTCGACCGTGATGCAGAAAAGACTTCGAACCTCGTGATCCCGCCTGTAGGCTGGAGTTCAGAGAGGTTCTTGCCCATGACCTGGGAGCGAGTTTCACGCACGCGGGAACAACAGATGATCAAGTGCACGTGCGTGCCTCGCATTATGCGCGCGTGCGTAGGACCCGCCACACTGTGCGATCCCGTGCGGCCGGCCAAACGCGGAAGTCGACTGGAATCGGGACGTAAATCCATCGGGGAACTGGTGCGGACGCGGCTGGCGTTGCCTGCGGAACTGGATTCCGAAAGGCACGAGTGCGCGGCTGTGATGGTGCGGAAGAGGAGCACCTTGAACGCTAGTTCGGGTACTCGGGGGAGGAGCCGATGATATCGGCGGAGACGATAACGAGGATCCGGGAGCTTCGTCAGAAGCGGTGGAGCTACCGCAGCATTGCAGTGGAACTCGGGCTGGACCAGAAGACCGTGGCCCGATACGCCGCGGACAGCAACCATGATGCGGTGGAGACGCGGCAAGGAGGAGCCTCCGACTCGGCCAGCAATGCTGCAACGGTGTTCCGGCTGCTGAATGCCGGCGTGGCACCTTGTGACATAGTGGCCGACGAGGGAATCGAGCCCGACGCCGTGGCCTCTCTGTTTGCCAAGTGGTCGGAGATGCGAGGTCTTGGAGTCGCACCCGACCTGGCGGCCCAGCTACACGGCGTGCAGGTCTCCGTTGCCGACGTTCTTGCAAGGGTGGACGTGGTGGAAACGCTGCTCGACGATTCGCTCCTGATCGGCGTTGGCAGTTGGTTCGTCTGCCCGCGTTGCAGGTCCAGGGGCGAGCCCGCTGCCCAGGTGACCTGTTGCAGGTGCGGGCACACGCACACCTTCGGGTTGCCGCCGAAGGACACAAGCTGACTTGATGCCGGGATGGTCGGGGCCAGGCCCCAGTGTCTGTCTGCAAGGCTCCCTCCAAAGGCTTCGTAGCAATCCGGCTCGGGTTGCGGCCGGCAAGTGGGAGCAGACGATAGCGATGGAGGTTCCAATGGAATACTTGTCATGGATGGAGTTTGTGGGTCTCTTCGGTCGCGGCAGCGTGTCACATGACGATTCAGTGGAGTTCGACGGTGTCATGCACGTGCCATCACGCCTGACCCGCGACGGGGTCGAGTTCGAGCCTGCCGACCCGGCCGGCTACGAGGACGGTGCATGTGCTGACGAGGTAGAGGACTACGAGGACGAAGCCAGCGGCGGAGACGACACCGAAGGCGACGACGGCTTCGACTCCGAAGAGGATGATCTGTCCGTAGCGCCGTAGCTCTCCCGACATCGCCCCCCCCGTAGGCTCACCTGGACTCCCCCCATGCCGACCGTTGGCGCTGCCTCCGTTCCTGCAGGCATGGGACGGAAGGTGCCGGTCGCCAGACTATCCATTTGACAGGCAGGACAGGGGTGTGAGACGAAGAACTGTCAGTACCGGACGGACGCAGCTACGGCATGGAGGAAAACGCGATGGCCATCCCGGACTACGAGAAGCTCATTCACCCCGTGCTGTCTCTTCTTGATGACGGGAAGGACCATCCTATGGCGGAGCTGAGGTCCGCCTTGGCTCTGCAGTTCCAGCTTTCGGACGCGGAGCTTTCGACTTTGCTGCCAAGCGGAAAGGCCACGGTGTGGGCCAGCCGTGTGGGTTGGGCCAAGACCTACCTCACAAAGGCTGGCCTCGCGACAACCGTGAAGAGGGGCGTGTATCGTGTGACGGAGACCGGCAGGAAGGCCCTTGCTGAGCCGGGGGTGCGCATCGACAACGAGTACCTGTCGCGCTTTCCTCAATTCCGCAGCTGGTTCAACGGACCGGGTGACGAGTCTGGCTCCTTGCCTGTGCCTGTTGGGGCCGTCACACCTGCACCCGGGAACGACGTCCACGGGACGCCGGAAGAGGTCATGGACACGTCCTTCAGGAGAATCAAGAACGGGCTGGAGCAGGAGCTCCTGGAGCGCGTCCTTCTCGTCACTCCGTCCTTCTTCGAGCGGCTCGTGGTGGACCTCCTGGTTCGAATGGGTTATGGCGGGTCGACAGAGGAAGCTGGACAGGCGGTAGGTCGTAGCGGTGATGAAGGCATTGACGGCATCATCAAGGAGGACCGCCTCGGCCTCGACAGGATCTACATCCAGGCGAAGCGATGGGATCCGGGACGACAGGTGGGAAGGCCTGAAGTGCAAGCCTTTGCTGGGTCGATGGAAGGCAAGCGGGCACGCAAGGGGATCTTTATCACGACCACGACGTTCACGCGGCAGGCTGAGGAATACGTCCAGAACATCGAGAAGAAGATCATCCTCATCGATGGTCCGACACTGGCTGCGTACATGGTAGAGACCAATCTCGGTGTCACCGAGGTCCAGACCTACACTGTCAAGCGTCTCGACGGGGACTACTTCGAGTCGGTAGAGTAGCGGCAGGAACCCTCGTAGTCGCGAAGACGCTGCTGCCAGAGGGTGCACTGCAACCTCGGGACCGGCCAACGTGCGATACCACGCCAGGCCTAGCCGCGTGGTTTCCGCCGCAGGGCGGCAACTTCCTCCATGGCCCTCTTCACTGCCGCCTCCAGCTCATCCCGCGTGACGAAGGTCATTTGCCGCGGCTCCCCTCGTGCGAGCCGCTCGCCGCCGCAGAGCGGGCACCACGGCGCCGGTGGACGTTCCCTCGGGCACCAGATCTTGAATCCGCACACGCACCGCCATGGCCACTCCAGGAAACGGTCCGCCTCGCTCACCGCTGTCTCCGCGGCCGCACGGGCGCGCCGCGCCTTGTCCACCGCTTCCCACCAGTCCGCAGCAAGCGGCCACCGGCCGGTGTGAGTGCGCCTCAGAATTGAAAACGCCTCAGTCATCACCTCATCGTGGACGTCCTTGAAGTCCTGTTTGAACGTCTCCAAGAACACCGGATTCGGTCGGTGCTCGAAGTAGCCGTCCGCACACTTGACCAGGCCGCTCAACGTTCTTTCATCTGCCATGGCAATCCTCCCTAGTTGAAATCAAGTATCGCATCTCATCTGTCAACGCGCCGACGGAGTCAGCGTCCCCGTCGTAGCGACCCTCGCGGATCCTCAGGAGGTTCGCTGGTACGAGGATCCACTCGAGGTCGGCCTTGAACGAGTCCCGACCCCGCGTTCCCGCCGCCTTCCCGGTCAGAAACGGTGACCGAGCCACGCGCTCAAACAGCGACCTCCACCACGCTAGGTCTTGGCGTTCCGGAGCGGCTCCCCAGGAGGCGGCGAGCAGCCGCCTGCGGTGCTCCGGCCAGTCCGCGACCCGGGGGTTCTCCGGGAGGCATTCGTGATAGAGTTGGACTACCTCGCCATGGGGGCAGGGTGCGGGCGGACCTCCGCCGGAGGGCGGGGCGGCGTCTGCCGTCGCGCCCCTTTCACCCCCTTGATCTACGTCTGGATCTGAATCTACGTCTCCGTCTCCCCGCGTCGCGGCCGTCGTCCGCGACGCGTCGCGGCGACGCTGCCGGTACCGCGCCTGACGCTCCGGGCGCGTCGGATCGGTCGTGCGAAATGTTAGATCGTCCCAGGTGCAGAACCCGAGCTGCCCGCCTGGCAGCGTCTCCAGGACTCCGACCTCCAGGAGCCGCTGGATGGCAGCCTCGGCCGACCGCCGTGGCCTGTGCAGCAGGAGGTTTGCCGCCGTGTTTGCGTCGGGCAGCTCCCCCGTGTCGGGGTCGGCGCGGACCAGGAGCTCGACCAGCACAGCCCGATCGCGATCGGTTAACGTGAGCAACCAGGTGGCGCCGAGCAGGACAGCGTCGCGGCCCAGCTTGATCCATGGAAGGTGACGCGTCATGGCTCCACCCCCTCGGACCGCTGGGGTCCGGCCGCCTGCGCCTCCTCGGACGTCGAGTTGAACGCGTGCGCGTCCATCCAGCCCGTGATGTCCGAGAGCCGGTAGAGCACGCGTCCAGATCTGCCGTTGCCCAACCGGATGAACCGCGGGCCGCAACCGCGCAGTCTCCATCGCCTTAACGTTTGGGAGCGCAAACCGAGCCGCGCCGCTAGGCCTGCCGTGGTCAGCGTCGCTGCGTCGTTCCGGACCGCTGTGGCGTCCGTGGACGAGCCCTGCGCCGGCCTTAACGAGAGTTTCATCTTCATTGGGTCCTCCTCTCGGGCAATGGTGCCCGGTTGTTTGGGTTCGACGCTACCAAAGGGACGGTTCGTGGTAGGGGGGGAACGCTGAGCAACGCCCGGGGCGAGGGCGACGGGAGCGGCCTGCGGAGCGGCTCATCGTGATGCCGCCCCGAACCTGTGGCAGTGTCATTAGACCAGGGCTCTTCCGTTGACAGGCGGGCGCCTGTAGGATGTCAGGGTGGTGCGGGAGTCTACGACCGCTGCCCGAGGGTTGCGCCAGAACGATGCCTGGCGGTCTCCAAGTGTCGGACTCTTCCGAGGCCACGAGTTTGGCAGCGATAGGACACCATGGGTACAGGCACAAGGAAGGCAGGAAGGAAGAAGGTGCTGCATCGGCGGGAGACCCTCAGTCGGGGTCGCCCCATCAGGAACCGTGCAGTCTCGAAAGCGGCACGACACCTGCTGCGGCAGGAACCACCGCTGAGGGGCAAGGACCTGTTGAGGCAACTCCGCAAGCTCGGGTACAAAGGAAGTGACCGCACTCTCTACCGGCTGGCCGCTGCGATCTCTCGCGACATCTGGCAGGAGCAACACCGCCCCGCGTCTCACGATGGAGGCGAAGCGAGTCGGACGTCCGCTTCCCCGGTGGAGGGGACCAGCGGTCCTCTCACCACTTGCGCGGGCGATGGCAGACTCAGGGAGTGGGAGCAGGAGTGGGCTGCCTTCGGGCACTTCCTCCGCTTCGCCCCCTGCGCTCTTCTCCTTCCTCGGGTCCGCCTTCTGGTCTCTGAACTTATCGCCGACTTCGTTGGTTCCCCGCTGGTTTGGCTGCCCAAGGGAGCCACCTTGTACTTGGCCGAACGGCTTCCCGGTCATGTGGCCCTTCGCGAAGTCCCCCCGGCGGGCGCGTTGGCCATCGTGTTCCCTTGCTCAAGTCCCCGTAAGCGGCGTCGCTCAAGGCCGATTCCACCGGCCGAGGGATCGAAGACCATTGCGCAAACCCTTCTCACGATCGTGCGGGCGAATCCGGACTTGGACTTCGGCGAGCCCTCGACTGTCGGGGACATGACCTATCGGGATGACAGCGGCAAGCTGCATGCGGCGAAGCCGACCGCCACCCGGTTGACCGATGCCGGAGCCATGGAACTGGCAGCGCTGGCAGAGAACCTCGGTGGGTTCGGGCTTCAGCGACTGGCCGAGCACCGCGGAATGGAGGGTCTCCGGGCGCTGCGGGCGAGTGTTCATGATGACGTCAGGCAGTGGGGTGCTGTCGGACTCCAGGACGACGTGCAGCTGTGGACCGCTATTTGCAACGAGTTGCGTGCTGGCAACGTCGACCGGGTACACGACTTCCTTTGCGGGAGGTCTCTGATAGGAAGACCCTTGGAGGGGATCGAGTCGCGACTGGTCGACGGCCTCATGCGCATAGCAGCGAGGAAGCTTGCGGTCGAGTGCAAGGACGTGACCATGATCGCAGCGACAGGACAGGTTAAAGCGTGGCTGCGAACGGCCACCGGCTGGGGCGGAGGGTCGCCAAGCAAGCCTCGTTCCAGCAGGAAGCCCGACAGCGAGAGGCCTATCTCCATAGCCGCGCGCATGCCCGACTTCCGGATGGCTTGCGTTCGTGGTGGCGTACCGGAGGCAGCCATGGCCCATCTGGAGACGATGCTCCCAAGCCACGACGGCATGCCGCCACAGCCCACGGCGAATGCGTCCAGATGGGAACCGCTGCTGGAGCGGTCGGTCATAGACGCACTTGATGACCTAGCGCGTTCTCGATCTCTAAGGTTGATCCTCAAGGCAACGCCCAAGCTGAACGCCCAGTGTAAGGGGTACGTGGAGTTCTGGGCCGCGGAGCACAAGCTGTTTAGGACGGCAGTGGCGAGGACGGTGCAGTCGCTGTCGGCGGGAGGCACCCCGCCCGCGGCAAAGGCCGTGGTCATACGTTTTCGACTTGAGGCACTGGCGGCATACCACGATGACATGGTCCGCAAGCGCGAGATGTGGCAGAGGCTGGCCGAGGGGGCCAGAAGGAGGCTTCCGCCAGACGCATCGCCCCGTCCCGGGCCAGAGACCGCGCCTTCCGTGCCGAAGAATTGGCCGGCGAGAGGGGTGGCATCCGGGGCGCAGGCGCTCTTCCCCGGTGTCTTTCCATTCAAGTTGGAGGTGGTCGCAGGCGACTCGATGCTCCCATCCAAGAGCGCAATCCTGAGCGCCTGGAGGAGAGGCACGCCAGAGCCCTCCACGGCGGTCCGGATGTGGGTCTGCCGCTTTCCGCATCATGACTTCCCCTCGATGTGGCTTCACCTACACCGACGGATTCTCGCATTTCTGAAACAGTCGACTGCGGAGAAGCGCATGGACGGATGAGCGAAGTTCTTGGGCGGCATACTGGTGCGCATGGCAACCAGACTTGCCGGCCCGCCCAATGGGCGACTCGAGCTGTGGGACCGTCTGTCCCTCATCACATGGTGCGTAGCCTTTGTCGACCCGGTCGGTTGCTGCGGCAGCCATCTTGATGTACTATCACCTCGGCTTCAAAGCTCGGTGGAGGCGGGAATGCGAACGACACGGGGCGTGCATGCCGTCGCAGCCTTGGTGCTTGCGTCGTGCGGCGTGGCCCCCGGCGGACCGGTGGACCCCAGCGAGACGTCCGGCTTTGTTTGGGGGAGCGAGGTTTCCAACGGGGCCGATGGAGGTTGCACCCCCGACTGCTCGGGCAGGAAGTGCGGCCCCGACGGGTGCGGGGGCAACTGCGGGGAATGTGCTTCCCCGGCAGAGACCTGCAGTAGCAGCGGACAGTGCACCAGCCCGACGTGCTCTTCTTCCAAGGACTGCCCAGGCACTCTGGTGTGCGACGAGAGCGCAGGAGCGTGCGTCGTGTGCGTTGGCAGCGAGGACTGTGAGGCGGGGGAGGAATGCGGGGCAGACCACGACTGCCACGCCGTGGTGGTCTGCGCCTCTGACAAGGACTGCAAGGACAGGGGCATGGTGTGCAACAAGGCAGTCGGCGTCTGCATGGAATGCCTGAAGACCGAGCACTGCGGACCCGGTGAGTACTGCGGGAGCGGCTACTGCCTCCCGATGGCATGCGCCAGCGGAGAAGCAAAGTGCGAGGGAAACGCGGTGACGGTGTGCGAGGGTGATGGCAGCGGGTGGCAGGTCGCCCAGCCTTGCATTGACGGGCAGTACTGCTTGGATGGGACCTGCCTCGACCTGGCATGTCAGCCATTCGCCATCTGGTGTGATGGCGACGTGTACAAGGTGTGCGCAGACGACGGCACCGGCATCAAATACGAGGAGGACTGTGCAGCGCAGGGGAAGCACTGCTTTGATGCGGCGTGCATCGACACCACCTGCATTCCAGGGCAGGGTTTCTGCGCGAATGGGAACACGGCAGCGATCTGCCTCGCTGATGGAGTCAGCTACTCCATCTCGCCGTGCGGCGAGGAGCAGTTCTGTGAGGACGGGGCCTGCATCGCGTGGGAATGTGTACCGGGCTCAGCAACCTGCCAGGGCACGGTGGCGAGGGTATGTGACGCCTTGGGGAAGGGGTTCTCCAGTCAGGTGGATTGCTATGACCAAGAGCAGTATTGCGTGGACGGGGAGTGCATGGACCCTCAGTGTGAGCCAAACCAGAGCTTCTGCCTGGACGACCAGACAGTAGGCCACTGCTGGGAAGACGGCCTCAGTGCTACCTCGGAGCTATGCCAACCACAGCAGTCCTGCTTGGATGGAAGTTGCGTTTCATGGCAGTGCACACCCGGCGCAGGCACCTGCAACGGTAACTCGGCCACTGTCTGCGATCCGCTTGGGATGGGTCCCCTGCCCGGCGGCATCGATTGCGCTGCCAGCGGGCAGCTCTGCAGCAAGGGACTGTGCTTCATGTGTGTACCGGACTGCCAGGGCAAGCAGTGCGGGCCGGACGGCTGCGGCGGGCAGTGCGGGGCTTGCAAGCCTGGCGAGCAGTGTTCGAACGGGATCTGCCCCTCCTGGGGATGCGGGGATCTGATCTGTGCTCCCGCTTGGGGCGAATCGTGCGCCACGTGCCCTGCAGATTGCTGTGGGGAATGTTGCTCCACGCATGCCCAAGCGGGTTGCGCGAACCCGGCTATCATGTCGTGCGTGTGCAAGCTTGAGCCGACCTGCTGCAGCTTGGCCTGGGCCGCAAAGTGTGTGCAGAAGGCGGTGACCACGTGCGGGGGGTGCGGGTGCGGTCCCGTCTGCGGGGACAAGCAGTGCGGCTACGATGGCTGTTACGGCACCTGCGGAGACTGCGCGGCGAACGAGATCTGCCTCGACGGCTGGTGCAAGTCCCTTGGCCTGAAGTGGATCTCGCTGCCGGGAGGCACCTACCAGATGGGGTGCTCACCCGGCGACGCCGCCTGCTCCAGCCACGAGTTGCCCGCCCACAACGTGACCGTCTTCGGGTTCGACATCTTGGAGACGGAAGTGACCGCGGCGCAGTACGACGCGGTGATGATCGGCAAGGTGGACGTCCCGGCACCGTCATGTGACGCCGGTGGAGGGCCGTTCGCACCGGTGGAATGCGTGACATGGGAGGAGGCCAAGGCCTTCTGCCAGGCCGTCGACCCGAAGGGCCGCCTCTGCACTGAGGCAGAATGGGAATACGCGGCACGCGGGGAAACGACGACGAAGTACTACTGCGGTGACACGGCCGCCTGCTTGGACGACATTGCCTGGTTCAAGACGAACTCCGGCGACCACAAGCACGACGTCAAGTCGGGCAGCAAGCAGCCCAACTCCTTTGGGCTCTATGACATGCTGGGAAACGTCTGGGAGTGGACGGCCGATTGCTGGCACGAGGACTACGATGCAAACGATGACGGCATAGGCGACTGGACGGCAGGTTACCCCGAGTGGTCTTCCGACTGCAGCGGCAACGTCCGAGTCAAGCGGGGCTGCAGTTTCCTGAACGACGAATTGAACTGCAGGGTGTCCAGCCGCAACTACGACAGCCCGAACAACTACTTTGGCAGCTTGGGCGTTCGGTGCTGCAGGGACCAGTAGCGGCCGGAGCTCTTCTTCGTGGAGGGGGAAATGACGGGGACCAGGTATGTGTCGCTTTCGCTGCTCATTCCCCTGCTTTCCTGTGCTGATAGTGGATCGGCGGCCAAGCTGTCGACCGACCTGAGCCCCGACGGCGGAGCAGTCGCAGCCCCTGATTCCGAAGTCGAGACCTGTGCCGCGGACTGTGTGGGAAGGCAATGCGGTCCCGACGGGTGCGGTGGCACCTGCGGGGAATGTGCTTCCCCGGCAGAGACCTGCAGCAGCACGGGACAGTGCGCGGGCATTGTGTGCTCCTCCTCCAAGGACTGCCCGGGCAGTCTGGTGTGCGACGAGACTGCCGGCTCGTGCGTTGTGTGCGTGGGAAACGAGGACTGCGAGGAGGGACAGGAATGCGGAGCAGATCACGGCTGCCACCCTGTGGTGGTCTGCGCATCCGACAAGGACTGCAAGGACAAGGGCATGGTCTGCAACAAGGACGTCGGCATCTGCATGGAATGTCTGAAGACCGAGCACTGCGGACCCGGAGAGTACTGCGGGAGCGGCTACTGCCTCTCGGCAGCATGCGCGAGCGGTGAGTCGAAGTGCGAGGGGAACGCTGTGACAGTGTGCAAGGGCGATGGCAGCGGGTGGCAGGTCGGCACACCTTGCGTTGACGGGCAGTACTGCTTGGACGGAACCTGCCTCGACCTGGCATGTCAACCGTTCGCCATCTGGTGCGACGGCGACGTGTACAAGGTGTGCGCAGACGACGGCAAGAGCGTCAAATACCAGGAGGACTGTGCAGCCCAGGGGAAGCACTGCTTCGAGAGCGCCTGCATAGACAGTGTGTGCACCCCGCTGTCGGAGTTCTGCGTGGATGCCTCCACGGGGGCTACATGCTCCGGGGACGGCATGAGCTACGCAGAGGTGCCCTGCGGTGCGCAGCAGTTCTGTGAGGACGGAGTCTGCACCGCCTGGGTGTGCCAGCCGAATGCGGCTTCCTGCGAAGGCAACGTTGCGAAGGTTTGCAATACCGTGGGAAGCGGCTTCGCCAGCCAGCTCGACTGCGGCACACAAGCCATGGTTTGCGTGGGGGGGCAATGCCTGGACCTCGTGTGCGAACCTTCGAAGGACTTCTGTGTGGACAACGACACCGCCGCGCACTGCGCAGTGGACGGCATGTCCGCAACCTCCCAGGAGTGCCCGGCGCAGCAGTCGTGCGCAGGCGGAGTCTGTCTCCCATGGGTATGCAGCCCCGGCGTTCCCATGTGCCTCGGGGAGGTGGCGACCGAATGCGATGCCGCGGGCCTGGGCCCACTGCCGATAGGATTCGACTGCCAGCTTGCCGGGATGGTCTGCCACCTGGGGGTCTGCGTCTCGTGCGCTCCAAAGTGCGACGATGCCGTGTGCGGTGACGACGGCTGTGGAGGCTCATGCGGGGCTTGTCCATCGCCGATGACCTGCCAGGCCGGGAAGTGCGTGTGCCCACCGGGGCCCTGCACGGGTAAGACGATGGAGGCGTACCTGTGCTCGATGGAGATGTGTCTTGGATCATCCCTTGTCAGTTCCCAGATCTACTCGCCGACAGGGGATGAGACGTCCTCTGCGTGGGCTGCGGTGTCGCACTTCGGAAGCGACTTCAATGATCTTGCCCCGATTGCGGGAAGCAGCTACGCGCTTCTGGCCACAGGGCCAGCCGAGGGAACTGCACACTCCACGGATCTGTGCTGCGGTAACTCCGCCGGCGACCCCTTCGCCAAGGATGGGTACGAGACGTACGACAACATGGAATTCAAGGCGGTCATGAAGGCTCCCGTCGGCGCCCTTGGATTCGCCATTGACTACATCTTCCTTTCCGAGGAGTACGAAGAGTGGATCGGCAGTTCCTTCAACGACAAGTTCTACATCATCCTCAAGGCGCCGAAGACGACCAATGACCAGAAGGTCGTGGTCAACTCCACCCAATGCAGCAACCCAGGAGCCTACTACGACATCATAGAACCAGGGGGGGAGAAGAAGTGCTACATCGCGATCAACACCGCCTTCTCCGAACCCTGCAACAATGTCCAGACCGACATCTCAGGAACCGGATTCTCCTGTGGACCCGGCGACGAAGCTCATGGCTCAAGCACCGGCTGGCTTACGACCTCCTGGCCGATTGCTGAGGGCGAGACGTTCGAACTGTACCTGCACATTCACGACAGCTCGGACGGCATCTACGACTCCGAGGTGGTGCTCGACAACTTCCGGTTCCTGTATACCCCTTTTACCCCCGGCACCGTAGCACTCAAGTGAGCGTTGGATTCTCGCGGCATGCCAGCGCTGAGCGTCCGACAGCTAGGGTCCAGTCTGGTCAGCATCCGGAGAATGGACCCGATCCTCGACCTCCAGGGAGGATCCCTGCCTGGCGAACCACACGGTAACTGGCAATCTGAGAGTGGTTCTCCAGCTTTCAACGTAGTGCCTCACGAGGAGGCTCGTGAATGCGTCACAACGACCGCATACCACTAGAATCGCTGGGCCGTGGAACTTCCACTTCAGCAGATACCGAAGCATTTGGCCCAGGGACCGGTCCGATGCAGAGGATGAATCCAAGTCCGCCTTGACTTCGACCAAGACTCTGTTTGCAACGACTACGTCCGGTTGTGCCCAGTGGGTGTCTTCCTCTTTGTACTTGATGCGCTTCTCCCGCTCGATCTCCTTGGTCGACACCCCATTTCTGGTCATGTACCTCAACATGCTCCCGACATACCCGTGCTCAGAGCCGTCGCTGCTGCGTGGCCTCCAACCGGCTAGGCTCTTGAGGGTTCTTCGCAGCGTCTCGTCCGTAACTCGCTCAAGAGCCTTGTTCAACAGGGATTCGGAGACTTGCTGCTTCTCGTCGATGATCGCCGGGGTCTCCTGGACCTTGACGACAGCTGGAGCAGCGATCGCCTCGGCCAACTCCTTGTCCGTCTCCTGAAGCTCAGCAACCGCCTGAAACGCAGCCTCTGTAAACGGAGTCGTTTCGTCACTCGGTGGTCTGGGTTTAGCCTCCGGTGTTCGCCGACGCGAGAGAAGCGCGGCCAGCGCGAACCCCATTGCACATCCAACGACCCACCACAGGAATCCGCTCATGCCCCAGACCTCCGTTGTTCGACAGGTATCTCAGCGACCCCCTGAGAGTAGGACACCCCATCCGGACAAATCAATAGTCTCGTCAAGGAAAGCAGGCACTGGATGAAATAGAGGCTCGGAGGGAGGGGGATTCCGCTGGCTCAGGGGACTGGTCGCCGTCATCACCGCCGCAGATACTCCTGCCCGCTATCTCTCTGGGCCGGAAGCCCACTTGCATAGGGATGTCGACGCGAATGAGTAACGGTCGCCGGGGCAGAGAACTGCTTGACGCCAGGCACTTCCAGGAGACCACAACGACACCACCGCCTGTGGGGACTCAAACGGGGGAGACGGGCTCTACGGCGCATCCCGAACACAGCGGACGTTTCCGCAGTTGCCGGTGCTATCGGGGTCGAACGAGCCCTTCGTGAACCATATGGCCCACGTCGCGGATGGGTTGTCCGTCACTGGGGTGGACGACCAGTACTTGTAGCAGGGGCCCTCTGCCTCATCAGGCCAATAACAGCCCTGGGCTGGCCCGTCACCGGGTGAGCAGCCGGGGCCACACAACTCACTCTCGCAGGAGATGCTCAGGCACCCCGCGTCGCTGATGTTGCAGGCTCCGCCGGGCTCGGATGTAGGACAGCCGCGGACCAGGGAGCGCAACTCACCAATTGTGGGCACATGCCAGCCTCCTCCATCCAGGTCCAAGCCGGCGCAGTACCCCATCGCCGTATTCCAGTCGGAGCAGTTGCTGGGCGGTGCCTTCTCCCACGTGAGGCCCCACGCCTGGTCTGTCCAGGTGCCCGCGGTGCACATGCCCTTCTGGCAAGTCTGGCCTGCGGCACACTCCCCGCAACTGCCTTCGCATCCGTCATCGCCGCACTCTTTCCCAGCGCAGTCTGGGACGCAACCTCCGAGAAGGGGCCGGACGCATCTGGCTCCCCAAGTCGCTGCGCGAAGCCCCGGCGTCCCCGTGCCGCGCTCAGCCAACCGCAAACTCACCGGTCCGCCGTTGAAGCTGCCGCCTCGTCCGATGCGGAAGGAACCTGGCGGCTCCAGCCAGGCGCTGCCGTCGGCCGGGGCAGTCGCATAGCCCTGGTGGTACCAGTCCTTGCACCACTCCCACACGTTGCCCGACATGTCCAGCGCTCCGCTCCAGGACGCTCCCGCCATCATGGAGCCCACCGTCCATGTGCCCCCTTTGCCACACCCGTACCCTGCCTCACCGCCCGTCTCGAGGAATACTGCTGTGTTGTTCGAGCACGTCGGCCCCGGGGTGTTGCCCCACGGGTACACCGAATGTACCGGCCCTGTCGCGGAGTACTCCCACTCCGCCTCGGACGGCAGCCGGCCGCCCGGCCCTACCCACGCACAGAAGGCAGTGGCCTGCCACCATGTCAGACCGTTCTGCGGATGATCCGACTTCCCGTTCGCACTCGTATTCGTCCCCTGAGTCATCGGGCCGTCCGTCGTGTCTGCGGGAGTGCATTTCGCATTCGCCGCGTGGCACGCCTCGTACTCCTCGACCGTGACCTCGTACTTGCCAATGAAGTAGCCCTTGGCAAACGCCACTGTGTGCGGTGGCGTCTCGTCCGCATCTCCCCCCTCGCCTTGGGAACCCATGTTGAACGAACCGGGCGGTATCCAGATCCACACGTCCCACTTCTTCCAGCCGATGGCGTCCTTGTCATGGTACTCGCAGTGGAACTGGGGATTGCAGCTCACCTCATACCCGTCGAGGGCCGGGCATTCCGCTCCGCCGCACAGCTTGCCGTCCCAGTAGCACAACCCCTCGACCGCGCACGAGAAACCGACCGGGCACCCGCCGCAACTGCCCCCACAGCCGTCGGCCCCGCACTCCTTGCCCTCGCAGGAAGAGACGCAGACCTTGTCCAATGCGATGTTCCCGTCGTCGCCAGAGACATCCAGTTCGCCGCCAACGTCCGCTCCGCCATCGCCAAGCCGTGCGTCAGCGTCCGCTGCAACCCCATCCCCATCGGTGCCGCTCCACTTGAACTGCTGGGGAGAGAGGCAGGCCGCTGCAACAGCAAGCGTGGCCATCAACACGAGCCCGTCAAGAACCTTGTTCATTCGACCTCGTCCGTCATCATTAAGGATGATCATACAATGGGCGATACGGCACGGGAAGGGCATTCCAAAGCCGAGGGTCCAACACCGTCAGGCAGCGAGAGCGACACCGGCAGTCCTTGCTGGAAGCAACCGCGATGCATTACCGGTGCGCGGCATCCTTCGGCCGGAACGGCAGGATCACCCGTTCGAACTTCTGGATGGCCTTGCGGCCGTCGTTCAGGTCGTTGGGCGCGTAGTGCTGTTTCGTGACGCGGATGTCGCTGTGCCGGAGAAGCACGCTTGCCATGAAGATCCCCGAGCCGCGGGTTACGCGAAGGCCAAAGGTGCGGCGAAGGTCGTGGATGTGCACGTCCTGTAGGCCAGCCGCGGCCTGCAGGTGCGCCCAGGGCTTCTTCAGGTCCGCCCTCGGCTCATCTTCCTTTCGGCCCGCGACGACGAAGGTTCCCAGGTGCGGAAGCACCCGTAGCACCGCAGCCACAGACGTCGTCAGCGGCACCAGCTGCGGTTGGCCAGCCTTGGTTCTAGGCATCCTCCAAATCCCCTCCTCAAGGTCAATGTCCTCCCACCTGGCGTTGAGGACCTCCGACAGCCGGGCCCCGGTTTCCACCAGCATCACGAACGCCGCGCGCACGTACGGATCCTCAAGTCCCGCTATCGCAGCCAGCAGGCGGCGCAGCTCGTCGTCGGTCAGCACCCGCGCTCGGGGCGCATTCTCAGGGTTCGGCTTCACCTTCATGGCCGGGTTGCTGGCAAGGCGGTCCTCCCTCCACGCAGCCTGCAGGCAAGCACGCACAGAAGCCAGCCACCGGTTCGCATCGATGGGCCTGCCGCAGGTCCGGGGTTCGATCCCCCGCGTTGGCTCCAGTACTCATGCCTGAGCGCGGTTCTTGACAAGGCAGGGGTCGTCCGAAGAAAATCAATT
>Ga0233425_10004916_pt1 | contig 21781 bp, 9 predicted proteins | sample Watercolumn_Towu_2_FD_181712 | JGI IMG/M metagenome (GOLD analysis project Ga0233425, IMG submission 181712) | Freshwater microbial communities from Lake Towuti, South Sulawesi, Indonesia - Watercolumn_Towuti2014_140_MG | ecosystem: Environmental > Aquatic > Freshwater > Lake | place: Indonesia...
CTCACCAGGCTTACCTCATCGGGGACACAAACCGGGACCATCCGGTTCTCATGCACCGCCACTCCACCTTCGGCAGATTTGAACGGTGACGGCATTGTGGATGGAGCAGACCTTGCCGTTTTCCTAGGACGATGGGGAACAGCGGGCAACTGAGAGCGGCTGGCTCATCTGCTTCGGTCACCCCGCAGGAGGGGATAATCTGCGGCAGAGATGATTGTTCTACCGACAGCCGTCCTGTTGCTTGTGGTGATCGACGGTCCCTCTGCCGATTCGCAAGCGCGCGCCGATCTGCCGAGTGATGCGCGTGTCCTCACTGCGCCAGTGGCAGCAAGGGTGCCCCATGTTGTCGAGGGTCCGGTGGGCAGCCGCGAGGATTTCTACTACTGGCTGCGCGATGATGATCCCACGACCAAGCGCGCGGAGATCATGGACTATCTGAGGGTGGAGAACGCCTACACGGAGGCGTTCATGCAACCCATGGCCGCCATGCAGTCGAAGCTCGTTGCGGAGATGCGCGGGCGGATCAAGGAGGATGATGGAACAGCGCCTGCGTACGAGCGAGGCTGGTGGTACTGGACGGAGTTTGCGTCTGGAGCGGAGTACCCGTGTCTCATGGAGCAGCAGGGCAGCAGCAGTGGTCCCCATCCAACTTCCGCCAAGCGCGTGCTGCTCGATGAACCTGAACTTGCGAAGGGGAAAGCGTTTTTCGCAATCACGGGCAGCGAGGTGAGCCCCGATCACGAGTGGTTGGCGTGGACCGATGATGTCACAGGGCGCAAGATCAGCACGCTGCATATTCGCAATCTTCGCACGGGCGAGATTGCGAAGGAGGCGATTGTGGGTGTGCTGGGAGATCTCGCCTGGGCATCTGACAGCCGCACACTGTTCTATGTGAGGCAAGATCCAGTGCTACTGCATTCGGGACCGGTGTGGCGGCATGTGGTCGGGACCGACCCCTCGAACGATGTGAAGGTGTACGAGGAGCCCGACGACACGCTGACCTGCGGTGTGTCGGCGAGCAGTGATGGTCGCACGATCGTGATTTCACTGGACGGGTTCGATCAAACCGAGGTGCGCGCACTGCCAGCAGATCGCCCCGAAGCGGAGCCACTAGTGGTGTTGCCGCGGATGCCTGGCGTTCGCAACTATGCGAATGTGCTTGGGGACAAGTGGGTGATCCAGACCAACTTGCAGGCTCGCAACTTCCGCTTGGTGGAGGCGGATGCTGGTGCCACGCAGGATCCGTCCAAGTGGCGAACGATTCTGTCGGAGCGCACAGATGCGGGCATTGATGATGTAATGGTGTTCGACGGGGCAATCGCCATCGTGGAGCGAGTGCAAGCGAACGCGCGCGTGCGGGTGCTGCCGTGGGGTGCCACACCACGGTGCGACGAGGCGTGGGTCGTGGAAGCGCCGGAGAGCGCGTTCACCATGAGCCTCGGAGCAAACTTTGATCCGACATTGCCGTTCGTACGGATTGAGTATCAGTCGATGGTGACGCCTCCCACGGTGTGGGATGTCGATTTGTCCACTCGCGCGCGCCGCGTTGTGAAGGTGCAGCCGGTCATCGGTTATGACGCATCGAAGTACTCGACCGCTCGGCTCTGGGCTTCATCGCGCGATGGAAAGTCCATTCCGCTGACGGTTGCTTGGCGAACGGATTGCTGCCGCCGCGATGGAAGGGCTCCCGCCTACATCGAGGGATATGGCGCGTACGGCATCTCGCTCGATGCGCAGTTCAGCAGTGCCCAGGTCTCGCTTCTCGATCGTGGGTTTCTGGTGGTGTACGCGCATGTTCGCGGTGGCGCCGATCTTGGGCAGGACTGGTACGAAGATGGTCGTTTGATGCACAAGCGCAACACCTTCACGGACTTCATCGATGCAACGGAGTGGCTGGTTCGCCAAGGTTGGTGCGCGAAGGACCGCGTCTTCGCAACGGGCGGATCGGCTGGCGGACTGCTGATGGGTGTGGTGGCGAATGAGGCGGGGGGGCTGTACCGAGGCATTGCACTTCATGTTCCATTCGTCGATGTATTGACCACCATGCTTGATGAGACAATTCCACTCACGGTGAATGAGTGGACGCAGTGGGGCGATCCAAGGCGCCAGCCTGATTACGGATACATGGCGTCCTATTCCCCGTACGACAATCTCGCCGCGAAGTCCTATCCCGCGATGCTTGTGACGACGGGCCTTTGGGATTCGGCTGTGCAGTACTTCGAGCCCGCCAAGTATGTGGCGAAGTTGCGATCGCTTCGGACCGATGACAACCCATTTCTGTTTCGAGTGAATTTCGAGGCTGGCCACGGCGGTGAGTCGGGACGGTTCAATCGGCTTGAGCAGATCGCGCTCGAGTACGCCTTCTTCATGGAACTCGCGGGCATTCCACGCACCGAACAAGCGCCCGGCGGCTGACTGTCGAAGTGCGATCAGGGCAGGAAGAGGCTCGCGATCGCGGCGGTTTGCCAACAGGCGAGTGCTCCGGCAATCATGGCGCGCGGCGCGAGCCGCGCAAAGTCGCTGCGCCTCTCCGGCGCGAGTGCGCTGAGGCCGCCGATCTGAATGGCGATCGATGGCAGGTTCGCGAAGCCGCAGAGCGCGAAGGTGGCGATGTGCGCACCGCGCGGCGTGATGCCGCCCTCGGCCTGGAGGCGCGCAAGGTTTGCGTATGCGATGAATTCGGTTGCGATCACCTGCTGACCGAGCAGTGACGCAACGGCGCGCGAGTCCGAGCCGCAGCCCATCGTCCAGGCGATCGGCTGCAAGAGGAGACCCAAGATGTTCTCAAGGGTGAGTTGCGGGAGACCAAGGGGGGCAAGGATTCCGCCGACAAGTTCTGTTCGGCTGAGCGCTGCGAGCGGGAAGTTGATGAGGGCGATCAGCGCGACAAACGCCACAAGCATCGCAGCAACATTGAGCGCGAGGTGCAGTCCGTCGATCGCACCCTGTGCTGCCGCATCGACCACATTGACGCTCGTTCGAGGCAGCGCGTTCAATGCATGGAGCGATTCCGATGGAGGACTAGCCGATTCTGGCAGCATGATCTTCGCCATGACGATTGCGGCGGGCGCACTCATGACGCTCGCCGTGATGAAATGCTTTGCAACAACGATGCGAGCTGCCTCCTCGCTGCCGCCGAGCAGCACGACATAGGCAGCCATCACGCTGCCGGCTATGGTTGCGAAACCGCCCGCCATCACGCAGAGAATCTGCGAGCGAGTCATGCCTGCGATGAAGGGCCGAACCGTCAGGGGTGCTTCTGTTTGTCCGACGAAGATGTTGGCGGCAGCGGAGAGCGCTTCGGCGCCGGTGACCCCGAGCGTTGCGCGGATGCACACCGCCAGTGCAGCAACAACACGCTGCATGACCCCGAGGTGGTACAGCACCGCCATCAACGACGCGAAGAAGATGATGATGGGGAGCACCTGCACCGCAAAGAGGAAGCCCCACGGACCGGATGCATCGGCCACGCTGCCGAACAGAAAGCGCGTTCCCTCGCCAGCGAAACTGATGACCTTCGATACCGCGGCAGCGAAGAGATCGAACGGCACCGCGATCGGAGGGAAGCGCAGCATGAGAAATGCGAGAATGACTTGAAGCAGAATGCCCACGCCAACTGGTCGCCAGCGAATATTGCGACGATCGCTCGACAGTCCGAGGGCGATCAGCGGCAGCAGGAGAATGCCGATCAAGCCCGTCGCAGAACTCACGCCCGCGAGACTACCGACAGATGTCGCAGGGAGGGGGCTCGACAAAAGGAAGCGCCCGAAGGCGTGGACCTTCGGGCGTCTCTGATCTGGAAGCGGGTGAAGGGACTTGAACCCTCGACATCAACCTTGGCAAGGTTGCGCTCTACCACTGAGCTACACCCGCATGCGCAGCCTGTTTCGAACTGCGAGGGCAAGATACTAGCAGTTTGTACCCGACTGACAACCGCGACAAGGGGGTGCGGCACCGATGTGCTGTTTGCCGCGCAGTGGGTGTTCGAACGAAATGTGTGAAATGTTCTTCTACGATTGTTGGCATGCGTGTACCGATATGCGTTGTCGCACTTGCCACTGTGACCGCCTCACTTGTGGCATCCGCTGCCCTGAACGCCAACGGACAATCAGTCGACCATGTGGTGGTGTTGAGCGTGGATGGGCTTCGTCCGGAACTGCTTGCGCCACCGCTTGATCGCGAACATCCCGGAGTCATGCGATTGCTGCGCGGTGCGCACACCCTGCAGGCTCGGACCGATCCCGACACAACGGTCACGCTGCCGAATCACCTTGACATGGTGACGGGACGGTTGCAGCGGGGCGACGATGGGCATAGCTGGATTGGCAACGATGATCCGCCCCCACCGGGCAAGGGTGGAACGCTCCGCGAGATGCATGGGGCCTATGTGCCGACCATGTTCGATGTCGCACACGATCGGGGGCTTGCTACCTGGGTGGTGGCGACGAAGAGCAAGTTCATCTTGCTCGATCAGTCTGCGGACGATCGTGAGGGACCGCTCGACGAAGTGGATGCAGATAATGGACGCGACAAGATCGACCGTTGGATTTGCCTGAAGGAGTCTGCGGAGGTAGCGCAGGTCGAGGTGTCGCTGCTTCGTCAGGCCGCGCTGCGCGGACAACGCTCGCTGTCGCTCATGCACCTCGGTGAGACCGATGCTGCTGGCCACACGGGTGCGTGGGATCTTTCGGATGGTTCGCTTTACCGCAGTGCAGCCAAGCGAGTCGATGATGCGCTTAGGTTCATGATGGAAGCGATCGATGGAGACCCGGTTCTGCGCGGTCGTGTTGCGGTCATCCTGACCGCGGATCATGGCGGTGGCGCGCCGCCACTCAGCCACACAGTTGTCACTGCGCCCATCAACTTCACGATCCCCTTTGCGGTCTGGCTTTGCGGCGATGGCGCCCCCACGGACTTGTACGACCTCAATGCCGCAACTCGGACGCGCCCTGATCCTGCGGTCAATCCGCCGCGCGATGTCAGAGGGCGTGCCGCTCCAATTCGAAATGCCGATGCAGGGAACGCTGCTCTTTCGCTCCTTGGACTCCCTGCGGTTGCGACTTCAACCGTGAACCCGTCGCAGGATCTTCTGCTGTCGGGCGTCTCGCTGCCGCGCGTGTTCGGCGACCACATGGTGCTGCAGCGTGATCGACCGCTCTGGGTCTGGGGCACTGGGCGTGCGCACTGGCCCGTCGCGGTGGAATTGCGCGACGCATCGGGTGCGATTCGTGCTTCTGGTCAATCGACGGCGGGAGCCAATGGCCGCTTTGAGGTGCAACTGCCCGCGGTCCCGGCAGAGCGCACGCCGCTGCGCCTTCGCGTCGAGTGTGCCGGTGCGCGCGTTGAGCGGAGCGATGTGCTCGTGGGAGATGTGTGGATCTGTGGTGGGCAGTCCAACATGGAGTGGCCTTGCGCGGCGAGCGATGGTGCGGCGGAAGTGGCTGCAGATCTGCCGTCGGATGTGCGGTGCTTCACGGTGCCGCACAAAATGGATGCGGACGAGTGCAGTGATGTGCAGTCGCGCTGGCTCGTTGCAGGACGGGAGACAACGCCCAACTTCACAGCGGTTGGCAGTTGGTTCGCTCTCAAGATCACGCGCGAGGTTGGCGTTCCAGTGGGGCTGCTGTCGGTGAACTGGGGTGGATCGCCGGCGGAGTCATGGACGCCGCGCGCGGCACTCGCCGCGGAACCGCTGCTGCATGCAGCTGCTGCCACGCGATCGCTCGCTGACTGGGGTGCATACGGATCGATGTGGAACGGCATGATGGCACCGCTCGCGGGCTACGCGATTCGCGGTGCACTCTGGTATCAGGGTGAGAGCAATGCGGACCGCGCCGATGCCTACGGCGTGCTTCTGGCGACGATGATTCGCGGCTGGCGAAGCGCGTGGGGGCAAGGGGCGTTCCCCTTTGGAATTGTTCAGTTGGCTGGGTTCCGCGCCGAGAGCGAAGATCCCGTGGAGGGCGAGTGGTCGCTGCTGCGCAACGCACAACTGCAAGTGTCGCGTGCGGTTCCTGCCTGCGGACTTGCCGTGACGATCGATGTTGGTGATGCAGCGGATATTCATCCTCGCAACAAGCGCGCTGTGGGGGAGCGGCTGGCTGCGTGGGCGCTCGCTGATGTGTACGGGCGCGGCGGCGTGCGCGGTGGACCGCTGCTGCGTGCAACTGAAGTTCGTGGCGATGAGATGGTGCTGTCGTTCGATCAGGCCGAGGGTCTTGCCGCGCGAGGTGGCGGAGCGCCGGACGGATTTGCGATTGCCGGGGCAGACGGTGCGTTCCGCTGGGCGGATGCACGCATCGATGGAACGCAGGTGATTGTGCGCGCGACCGGCATTTCGCAGCCGACGCGTGTGCGTTACGGATGGAGCAGCAATCCCGTGCGAGCCAACCTCGTGAATGGTGCGGGTCTGCCCGCATCGCCATTCGCAAGCGATGTCCCAGCGTGGCCGAACGGCAAACCGATCGAACAGAGCCTGCGCGTCGACTGAGGCGGTCGCGCTGCGGTCGACTGCGGTTCCTCGCTGTGGGAGTCAGCGGTCTGAACTTGGCAGGCCCATGCCACTTCGATCTGGGTAGGGCGGAGTTGGCACCTGCTTGTGCGGTCGGTCGCGGAGTGCTTGTTCCATCAACTCGATGGCCTTATCCAATTGTGGATCGATGCCGCCGCGAGATGGACCGCCGCGCATGACACCGGGGTCGTCGCTGACGGGGAAGTCCGGATCGACGCCATGACCCTCAACGCCCCAAGTGCCATCTGATTCGTAGAACGCAAACTTCGGGACGCGAATGCCTGCTCCGTCGATCAGCGAAGGATTCCCCGAGATGCCAACGAGCCCACCCCAGGTGCGTGAGCCCACAAGCGGACCGAGCTTCGATTGGCGGAAGAGCCACGGGAACATATCGCCGCCGGAGCCGGCCACACCGTTGATGAGCATTACCTTTGGACCGAAGTGCCCATCGGGCGGCCACGCGGTGCCGTTCACATCGCGGCGTGCCCACCAGTTCGTGACCGGTCGATCGAGTACTTCGATGAATCGCGTCGGGATTTGTCCGCCGCCGTTCCAGCGATCGTCCACGATGAGCGCATCGCGCCCGCGTTGGCCGAGCAGTTGTCGAATGAGTTCCGTCTGCCCATCGACACCCGTGTTTGGCACATAGACATAGCCCACCCGTCCGCCCGTGCGGCTGTCGGCATAGGCGCGGTTGCATTCCACCCACGAGCGGTAGCGCAGATCTGAATCGCTATCGAGAAGGCGCACGACAACGCTGCGTGCCGATGCATCCTTGAATGGCTTGTCGGAGATCAGGAGCGAAGTGGTGCGGTCTCCCAGTCCTGCGAACGCAGCCCACGGAGCCTTGCTCGTATCGATTGGAGTGCCGTTCACTTCGAGGATGTAGTCGCCAACCTTCACATTGACCTCTGGTGCTCGCAGTGGGTTGCGAGCGTCGGTATCCCAGGGAGCGCCCTCGAAGAGCCGTGCGATGCGGTAGGCGCGCGCTTCGCTGCCGTCGGGGCGGGTGCCCGTGCCGAGCGCGAAGTCGACACCAAGCATGCCCGTGTTGGACGATGGACCGGATTCGCTCTCGCCCCCCTGGTAGTAGGCGTGGCCGACATTCAGTTCCGAGATCATCTCGGAGATGATGAATGCGACATCCTCGCGGCTGTTCGCATCGTCAACGAGCGGGAGATAGCTGTCGAGAACCTTCTTCCAGTCCACGCGGTGCATGTTGGGGTCGTAGAAGAAGTCGCGGAAGATGAGCCATGCATCGCGCACCATCTGCCGCCACTCAACGCGCGGATCGATCTCTACACGCATCGGACGGTTCACAACATTCTTCGATGCACCGCCTGCTGCTGCATCAACGATGCGTGCACCGCCGCCTTCTGGCACGAGGATCTGTTTGCCGCTTGGCGTGATGGTGAATCCGCCACCACCCGTGACAGACTTTTCCGATGGTTTCTTCTCGCGCACATCGATGATCTTGATGCCGCCATTGTCGCCGCGGCGCACGAAAATCAGATGACCCTTGTCGTTGACGGCGAGAGTCCCGAAGGTTCCCCGCGCCACATTTGGAACCCGCACAGTTCGCTCCATGATTCCATCGAAGTCGACCTTGAATCCCTTGCGGGCGGGTTTCGCGCCGTCCGCGGGTTTCGCGCCGTCCGCGGGCTTCGCGTCGTCTGCGGGCTTCGCATCGTCGGCGGGTTTCGCGTCGTCCGCGGGCTTCGCGTCGTCCGCGGGCTTCGCGTCGTCCGCGGGCTTCGCGTCGTCCGCGGGCTTCGCGTCGTCCGCGGGCTCCGCATCGTCCGCCACTCTGCTTCCGGAGACCTCATACTTGGTTTCGCCCTCCTCGGTCGTGATCGATGCACTTCCCTTGACTTGGTCGCCGTCGATCGTCAACTCAAGCACATAGCGAACACCATCCTTCGACCCCTCAAGGCGCAGCGACTTGCCCGCTGCATCCCAGGATCCTGCAAGATCCCCCGACAGACGCTCGCTTCGAAAGGTGGCTGTCAGTTTGTCGCCATCGCTCAACACAACCTCAAGTGTGAAGTCGACGGCATCATCCGCAGTCTTCGCAGAACACTTCCAAGAACCGGCTGGTGTTGGTGCAGTTTCCGCAGCCCTTTCCCCCTCCTTCTTCTCTCCTTTCTTCTTGCTCGTCGGCTTCTTCGGTTCCTCCGGCTTCTCTTCGTCGCTCTCGAGCACCTGCCAACCAGCCTTGACATTGGCACGCAGCGGCACGGCGAGCAACACTTCCGAGTTGTCGTAGATCCAAGTTGTATCGAGCGATCCGTAACGAGCGGCGAACTCCTGATCGCTTGGGAAGTAAAGCCACTCGCCCGCACGATCAAAGGTTGGCGTGCCGGCGGGGAACATCGGCGATGAGATGGTGCGCGTCTCACTGCTCTCGACATCGAACAGGGAGATCTGCCTCGACCTGCCACTCGGATCGGTGTGCGCGAATGCGATCCAACTCGAATCATGGCTCCAGCGCGGGTTCGGCGGGTTGTCATCCCATGCCTCACGGACAACCAGTTTGCTCTCCCCGGTTGCGACATCCACGATGTACACGGAATTGTTGCTGCCCGCGTATGCGATCCACTTCGAGTCGGGACTCCAGTTGATGTCGCTCTTGAATGCGCCGTCCTTTGTCAGTTGCTTCCGCTCGCCCGATCCATCGGCCGAGAGCGCAAAGAGGTCGTAGCCGCCTTCGGAGTTGTCGCCGCAGAAAGCGATCCACTTGCCGTCGGGACTCCAAGTCGGCTCGCGCTCGAACACGCCGTTGGTTCCCGTGAGATTCCGCGGAATGCCGTTTTCAGCCGGCAGCGTCCAGATGTCGCCGCGTGCACTGATGACCGCGCGCTTGCCCGACGGCGAGATGTCCCATGCATCGATGAAGTTGCCTGCCTCAACAACCTGCGGCCGAAGTCGCGCGCGTGCGCCCGGCACCTGCACGGGGACAACGCGCACCTTTCGCGTGGCGAGATCGAGCACCTGCAGATCCGATCCCTGCTGGAACACAATCTCGCCGCCGCTGCCATCGTCAGGTCCGACCGATGGCCACTTCACATCGAAGTCGGTGAAGGTGGTGATCTGCTTTCGATTACCGCCGCGCGCGTCGCAACTCCAGATATTCAGGCGATGCTCTGGTCCCGCATCGCTCAGGTAGTAGAGCGTCGATCCGTGCCACATCGGGATCGTGTCCGTTCCCTCCCATTGCGTCACCCGCTGCGCGGTGTTCTCCTTCAGGTCGTACACCCAGATATCGGTTGCCATTCCACCGCGGTATCGCTTCCATGTGCGCGTGTCGGTGGAGTGCGGCGTATATGCGAGGTACCGCCCATCGGCGCTGACGGTCGGGTTCGCACCGTAAGGAACAGGAAACTCATCCGGCAGTCCGCCCGCTGCGTTCACGGCGAAAATCTGCGGTGAACGGGGGTAGGTTCCCATGCCGCTCGCACTGAACAGGATGCGACCATCCGCCATCCAGTCAGCCGGCAGTTCGACCGACGGGTGATAGGTGACGCGCAGTGGAATGCCGCCCGTGATTGGCGTGACATAGATGTCGCGGTTGCCCTCGTAGTTGCCGAGGAACGCTATCGACTTGCCATCGGGGGAGAAGCGCGGGAACGCCTCGGTGCCGGGTGGATCCGCAACGGGCTGAGCGGTGCCACCGTTGCGATCGACTGTCCACAGGCCGTTGGCGTATGCGAAGACGATGCGATCGCGACTGATGTCGGGGTAGCGCAGCATGGCGGCTGCGGGCGGTGCAGCAGTGGGATCGGGCGATTGCAGGACGGCGCATGCAGCAACAAGGACGGCGTATGTGTGGATCATGGCAGGATTGATGAAAGACGAGAGACCGAGTGCGGGGCGCACTCGTGAACTTGGCGAGGCGAAAGCGGTGGGGGTGGGATTCGAACCCACGATGCCCTTTCGGGCATACCGGATTTCAAGTCAGGCGCGTTCAACCGCTCTGCCACCCCACCAAGGGGACACGAAGTCTAGCAACCGCCCACAGAAACCGTGGGGCTGCACAAGCGCAGCAGTCGCGCTCGCGGCACGGGGAGAACGCCCTGATCGTCGAAACCTGCAGCGGTGCAGCGATCGCGATCGTCGAGTGCCGAATCCTCGGTGAGCGCGATCAGTCTGCCGCGAAATCCGCTTGCGCGGAGTTCGCGCGCTGTGTCGTAGCCGGCAAGATCGGGCAGCCGCATGTCGATGAGGATCGCGTTGAAGCGCTCGTGATGGCTTGAGAGGTCCGCAGCCGCGAACACCTCGGTTGGGGTGGTCACCGAGAGCACGGTTGCGCCTGCTTGCCGCAGCACCGCAGCGATCTCAGCTGCATGCTCCTGAAGTCCGACGAGAAGCACATCGCGTCCATCGAGTCGAATGGGCTGAGGCGCATCATCGCCGGAGACCGCGATCGCCGCTGTCGAGAGCGGAGCTTGCATGGAGAAGGTGAACGCGCTGCCTCTACCGATTTCTGATTGAAGCGAAATGCTGCCATCGAGCAGGTGCGCAAGACGCTGTGAAATCGCCAAGCCGAGCCCAGTGCCGCCGTGGCGCCGAGCCGTGGATGAAGTTGCTTGTGCGAAGTCCACGAAGAGCGATGCAGCTTGTTCGGGTGAGATGCCGATGCCGGTGTCACGAACGATGAAGTCCGCGCAGAGGTTGTCGCCTTCCACTCGAGTCCGAAGGTCCACAGCGACTGAACCTCGTTCCGTGAACTTGATCGCATTTCCGATGAGGTTCACCAGCACCTGTCGGATGCGAAGTGGATCGGTGAGGACGGCCAGATCGTGTTCCGATTCCGAGCGCACAGTGAAGGTCAGGCCGCGCGCCTTTGCGCGCGCTGCCATGAGTGTGCTGACCTCATCGAGTACTTCGCCCAGTTTCACCTCGATGCGTTCGATACGAAGTCGACCCGCCTCGATGCGCGTGATGTCGAGAATGTCGTTCAGCACTTCCAGAAGATGTTCGCCGTTGCGCCGGATTGTCCGGGCGAACTCGGCGCGTTCGGCCTCTGCTGCGCCCTCCTCAAGAAGGAGATCTGCGCAGCCGAGGATGCTGGTCATGGGAGTGCGAATCTCGTGGCTGACATTCGAAAGGAACGATGTCTTGAGCGTGTTGCTGCGCTCCAGATCGGTGCGTGCGCGATCGAGTGCGCGCATGGCCGCTTCGCGTTCGGTGACATCAACCGCGACGAGCAGATAGCCGAGCAGTTCCCCGCGCACATCGCGCCATGGACTCGCCGCAACATTGACTCGGCGTGAACCTCCCGAGGGTCGCTGCCAAGTCCAGTCCGCCGAAAACCCGCGAGAATCCTGCGCGAGCGCCGCGAGTGACTCCACGGGCGATGCGCCGCCGTACGGTTCGATCGCCTTGCGCAGTTCTGCCGCGTCGAAGAGTTGAGCCGCGTGCATGCGGAGAATGACTTCGGGCGCGCTGCGACCGGTCAGACGCTCTGCACCACGATTGAAGATGGTGATGCGTCCATCCGTGTCGGTGGCGATGATGGCCACTTGTCCGCCCCCGGCAATGAGCTGCTCGAGTTGGCTTCGCGCGCGTGCACTCGCGCGCGCCTTCTGCGCTGAAACCTGCGCAAAAAAAGTCGTCGAGCCAAGCAGTGCGGAGGTGGCGAGCATGGCAGCGAACAGCAGATTCGGCAGGGTCGATCTTTCGCCGAGAAGAAGGGCCTCAGAGGGCGCAACGCGCGCCTGCAGCGTGTTGCCGCCGAGTGTGATGTCCTGTCCTGGCGTCGTGATGGATGGGCCGACCTTGCCGCCACGCTCCCAAATCATCCGACCCTCGAAGAACACCTCAGTTTCATAGGGCTCGTTGAACGATGTCGACCATGGCCCCATGCCGCGGCGCATGCTGATGAGCGCCACAAGACTGCCGCGCGATCCTGCGGGCGTGGCGGCGACGATCGCGGAGTCGTCACCGCCGGCACTGACCGGACCGACGAAAGCGACCTCGCGCGACGAGTGCGCGCGCGCGATCGCTTCATCGGTCGAGGCGCTTGGCAGGGTCGAACGCGCTGCGGTCACATCCTCGTCGGACCAGGTGACTTTCCCGTTCTGTTCAACCCACTGCAGCATCACAAGCGAAGGATGTGCTCCGCGCAGGAGCGTCGACTGTTGCGCACGATCGCTGTCTTCGATGGGAACGGGGCTATCGAGAGTCTTGCTGAACTGCAGCATGGAACTGGCAAGGCGTGCGAAGTTCTCCCGAACGAACGCTGCAAGAGCGCGCTGATTCGCCGATGACTCGCGGCGGATTGAGTCGAGTGACTCGGCGCGCAGTCGATGCCACGCTGAAGTGGACAGGGCGGCGAGCAGGATCACAAGACTGAGCCCTGCCCAGCGCGGTACTCCCAGACTGCGTTCGGGAGCACTCGACCAACTGCCGAGCAGAAGGGCGACACCTGCAACAAATGCGGCAAGAGCAAGAGCGCCGTGCACCTCACCGAGACGGTCAATGGGTGAAACCACCAGAGTCGACGGTGCGGGCGCGAGCAGCGAGATGGTGGTGAGCGCGATCACGCAACTTGCAACTGCGGCAGTGATCCACCTGCCGCACGCGGCAGGCGTGGCGGCGAGCATGCAGGCGGTGGCCAGCAGCCCGAGCAAGAGCGCAAGCATGCCTGATGCTTGACCTGCTGCGATCCAGCCAATCGTTGCGGCAGTAAGGAATCCCGCGACCCACGGGCGCAGCGCCATCCATACCCGCCAACGGGGCAGCGCCACGAGCGCAAAGGACAGCAGCAGGACAAGCGCAAGCAGCAGCCGACCAAAGCGCGCATCGATGCCCGCGATGCTTTGCGGATTGCGCACGGTCAACAGGAATGCAACGCTGCCGATTAGTGCCCCGCCTGCGGCGCAGCGACCCGCAAAGAGTGCAAGGCGATTCACAACGCGACTCCGCGCCGACTGAGTTGCCCGACAAGCCACACCACCATGGCTGTCCATCCGGTCTGATGCGATGCGCCGCAGCCACGACCCGTGTTGCCGTCGAAAAACTCATGGAAGAGCAACTTGTCGTTGAAGTGCGGATCGCCCTGCAGTTTCGGGTGTTCTGCGAGACAAGGGCGCGTGCCCGACGCATCGCGGCGAAACAGGAGCAGCAGCCTTCGGGCCACCTCGCGCCCCGCCTCGTCGAGCGTCACGAGTTTGCCTGAGCCCACCGGACATTCGATCTTGAATTCATCGCCGTAGTACGCGTGAAACTGTTTCAGACTCTCGATGAAGAGATAGTTGACGGGCATCCAGATCGGTCCACGCCAGTTGCTGTTGCCGCCAAAGGTTGCAGTGATGCTCTCACCCGACGAATAGCGCACATCCATTGACTTGCCGTCATGCCAGAACACGAATGGGTTGTCCTCCAATGCACGGGACATCGACCGCACGCCATACGGCGAGAGAAACTCTTGCTCGTTGAGCATGCGCTTGAGGAGGCACTTCATGCGATGGCCGCGCAGCAGGGAGAAGAGTCTCAGGTCACCGCTGCCACCGACATTCCAGTGCGACACGAGCTTCGCAAGATCCGAGTGTGTTGCAAAGACACGCTCGATGTGAGCAGAAAAGACGGGGAGTTGGGCGATCCGATTCGGATGCATCACCGATACGGCAGTCATGGGTAGCAGTCCGACGACCGACTGAACCCTTAGCACTTGCGTCGATCCATCTTCAAAGCGCAGTCGGTCGTAATAAAACTTGTCCTGTTCGTCCCACAGTCCCACGCCCGTGCCTGCGAAGTCGGCCATCGCGCCGGCGATCTCAAGAAAGTGATCGAAAAACTTGATCGCCATGTCTTGATAGACAGGCTCGTGAATCGCGAGCTCGGTGGAGAGGCGCATCATGTTCAGCGCGAACATGCCCATCCAACCGGTGCCATCGGCTTGTTGCAGCGTGGCACCTTTGGGGAGATCCGCACTTCGATCGAACACTCCAACATTGTCGAGCCCAAGGAAGCCACCGGCGAAGAGGTTGCGACCATCCCTGTCCTTGCGGTTGACCCACCAGGTGAAGTTCAGCAGGAGGCGATGGAATGCTCTCCGCAGGAAGTCCAGATCGTCCGCGCGGCCCGCTGCACGGTCGCACTCGAGGATGCGCAGCACCGCCCACGCGTGCACGGGTGGGTTCACATCGCCGAAGGCCCACTCGTATGCAGGCATCTGCCCGCTCGAGTGCATGGAGCCCTCGCCAAGCAGTTGCAGCAGTTGGCGCTTGCTCTCGACTGGATCAATCGGCGCAAGCGCTGCGCAGTGAAAGGCGAGATCCCACGCGGCATACCAGGGGTACTCCCAGGAATCGGGCATGAGGTACACGCCGTCGTTCTCAAGGTGCCGCCACTCAGCGTTTCGACCGAGTCGGCGATTCGGTGGTGGTGGCGGCATCCCGCGATCGCCATCGATCCACCGCGCGACATCGAAGTGGTAGACCTGTTGAGACCACAGCAGCCCTGCCCACGCTTGCCGCTGAATGAGTCGAAGCTCCGCGTCGTCGATGCCGATTTGACACGAACCGAAGAATTCATCCGCGTCTTTCGCCCGCGCCGCGCGCACCGCATCAAAGTCGTTGAACGCCGCCGCCGAACCGTCGGGCACCAATCGCATGCGGACGGTGACGGATGCACCGGCGGGAACTTCGAACACATAGTGTGCCGACATCTTGGTGCCAGTGTGCGATGCGGCAACGCAGTGCTGAGCACCCGAGATGACACAGTCGTTGATGCCGTCCTTGAATGTCCGTCCATCGCGCGGCTTGCCGAAGAGACGCTCTGTGTTCGTGTCATTTTCGCAGAACAGCAGTTGCGGAGCACCATCGAAACGCGCCCGCATCGCCGACCAGCCTTCGCGCTGCACGAGCACATCCTTCCCATCGGCGCGGAGAACAGGACGCTCGGTCGCACCCGTCCAGGACCATGTATTCCGCCAGACGATCGTCGGCAAGACATGGATTGGTGCAGCTTCTGGTGAACGGTTTGTGATGGTCACCGTCATCAGGATGTCGTCTGGCGCGGCCTTCGCATACTCGACTTCGACATCGAAGTAGCGGTCATCATCGAACACGCCTGTGTCGAGGATTTCGAACTCGCGCTCAAGTTTGCTGCGCGCGGCGTTCACACGCACGAGCTCGTCGTAGGGAAAGCGCCGCTGCGGATACTTGTAGAGCATGCGCGCAAGCGCTCCGCTCGGGAGCGCATCGAGGAACCAGTACAACTCCTTCACATCCTCGCCGTGATTGCCCTGCCCATTCGTGAGCCCAAAGAGTCGTTCCTTCAGAATCGGATCGCGGCCATTCCACAGTGCGAGCGACAGGCAGAGCAACTGCTCGCGGTCGCAGAAGCCTGCGAGGCCATCTTCTCCCCAGCGGTACGCGCGACTGCGAGCGTGCTCATGCGGGAAGGAATCCCACGCAGACCCATCGGCTGAGTAATCCTCGCGAACGGTTCCCCACTGGCGATCGGACAGAAAGGGACCGAAGCGCCGCCACGCGGCGCGCCCGGCATCTGCGTCGGCGAGGCGCGCATGCTCAGCCGTCCTGCTGGTCGAAGTCGCATCGGCAACTCGCTTTCCATGAGCCGTCGCTTCACTCATGTCGCCACTCCAGTCTTCTCCTTTGTTTTCTCGCCAGCTGCAAAATCGCTGCCGACAAGATCGACGATTTCGAGCAGTGCCGCAACGCTCCACGCTTGCCAGGGGCAGCCGCCTGGTTCATGTGGCGGTTCGCCGCTGAACACTTCACTCACCGATCCCATTCCAGCCTCACGCAGGTGGTTCAAGAACGGGTAGATGAAGTCGATGATGCTGCGCTGATCACCGCCCAACTGCAGATACGCGCGGACTCCCAGCACAAAGAGCCACGGCCACGCAGTGCCTTGGTGGTATGCGCCATCGCGCGTTGCAACATCGCCCCCATAATGTCCGCAGTACCGCGGATCACGCGGAGTGAGCGTGCGAAGTCCCACCGGTGTCCACAGCCGCGACATGCAGGCATCCACCATCGTCTTGATCTGACCTGTCGGCAAGAGTCCATCGAGGGCGGAAACGGCGAAGAGCTGGTTGGGTCGCACAGAAGCGTCCCGTCCCGCACTGCCATCAATCGTGTCGTAGCAGCAGGAAGTGTCTTCGTTCCAGAAACGCGTGAACGACTTCCGCGCGCGTTCGAGGTCGGTGCGCCAGTTTCCATCGGGGGCGCTCGCGTGTGGCGCAAGCTCGCTCATCGCTGCGAGTGCGCCGCACCAGAGGGCGTTCACCTCGACTGCCTTTCCATCGCGCGGTGTGATCGGTCGAGTGCCAACGCGCGCATCCATCCATGTCAGTTGCGTTGTGTGGTCGCCCCCGCGCACAAGTCCGTCGGCTGGGTCGACGCCGATGCCATGCAGCGTGCCGCTGCGGTATCCCTCGATCACCGCGACGAGCGCGGGCCAGAGCGATCGCAGCCATGCAGCGTCCTGCGTTCGCTCAAACACGCGCTGTGCCGCGAGGACAAGGAGCAGGGGCGCATCGATACTGTTGCGTTCGACCATCTCATCCGATCGAGCGGGCAATCGGTTTGGAAGCAGCCCGCCCTCAACCCAGTCGGCAAGCGTGGACAGCACATCTTTCGCTTCAGCGTGCCGCCCTGTGGCGAGCAGCAGTCCGTGCACGGAGAGCAGCGCGTCGCGGCTCCAATCGGCGAACCACGGATAGCCCGCAATGATGGAGCAGCCCATGCGCGTGCCGTCGCGGCGCTTGCGGCGCACGATGAACTGATCCGCTGCGCACACGAGCTGCTCCATCGCGGGCGCCGTAGCTGGGGAGTGCGCCTGTTGAACAAGCGCATCGATGCGTGCTCGCTCCTTGTCCAACAGAGCGGTACCCGAACGCGGCTCCTGCAGCGATGTGGATGCACTCAGGACAATCGTGGTGCCGGGCTCGAGGACAACATCGAAGCGAACAGCGTTCCACAGCCGATCCTCAGAGTCGTAGCCGCGGACCTGTTCCTCAGTCAGCAGCATGCGGTTCCACCACGCACCGATTGGTGTTGGCACGCATCTGTCACATTGCAGGAACAGATCGATCGGTCCGCTGCCAACGCCGAGCGGCCAGCGCAGACGCACCCCGCGCTCAATCCGCTCAATGGCAGGAGTGGGCGCACCTGCCTGCGAAAGCGAGTGGTGGCTGCGGCAATCGACCAGCATGTCGAACGAGAGTTGCACCGGACTTGACGACCGCACAGCGCTCCAAGTCTGACAGAGCGTGTCTTCGCCGTGCACCATCACGATGCGCCGTTCGATCAGAGCATCGCGCAGCGACCAGCGCCAAGTGGGGATCGTTCCGTCGAGGAAGAACCGTTGAAGCCAGAGGTGCCCGCGCGGACTGACGGTGCCGTCCGTCCAGCGTGCGGTGGAAAGTTGGAACGAGGCGTTTCGATAGTTGGCCGTTGGCACGGCGGCACCGAGCAGCAAGGTGCGGACCGCCGGTGGATCTGTCGCCAGGATGAAGTCGCCGTGGTAGCGCCGATTGCGAGCGCCTGCGATGGTGCCACAGGCGTAACTGCCGAGCCCGTTTGTCACCAACCACTCTTGTCGCATCGCGAGGTCGCTGTTGCAAACCCCGCGACCAAAGTCCACGATTCGAAGATGGTGATTGTCATGTCGCACTGTGGATCAGCCGGTAATGGCAACCCCGTCCCGTTCACGCCGCCGCCGCTTGAGCTCCGCGTCGATGAATGCTTCCAAGTGACCATCGAGAACGCGCTGCGGGTTCGGCTCCTCGTAGTTCGTGCGGTGATCCTTCACGCGATTGTCATAGAACACATAGGAACGGATCTGCGTACCCCAGCCGCGCTCCACCTTGCCGCCTTTCGCTGCTTGAATCTCCGCTTCCCGCTTCTCCTGTTCCAGCTGCTCGAGCTTCGACATGAGCACCGTCAGCGCTTGCTTTCGATTCTGAAGTTGATCGCGGTAGGTACTCGCTACCACTTGAATCCCCGTGGGAATGTGCACCACACGGATGGCCGATGCGACCTTGTTGACATTCTGCCCACCAGGACCGCTCGCTCGGACGAACGCCGTTACTTCCATATCCCGTTCAGGGATCTGCAGATCGGTTTCCTCGAACTCCGGGGTGACATCGACCGTCGCAAAGGATGTCTGCCGCTTGCCTTCCGCATTGAATGGAGAGACTCGCGCAAGGCGGTGCGAGCCCGCTTCGCAGGAGTTGTAACCGTACGCAAACGGACCACGCACGGCGTAGGTCGCTTCCGCGATCCCCGTTTCCGTGCCGTGCGTGCGGCTGAGTTCCTCCACCTTGAACCCCATCGTGTTCCACCAATAGAGGTACATGCGCTCAAGCATCTCAGCCCAATCGTTTGCCTCCGTGCCACCGACGCCTGCCTGAATTGCGAAAAAGCAGTGGCGGTGGTCATGCTTGTCGGACAGCAGCGATTGCCGCTCGCAGCGTTCCATCAACTGCACGAGGTTGTGCAGCGACTCATCTGTCTCCTGCAGCAAATCGGCATCACCCGATTCGCGCGCGAGTTCAAGCCCGACCTGCGCGTCCCGCAGCCCCTTCTCGATCTCGATGACCGGATCGATGGTGGCGCGCAGCGTCTTCAGTTCGGCGATGGCCTTCTGCGCTTCCTTCTGATCGTCCCAGAAACCCGCCTCACCCATGCGCGCTTCGAGGCGGTCCTTGTTCGAAATCTTGTCCGGCCAGTTAAAGAGAGTCGCGGATGGCGATGATCCGCGCCGAAAGATCGTCGATGACGGGCTGATGGCTTTCGAAGTGCATGTGAGGAATCTACCCGCGTGCGCGCGGATGCGTCAGGCGTATATTCTGGCGATGCAGCAGGCAGAGCCGTCACCAACCGATCTGCGCGCCGCGCGCCGAGCCAAGCTCGCGCAGCTTCGAGAAGGACTCGGCATCGAACCCTACGGCGAACGCATCGATGATCTCACGCCGCTCGCCCAAGCGCGCGCTCTCTACAGCGCCGAGGCGCATGATGCGTTCGAGACGGCGAGCGCCGCGGCGAAGGGTTCCACGGGTGCGCTGATCGAGGATCGACGACCTGAAGTTCACATTGCAGGTCGTATTGTCCAGCACCGTGACATGGGAAAGATCGCCTTTGCTTCCCTGCGCGATTCGACGGGGGATCTGCAGGCCACCTTCTCGCTTGCGATGCTCGGCGAAAAGGGCTTCGAGTTGGCCACATTGCTCGACTACGGCGACATTGTCAGCGTTCGTGGACGCGTTGGCCGCACGAAGAAGGGGGAGGTGTGCGTGTGGGCCACCGATGTATCGATGCAATCGAAGAATCTTGAGCCGCCCCCCTCGAAGTGGCACGGCTTGGAGGACGCGGAACTCCGCTATCGGCAGCGTCATGTCGACATGTTCGCGAACCCCGATGTGCTGCGAGTCTTCGAGGCGCGATCACGGATTGTGAGTGCCGTGCGCCGCTTCATGGAGACGCGTGGGTTCCTCGAAGTCGAGACCCCAATGATGCAGCCGATTGCCGGCGGTGCTGCAGCACGACCATTTGTCACGACGCATCTGGCGCTCGGCATGCCTCTGTACATGCGTGTCGCGCCTGAGCTGTACCTCAAGCGCCTGCTCGTCGGCGGGCTGCCGAAAGTCTTCGAGATCAATCGCAATTTCCGAAACGAAGGCATCGATCGCAGCCACAATCCGGAGTTCACGGCGCTCGAGGCGTACCAGGCGTTCGGCGACTATTGCACCATGCTCGAGCTCACCGAGTCGATGGTGCACCACTGCGCATGCCTCGCAGTCGAGCAGCGCTGGCATGCAGCGGCGGAGCCGGGGCCGGTGCTCCCGTGGAATGGCATGCGCATCGACTACCGCACACCCTTCGTGCAGGTTCGCTTCGGCGAGTTGTTCGAGCGCGCGCTCGGATTCCCGATGGAGGATGCGGCGCGCGTGCGTGCCGCTGCGGTGGCGAAGCATCTCGCTGACGCATCGCACAAAGATCATTGGCTGCTTGTGAACGAACTCTTCGAACATGACGCAGAGAAGTTGATCGATCGGTGTCGTCCGACATTTGTGCTTGATTATCCGAGTGCGGTCAGCCCGCTGACGCGACCGAGTCGCGCGAGGCCGGAATTGGCGGAGCGCTGGGATCTGTTCATCGGTGGCATGGAGGTCGGCCCCGCGTACACCGAGCTCAACGATCCGGACATTCAGCTCGCGAAGTTCACGGAGCAGTTGGCTGGAGTCGGCGAGGAGGACGCAGTCTTCCGCACGCTCGATCAAGCCTTCATCGATTCGCTGCGGACCGGAATGCCCCCGGCAGGAGGACTTGGTTTGGGCATTGATCGGCTCGTCATGCTGCTGACGGGCAGCCCGACAATTCGGGATGTCATTTTGTTCCCGCTGATGCGCCCTGAGGGGCTCACGGATGACCCGTCCTGATTGGCGCATCTGGTGCGCGGCGCTCATTGCGCTGCTCACCTCATTTGCACAAGCGGGCGATGCAGTCGAGCCGCGCGACGAATGGTTCATCTTGTCGATTGCGGGAAGCGACTGCGGCTGGCTGCACGAGCAGGTCCGCCTGGACGGTGAACGCGTGGTCACGCTGTCGCACATGCAGTTCACATTGGGCCGTGCCGGCGCGGCCGCTGTGATGGAAGTGGGCTGGGACTTCGAGGAGTCCCCGGCGGGAACGGCGCGCAGTTGCTTGGTGCGTCAGCGTTCAGGTGACGCGCGATCGAGCGTGCGCTACACCTTTCGCGCGGATCAGATCGAAATTGAGGAACAGGCGGGTGGGCGCGACATTCGGCGAACCATGCCGGTGCCGCCGCGACCATGGCTGACTCCGGCGGAAGTGGAGCGCGAGTCGCAGCGGGTTCGCAGTAAGGGGGCGGATCATCTCGCATACCGAACGCTCGATCCGACTGCAGGCTTGCGAATCGTGGATATGAGCGCCACGCGCGAGTCGGTGGCGGCAGACGGTTCGAGCGTTTGGACTACGACGAGCAGTGCGCTGCCGATCCCGTCGCGCGAGGAGGTCGATGCAACGGGGCGTGTCGTGAGGTCGGTGACACCACTTGCTGTCGGCGAGATGGTGGCGCGACGATCGACGGAACGCGAGGCGCGCGCCGCCGGCAAGAGGGGTGCCACTCTCGATCTGATCGGACGCAGCATGGTCGAAGTCGGCGTGTTGGGGGAGCGCCTCCCGCGTGCATCGCGTGCGGTGTTCAGCGTGCGCAGCGTGCAGGGCGCACCACCCGTGCTCGAAAGTTCTGGGGCACAAGTGGTGGGTGAAG